>Ga0153915_10004989_pt1 | contig 12305 bp, 8 predicted proteins | sample Opewatmetagenome_2_FD_107003 | JGI IMG/M metagenome (GOLD analysis project Ga0153915, IMG submission 107003) | Freshwater wetland microbial communities from Ohio, USA - Open water 3 Core 3 Depth 3 metaG | ecosystem: Environmental > Aquatic > Freshwater > Wetlands | place: USA: Ohio, Lake Erie... | reverse complement strand
TCTGCTTAAGGCGGACACATCAGAGAAGTTGGGCGTGCCCAACAAAAGAAAGCTTGCGGGCTGGAGCCCCGAATATCTCCTTAAGATATTGGAAGTCAAATGATTTTTCATGCAATTTCCCTGCGGGTTTTCACACAGCTCAAATATAAATTTATTTCCTGAGATTATGTATTAGTACCACCGCTCATCGTCCAGAAAGGGATCCTGAAAAGGATAATAAATTGCGTCCGGATCATAAAAATTTAGTCGATGAATGGCTGGATCAAATGGTTTTGTTACCATAACATATGGAGCTTTACGAACAGCCGTTACTAACCGGTTTTCAATTTCTTTGGCATAAAAACAGGAAGAAGCCCAAGGATCGCAAACCGCCGCAGCCCCCCAACTACGATAATCGGAGGGCTGGCTTTGAGGATCCCGTCCAATTACCAAAAATACGTGGTCGCTGTCCCCCCCCTCGATAGAAAACATTTCTACACGATGAATGACAGAGTGATCGATAGCATATTGCAAACCCACAGCGGCCATTTCAGAACAATTACCCACCTGATAACGCTGTACTAGTGGCACAATGTGTTCAAACCATAATGCAAAAGTAAGCACCTTCCCCTGAATAATTCTGTTTATTTTATCATATATTGCTCCCAGAGTGTTGTTGATTTTCACTACTCGACGCATCTGTTCTTCCGCGGAGGTTATTGCACGCAATTCAGGAGAACGATTGGGATTATTCGGAGAATATAAAACGACTTGGTGCACGAACTGCATAATTTTTTGAGCCACAATTAGTGCGTCGCCTGCCGGCGAAGTCTCTGGCAATGATTGTGGTTGAATATTCTGGAAATCTGTATTTCTGCAACAAACTAACTGAGCACTCACAAATACCTCGATTTGTTAAACTTATTTACACTAATGCCTTGGTTTGATTGTGTTAATGTTATAATTATAAGTTTATTTGTATTTTTTTTCAATTTAAAAATTAAATGCTGTTAATAAAATATTTTGTTAATTTGTGGTGATGTTTGGTCTTATTTGTATTAAGAGGGTGTCTACAAAGTAAGGTTCTGTCGATTTTCGGGTTCTTTTGAGCCGATTTTCGACTTCAAATTACGAGGAAAATATACTATTGTCGATATTTCCCTCGTAATTTGAAGTCGAAAATCGGCCAAAATAATCCCGAAAATCGACGAACCCATACTTTGTAGACACCCTCTAAATGCGGCTCTTAATTCAACTTGAGACTCTTGAGTGCTTTGCCAAGGCCGGTGAAACGCTTGAGGACTTGATCGTTATGGATGGCAATCGCGATGGCTTGCTTGGTGCCGATGAGGTAGACCTGTTTTTTGCCTCGGGTGACTCCGGTATAAAGAAGATTGCGGTGCAGCATTTTGAAGTGGGTGGTATGGATTGGAAGGACGATGCAGGGGCATTCGCTTCCTTGATATTTGTGGACGGATGCTGCATAAGCGATGACGAGTTCATCGAGTTCTGAAAAATCGTAGCTGACGCTTTTATCTTCGAATGAAACGATGAGTTCCTGTTCTTCGAGGTCGATTCTTTCGATGCGGCCAATATCGCCGTTGCAGACTTTTTTGTTGTAGTTGTTGCGAATCTGCATCACCTTGTCGTTCTGATGAAAGCGTTTTCCCGCACGGAAAAATGGCCGGGAGCTGGGATTCAGGATGTTTTGCAGCTGTTCGTTTAGCATCTCGATGCCGATGATCCCCCGTTTCATGGGCGACAGGACTTGGATTTCGTCGATCGAATTCAATCCGTGTTTAGCAGGAATTTCGTGAGCGACGAGCTGTAAAATCACATGCTGGATCGCTTCGGGCGTTTGCGCTTCGATAAAATGAAAATCGCTGGTTTCGGGTGTGAAGATTTCAGGGAAGTCGCCATGATTAATGCGGTGGGCATTGGTTACGATTTTAGAGCCTTTCGCTTGCCGGAAAATCTCTGTCAGGCGTGTGATGCCGATAAGACCCGAAGCAATCAGATCGCGCAGGACGGTTCCCGGACCAACGCTGGGGAGCTGGTCGATGTCTCCGACGAAGATAACACGAGTGCCGTTAGGGATGGCGCGCAGGAGGGAAAAGAGCAGCGGCGTATCGATCATGCTTGCCTCATCGATGACGATGAGGTCGCATGAGAGCGGATTGTCGCGGGATCGCTTAAATCCGCCTGTAAGAGGATCCCATTCAAGCAGAGCATGAAGAGTAAAAGCTTTTCGATGGGTGATTTCGGAGAGGCGTTTCGCGGCTCGTCCCGTAGGCGCGGCTAATAAGATTTTTGTCGTGAGTTTGGAGCTGATCTCCAAAATGGCATTGGTGATCGTGCTTTTTCCGGTTCCTGGGCCGCCCGTGATGATGTGAATTTTGTCTGCCAATGCTTTTTGGATTGCCTCTTTCTGCTGCAATGCAAATGAAATCCGCAACTTGGCTTGCACCCATTCGCATGCTTTGACAATATCGATCGCACGAAGAGTTTGCGGGCTTTTGATTAGACGATCTAAGTCGTAGGCGATTCCCTGTTCGAAGGCGTAAAAAGTCTTTAGCCAAATAGTCGGCTCTGAATCGATCTCCTCACGAATCAGCTCTTTTTTTTCACATAACAGATTTAATTGTTCCTCAATCAATGTTTGATCTACTTCCAGCATGGTTTTGATGAGAGGGAGGAGTTCTTTTGCAGGATAGCAGGTATGGCCGTCATTGGTCAGTTCCCATAGAACGAACTGGATTCCCGCTGAAATGCGATCAGGTGAATGAAGGGGAAGCCCCAGCTTTTGCGCCAGGTCGTCCGCAGTTTTGAAGCCGATGCCGAAAATATCTTTGGCCAGCTGGAAGGGATTGCGGCTTACTTTTTCAATGCTTTCGTCGCCGTATGCTTTGAATATTTTTTGAGCAAAAGCGGGACTGACGCCGTGAGCGCGCAAAAAAATCATGACCTTTCGGATGGATCTCTGCTGATTCCAGCATTCGACAATCCTCTCCATTTTTCCTTTGCCTAAACCGGATATTTCCAAGAGGCGCTCGGGCATTTCATCGATTACTTTCAAGGTGTCGACGCCAAATCGATCTACGATTTTTTTGGCAAATACGGGGCCGATCCCTTTCACTAACCCTGATTCCAGGTATTTTTGAATTCCCACGAGATCGCAGGGAATCTCGACTTGGCAGTCGGCTACTTCGAATTGTTTGCCATGAGAGGGATGGATTTTCCAGACGCCTTTGCAAACGACCATTTCCCCGGGCTGAATCGATGGCAGATAGCCGACGATCACGGTCAATTCTTTCTTATGCTCTTCTTTCAGACGCGCAACAGTAAATCCATTGTCGGGCTGGACAAAGATAATGACCTCTACATGACCCTTGATTGTATCGAGATTGGGTGCGGCTGCTGTATCAGACAAAGAATGACCTGTTTAGAGATATTGCATATGGTACTATCAACCAATCCGAGTCTCAAGATCATTTTTTGATAAGAGAGATTCCTGCAGTAACGCGGTCGTCCGAAATCGTGTGGCTGTATGTAATCCGCAGCTTCCAATTCATGCTTAGCCAGGTATACAAGTCGATTTTGAATTCATTGTACAAATGCTTACGAGGCGGATTGTTATCTTGCGTTTCGCGTAAAAAACCGTGATGGGATTGAAGGTGGCATTCCCAAAATGGCGTCAACCGGAAAAATGCATGGGTCAGAAGGGTCAAACGTTGGTCTGATAGAGGAGAGTCGAGCAATTCGTCTTCAAATCTCGTTACATCCAATATAAAATTTTCGTGATCGGATTTGCGCCAGTCATAGCGCGAGCGATACCGAATATCAAAGGTGAATGCCGCATTTTCATTGACGGTTAGCCGAAGCCGCGTGTTTGAAAAATCCAAAACCTGATGCCAGAAGTTCCAAGCATTGTCGATCGAAAACTCGACAAATGGAGCATTCCAGCCTAACAAGAGATAGACTTTGGGAATCATCTGAGGAAATTTTTTGTCTAAGAAAAATGCATTGGCATAAAGATCTGCGGTAAACCTAGGATCGGGGATGCAGCGGTCTTTTGAAAACAGCAAGTTCCGAATGCCGATTTGCATTTTATTGATTTGATGAAAGCCGTCTTGGATGCTGAATATATAATGATCATCCGGTGCGACAGTAGGATGGCCCAATCCTTGATAGTTCAGATAGGGCTGAACCACATGGCGGATGTTTTCAAAATCTTTGGACGCATTTGCAGTTACCGACCCGCCGTAGATTAATGCAGCCAGATTTTTTGCATGTCCGCTTCTGCTAGCGCCATAAGAGATTGCTTCAACACCGATATGGGGAGTGATATTCAGCGGACCGAAATGAAATGGCCGATAGAACAGAGGCCTTATCTCCAGACGGGAGGAACAGAGGCTGGGCAAGGAGTCGACGAGCTGGTCGGAATAGATGAAATCAAGATAGGAGGCTTTTGCCCATAAACTGTACATTATCTTGCTTCTTCCTAACATGTCCGGGCGTGCAGACAAGTATAAAGTCGGCAGATCTTGCTTGATGGATTCAAAGGTATTCACACGGGGACGCACTTTCAGCGCTGTGATGGCTCTGTCTTCTTGATGATGAACGAAGAGGACGGTCCGTTTCGCTGGATTGACTTCAAAATCATCTTGTTTGAAATCCTGCGGCATGCGGACGTCGCTATATTTGTCCCACATTAGAGTAGTGTGCGTTTTTTCGCTTTTGCTCGTAGCGTGTAAGGCTCCTTCAAGACGGTAACGATATTGTTTGTCGAGAGCGTTTTCCAATTTGTCTGTGCCGAGATAGCTTCGGGTTACGAAAGCTATGTGTTTATGAGGAGGAAAATATTCCGTTTCGAAGGCGCCGCCGAATCCTGTGCTCAGCCGATAATCGAGACGTCCATAGAAAGCCCAGTCACGCCATGAATATAATTGATAGCGGACGGATGCTCGGGGGCCGCCTTTATCCCAATTGACAGTGTAGCGGAAAATAGGTTCTTTGAATTTTTTGAGATTGATCTTAAATGAAGGAAGCCACAAAAAAGGGATTTTGAAAAAACGCAAGCGCATTTTTTTTGCTTCCAAAAGATCGTTTTTCATGACATTGATCCGTCCTGCATGCAGATCCCACGAGCTATCAGTATTTTCGCAGGTAGTCAAAAAGGCGTTTTCGGTTTTATAGCTTCCATCCGGATTCAATTGGATCTTATCTCCGCCCACGTACCATAGAGATGAAAAAGTCTTTGCGTCATAAATCCAGCCGCTTTTAGAGATAAAATCATATTCAAGCTCGCTGCCGACATAGACTCGCCCGTGATATTGCAGCATCAGGTTGCCTTCCGCTTCGATGCGATGGACTTGCTTTCCGTTTTCTACTCGGCGGATATATTGAATGCTCTTGGCCTGGATGCGCAGGTTTTTGCTGCGGATGATTCCTCCCTGATCGGTGAATAGTATTCCATTTTGATAATGGGGGTTGAGCAAGTCGACAGCGACATCGGATTCGGTTAGCTCCGGCTTCACTTTTGGAGGAGGTGGCAAAGCCACGGTTTCTTGCCAACCAGAGCAATCGTCGAGTTTTGCATTTGGCTCTTGCAAAAAGAGAGAGGTTGGAAAAAATAACGAAATTAGAAGCTGTCTACAGATCCACTTTTGCATGTCCTAGGAGCATACGATAGAGAAATATTTCGTGCGATACCATTGAGTCAAATGCAAAACTCCAACACGCACGCAAACGGTCGGCAACAATGTTTCATGTTGTTTTTGGGGTGTTTTTCATGAATTGAATCCGATTAATTAAAATAATTCGATAAAAAAAACAGTATTTTGTTATGTGTACATGATTATAGAAGTATGGGGGTGTCTGTGGTCTTACGCGTTGAATCTGAAATTGCGCCATTAAAGCGTGTAATTATCAGTAATCCGCTTGAAGCATTAAGACGGATTGTTCCTGATAATACCCAAAAGTATCTGTTCGACGATATCTTGTATCCCGAAGTTGCAGAAAAAGAGCACAAGATTTTCGCTAAAATCCTTAAAGAAAATGGAGTTGAAGTTTTTTTTCTGGAAGAACTTTTGACAGAGACTTTGAAAATCGAAAAAGCACGAAAATGGGTCGTTCAAAAGCTGCTCATGAATTATGAATTTAAGTTGGAATTCGTGCAGGACCTCTACCAATTTCTATTAAAAATCCCAGCTAGCCAGCTATGTTTTTATCTGATCGCAGGCATGACTGTTGGCGAGGCGAAACTCCATGACAAAGGCCTTATGGGAGCTGCGAGCCCGCAAGATGATTTCATTTTGCCTCCTCACCCCAACCACTTTTTTACGAGAGACCCTTCGTGCTGGTTAGATTCAGGCGTTTCGATTAATCGCATGCAATATCCTGCAAGGCGCGGCGAATCGTTGAATTTTGCAGTAATCTATAAATATCATCCCATGTTCACCAAAGAAAAGTTCCACATCTGGAATGACGGGTCTGAAGGAGATGGTTTCCCGCTTGAAGGCGGAGATATCTTTTCTCTCGGCCGCGATTTTGCAATGGTCGGTTTTAGTGAAAGGACAAGTCTTCATGGCGTTGAGACTTTGGCTTATCGCTTATTTGAACAAGGCCCGATCAAACGAATCCTGCTCGTCGAAATTCCGCCTTGCCGAACCATGATGCACCTTGACACTGTAATGACTATGGTTGACGTGGATACATTTTGCGTTGCTTTTAAAGAGTTTTCGCCTAAGTGCTGGACTATCCGTCCGGGAGATTCCGCGTCGCAGCTCATCATATCTGAAGAAAAGTCTTTCAGGGTTGGATTGTCTAGGGGGTTGAAGACGAATGATTTAAGGATTTTGTCTGTCGGCAATACGGAAAGCATATTCGTGCAGCAAAGGGAACAATGGACCGATGCAAGCAATCTATTGGCATTGGCCCCGGGCATTGTGATCGGCTATGAGCGCAATATCAAGACAAATGCAATGCTCCGTGCCGAAGGCATCAAAGTGCTTGAAATTTTTGGCGCTGAATTGGGGCGCGCCAGAGGCGGTGCTCGTTGCATGAGCTGCCCGATTGAACGGAGGTCGAAATGAAGATTTTAATGGCATTGGGTGGAAATGCCCTTCTTCAGAGAGGTCAGCCGTTAGAGGCTGAAATTCAAATGAAGAACGTGATCCATGCTGCAAAAGTGCTTAAGATGATCGCGAAACATCATCAGATTGTCTTATGCCACGGCAACGGGCCTCAGGTCGGTCTATTGGCTCTCATGGCGAACGCTTATAAGGATGTCAGTCCTTATCCGCTGGATGTACTCGTCGCCGAGACCCAGGGAATGATCGGATATATGCTTCAAAATGCGTTATATAATGAGGGCATAACCAATGTGGTCACTTTAATGACCCAAGTATTGGTCGATGCAAAAGATCCCGCTTTTGGAACACCGACTAAACCGATTGGTCCCGTATATGATAAGGAAACTGCATTGAAGCTTGCGCATGAAAAGGGATGGGAAATCGCTCCGGATGGCAAGTATTATCGTCGCGTTGTTCCTTCTCCTTTGCCAAAAGATATCATTGAATTCAAAGCGGCTCGTCAATTGATCGATGCCGGATATCTGGTCATTTTCTGCGGTGGTGGGGGCATTCCCGTTGTGGAAGATGAAAACACTGGATTTTTGACCGGAAAAGAAGCCGTTATCGATAAAGATCGCGCAGCATCGCTGGCAGCGTTGGAACTCAAAATGGATATGTTCGTGATCCTCACCGATGTCGATGGCATCTATGTTGATTGGGGCACGAAAAATCAGCGGGCGATCAAAGCCATTTCGCCGAATGAATTGAAAAAAATGGACTTTGCCCGCGGCTCGATGGGTCCGAAAGTGGAGGCGGCGTGCAATTTCGTAAGCAAAACCAATAAAACAGCCGTTATCGGCGATCTGTTCCAGGGAGAGGCTTTGTTCAACGGCACATCTGGAACCATGATTAAGAACGACGTTAAAGAAACTATTTATTATTGAGAATGTGAGGAAAATATCATGCCTATCAATTTATTAGGTCGCAGTTTTTTGTCATTGAATGAATTTACCCCGCGGGAAATTGAATATTTGCTCGAACTGTCCTTGAATTTGAAGCGGAAAAAATTGTCAGGCGTGAAAGGCAATTTATTGGACCGGAAAAACATTGTTTTGATTTTCGAAAAAGAATCGACACGCACTCGGTGCGCTTTTGAAGTTGCCGCATATGACGAGGGAGCAAGGGTAACTTATTTGTCGGGCAGCCATATTGGTAAAAAGGAGTCGGTTGAAGATACTGCAAAAGTTCTCGGACGTTTCTATGACGGAATCGAATTTCGCGGCTTTAAACAGGAAACGGTCGATCTTTTAGCCAAGCATGCCGGTGTTCCCGTTTGGAACGGTTTGACCGATCTTTATCATCCCACCCAAATCTTAGCTGACTTTTTGACGATGCGCGAATATGTCCGCAAGCCTTTATCAAAATCTAAGTTGGTCTATGTGGGAGATGCCCGCAACAATATGGGCCATACGTTGATGATCGGCGCAGCCAAGATGGGAATGCATTTCGTGGCGCTTGCCCCGAAACAGCTCTATCCCGATCCAGCAATTCATAAAGAAGCTCTGGCTATTGCAAAGGAAACGGGCAGCAAAATCGAGTTGCACGATGATATCGCTACGGCTGTTGCAGGTGCAGACGCTCTTTATACGGATGTTTGGGTTTCGATGGGAGAGGAAAGCCAATACGAAGAGCGCATCAAGCTGCTGAAACCATATCAAGTCAACATGGACATGATGAAGAAGACGAAGAATCCCGATGCTATTTTCCTGCACTGTTTGCCCGCTTTCCATGATACAGAGACAAAAGTTGGAAAAGAAATCCATGAACGATACGGTTTGAAAGCGATGGAAGTATCCGATGAGGTTTTTCGATGCGCAGGATCGAAAGTATTCGATCAAGCCGAAAATCGCTTGCATACGATTAAGGCGGTCATGGTAGCAACAATTGGAAACATTTGAAAAGGAATCTCTCATGAATAATACCGAAGAGAAAAAAATCGGGGTCGTTTCCCTGACCGCGCTGGTAACGGGAAATATGATTGGAGCGGGGATCTTTCTCTTGCCGTCCGCAATGGCGCGGCTAGGAAGCTTATCCCTTGTTTCTTGGATATTCACAACTCTGGGATCTCTGTTTCTTGCGTTCGTTTTTTCTAAAATGAGCACTATGATTCCCAAAACGGGTGGACCCTATGCGTATGCTCATGCCGCTCTTGGCAATCCATTAGGTTTTCAGACTGCCTATTGCTATTGGATCAATGCATGGGTAGGAAATGCCGCAATTGTATTGGCCGGGATGGGATATCTCTCCGTATTTTTCCCTTCGTTGGGAGATCCGAAAATGGCTTGCCTTGCTGCAATCGCAGTAGTTTGGCTGTTCACATGGATCAATTTGAGAGGGATTCAAACGGCATCGATTGTACAGCTTGTCACAACAATCATGAAATTGCTTCCGATTATATTCATCGCGATTTTCGGATGGTTTTATTTTAAGGTTGAGAATTTAACTGCTTCGGCTAATGTCACGACACCGCCGATTGGTACTTTCGACCTACTTACCCAAGGAGCCACGCTTACGCTATGGGCCTTCATCGGCTTGGAATGCGCCACAGTTCCTGCGGGGGCTGTTAAAAATCCTACAAAAACGATTCCTATCGCTACAATTCTCGGAATGCTGATCGCGGCAGCTTGCTACATCTCTGGATCTGTTGTCATCATGGGTATGATTCCAAATGAGATATTGCAAAACTCCCTCTATCCATTTGCGGATGCGGCTCAGATGATTTTCGGAGATTGGGGAAAATGGCTGATTGCCTTTGGCGCTGCTGTTTCTTGCCTGGGAGCGTTGAATGGATGGATTCTCGTACAGGGGCAGATCCCAATGGCTGCCGCAGATGATCATTTGTTCATGAAGATTTTCGCCCACCGCAATCAAAAAGGCGTTCCATCTTACGGATTGATTATTACTTCCGTCTTAATATCACTGCTATTGTTTTTGACCCTTTCTCCGGACTTGGTCAAACAATATAAGCTGATTATTTTGATCGCGACTCTCGCGACTTTGATTTCTTATCTTTATACGCCGGTTGCCGAGATCATTTTGCTACGGAAAGGCGGTTTCCCATTTTCGAGAAAATCGATATTTGTCGCATCGATTGCGATCCTCTACTCGTTGTGGGCGATTGTTGGAGCCGGCACTGAAGTTTTGGCCTATGGGGCGGTATTGGTATTGTCGAGCATACCTCTATATATTTTTGTTGCTCGCAACAATCACAATCATTAAGACAGTTTTTTCGAAAACAGTTCGTGTTGACCCGCGGGAAAGTCTTTCCGCGGTTTTTTTTTGTGGAGATTGATTTGCTTTGATTTCACAGACCCTTATCCTTTCATGGAGGGGTTTTTTAATCAATGTGTTTATAATTCTGAGTATAATTGGCTTAGGCGATGATCATATGCGGCGCGATCATCGCTAGCAGGTATGGATTGACGAATTGATTCGATTCGATCGTGCAAGCTAATCAAGCATTTACGTAACTCATCTTTTTGTGATGGATGTTGTTTGATGTATTCAATCAAATGGTTGATGTTGCGAGCTGAATCTAAGAATTTTATTATTTGTTCTGAATCAGTAGCATTGATGGACCAATATTCGAGTTGCTTTGTTTCGCCCGCTTTTTTTTCTAAAAGATATTCTATTGTCTCGGATGAAATAAGCGAAGCGGAGACATCAAATAAACGACGAGTCCTTTCTCCGCCATAAAGTTCATCTCCAATGCTTTGATTGAATGAATTGGTGCTAATATTTAATGCTAAAGTAGTATCGATTAAAATAATGGAATATCCCCAGTTATCAATCAGCTGATGGCACAGTTCATCGAAGAACTGTCTGCCATGTCCCTTTTTTCGAAGATGGGGAGCAATTTCAATGCGATCTAATAAACACAGGGGGTGATCACATAACTTTTTTTGCATTTCATTGGGTAGTAGGGAATGGCCGCCGTTATTGATCAGGCGTGTGTATCCAATCATTTGATTTCCTTCGACATAAAACATCAGTTGCATGCGTTCGACCCATGTCAGATTTTCCATCCAGGGCCAAATATCTTTTGCCTGTTCTATGAGATCGGAGTGGGTTTCCTCCCAGTTTATGATCTGCTTTTGAGTAGAGCCAAGAGAAGGGCTTTCTATTACATGTTGAATTTTGTGTTTAGATAGACTTTTGTACACAGAACTGCATCCCGCTATTACAGCGCCTGTGAGCAATATCAATGATCTAAAAATACGAGAGTGGTCTTGGATTGCAGGGCAGATTTCCGGACCTACTGCAGCCAGCCCTATTGCTGTTGTTAAAACAACGTAGTTTTCTTTAAAATATCTTGTAACGCAAGACATTGTTGTGAATGTTTTTTTTGTTAATTATATCACAATAATTTATATTAAGTAAGTTTTTTTGTAATTTTATTAGCGTTTTATTGAAATGTCCGCTTTTAGTAATCAAAAGTTATTGATAACCAATGGGGGACTGCTAATGGAGGAGCGTATTGCCATTAGTAAACAAGATTTATACAGATTAGATGTTTTAACAAATTTTCAAAAAAAGAGTTTAAAGCAATTCCAGTCAGCCCAAATTTTCGCGCAGCTCAAAACCCAAGTTTCAGGCCGCGCGTGGTATACATGCCAGGTTCGGCGTCTACAACGGCGTTTGGAAGAATCTGGGCCAAAGGGACTCATTTCTAAAAAAGCTAGGAGCACCGAGCACCACCAATTGTCAGAAGAGGCAATTCATCGAATTTGCAGTTAGAAGCGTCATGATTGAAGAACTCCTTCATAAATGAAGAAGATTCTTCCTTGGCTAAGGGCGGGCGTTCTTCGGCGTCCGAGAAAATAGTGAAATTGCGCTTCGAGCAAGCCGTTCAAAATGGATTATGGCATCCCAAAACCATCTGAAGATTATCGAAAGCCAGCAGATCGAACAGCTGGAAATCGACTTTACGTCGGAAGCCGCGACTTCTGCGTAAAGAGTTTAGAGCCAATTGCAAAACTCAGGCATGCGGCAAAAACGATGATTTTGCGCTATTTTGTCGCATGCCTGAGTTTTGCAATTGGTTTTTTAGTGCGCGGGATTGAGTTACGCCAGTAATTCCCGCTTAAAATTTTTCGTATAGAAGAGTAAACTGCTCATTTCTAAAAAATTTTCGTAAAGAGCAGTTTATGAAGTACCAGCCCCATCAAAGAGAAAAAAAGACACTTTCGCTGA
>Ga0153915_10004988_pt1 | contig 12306 bp, 12 predicted proteins | sample Opewatmetagenome_2_FD_107003 | JGI IMG/M metagenome (GOLD analysis project Ga0153915, IMG submission 107003) | Freshwater wetland microbial communities from Ohio, USA - Open water 3 Core 3 Depth 3 metaG | ecosystem: Environmental > Aquatic > Freshwater > Wetlands | place: USA: Ohio, Lake Erie... | reverse complement strand
GCCGGGACCCGGCTGATCGATTGGGAAGCGGTGCGCCAGATCGCGCGGCGGCGGCTGGGGGCGTCGGGGGCATCGCTGACCGCCAGCCAGCGTTCCGAGGCCGAGGCGTTCTACCGGCGGACCCTGCTGCGCATCGAGCCGGCAGTGGCGGCCGCCATCGGCGCGGAGTTGCCCGAGGCGCTCGAGACGCCGGCGGTCCTCGACCGGGCCGAGTGGGTGGACCTCAACCTGGCGACCTTCGAGCAGCTCTTCGACCGCGTGGAGCGGGTGATCGCCGACTCGATGCACGGGGCAGACACGCCCGGCCGCGCGCTGGCCCGCATCCTCAACCGGACCCTCGGCAACCAGCAGCTGGGGCTGTTGCTGGCCTTCCTCGCGCGCAAGGTGCTGGGCCAGTACGACGTGAGCCTGCTGGCGGCCAGCAGCGCGGTCCGGGGTCGCCTCAACTTCGTCGAGGCGAACATCGTGGGCGCCGCTGACACGCTCCGCGTGCCGCTCGACGAGTTCCGCACCTTCATCGCACTCCACGAGGCGACCCATGCCTTCGAGTTCGAGGCCTACCCGTGGCTGCGGGATCACTTCGCCGCCGCGGTCGCCGAGTCGGTCGAGGAGCTGGCCGCCGACTCTGGCGGTCTGGCCGCGCGCCTGCGGGCCGCGGTGGCCGGGCGCGAAGGACACTGGATGGAGCGGGTCATGACCCCGCGCCAGCTCGCCGCGTTCCGCCGCACCCAGGCCCTCATGTCGTTGCTGGAGGGCTATTCCAACCACGTCATGAACGAGGCGGGCGAGCGGCTGCTCCCCGGCTTCACCGTGCTGCACGAGCGGTTCGAGCGCCGCAATGAGGCGCGCGGGGCGCTCGAGCGGGTGATCATGCGGCTGACCGGCCTCGACCTGAAGATGGAGCAGTACGAGGCGGGCGAGCGCTTCGTGGCGGCCGTGCTCGCCCAGCGCGGGCGTCCCTTCCTGAACCAGGTCTGGAGCGGCCCGGCGCAGCTGCCCGACCTCGATGAGATCCGCCACCCTGAGCGCTGGGTTGCCCGCCTGGAGCGGGCCGCCTCCATGGAGATGCGCAGCTGACCGACAGCGAGCTGGTCGTCCTGGCGACCCCCATCTTCGGGGCTCCGCTCGCCGCCGAGCATGTCGCCCGGCTCGAGGCAATCCCCGGCGTGCGCGTGGTGCACATGTCGCGCGAGGGGCTGGTCCACGAGGACGCGGAGGCGGCGCTGGCGTCCGCCCAGGTCCTGCTGCGCGGGGCCGTGCCGGCGCAGGTGCTCGACCACATCGTCGCGCGCGCGCCACGGCTGGCGTGGATCCATTCGTTCTCGGCCGGGGTCGACCGGGTGGCTACGCCGGCGGTCCAGGCGCGCCACCTGATGGTGACCAACGCGCGCGGCGTCTTCTCGCGCCCCATCGCCGAATACGTCGTGATGATGTGCCTCGCCATCGCGCGGCGCCTGCCGCAGCTGCTCGAGCTGCAGCGCGAGCGCACGTGGCAGCCGCTGGCCGGGACCGAGCTGGGCGGGATGACGATCGGGATCGTCGGGTTCGGCAGCATCGGCTCGGAGATCGCACGGCTGCTTGCCCCGTTCGAGGCGACCGTCATCGCCACCCGGCGCCACCCCGAGCGTGGCGCGGGCGATCATCCGAACGTGGAGCTGCTGGGGCTCGACCGGCTCGACGAGCTGCTCCGGCAGAGCGACATCACCGTGGTGGCCGCCCCCCTGACCGAGGAGACGGCCGGCATGATCGGTGCCCCGCAGCTGCAGGAGATGCCGGCACACGCTTGGCTCATCAACATCGCGCGCGGGCGACTGCTCGACGAGCTGGCGCTGCGCCGTGCGCTCGAAGCAGGGTGGATCGGCGGTGCCGTGCTCGACGTCTTCAACGAGGAGCCGCTGCCGCCCGACTCGCCGCTCTACTCGACGCCCAACCTGATCATCACCCCGCACACCTCGTGGTCGAGCGACCAGGTCGTCGAGCGCTCGGTCAACCTCTTCATCGCCAATCTCCGCCGCTTTGCGGCCGGCGAGCCACTCGAGAACCTGGTCGACCTGGAGGCCGGGTACTAGCCCGATGCAGGTCACCATCGTGGGGCTGCCGGGGGCCGGCAAGACGACCGTCTTCAACGCGCTCACCGGTGGCCATGCCGAGACCGGGGCCTTCTCCGGCGGCCGCGCCGCTCCCAACGTGGCGGTGGTCAAGGTCCCGGACGCGCGCCTCGATCGGCTCTCCGAGCTGTTCAAGCCGCGCAAGACGACGCCGGCTGACGTCACCTACGTCGACGTGGCGATCCCGGCCGGGGCCGCCCGTGAGGGGACCATCGCGCCCGACGTCCTGGCCCAGATCCGCAATGCCGATGCGCTGCTGCACGTGGCGCGCGCCTTCGATGCCGGCGGGGCAGATCGACCGGCCGATGCGTGGCGTGATGTCGACGAGCTCGACCTGGAGTTCACCCTCGCCGACCTGGGCGTCATCGAGAAGCGCCTCGAGAAGCTGCGCACCTCCGGGCGCCACGGATCGCCCTCCGAGCGCGAGGAGAACGCCCGCGAGGAGGAGGTGCTGGCCCGCCTGGAGCCCGAGCTCTCGAACGGCCGCCCGCTGCGGGCCCTCGAGCTCTCCGACGACGACGAGCGCCGCCTGCGCGGGTACCGCTTCCTGACCCAGAAGCCGGTCCTGGTCGTCCTCAACATCGACGAGGCGCGGCTGGGTGAGGCGGCGCAGGTGGAGGCCGACGGCCACGCCCGCTACCGGCAGCCCCACAGCGATGTGGTGGCGCTGGCGGGCAAGATCGAGGCCGAGATCGCCCAGCTCTCCGACGAGGACGCGCCGCTCTTCATGGAGGAGCTTGGAATCGCCGAGCCGAGCCGCGGCCGGATGATCCGCCTGACCTACGCCCTGCTGGGACTCTTCAGCTTCTTCACCGCGGGCGAGGACGAGTGCCGCGCCTGGACCCTGAGCCGCGGTGCCTCGGCGGTCGACGCGGCCGGTGCGATCCACTCCGACCTGGCGCGTGGCTTCATCCGCGCCGAGGTGGTGACCTATGACGACCTGATGGCCTGCGGCAGCATGGCCGAGGCTCGCAAGCGGGGCGTGCTGCGGTCGGAGGGCAGGACCTACCAGGTTCGCGACGGCGACGTGATCCAGGTCCTCTTCAATGTCGCGCGCTGAGCGCGGTCAGCTCGAGCGGTCCATCTCCGCGATGAGGGTCCGGTACTCGTCCGAGGTCTCGACCAGGAAGGTGTCCTCCTCCTCGAGCCCCACCGCCATGCTGGCGGTCAGCTTCTCGTCCGCGATGTAGGTCAGCCCGTGGCTGCGCTCGAGCTCGCGGGCGATCGCTTCCACCAGGGTGTCCTCTTCGAAGGTGTCGATCACCGCGGCGCGCGCGGCCTGGACCATCCTGGCGAACGCCTCGGGCGGGATCTCCAACTCGCTGACCAGCAGGGCATCGGTCAGCAGGTCGGTGGCCCCTTCGTGCAGCTCGTAGAAGAAGAGTCTCATGATGGCCCGATGATAGCCGGGGTCGACCTGCTCGTCGTCGGCAGCCTCTCGCTCGACCGATCAGCCGATGGCGCCCTGCGCGCAGGCGGCTCGGTGCTGCACGCGGCGAGGGCAGCGCAAGCATCCGGAGCCTCCCAGGGCAGCATCGTATCGGCCGGCCCGGAGCCGACGGCGCGAGAGGCGCTGGCCGAGATCGCCACGGTCGGGCCTCTCCTGGTGCGTGCCGCGGCCGCATCAACTCGATTCGCCATCGACGAGCGTGGGCCGGCGCGTCACCTCGTCCTGGAGCAGCCTGCCGAGCGGCTGCGGATCACCGCAGCCGAGGTTGCGGCGTTCGGCGCGCGAGCTGTCCTGCTCGCTCCGATCGCCGGCGAGCTGCCGCCATCGGCGGTGGCCGCGACCCGTGGCGTCTCGCTCCGGGCGGCGGCGTTGCAGGGATGGCTCCGCCACCTGCGCGCGGGTCAGGCCGTCCGGCCGAGGGCGCTGGACCACCTCGGTGCAACGCTGTCGGGTGGGCTCGGCCAGCTCGACCTGCTGGTCGCCAGCCTCGAGGACCTGGACGGCGAGACCCATCCGGACGCCGCGCTCGATGCGCTGCGGCGCCGCTTCGGGACGTATCCGCTGCTGGTCGTGACGCACGGGGCGGCCGGAGCGTGGCTGGACGCCCCCGGCGCAGGCCGGCTGCGGGTCGTCCCAGCTCGGGTCGTGGCCGGGGTCAGCACCGTGGGAGCCGGCGATGCCTTCGCCGCGACGCTTGCCGTTGAGCTGGGGCGCGGGCGGCCGACGCAGGAGGCCGCGCGGTCCGCCGCCGAGCTCGTGTCGAGCCTGCTCGCCAGCCGCGCCGGCTAGGCGACCGCCCGGGCGCCGGCCGCGCCCCGGCGACGCTCTGCCGCCGCCACCCAGCGCCGCAGACGTCGCAGTCGTGCCTCGACCCTCAGCCGCACGCGGCCGATCGCCAGCATCCCGCCGCCCCGCCCGAGGGCGAAGGTCAGGTCGAGGACCCGCGATGCGGTGACCGCGGCCTCGAGTGCCCCCGCGAGGTCGCCGCGGTGGCGCTCCCGGATGCGCGCCACCTCCAGCCAGGCGGTTGCCGCGTCGCATGACGCGCGGCGGGTGGCTCCGGACCAGAGCGCCTCGGCCCGATCCACCTCGCCGCCGGCCAGCAGCAGGCGGGTGGCCAGGCGTCGCAGGGCATGGGCCTCCGCTGGGTCGCGGGCCGGTTCGATCGCCGCCTCGGCGAGCGCCAGCGCTTCATCGGTCGCGCCGGCGCGCAGCAGCTCGCGCGCCATGCCGTGCCGATCAAGCACGATCGCTTCGCGCCAGCCGCCGTCCCGCAGCCGCAGGACCTCGGCCTCGAGCAGGGCGAGCGACACGATGTCCTGCAGATTGTGGTCAAGCACGTCGGCCAGGAGGTCAGGCGAGCCGCCGCGCAGATAGCTGAAGTAGCGACCCGGCACCTCGCTCCCAGGACAGTCGGACCCGCGCCGCACCCCGAGCACGCCTGCCTCGATGTCTGCCAGCCGCGCCCCGCCGAGCGGGCGCCGGAAGAGGCGACGCGCCACGGGGAGGAGATCGTCGTGCTGTTCCGGCAGCGTTGCGAGCTCGCGGAAGAGCCCGTTCACCGTGAGCCGTGTGACGAGCAGCGGCAGATCAAAGCCGCGGCCGTTGTAGGTGACCACGCGCGGGCGTTGGGCGAGCTCGTTCGAAATGTGGCGCAGGAGCGCGGGCTCGTGCGGGTAGTCGGGGAGCAGCAGCTGCCTGACGACGAGCCGCTCGCCCTTCAGGCTCCCCATGCCGGCGAGGAAGACCACCGTCCCGGCCCCTGTCGACAGGCCGGTCGTCTCGGTGTCGAAGTAGCACGCCGGAGGCAGATCGGCCAGGCGTGTCGCCACCTCGACAGGCAGGGGCACCACCCGCTCAACCACCACCGCTGCGCCCTTGCCTTCGACCGCCAGCCGGGCCCCGAACCAGCGGGCCAGCATCTCCGAACGGTCGTCGCGGTCCGCTGGAGGGGCAGGAGCGATGCCTGCGGGCCGCTCCCCGCGGACCGAGGCAAGTCGATCGGCCAGGGTGCGTGCGGTCATGCCAGTGACGCGAGCAGCTCGCCGGCGGCCGCCTTGCCGCGCGGCCCGACCTCGGTCACCGGTCCGACGCACGACGGGCAGCCATCGACGCACGGGCAGCCCGCGACCACCTCGCGGCAGGCATCGATCAGCTCGGCGGCCACCCGGAAGAGCCGTTCGGTGAGCCCCACCCCTCCGGGCACCGCGTCGTACAGGTACAGGGTCGGCCGGCCGGTGAACGGCGACTGCGCCTGGGCCAGCACCCCGAGGTCGCGCGCGTCGCACATCAGGAGCAGGGGAGCGGTGTTGCGGGCAAGCCTTGCCAGCCCGATCAGCGCTCCATCGAGCGTGTCCCGATCGAACCGTGCCGCCGCCGCATCGGGCACCACCAGCCAGGTGGCGGCGGTGTGCATCTGCTGCTCGGGAAGGTTGATGGGTCCCCACCCGACGTTCTCGTGGGTGTGGAACTTGATCTTCTTGAACAGGGTGGCGTGCCAGGCGACCATCACCTCGCCGCGCTGGCGCTGCGCCGCGGCAGCAGGATCGGTCTCGTCGAAGACCTCGAGCACCTTGAGCGTGACCCCCAGGTCGGCATCGGTGTAGTAGTCGACGTCGACCGCGCGCACGTAGGCCTTGCGCTCGTCCCAGTCGAGCCGATCGACGTGGAACTGGGCGCTCTCGTGGATGTAGATCGCCTGCTCGTGGACCAGCATCGGCGCGGCGAACAGGTCCACCTCGCCGATCACCCGGTGGCGATCTCCGGTGGTATCGATGATCACCACGTTCTCCTGCGCGGCGCTGCGCAGGCTGAACGCGCTGGCCGGGAAGTTCTCGTGGCTCCAGTAGTAGCGATCATCCCCGGCACGTCGCAGGAAGCCGTCCTCCTCGAGCACATCGAGCAGGGTCGGCGTCTCGGCCAGCCCGAATCGCTCGGCCGATGGAACCGGCAGCTCGAAGGCGCTGGCCTTGAGGTGGTCGAGGAGCAGGTGCAGGTTGTCGGGGTTCACCAGGCCGTGCTCGGGAGAGCGGTCGAAGAAGTAGTCGGGGTGGGAGGCCAGGAACTGGTCGATGGGAGCGGACGAGGCGACCAGCACGGAGAGGCTGGTGCCGGCCCGCCGGCCGGCACGTCCCATCTGCTGCCAGGTGGAGGCAATGGTGCCGGGGTAGCCGACGCTGATCGCGGCATCCAGGCCGCCGATGTCGATCCCCAACTCGAGCGCGTTGGTGGCGACGACACCGCGCACCTGACCGTCGCGCAGCCCCCGCTCGATCTCGCGCCGCTCGTTGGGCAGGTAGCCGCCGCGGTAGCCCCGGATCGGGGATTGGTGGCCGGGCGGGGAGGGGAGCGCCTCGCGCAGGTAGGTGGTCAGCACCTCGACGCTGGTCCGGCTGCGGGCGAAGAGGATGGTCTGCACCCCGTCGCGGATCAGCCGCTCGCCGAGCCGCTGGCCGGTAAGCAGCGAGCTGGCCCGGATCCCCAGCTGGGGGTTCACCACCGGTGGGTTGACGATGACGACGTGCCTCCGGCCACGCGGCGCGCCGTTCTCGTCGATCAGGCTCACCGGCGCCTCGATCAGGTTCTCGGCCAGCTCGCCCGGGTTGGCGATGGTGGCCGAGGCGCAGATGAAGATCGGGTCCGATCCGTAGTGGCGGCAGACGCGCCGCAGCCGGCGGATGACGTTGGCGACGTGGCTTCCGAAGAGGCCGCGGTACGTGTGCAGCTCGTCGATCACCACGAACTGGAGGTTCTCGAAGAGCTTGAACCACTTGGTGTGGTGGGGGAGGATCGCCGCATGGAGCATGTCCGGGTTGGTGATCACCACCTGCCCGGCGGCCCGCACCACGCTCCGCGCGCTGGCGGGCGTATCGCCGTCGTAGGTGCTCGTCTTGAGGTCGAGCTCAGCCGCTTCGGCCAGCGCCCGCAGCTCGGTCAGCTGATCGGCGGCCAGGGCCTTGGTGGGGAAGAGATAGAGAGCGCGGGCCGTGCCGTCGCGGGCCACCGCGTCGAGCACGGGCAGGTTGTAGCAGAGGGTCTTGCCCGACGCGGTGGGCGTCACCACGCAGACGTTGCGCCCGGCCCGCACCTCCGCCACGGCGCGCGCCTGGTGGGTGTAGAGCGCCTCGACGCCGCGACCATGCAGGGCAGCCACGAGACGAGGGTCGATGCCGTCGGGCCACGGCGCGTGTCGCGGGGGCAGCGGCTCCAGGACGCGGTGGGCCGCGATCAGCGGCTCGAGGGATGGATCGGCGAGGAAGGCGTCGACCGCCTGGTCGACTGAGCTGGGACGGTCGAGCAGCATCGGTTCCTCCGGGTCTGGCTGGTCCATACCGAACAGACGTTCGGTGCAGGGTAGCACGCCTGTTCGATTTCAAGGCGTGAAGTGTGGACAACCCGCGGCGCATCACCTTGCACTGTGGCAAACGGCAGGGCTAGACTGGCCGGCAGATGACCGGAATCGAGGCCTCCGCCCCGCGCCAGGCACCCGCCGAGCCGCCGATCCGGGTGCGCCTGCCCGCCTCGCGCGGCGGCCTTGCCTGGCTGGCCGTCCTGCTGATCATCGGGGTCTTCCTGGCGGTGCAGGTGGGGCGCGAGGTGTATGCCAGCTGGTCGATCGGCCAGGAGGCAGACCGGGTGCGCGCCGAGATCAGCGCCATCGAGGCGCGCAACGCGGAGCTGCGCAAGGAGCTCGACTACCTGAACAGCAACGCCTACCTGTCGGCCGAAGCGCGGCGCCTCTTCAACCTGGGGCTGCGCGGCGAGCATGTGCTCATCATCCCGCCCGGCTCGGAGGTGGCCCTGCCGCCCGCCCTGCAGGCGAAGCCGTCGCCGCCGAAGCCGCTGCTGGAGCAGTGGCTGGACCTCTTCTTCGGGCCGTAGGCCGCACGTCTCTTCACTCACGCCCCCGGAATAGGCTCGCTTCGCGACAGGTCGCGTGTCCCGTCGGTCGCCGCTCAGAGGATTGAGCGCAGGTAGTCCTCGATCAGGTCGCCGCTCATCGGGCCGAAGTAGCGGTTCCGAATCCGCCCCGAGCGGTCGATGAAGTAGTGAATCGGCGCTCCCCAGATGCCGTACGCATCCTTGAACGCGGCGGACGGGTCCAGCGCAACCGGATAGACCAGGTCGTGGGTGGCATCGTACTGGCGGACGGTCTCCGCGGTGTCCCAGACGTCGACGGCGAGGACCGCCAGGCCGTCGCCCCGGTGGGCCCGATATGAGGCCAGGACGTCGGGCGCCTCGTCCTCGCAGGGCGGGCAGGCGGTCTTCCAGAAGATGATCCAGATCGGTCGCCCGGCGTACTCGGCCAGGTCGATCTGGCGTCCCTCGAGGTCGGTCAGCGGCATCGGCGGGGCACCGGCACCGGCGGTCATGCCGGGCGCCCGATTGCCGATCTGGACGCCGGGCAGCTGGCTGGCCAGCGAGTAGAACGACGGCGCTGGCGCGGCGCTGCCGAGCGGACGGGTCGCAGCGAACGCGCCGACCGCTGCCAGCCCGACGAGGGCCGCCCCGATTGCGATCCGCCGCGTCAGGCGGGGCGCGCGGTCAGCAGGGGACGTCGCTCCGGTCATGGTCGCCGAGTCTACCGGTGCTCAGGCCTCGTCGTGGACCAGGTGATGCTCCACCGCGTAGCGCGCCAGGGCGACCCTGCCGCGCACCCCGACCTTGGCGGCCACGTTCGACGCGTGCCGGCGGACGGTGTGGGCACTGATGCCGAGCACCTTTCCCGCCTCGATGGCAGTCCGCCCGGCGGTGATCAGGCGAAGCACCTCGAGCTCGCGTGAGCTGAGCCGATCCGTCTGGCGCAGCCAGCGCAGGGAATCGACCACCAGGACGGATGCGACCATGGGGTGGACGTAGTGCTGGTTTCTGGCAACCGCGCGGAGCGCCGTGATGAGGTCAGCGCTGGCCGCCCCCTTGACGACGTAGCCGGCCGCCCCCGCCAGGAACGCCTGCCGGACGGTCTCCTCGTGGTGATGCATGGTCACCGCGATCAGCCCGATGCGAGGGTGGCGCGCCGAAAGATCGCGAATCAAAGCCACGCCATCCCCTCCGTCGAGGGTCAGGTCGACCAGCATGACGTGCGGCTTGCGGAGCGCCGCCAGGGCGAACGCGCCGGTTTCGTCGCCTGCCTCCCCCACGACCTCCATGTCGGGCTGGTTCTCGAGGATCAGGCGCAGGCCATCGCGCACCAGCTCATGGTCGTCGACGATGCCGACGCGGATCTGGGGCATCAGCCCGCCACCTCGGCGGAGACGACGGGCAGGTCAAGGGTGACGCGGGTGCCGCCGCCGGCCTGCGAGTCGATTGCGAGCTGCCCGCCGAGCATCGCGGCGCGCTCCTCCATGCCCGCCAGCCCGATCCCCGGGGCGCGTGGCTGGGCAGGGTCGAATCCCTGGCCGTCGTCGCTGACCACCACCTTCAGGCGACCTTCCCGGCGCGTCAGCGAGACATGTGCTCGCGGAGCGCCGCTGTGTCGCGCGGCGTTGGAAAGCGCCTCCTGCACGATGCGAAACACCTCGACCGTGGCTGTCGGTCCGAGCAGGTGCGGGTCCGCGGCCGCCGCATCGGCGGTGACCTGGACCGGGAATCCCGACTGGCCGGCGAGATCGCGCAGGGCGGCCGCCAATCCGCGCTCCTCGAGTCGAGCGGGCCGCATGCGATGCGCAAGATCGCGGGTCTCGGCCAGCGCCGTGTCGGCGAGCCGGCGCGCGGTCTGCACCCGGCGCGCGGCGACATCGGGCTGCGGCGCGGTGCTCGCGGCGTCCAGGGTCAGGGTCAGGGCGGTGAGGACCTGTCCCACGCCGTCGTGCAGCTCCTTGGCGATGCGGCGGCGCTCGTCATCCTGCACGGTGAGGAGCCGCTCGCTGGCGTGCCGGAAGAGGGCGGCATAGCGCCGCGAAGTCGTCTCCCGCCGGTCGGCCATCCAGGCGACCAGGACGGCGATGACGAACATCAGCGGCCATTCGGTCAGCTCGAGGGTCGGCTCGGCCAGCCCGAAGACGCCGGCATTGGCGTACACCATGAGCGGCAGGGAGACGATGGCGATGCGGATCAGCGTCCCGCGCAGCCCGAACAGGAAGGCGTGCAGGGCGAGCAGCACGAAGACGCAATGGAACAGGAACTCGGCGGAGATGAAGGTGTGGGCGAAGGTCAGGGCCGTGAACCCAATCGCGGCGAGGTCGAGCAGCACCTGCACCGCCCGCGGGTTTGCGCGCAGGCGCGAGAAGGATCGGTCGATCGGATCCCGCCACCAGTGCGGCGCGTTGAGCGGGGCGTCTTCGAGGCGAACGGACGCTCGAGCGGCGACCTCGGGGATGGCCGGTGGTGTGTACGCGGGGATGGTCAACACGTACCTCGAGAATGGCTGGTTGCGAGTATAGAAGGCAGGGCAATGGGCACCGATCCTATGGCCAGCGCGACGTGCAGGGCGCCGTTGCGCGCGCATGCCGCCGGTGTGCCGCACGGCGAGGAGGAGAGGATGACCGGAATGGTACGTAGAGGGTTGGCGCTCATTGCCATCGGCAGCCTGCTGGCAGCGTGCTCATCGTCAGGCCCGGCGGCTGGACCCATCTCCGCCACCGTCAAGGAGTGGCAGATCAGCCTCAGCGCGACGACGCTCAAGGCAGGCGAGATCACCTTCAACATCAAGAACGACGGCGACAAGGAGCACGAGTTCGTGGTCCGCAAGACGGACCTGCAGTCAGACAAGCTGCCCCTCAATGCCGACGGCGAGGTCTCAGAGGACGCACCCGAGCTGACCGAGGTCGGCGATCCGAGCGAGGTCGCGGAGATCAAGTCCGGCAGCTCCGACCGCTCCCTGACGGTGACCCTGCAACCGGGCCACTACGTGATCTTCTGCAACCTCCACGTGGAGGATCTCCTTCACTACCAGAAGGGGATGCACATCGACTTCACCGTTGAGTGAGCCCGGCGCGCGAACCCTGCGGCCCTAGCGCAGACCTGCTCGAACCATGAATCAGTGGCGCCACCTGCTGGTGGCCGGCATCGCGTGGGTGGCGCTGTCCGTTCTCGCCATCTTCCTGGTGGCCGGCGTGCAGATCCTCCCGGTGATCGCCTCCAAGGAGGCGGAGATCGAGAACCGCGCCTTCGTCCTGCTGACCGTGGTCTCGATGCCGGTCCTGATGTTCGTCGTGGTCGGGCTGGCCTACTCGGCGATCCGCTTTCGGGCAGGCGGGGAAGCGGGCGACGGCCCCCCGGTGCACGGGCATCGCGGCTTTCAGGCCGCGTGGGTGGGGATCAGCGTGCTCCTGGTCATCGGCCTCTTCGCCTACGGTGCGCTTGGCCTGGTGGAGATCCGGGGCGCCCAGTCGTCGGAGTTCGAGGTGGACGTGATCGGCGAGCAATGGGCCTGGCACTTCAAGTATCCGGCCACCGGTGTTGAATCGAGCGAGCTGCACATCCCGGTCAACCAGCGGGTCCACCTCAACATCCAGTCGAGCGACGTGATCCATTCGTTCTGGGTTCCGGCGTTCGGCATCAAGCAGGACGCGGTGCCCGGCCGGGTGACGCAGGTGTACCTGACGGCCAACCGCGCCGGCACCTATCCGGGCATGTGCGCCGAGCTGTGCGGGCTTGGCCATACCGGGATGACCATGACCGTCGTCGTCTCCGACCAGGCGTCGCTCGACGCCTGGCTCAGCCAGCAGCCACAGGCGTCACCCTCATGACGGCCGCGTCTCGGCGATCGTTCCTGCCGGGTCCGGGGCTGCTGCGAGCCGTGCTCGG
>Ga0153915_10004987_pt1 | contig 12307 bp, 10 predicted proteins | sample Opewatmetagenome_2_FD_107003 | JGI IMG/M metagenome (GOLD analysis project Ga0153915, IMG submission 107003) | Freshwater wetland microbial communities from Ohio, USA - Open water 3 Core 3 Depth 3 metaG | ecosystem: Environmental > Aquatic > Freshwater > Wetlands | place: USA: Ohio, Lake Erie... | reverse complement strand
TCCTGGCGAACACGCTGGAAATGTACTCGCGGGTCCGGCGTCTTTCAGGAATTACAGGTTCCGGGAAGTGGCGCAGAGCGGCCGTGAAATCGGCCGTTTCGAAGGCCGGAAGTTGCCAGTCGATCTTATGGCGCAGAATATGCTGGAAAACCGCCAGCATGGAGTTCAGCAGGAAAAACTCCATCATGTGCCGGTCCAGTTTGATCAGGCGTCCTTCCACCTTCACCTTGAGGCACGACGGAGCGAGCATTTCGTAGAGCGTCCCGATTCTTTCGCTCGCGTAGACCGGATCCTGGTACGCTCGGCGCAAAGCGAGCTGGAACGGTGTGCGACCCCAGTTGTCGCGCAGATCCTGGTTGGCACCACCCTTCAGAAGCGCCCCGACCAGGTCGACCAACCCCATTTCGGCGGCGACCATCAGCGGCGTCTGGTTCAGCGGATTCCGGAAATCGATACCATATTGCTCGATCTTCCGGCAGACGTTGGGGCAGTTGCGCTCGAGATAGTCCTGCCGGTATTTGCGCCGAATGGCATCGAGGTCCGAATAGCTCGGGTTGGACGCGCGGGTGAATTTGAGCTGTGCGAGATCCTTTAGCAGAGATCTGACGGAGTAGACCAGCGCATATTCGAACAGCTGCTGCTTGGCCTGCTTGTTGTAGCGGGCCGGGTCGAGAGCCTCCTTCTTCAGGTCCTCCAGCGCTGCCGGCGTCAAAACTCTCCAGGGCACCTGTTCTCTGCCGAGCAGGTCCTTCCGGATGAGGTCCGCCTGCTCGTGTTTCCCCTGCAGCTCCAGCCGCCGTGCCTCACGCTCCCATTCGTCGTGCGACGATTCCTGTGCGGCGACGCGGACGCGCCCGTCGGCCTGCGCGAGGCCGAGCAGGTCGAAGATTCCGTGTCGCCGGTTCTTCTCGAGGATGTACAGACTGCGGACGGCACGGGTAGTCGCGACATAGAGCGCGTTGATGAGGAACTTGTATGCATCGATCGACTTGTCGGTTTTGTCCTTTGCCCGGGCATACTCCAGCTCGCCCTCCAGGTCCGTCGCACTCACGCCAGCGATGATCTCTTCGAACTCCTTGGCGTTCCATGAGACGAGGTTGAAAAGGATCACGTTGTCGTACTCGAGGCCCTTCGCCTCCTGGATTGAAAACACCAGGGGTGTGCTGAAATGGGCCCGTGCCTGCACCTTGTCTTCGGCGCGCAGCACTATGACCGCAAACCGGGTGGACTTGCGGGTCTTTTGATTCAGTTCGCTCAGGACAGCCGGGTCGGCCGCGAGGAGTGACACCTCGCCCTGGTTTTGCGAGATGGGCTGCACGAGGTAATTGCTTTCCCGATCGATCGAGCCGAACCGGGCACTCTTGATCCTCAGCAGCCTGTTTGCGATCTCGGTGACCTGTGGGGAGTTCCGATAATTGGTGTGCAGGACGCGGATGATTTCCTTTCGCTCCTCCGCCCGCTCCCGGTAGAAGAGCGTTCTGACGTGCGCCCACGAAAAGAAATTCGGGTGCACGACCTGGTTTGCGTCGCCGCCCAGAATGAAATCGCTCGAGTGGCGCAGGCGCTTCAGGATCAATCGCAGCTGAACGTTCGTGACGTCCCGGACCTCGTCTACCACGGCGAAATCGTATTCTGGCCGAACCGCCTGACCGTACTCGTGCGAGACCAGGTTGATGTCATAGAAGCCGTTCGAATGGAGGTGCACCAGGTATTTCTCGAAAAGCGCGTAGGCCTCAGCACGCTCGTCATCCAGGAAAATCGACTGGCGCACTCCCAGTTCGAAGTAGTCGTTCCACGACAGGAAAGGGAGGTCGACATGGTATCCGGTCAGCACCCCGCGGAATTCCTCGAACAGCTTGTGTGCATCCTTGATCCTGGATGCCTGGCGATAGCGGGAAAACCACTGCTCGAAGTCGTGGAATGTCATCTCCCTTCCCGCCGGCACGCGGATCGTCTCGAGAAGCTCGCGGTAGGAAAGGAAATCGACCTCCACCCGGTCGTTTCCATAGTGGTTGGCGTAGAAAAGATTCCGGGCATTCTCGACGAGGTACGGAGAGTGTGTGACGTACAGGACCTTACCGCTCAGGAGTTTCAGTTTTTCGAGCATCAGCGCTGTCTTGCCGCTGCCGGCCGACCCGATGACTATGAGTGGAGGCGGGAGCCCGAAGATCTGTTCCTGGAGGTCGTCGAAAGATAGCACCTTGTCGAGGAGGTGGAATCTGGGGCATTGTGAATTGACGTAGATCAGCGGCAGCGTGCTGGCGGATATTGCTTCCGTTTCCGGATCGGGGACGGGGACAAGTTTGTCTTCGTCGACGGCCTTCCCGTTCAGGAAGCGTGATCTTTCGTACGCATGGTTGTACAGGATCTCGAGCAGCAGCAGGTAAGTTCGGTCTCCGTGACGGCCGAACCGGAACAGCAGGCGGTCGGATCGATCGAGTTTGGCGCGATAGTAAGATGTTCCCGAAAGCTTCTTGACGTCAGCGGTGCGGAAATCGCCCGCGCGCAGGTGCGCCACCGTTCTGCCAAAGGAATCAGTGATCCCTGAGATGTCGAGGTCGGTGTACTGCAAGATCTCCACGTCTGCCTCTTGCGTCTGGTCTCGCGCATCCTAACAGGAGATCTTGATTGAAGGGAAATGCCGCCGAGTGTCCTGTTCGTGGTGAATTGTACTCTGTTTGGAGGTGGATGCCACGCGCCTCGGAGCTAGAATGGGGCAACACCGGAAGGAGGACGAATGATGAGAAGGCTCGCTATTGCTTCGGTGCTGATTCTGACGGCGTTGGCGTCGGCCCTGGCGCAGCCGGCATCGATGCCCGCTCTGCCCGATGGGTTGCGGGTGCGAGAGGACAACCGCTTCTTCGACATCTATCCACGCATCGTTCCTGCCAATCGGGCATCGACCATCCATATTGTGTCCAGGTTCGACCACGTGCGCTTTCGCCCCGAGTGCCAGTATGAGCTGATGTACTCTCCCGTCGAACAGGTCGCCCTCCAATCGGACTGGAAGCCGAAGACCAAGGAGGCGATCCAGCCCCAGAACGGCCGCCTGAGCATCACCCGGTTTTTCGAGGCTGAGCAGGAACATACGTTTGTGGTCGAGGAGATCCAGCCCGACAAGAAACGCCGGGTATTCTGCACCGCTCACGTCTACTCCCTCGAACCGGACCTTCTCGCGCTTCGCCCGTTCAAGGGTGATTTCCACATGCACAGCGGTTTCTCGGACGGGGTCGAATCGCCTGGCTATGTGGCGGGTGCGTGCCGCCGCGCCGGCCTGGATTTTATGGCGCTCACCGACCACCGGCAGTACCAGCCCTCCCTGGAAGTGATGGCACTGTTCAGGGAGATGCCAGTGGACCTCAGTATATTCCCAGGCGAAGAGGTGCACCCTCCGGACAACCCAGTCCACATTGTCAGTTTCGGAGCCAGTGCGGGGATCACAGACTTCTACCGGACAGAAGAACTGGAGAAGGCCTATCGCGAGGAGGTCGCCCGGATCCGGGCGCGGCTTAAAGACATCCCCGCTGGGGTGGACCCTTACCAATACGCCTCGTGCCTGTGGGCCACCGCGAAGATCAGGGAGCTCGGCGGTTTGAGCATGTTCGCCCACTGCTACTGGTACGTCGACAACAAGTTCGGCGTGCCCGGACCGCTGCGCGATCTGCTGTTGAAGGAGCGCGTATTCGAAATAATGGAGCTCATCAGCGGTTTCGATCTCGCGGGGCTGGACGAAATGGACACCAATGCCCTCCAGGTGGCGCGCTACCATGACGAGGTCGCCAAGGGCAACCGCCCCGCCGTCGCCGGCGTCAGCGATGCGCACGGCGTGGAAAGATCGGAAATGTTCGGCCGTTACTACACGATCTGTTTTGCACCTTCCTCCAGTTTCTCCGACCTTGCGGCCAGCATCCGGGAATTTCGGTCAGTCGCCGTGGAGGCGATTCGGGGAGACCGGCCACGCCCCTTTGGGCCTTTCCGGCTGATGAAGTACTCCAACTTCCTTCTTCGCGAAGTCTTTCCGCAGCACGACGAGTTGTGCTTCGAGGAGGGAAGGCGGATGATCCAGCACGCCGGAGGGGATCCGGGGGCTTTCGAGGTGCTGCGAGTTTTGAAAGGCCAGGCGGCCCAGCTCTATGACCACTATTGGGGCAAATAGACTGTTGGTGGAGGGACCGGCACGCGCGGATTCCTGTCGCTGGTCGCACGGAGGTCGAGCGTGATCAAAACCCAATCTGCGGTTTTGTTGAAGACAGGATCGAATCGCATCGTGCACTCGCCGCCTTGACCGGAAACCGATGAACTCTGCCGCAGCCATCCACCTGTCGGCCACGGACTATGGGATCATCGCCGCCTATTTTCTGGTGACGATCAGCCTGGGGCTCTATTTCTCTCGCCGGTGGAAGGGATCGGAGGATTTCTTCCTCGCGGGCCGCAGCCTGACATGGCCATTGATAGGGCTGTCTCTGTTCGCCACGAACATCTCCACCGAGCACTTCGTCGGCCTGGCCGCCGGCGGTTGCCGCGAAGGACTAGTTCAGGGAGGCTACGAATGGATCGCGAGCTACTGCCTGTTGATGTTGGCTGCGGTGTTCGCCCCGCAGTATCTGAAACACAAAGTGTTTACGATCCCCGAGTATTTCGAGAAGCGCTACGGCCTCGAGGTGCGCGTGCTCCTCACAGTTTATTTTTTGGCGATGATTGTCTTCACCAAGACCTCGGTTGCGCTGTACTCGGGCACGCGCGTCCTGTCCGACCTAACCGGCTTCGACTTCCAGTTCCTCATGTGGGGCATCGGCATCACTACGGCCCTCTATACGATGGCCGGGGGGCTGGCTGCGGTTGTCTATACGGACGCGCTCCAGGCGGTCATTCTTATTGGCGGATCCATCCTCCTAACAGGGCTGGCGCTGGATCGGGTCGGATGGTGGCCCGGGCTGACGGAGCGCTTGCAGCTGCTTGGGAAATCGGACCTGCTTTCCATGATCAAAGGGCCCACGTCGGCGCTCCCGTTCAGCGGTTTCCTTCTCGGCAATTTCCTCGTGGGCGGGATGTTTTACTGGTGCATGGACCAGGTGAACGTATAGCGGGTGCTCGGTGCCAGGGACGTGCGCGAGGCCCGACTCGGCGCCGTTTTCGCCGGCTTTCTCAAGATCATACCGGTCTTCATACTCGTCCTGCCCGGAGTGGCGGCTGCAGCGCTCTCCCTGGATATCCGGGGGAGTGACGGACTGCCCGACTACAATAGGACCTATAGCGTTCTGGTCCAGAGCCTGCTGCCGGCCGGCCTGAAAGGCATCGTCCTGGCTGCGCTCCTGGCCGCCCTGATGTCCTCGATCAGCTCCATGTTCAACTCTGCTTCGACCCTGGTGGCGCGGGACCTGGTTGCGCGCTTCAGGCCGGAGACTTCGCAGCGCGCGCAGATCCTCATGGGCCAATTCGCCCTGGTCCTGGTCATGGTGGGCGGCATTCTGACGACGCCGCTTATCGGAAAGTACAGCCACCTCTGGGAGTATCTCCAGGAGGTCTCCGCCTATTTCTCCGTTCCCTTCGCCGTCGTCGGGCTCGGTGGGGCTTTTCTTCGCCGCGTGAACCGCGCGGGAGCCGTAGCTGCGATCGTCACGGGTGTAGCGGCGAGCGCCTTCTTGCTGGCAGACAGCCACGCGGCCGGTGGCCTGTCGCCGCTCCTCCGACACGCCTATCTCAATTCCTTCCTTCATCGCTCCTTCCTTTGCGCGATCCTGAGTTTCGCCTCATTGCTGGGGGTGAGTGCCGTGACGCAGCCGCCGCCGGCGTCCGTCCGGTCGGGGACATTTGCATTTGCCTGGACGCGGGGCGAGGGTGAATCCGCCCGCGACCTCAGAACCGCATGTGTGTGGATGGCCGGCCTATTCCTCACCGTCGCGGTATTGTGGTGGATGTTCCGGTGACGGCGCACTGCCGGGTGCCAGATCTTCAGAATGCAGTTTTCGATCGGACGTGAATCCGCTTTCGAGCGAGAAATCGAATTCCAAAGACCTGGCACCTGTGCGACGTAGATGACGAAGAACTGCTGGGGCAGAAAGTCGTGCGACTTGAGCACCTTGAAGCCGGCCGCCATTTCCCTGTCGAGCTGCTTCTTGCTGAGCTGCTGCTCGGGCGGTGGACCCTATGGTCGCTCCGACATCGGCTTCGGCCTGCAATTGATGATCTTCATGATCCCGGGCGACATCTGCACATCCTCACGATTCGGCCGTTCGAGAAGGTCGTAGTAGCCTCGCGCCCAGGCACGCCTCGCGAGTGTCTTGAACAAATCGTCATCCCTGTAGTCTCTGAACGACTCATCTCCGCGCAGCCGGCCCCGGTCCGCGAATCCCGCCCCGATCGCACGGCTCAGATATAGGTACGCCAGCTCGCCATTACCAATTCGGGCTTGGATCTGCGTCGCAGCATATAGCGCTTCGACATGTTGCGGCTGGGTCGTAGCGATCATCTGCATGGCAAAGCTGAGCGCTCCCGGCTGGTCGCTGGATCGGATCGCCTGATCGAACTGCGTTTTGAGCACCCCCAGGTCGCGCGCCGTTGCCTCTTGCGCCATCACGCCGGTTTCGGCGAGGGTCGTTGCGGCTGCGATCAGCTCGAACGCCAGTATGACCTTGGCGGTCGTCCTCTCTATCACTGTCATGAATAGTTCTCATCGCATCCAGAGTTGTCCGGGAACCCTCAGCCCCTTCTGACGTGCAGGTGTCTGGCACGCGTGCCCAACATCAAATTCGCAGAGTTTCACCTTTCAAGCCCCGAGCGGGACTCTACCGAATATCGAGGTTGAGTAGCCTGTCCCCAGAATTCAAGGCCTGACTATGATGCCGGGGTCCATCCTGAGGTCGCCTACCTCGATGGTGTACTTATAGTACTTGTCCTCGGTCAGCCCCTTGAGCTCTTCCTTAACCAGACCCGAATCTTTCCGTCCTTTGAAGAAGTGCCTCTCCATGAAGGGGCTCTCCTGACCAAAACAGACGACCCAATCCTTGCCTGCGGCAGTACACTTCCAGTTTACGCTGTCGTTCTTGCCTATGCTTATGTCAGCACCGTATGGATTCACTTCGATTTGACCCCCATTGATGCTGATCGTAATGTCCTTGGAAGGCATACTTCCTCCTTAATTAGGTGATTTACTTACCTTGGAACAGCTTCCGGAATCCCGGATTCGGTTGTAGGCCGTCGAGGAGCGGGGTGTCCCGGACGCCTTCGCGGGGAAAGCCCGCGGCGAGGGCTTTCTTCAACCAATGGAGAGCCGGGTCAACCTCCCCCAATTGGTTGTAGGTCAGGGCCACGTTGAATAGCAACTCTGGGTCGCCGGGTGCGACCGCGAGCGCCTTCTTAACACATGTCAACGCATCATCCCTCTGGTTAAGAACCGAATGGTAGTAGGCCATGTAGCCGAGCAGTGTGGCATCCCGCGGATTTACCTGCAGCTTTTCATCGGCAAGCGACAGGGCACGGCGATAAGCTCCGGCAGCCTGGTCCTGTTTAGCTGAACTCGAACGGCAAGCGTCGCCCAGGTTGCCCCACAAAAGCCAATCCCTCCGGTCAAGCTTTGAAGCCTCCTCGTAAGCGCGAGCAGCCTCCTCGAATCGCCGCTGGAAGAAATAGGCGGTGCCCAGGTTCGAATAAGCAGGGCCGGTAGGCCTGAGAGCGATCGACCGTTCACACATCGGAACCGCATCGGCATATCGCCCCTCGGCCAGGTAGACGCCGCCCATGTTGCTGTAGCCACGAAAACTGTCCGGCGCCAGCTTTATCACCTGGTTGAACATCCCGAGTGCCTCGCTCTGGCGCCCATTTCGGAAATAGAAAGTGCCCAGCCAGCTATAACCGGCCCAGTACTGCGGACGCAAGGCGATCGCCCGACGGTAGGTCTTTTCGGCATCAGTGGGCCTGCCCAGGCTCTCGTAGGCGGCGGCGAGGCCGCGATAAGCTTCGTCGCTGGTTGGATCGAGCAGGGCCGCGCGCTGGAACTCCTGCACTGCCTGCTCGTACTTCCCGCTCCCGGTCAAAACGACTCCCAGGCAAGTGTGTCCGCTGGCCAGGCCGGCATCTATTGTCGCGGCCTGCCCACAGGCCGCCAGAGCTTGTTCGACCCATTTTCCATCCTGCGTCTGTTGGTATCGATTCCAATAGGCTTCCCCCAGTCCCGCGTAGGCAAGCGCATACCCGGGGTCCTTTTCCAGGGCGCGTTGGAATACTTCGATAGCACTCTCAGTGCTCTCAGGTCTGTGATAGTCCTGGAGATACCCTCGCCCGCGCAGGTAGTAGTCATAGGCTGCGGGCTGCCGGGTTCCCCGCGTTGCCATGGCGGTCTTTTCACGCGGCAGAAGTTCCACGTCGAGAGCACGTACTGCACCGTCCACCACTTTATCTTCGAGGGCAAACGCCTCGGAGGCCGGGGCGGTTATCGCATCAGCCACCAACTGCCGGCTTCCGTCGGCGTCAACGAGCGCATACGTTACCCGGATCATGTCTCCCGACTGGTGGAGGCTACCCTCCAACACCAGGTTCACGCCGAACTCCCGGCGTGCCTGTTCTGCCGTGCGGATATCCTGAGCCCGGACCTCACCGGCCGACACGACCTGCAGAGAATGATGCTCGGTGAGCTTCGTGAGCCTGGCATTCAAAGTCTCCGTCAGCCCTCTGCTGTAGGCCGCGGTTTCAGCAGTGCCATTGAGCGCAACAAACGGCAGCACTGCAAGGTACTGCTTCTCGGGTATCGTGCTGGGGTGCCCGCGCCCTGTGACTCTCTGCCAGAGTGTAGGGATCAGGGGCCGCAGAATCGCAGTCAATGCAATCAGCATCAGCAATACCAGCGCCGACATGATCAGGGCCTTCCTGTCTTTCAGATATCGCCGGATCCGCTCTGACAACAGGAGAGCCAAAGACCTTGATCGAACCAAGGTACGCAGTTCAGCCAACAACTCCCCTGCATCTCCAGGGCGGCCGGCAGAATCTTTGACAAGCATCCTCGCGACAAGATTTTCGATCTCCTGGTCAACCTTCGGGTTCAATTGGTGTAGAGGCTTGGCCGCGTCGTGCAGAATGCGCCCACAGGTCGCAATCGGGGTCGCTGCCCGGAAAGGATGCTCTCTTCCGAACATCTCGTAGAAGACGATGCCAAGGGAGAAGATGTCCGACCGGCCATCGAGCGTCTCTCCGCGTAGTTGCTCCGGGGACATATATGCGAGAGTTCCAACCGGAGTGCCGTCACGGGTAACAACGCTGACCGTTTCCCCGCGCGTTTCGATCCAATCCGGGGACGTCAGCTGTTTTGCCAACCCGAAATCCATGATCTTGGCATGGCCTTTCCGGGTCAGCATGATGTTCGCGGGTTTCAAATCACGATGGACAATCCCGTTCTCGTGCGCTTCGGCGAGTCCCTCCGCTACCTCGATCGCGATCTGCAGGGCCTCAGCCAGCGGCAATTCGCCGCGGCCGAGCCTGTCCCTCAGGGTCTGCCCGTCGACGTACTCCATCACGATGAAGTCTCTACCTTCGTCCTGCCCGACTTCATGGATGGTGCAGATGTTCGGGTGGTCGAGTGCCGCAGCAGACTGGGCCTCCCGCAGGAAGCGCTTGTGGGCCGACTCATCCTGTTGCATTTCGGGCGGAAGGAACTTCAGCGCGACTTCCCGATGCAGCGAGGTGTCCCGGGCCAGAAACACTTCTCCCATGCCACCTTCACCGAGCTTTTCAGTGATCTGATAGTGGCCGAGCGTTTTGCCGATCACGGATCCGCCATCCCTTCTCAGCTTTTGAGCCTGATACCCGGAGAAATGGGGCTGACTTGAGGCGATTATAGCCCTGAACCAGTCGGCTTGACATGCAGATTGTGGGGGAACAAGGCCTCGTTGCCTCCGATTTAGGCCCTGCCTCTACAGATTACCGACGACATTCCCCTGTCGGCCGCAGTCTCACCGAACTATAATCGTGTCAATTCCTGACCTGCATCTCGATCAGGGGTGCGGGCGCATGGACCCGGAGGTACCTCACTATGGTCGGTCAGAAGGTTTTCTCATTGGAGGTATCACGGCCTATTCCTGGCAGAAGTTCTGCGAATAGTTCCAGGCCGGAGATCTTACCAAGTGAACGCGATGTTTCTGCAAACTGTGCGTAAACTGGGGCTGTTTCAGGGCTTGAACCTGAAACTGCCGCTCGTTTCAATCATCCACCGTCCAAAAGGAACAGGCAGCACTACCGCTCCAACAGAGAGCGCGGGACGGCTGCGGTTCACGCTTATCTTGACCGCGGTGTTTCTCCTCCCGTCACTGATGCGGGCTCAGAGTGTTTCGTTTGGCGTGACCGCCGGAGTGCCTCTGAACAATCTCGCGACCGCCAGTGAGGGCATGGTGTCGACCACAGGACGGTATACCCTAGGGCCTGCCCTGCGAGTTGGTTTGCCGCGCGCCTTTGCGGTTGAGGTCGAATTGCTGTACAAGCACTTCGATTTCGGCTTCGCGTCCGACCCGGCTCGAATTGCGGTTCATCGCCTGGAACTGCCGCTGCTGCTCCGATACGGTTTTCGAATTTCGTCCGTTCACCCGTTCGTCCACGCCGGCGCGTCGTTCAATTGGGTCATCCCGGCAGACGGCGCGAACGCATGTCCCGAGGCTGATCCCGACAGCGATATCTATTGCATCGGAAACAAAACAGCAGCCCAGCTTCGGCACAATCACACCTACGGGCCCGTTCTGGGCGCCGGGGTTGAGTTCAGCCTGAAGGCACTTCACCTGGCCCCTGAGCTCCGGGTTACCCGCTGGGTTGATCGGAACTTCGGCACGCAGGACTCACCGTTGCGCTCTTACCTTACACAGGTCGAGCTGCTGCTCGGGCTGAAGTTCTAGTCAAACGCGCTCCCAGATGAGGTGAGCGGTTTTCTGAACGGCGACCACATGCGCCCGAACGCGCTGTCGGGTCTTCGCTATCAGCAACCGTTCATTCCGCGGATCGTTGGACGAATCATGAAGACGGCACCGCCCGGCGCTGACTTGGCCTCCTGGCGTTATTGGGGCCCGGATCCGGCAGTGAGCAACAAATGAAATTGATACGACGATCCGGTCGATTGCCGGCACGTCGTTTTTTATTTGATGTCCGCAGGAATGTCCCCCTTCCGAACCGGCAAGAACGGCATTTACTGGAACTGGATAATGATCTAACATAACGCAAATGGCCGATTCCTCAACTAGAGGAGGATCTATGAAACATGGAATTCCGGTGGTCATGATCCTGGTGTTAGGTCTGACCCTCGCGCTGGGCTTCGGGCTTTTCGCCCAAATAAAGAAGGATGCGAAAACGGGGCAGGATCGTATTGAAGGAACGATCCAGGCGATGGACAAGGAGAAATCTACTCTGACTATAGTGCAGAGTGGCGCCACGAATAAACCGACCTGGCACGTCGCGTACAACGATCAGACGAAGTTCACGGCGCGAAACAAGCCCGGCAAGGTGGATGATCTTAAAGAGGGACAGCGCGTGATCATTCTCGGCAAGTACGACCAGAATGTGATGACCGCTTCCCGGATCGACATACGGTAAAAGCTGCCGGGAAGTAAATCCAACAAACCAGCGAGTGGCACCAGGCAGCGCCCAGCCGGTCCCGGGGTGTGGTAGTCTGCCTTGTCAAGCCCTGGGACCTTCCCAAGCACCGGTGGCGAGACGGTAGAAATCACGCCGTTTCCCCATGGGAGGGGCCTGTATCCCCACTCAACCTCCACAGTCATCCCAGGATGTGCACTCAGCGTTCGTCTGTGAGGGGAACGGGCGATGTGGTTTGGATCGTGTCTGTCGCGCATAGCCGGATTTGCGGCGAAGACCAATGAGAGCATTCACTTCTATGGCCCGGGCCGAGCGTCCGGAGTTCCCGCAATCGCGGGCCTCATCATGCGTGACATAGTTACGGGGTTGAGTAGCCTGTCTCTGAAATTGAGTGGCATGCGGCGCCATTCAGAACTACGAATGAGTGCCTGAGGAAGTTGTCCCGATCCCCAGCCGGGCTGGCCTGTCTTCGAGGTCGCGCAGGGCTCCCTGGAACCTCGGGTGATTGCGGATCTGATCGAAATCGCTGTCGTTCTTGATCCATTCGATGTGACTGAAGCCTGCTCGGACGGCCTGCTCGAAACAGGCGACGGCCTCCTCGGTCATGCCCATCCGGGAGTAGAAACACGCGATGCCATACACGATGTAGGGATCATCAGGATCCAGTTCGTAGGATCTCCGGGCCCATTTCAGACCTTCCTCATGGTTGCCAAGCTCCATGAGGGCCGTAGCACCCAGGTAGATC
>Ga0153915_10004986_pt1 | contig 12308 bp, 11 predicted proteins | sample Opewatmetagenome_2_FD_107003 | JGI IMG/M metagenome (GOLD analysis project Ga0153915, IMG submission 107003) | Freshwater wetland microbial communities from Ohio, USA - Open water 3 Core 3 Depth 3 metaG | ecosystem: Environmental > Aquatic > Freshwater > Wetlands | place: USA: Ohio, Lake Erie... | reverse complement strand
TACGGGCTTTCCCTTGTAGTGACCGGCCGCGATGGTGCCGCCGTAGACGAACACGCTGGGGATGTCCAGACGGGCCATGGCCATGACGGTCCCCGGGATGGTCTTGTCGCAGCCGCCGATCCCCAGGATGGCATCCATCTGGTGACCCCGCGCGACCAGCTCGATGGCGTCCGCGATGACGTCGCGGCTCACCAGCGAGCACTTCATGCCCTCGTGCCCCATGGCCTCACCGTCGGTAACCACGAAGGTGTTGAACTTCAGAGGCACCCCGCCGGCCGCGCGGATGCCGGCCTTGGCCACCGCCGCCAGGTCATCCAGGTGCACGTTGCAGGGCGTGACCTCGCTGCCGGCGCTTGCCACGCCCACGATCGGCTTGTCGAAGTCCTCGTCCGTGAAGCCGACGGCGCGGAGCATCGCCCGGTTGGGCATCCGCGCCACCCCGCCGGTCATGATCCTGCTGCGCGTGTTGAGAGCGTCGGCCGTCTTGCTCATCTTGCCCATCCGCTGACGTAGGGGATGCGGGTCGCGGTGGCCTTGATGGCTTTCTCATTGGCCAGGAGCACCGACGTGGAGTCCCACTCCCCGGTGAGAAGGCTCCTGCGGTCCGCGTCCGGCATGGTGAAGGAGAAACGGCGGGCTCCGACGGTGATGGCCTGGGAATCCAGGTCCATGGTGATCGCCGCGCCCGGGTCCGCCTGCACCAGGCCGGCGATGGCCTGGCCATCCTCGTGGGAGACCCGGGCCGCCGGGAGGCCGAGCGCGGTGCAGTTGCCGGAGAATATCTCCGCGAACGATTCCCCGACGAATGCCGCGATCCCCATGCGCATCAGCGACTGCGGGGCGTGCTCGCGCGAGGAGCCGCAGCCGAAGTTCCGCCCGACTACCAGGATGCTCCCGCCCTTCCAACGGGGGTCGTTCAGCGGATGCGGCTTGGGCTTGCCGGACTCGTCGAAGCGCTCGTCCTGGAACGCGTACTTTCCCAGCGCCTCGAAGGTGATCTCTCTCAAGAAGCGGGCCGGGATGATCCGGTCGGTGTCGATGTCGTCCCCCGGCAGCGGGATTCCCCGCCCGGTGACTTTCAGGCGCGCGCTGACGCTGGTGCTCATAGGACCCCCTGGGCTCGAATGTCCACGACTTCCCCCGCCACCGCGGCGGCGGCCACCATGGCGGGACTCATGAGCAGGGTGCGCCCCTTCGGCGAGCCCTGCCGCCCGATGAAATTGCGGTTGGAGGAGCTCGCGCATACCTGGCGGTCCACGAGCTTGTCGGGGTTCATCGCCAGGCACATCGAGCAACCCGCGTCCCGCCACTCGAAGCCGGCGGCGCGGAACACCTCGGCAAGCCCCTCGGCCTCGGCCTGGCGCGCGACGCTGCGAGACCCGGGCACGGCCAGGGCCTTCACCTTCGGGGAGACCTTCTTGCCCTTGAGTACCTTCGCGGCCTCGCGAAGGTCGCTGATCCTCCCGTTGGTGCAGGACCCGACGAAGGCAACGTCCACCGGCAGGCCCTTCATCGGGCGGTTCTCCTCGAAGCCGGTGTGCTCGTAGGCCTTGCGCAGGGTCTCGCGCTCCTCGGGGCGCGCGTCGCCCACCCGCGGCAGCCGGCCCGAGACGCCAATGGCCTGCCCGGGGTTGATGCCCCAGGCCACCATGGGCTCGATGCTCGTGCCGTCCAGGCGGAAGACGTCGTCGTAGCGGGCATCGGGATCGGAAGCGATGCCCTTCCAGAACACGAGGGCACGGTCGAAGTCGGCTCCCTGGGGGGCGAACTTCTTTCCCCGCAGGTAGGCGAAAGTCGTCTCGTCCGGGTTCACGTACCCGGCCCGGGCGCCGGCCTCGATGCTCATGTTGCACAGCGTCAGGCGCGCCTCCATCGGGAGAGCCTGGATCGCGCCGCCGGCGTACTCGTAGGCGAACCCGATCCCGCCGTTCACGCCCAGGTCGGCGATGATCCGGATGATGAGATCCTTGGAGGAGACGCCGGCGGCCAGCGCGCCCGATACCTCGATGCGCCTCACCTTGGGACGGGTGAGCGCCAGGGTCTGCGTGGCCAGGATGTCGCGAATCTGCGACGTGCCGATGCCGAAGGCGAGGCTTCCCAGCGCCCCGTGGGTGGAGGTGTGCGAGTCCCCGCAGGCGATGGTCATGCCCGGCTGCGTAAGCCCCAGCTCGGGGCCGATGATGTGCACGATGCCCTGCTCCTCGGTGCCCAGACCGAAGAAGCGGATGCCGTGCTCCCGGGTATTGCGCTCGATGGCCTGCATCATGGCCTCGGCCTGCTCGTCAGCGAACGGGCGGCGGCGGTCGTTCGTGGGAACGATGTGGTCCACGGTGGCGAACGTGCGCCCCGGGTACATCACTTTCAGCCCGCGGTCCGCCAGGGCCTGGAAGGCCTGGGGCGAGGTCACCTCGTGGATGAGGTGCAGCCCGATGAACAGCTGGTCCTGCCCCGACGGCAGCGTTCCCACCTTGTGCAGGTCCCAGACCTTGTCCAGCAGCGATCGTCCCATGGTCAGGTCACCTCCTCCCCGCGAGCCACGATGACCTTGCCCGTGCGCACCATCTCGATGACGCCGTAGCGGCCGAGCATCCGATGGAGCGCGTCCACCTTCTCGGAATCCCCCGTGACCTGCACGGTGAGAGCCCCCTCGGCGAGGTCGACCACCTGGCCCTTGAAGGTGTGCACGACGTCCAGCACCTCCGCCCGCTTCTCGGGCGTGCACCGGACCTTCACCATGGCGAGCTCTCTCTGTATCACATCCTTGCCCGTATTGTCGACGGCATGCACCACGTCCACCAGCTTGTTGAGCTGGCGGATGATGTGCCCGATGGTCCGCTCGTCCCCCGTGGCCACGATGTTCATGTGGGAGAAGGCCGGGTCGTACGCCTCGGAGACGACCAGGCTGTCGATGTTGAACCCTCGACGGGCGAAAACGAGGGCCACGCGGTTGAGCACGCCGAACTTGTTGGAGACGTACAGGCTCACCAGGTGACGCTTGAGCCCGGTGGTCTCGGGCCGGCTCCCGTTGCCGTCGCTCATGACGCGACGCCCTTGCGGACTCGGGGCGTCCGCGCCGCCCGCGGGGGCCCCAGGATCATGTCCCTGATCGACGCGCCGGCCGGGATCATGGGGAAGACGTTGTCCTCTTTTGCGACCTCGGCGTCGATGACCACCGGGCCGTCGGACCAGGCCAGGGCCTTCTCCAGCACGGGCCGCACGTCGCCGATGCGCCGCATGCGGAAGGCCTTGCAGCCGTAGCTCTCCGCGAGCTTCACGAAATCGGGGTTGCCCACGAGGTCCACGCCCGAGAGCCGGTTCTCGTAGAAGAGGTTCTGCCACTGGCGCACCATGCCGAGATAGCGGTTGTTGATGATGAGGACTTTCAGCGGCAGCCGCAGGTTCACCGCGGTGGCCAGCTCCGCCATGGTCATCTGGAAGCCGCCGTCTCCCACGATCGCGCAGACCAGCGCCTTCGGGTTGGCCAGCTGGGCGCCAATGGCCGCGGGAAACCCGAAACCCATGGTCCCGGCCCCGCCCGAGGAGATCCAGTGGTAGCGCTCCTCGGTGAGGTAGAACTGCGCCGCCCACATCTGGTGCTGCCCGACGTCGGTGGTCACGATGGCCTTGCCGCCGGTCTGGCGGTACAGCTCGTCGATGACGTACTGCGCCTCGAAGGTGCCCCGCTTGTGGTAGTGCAGCGGGTAGGCCTTCTTCCATTCCTTGATCTGCGCGAGCCACTGGGAGGTGTCCCCCGGGGCCAGCTGGGCGTTCAGCGCCTTGAGCACCGCCTTCGCGTCCCCCACGATCGCGCAGTCCATGGCGAAGACCTTGTTGATCTCCGCCGGGTCGATGTCCACGTGGATCTTCACCGCGTCCGGGCAGAACGTCTCCGGGGTGCCGGTAATGCGATCATCCCAACGCGAGCCCACCGACATGATCAGGTCGCAGTCCGCCACGGCCTTGTTCGCGTAGGCGGTGCCGTGCATGCCGAGCATGCCCATGGACAGCGGGTGCGTCTCGGGGAACGCTCCCTTGCCGAGGAGCGTGTTGGTCACCGGGATCCGCATGGTCTCGGCAAGGGTTCGCAGCTCGGCACCCGCGCCCGAGATGACCGCCCCGTGGCCGACGAGGAGAACGGGCCGCCGGGCCTCCCGCAGGAGACCGGCCGCGCGTGAGATCTGCGCCGGGTCTCCTTCCTCGGGGACGCGGTAGCCGGGGAGGTGGAACTCATCATCGTCCCGGGCCCAGATGATCTTGTTCGAGCAGTCCTTGGGGATGTCGATGAGAACGGGGCCGGGCCTGCCCGTGCGGGCGATGTAGAACGCTTCCCGCACGACGCGCGGGATGTCCGCGGCGTCCTTCACCAGGTAGGAATGCTTCACGACCGGCATCGAGATGCCCGAGACGTCGGCTTCCTGGAACGCGTCCAGCCCCAGGCTCGCGAGGCTCGCCTGCCCGGTGATCACCACCATGGGAACCGAGTCCATGGCCGCGGTGAGGATCCCGGTGATGGTGTTCGTCGCGCCCGGTCCCGAGGTCACGAGGACCACGGCGGGCTCGCCGCTGGCCCGGGCATAGCCGTCCGCCATGTGGGTGGCGCCCTGCTCGTGGCGCACGAGCACGAGCTTGATCGTGGAATCGACCAGCGCGTCGAAAAGGGGGATTGCCGCCCCCCCGGGCAGCCCGAAGGCGTACTTCACGCCCTGTTGTTCGAGACTGTGCACCACTGCCTGGGCGCCGGTGCAGCGCCGTCCTCGAGTCTTCTCTTCCATAGGTTACGTCTGTCTAAAGTAACCAAATTGAAGAAACTTGACCACGCGCGGCAAAGGGATTATTACCATCCCATCTATGACGCACAAGGAATGGCCCTTCGTCGAAGCCGCCCGGATCCGCCACCGACTGGAAAAGATCGGCAGGCGATCCGTCACCGCGGAGACCGGCTATGGTCCCTCCGGTCTCCCCCACATCGGGACCTTCGGCGAGGTGGCCCGCACGTCGTTCGTCCTGCAGGCGCTGGCGGCGCTGGAGCCGGGAATCGACGCGCGCATCGTCGCCTTCTCCGATGACATGGACGGGCTTCGCGAGGTGCCGAAAAACCTGCCGAACGCCGCGATGCTGCAGCAGCACCTGGGCAAACCCCTGACCTCCATCCCCGACCCCTTCGGGGAGGAGAAATCCTTCGCCCACTACATGAACCGCAAGCTGCGGGAGTTCCTGGACTCCTACGGCTTCCGCTACGAGTTCGCCTCTTCCACCGAGAAGTACGCGTCGGGCGCGTTCGACGACGGCCTGCGGCGGATCATGCGGAACTACGACGCGATCAGCGAGCTGTTCAAGGCCACCATCGCGGAGGAGAAGCGCTCCGCGTGGAGCCCCTTCTTCCCGATCTGCGAGAACTGCGGCCGCATCTACTCCACGCGAGTGACCGGGACGGACCCCTCGGCGTGCGCCGTCACCTACGCCTGCGACGCCCCGCTGGCCGGCAAGTACCAGAGCTGCGGGCACACCGGCGCGCGCAGCATCCTCGGGGGCGGCTGCAAGGTGGGCTGGAAGGTGGACTGGGCCCTTCGGTGGTTCTGCCTGGGAATCGATTACGAGATGCACGGCGAGGACCTCCTGGAGTCCGCGCGCCTGTCCTCCCGTATCGTGAAGATCCTCGGTGGCGAGCCTCCCGAGCTGTTCAAGTACGAGCTGTTCCTGGACGAGAAGGGCAAGAAGATCTCCAAGAAGATCGGCAACGGCATCTCCCTGGAGCAGTGGCTGCGGTTCGCGCCGGTGGATTCGCTTCTGTACCTCATGTACATGAAGCCCCAGCAGGCGAAGAAGATGGGGGTGCCGATCCTCCCCGAGATCGTGGACCAGTACCTCGAGCTGGTGGCGCAGGACGACGGGGCGGAGGACTCGCCGGTGCCGTTCATCTCCCGGCTGTCCAAGGGCGCGCACGCCGGGCGGCTGCCGGGCGGGCGGATCATCACGTACTCCCTCATCCTTGAGCTGATCCTGGCGCTCAACCAGGACGACCCGCGGATCGTGCGGGACTACCTCCTGAGGTACGAGCCGGAGATCGGGTCGAACGTGGCCTACTACGAGCAGCTTATCGAGGACGCGCTGGCCTACTACCGGGAGGTCCTCCTGCCCGGGCGCACGGTGGAGAGCGCGGATCACCAGCTGGACGAGGCGGTTTCCGCCCTGCGGGACGAGCTGGCCCGCCGCGCGGGCGCGAATGCACCCGCGGACCCCGACGAGCTGCAGACCATGGTCTTCCAGGTGGCCAAGGACCGGGAGATACGGACGAGGGACTGGTTTCGCTCCCTGTACCGCATTTTCCTGGGCCAGTCCCAGGGCCCCCGGATCGGCAGCTTCATCGCGCTGCTGGGCTACGCCACCTGCGTGGACCGCCTGGACGCGCACCTGGCAAAGGGACCGAACGGATGAGCACGCCGACCTCCGCGGACCGCACGCGCACCAGCGCGGAAGAGATCCTGGAGGGCGGCGCGAAGAAGGGCCGGCTTCGCCGGCTGCTCCCGTTCCTGGGCCCGGCCTTCATCGCGAGCATTGCCTACATGGACCCGGGCAACTTCGCCACGAACATCTCGGGCGGGGCGCAGTTCGGTTTCATGCTGCTCTGGGTGATCCTCGCCTCCAACCTCATCGCCATGCTGATCCAGACCCTCTCGGCCAAGCTGGGAATCGCATCCGGCAAGAACCTCGCCGAGCACTGCCGCGAGCAGTTCCGCCGGCCCGTGGTCGTCCTCATGTGGATCCTGGCGGAGATCGTGGCCATGGCCACCGACCTCGCCGAGTTCCTCGGCGCCGCCCTCGGGTTCTACCTCCTGCTCGGCGTTCCCCTTTGGATCGCCGCCCTGCTCACGGCGGTGGCCACGTTCCTGATCCTCAGCCTGGAGCGGTTCGGGTTCCGACCGCTGGAGGTGGTCATCAGCGGCTTCGTCGGGGTGATCGCGGTGAGCTACCTCGTGGAAACTATCCTCGACCGTCCGCCGCTGGGGCAGGTCCTCTTCCACATGGTGGTGCCCCAGCTGCAGGGCACCGAGAGCGTGCTCCTGGCCGTCGGGATCCTCGGGGCCACGGTCATGCCCCACGCCATCTACCTGCACTCTTCCCTCACGCAGAGCCGCATCGTGGTGCGGGAGCCGGGCAAGCTGCGGCGCCTCCTGCGCTTCGAGATCGCCGACGTCACCATCGCCATGGGCATCGCGGGGCTCATCAACATGGCCATGCTGATCATGGCGGCGGCGACCTTCTTCACCAAGGGCATCACCGAAGTGGGATCTCTCGAAGTCGCTCACAAGACCCTGGAGCCCTTGCTGGGGAAGGCGGCCAGCTGGGTCTTCGGCGTCTCGCTCCTCGCCTCGGGACTGTCTTCTTCCACGGTGGGCACAATGGCCGGGCAGGTGATCATGCAGGGATTCCTGCGCCGAAGGATCCCTTCGTGGATCCGGCGGCTGGCCACCATGGTGCCCTCCATGGTGGTGATCATGATCGGCCTGGACCCGTCCCGTACGCTCGTGGTCAGCCAGGTGGTGCTCAGCTTCGGGCTGCCATTCGCGATCATCCCGCTGGTGATGTTCACCCGGCGAAAGGACCTCATGGGGGTGCTCGTCAATAGGCCGGTCACCACCGCGCTCGCGGCCGCCGCGGCCGCGATCATCGTGTTCCTCAACCTCTATCTTCTGTACCAGACGTTCGCCGGAGGGTGATGCGATGTTTCATCATCTCCTTGTTCCCCTGGACGGGTCGCGCCTCTCGGAATCGATCCTCCCCATCGCCGCGCGCCTGGCCCGCCGGGCGGATGCCACGCTCACGCTCATCCACGTGGTGGAGAAGCACGCGCCGGCCGCGAAGCACAGCCAGCGGCACCTGGTGACCTCCGCGGAGGCCGCCGCGTACCTCGCCGAGACGGCCCGAATGCCCGAGCTGCAGGGACTGCGCGTGATCACCCATGTGCACGAGGCCGAGGTCCGCGACGTGGCCCGCAGCATCACCGAGCACACCGCGGAGCTCGCCCCCGACCTGGTGGTCATGAGCACGCACGGCGTGGGCGGCGCGAGGCGCCTGCTGTTCGGGACCATCGCCCAGCAGGTCATCGCCCTGGGGGCCACGCCGGTGCTCCTGGCCCGGCCCGACCGGCGCGGCGCCCCGGCCCCCTCGCGGGAATGGACCACGATCGTCGCTCCGATCGACGGGGATCCCGCGCACGAGAAGGCCCTGCCCGTCGCGGCGGACCTCGCACGCGCCTTCAACTGCCGCCTGCACCTCCTGATGGTCACTCCCCGGCCCGCGCAGCTCGCCGGGTCCGAGCGTGCGGCGGGCGTGCTCATGCCGGGAGCGATCCGGTTCAAGCTGGAAATGGACAGCGCCGGAGCGTCGGCCTACGTCGCGGCCCGGGCCGACGGCCTGGCCGCCTCCGGGGTGCACACCTCCTGCGAAGCGTCGCGCGGGGATCCCTCCCGCGCCATCGTGCGAACCGCCCGAAAGCTTTCCGCGGAGCTCGTGGTGATGGGCACCCACGGCCGCGCCGGAACCGAGGCCTTCTACGAGGGCAGCGTCGCCGCGCGGGTCACCGCGCTCTCGCGCGTGCCCCTGCTCCTGGTGCCGCTGCGGGAATAGGAGAGAATCCGGGCGCGACGCGGGCTAGGGTTCGGGAGCGAGGGCGGAGCCGGAGTCTGCTCGCCGTTGCGCCTGGGCGATCTGCTGTGCAAGGGTGTCCTCGAGATTCGAGGCGTTCTCGGTGCGGATCAATCCCGTGAGGCTGAGAAGGCCGTCCTTCGTGTGGTAGACCCCCGGCCACGTGCTCCGCGCCGAGGTGAACCCGGCGTCGCGCGCGGCCTGCACCACCCGCTCGTCGTACTGGCCGAAGGGATAGGCGAAGCTCGTCACGGGGTGTCGGAGGTGCGCCGCGATGAGGTCCCGGGCGGCCACGATCTCGCTCCGCAGCTTCCCGTCGTCCTTGAGCTTCGGCAGGATGAGGTGCGTCAGCGTGTGGCAGCCGATCTCCATGCCCTGCGCGTCCAGCTCCCGTATCTCGTCCCAGCTCATGTGGTGCGGGCGTCCCACCGCCCGGACCCACACGAAGAACGTGGCGGTGAACCCGTACTTGCGCAGCAGCGGCGCCGCGGTCACGTACTGGCTCTGCCAGACGTCGTCGAAGGAGATGATGACCGGCCGGGCAGGAAGGGGTGCCCCGCGGGTGAGGTGGGCCTCCAGGGCCTCAAAGCTCACCGACGTATAGGAGTTGTCCCGCAGCCACGCCAGCTCCGCTTCCAGCGCCTTCGGAGTTGCGATCCAGCGGCGCGCACCCTTGGTGTCCGTGGGGACGTAAGGACGTATCGCGTGGTAGATCAGGATGGGGACCACCGCGCCGTCGGGACCGACGCCGTCCCTCGGCAGGGGGGGGAGCTGCACGGAGTCGCGGCGCGGCGGGGTTGAATCCTGGCCGAACGCCGATGCGCAGAGCAGGAAAGCGGCGACAACGAGAACCGTCCGGGAAAAGCGCAGGCGGCATATTCGAACAATCGTTCGCTGGGGTGCCACTACATCGAGCCGTAGCGCAGTTCAGGCCCGCGCGAGCTCCTCGAGGGCCTCCCGTGCCCTGGGCACGGTCTCCTCGGGCTTCACCTTGTACCACGCGCGCTGGACCGTCCCGTGCTCGTCGATCAGGAACGAGGAGCGGATGATGCCCATCGAGGTCTTGCCGTAGTTGGTCTTCTCTCCCCAGACCCCGTAGGCCTCGGCTACCGCGTGATCGGTGTCCGCCAGGAGCGGGAACCCGAGGGAGAACTTCACGTCGAACTTCTTCTGGTCCTCGGGCATGTCCGGGCTGATGCCCAGCACGTCCACGTTCAGCTTCTTCATGTCCTGGCGGGCGTCCCGCACGGCGCAGGACTGCGTGGTGCATCCCGGCGTGTCCGCCCGGGGGTAGAAATAGACCAGGACCTTGCGTCCCTTGAAGTCGGAAAGCTTCACTACGGCACCGTTCTGGTCTTTCAACGAAAAGCCCGGCGCCTTCTGGCCCGGGGCGAGCGTCCCTTCCATCTCCTGCCTCCCGCATCAAGGTACGAACCGCGGGCCAGGGGAGTCAAACCCGGGTGCCGTGCCCGCCAGGGTGCGCCCGCGGATCCGCCCGTTCGCCTTGCCCGCGCGCCGGGGACGGACTATACTGCCGCACCGCGGCTCGCGAAATCGGGAGCCGCGGGTGCTGCAGCAGAAGAGACGTCCGGGAGGTGACGGGCATGGTGCACAGGATCGGGGACAAGGAGCCGAACGTCTCGCGGGCGCTGTTCATCGCCTGGAACGCGGAGGTGGCCGGCGCGGTGACGCTCGCCGAGGAGACGAGCGTGTGGTTCAGCGCCACGCTGCGCGGAGACCTCGAGCCCATCCGCGTGGGCCGGGGCTCCAACGTGCAGGACGGGGCGACGATCCACACGGACATCGGGCTGCCCTGCGTGGTCGGGGAGCGGGTGACCATCGGGCACCACGCGATCCTCCACGGCTGCCGGGTCGGAGACGACTGCCTCATCGGCATGGGCGCCGTGGTGCTGAGCGGCGCGGTCATCGGGAATGAGAGCGTCGTGGGCGCCGGCGCGCTGGTCACGGAGGGCAAGAGCTTCCCGCCCCGATCCGTGATCCTCGGGAGCCCCGCAAAGGCCGTCCGCACGCTGGATGACGCGGCCGTGGAGAAGGTGAGGAAGAACGGGCAGTCGTACGTGCGCCTGGCCGCGGAGGCCGCCCGCGGCTACGTGGAGGTGCCGGTGCCTTCTTCCGGCGCGAGGTCGGGGTAGAGCCGCCGCAGGCAGTCGTCGCACAGGCCGTGGGTGAGCTGCGCGTCCGAGTGCTCGGAGAGATACCTCTCCACCGTGCGCCAGTACCCGCGGTCGTCCCGGATCTTCTTGCACGAGGAGCAGATCGGGACGAGCCCGCTGAGAGTCTTCACGTCGGCGAGCGCGGCCTGCAGCTCCCCGATGAGCCGCTCCCTCTCCATCTCCATCCTCCGCCGCTCGGTGACGTCCCGCACGATGATCAGCCGGGCCGTCGCGCGGCCGAAGCGATCCCGCAGGTCCGAGGAACGCAGGTCCAGGTGTCGGACCTCCGCCCCCGCCAGGGCGGTCTCCAGGTGCCCATCCGGCCGCTCGTGCAGGGCCGCGAGGGCGCGGCCCAGCTCTCCCGGCAGGGAGTCCACGCGGGAACCGGCCGGCACGGCGGAGACGCCGAACAGGGCGAGCGCCGCGGGATTGATGTCCACCAGGCGCTCCTGCTCGTCCAGGACGATGAGCCCGTCGGTCATCCGCTCCACGACAAGGTGCCGAGCCACGGGAACGAGGTCCAGCAGCCGGAACCGTCCCATCCCGACGAACAGCAGGATGCCGGTGATCGAGAAGGCGGCGGGCGGCAGGTCCATGCCCGGGAAGGGATTGAACGGCAGGGAGCCGAGCGCGGTGGCGAGCCACGGGATGGCCAGCCCGGTGAGAAGGATGGCGGTCTGCCCGGCAAACGCCCGCGGTGCATAGCGCGCCGCCCGGGCAATCAACACGGCCGACGCGATTCCCAGCGCCGCGAAGTACGCCACGGCGACCCAGTACCAGGGGCCGTGGAAGTAGCGCACCGCGTTCAGCCGGCCGGGATCCGCGACGATCTGCGACCAGATCAGCCCGTGGGCACCGTTGGTCGCCGCCAGCGCGAACGTGACCACGGGGATGATCCAAAGCAGGGCGATCCTCCAGGGTACGAGCCGGCGGGCACTGCGGCGGTAGCGCAGCGCGAAGAGCAGGAACAGCGGCGCCACGTTGACCGTCCCGGCGTACGCCCCCACGGAAAGGAAGACCTTGGGCTGCACGCCCACCGCGGCAGACTCGAAGCCCGAGCAAAGCGCCCACACGAACACCGCGGCCATCATGAGCGTCAAGGCCATTCCCCCGCGGGCGGACGTCCGCCGCAGGCTCGCGAGGGCCACGGCGAGGGCCACCGCGGCAGCCACGAACTCGGCGATGGACTCGGCGCCGAACACCAGGCTCATGTCAAGCCCGCATCGCCCGAAGCCTCTCGCCGTCTCGCTGCGCGAGCCGGCTGCCGGCCAAGGGGGCGATACCCACGGAACTGGTTGGCAGGGACAGGCGTCCCCATTGCGCTAGGCACTCCTGCCCCCCCGCAGTCTCTCGCGGGCCTCCAGGAGCATGGGCCATTCCTCCTCGAACATCGGCGTGAGCATCCCGGTTCCGAGCATTGCCTGCACTTCCGGGACGGGGCAGTACCTCACCTCGTCGATCTCCGCCGGATCCGCGCGCACCGCCTGG
>Ga0153915_10004985_pt1 | contig 12308 bp, 10 predicted proteins | sample Opewatmetagenome_2_FD_107003 | JGI IMG/M metagenome (GOLD analysis project Ga0153915, IMG submission 107003) | Freshwater wetland microbial communities from Ohio, USA - Open water 3 Core 3 Depth 3 metaG | ecosystem: Environmental > Aquatic > Freshwater > Wetlands | place: USA: Ohio, Lake Erie... | reverse complement strand
CGTTCAGCATCTCTTGGACTGGCCGCAGAGAGTATTCGTAGGCGATCTTCTTCGAACCGCGGGGAACCGCTCGACGTTGGAGGAGACCTCGTCTCACGAGGATGGATAGGTGCTTCCGGACACTCCTCTCGGACATCCGCACGTGCTTCACTAGCTCCTTCACCGGCATGAACCTGCCTGCCCGGGCAAGACTCTCCATGATCCTTTCTGCAGTCCGCGGCAGATACAATGCTTCGCTCACGCTTCGGACAACGCTCAGCTTCGGTTTCTTGCTCGACACGTCAACTCGAACATGTTTCGTCAGATATATGAAAATTGTTTTTCATAGATGCAAGAGATGGACCCCTAATCTGGAAAAGGATAAATAGACTGATAACTTTCGCTTCGTCACTTCAGAGGGCGGGCCGACTAAATACTCGAAAGGGAGCATTCAATGACCAACTACGACCCAAAAGGCGTGAAGATCGTCCTCACTTCGCCGCGGAGTGAAATCAGCAGGTATAGCGGCGATCCATTTTCAGCTTTCATGGCGGTCTTCCCGGAGAAGGTGATACCGCGCGCTATCCTCAATCCCAAGTGGTTCAACCCTGAAAACAACACTGACGGTTCCGCGAAGTTCATGCCTTATGGCCTGAGGAAGGTCGAAACGCTATTGCTGAGGGAATTCCCCAGAGAGGATATCGTCTGTTGCCATCCGGACAACTTGGAAAGGTTTGTCGGCCCGAATACCAAGATAGTCGGAATATCCAGCATGGACCCGATGGGACTCGCTTATGTATCCGTCACCTACAATTCCATGATTGCCGTGCCGGGGGATTCGGTCGATGCCGGCCAGTTCAAGGCGCTGATTGACGATAAAGCGCTCAAGAAGCATGACCCGTTCATCGTCCTCGGGGGGCCTGGGGCGTGGCAGGTGCGCCATGCAGGAATGGTAGAGGAATACGGCATCGATCTGTTGATGCATGGCGAGGTCGAGCTCAACGTGGCGGACACCTTCAAGAAGATTCTCGCGGGGGAGAAGTTGCCGCCAGAGATACTCGGCAGCAAGGTGCCTATCGGCAGAATCCCCACGATTCAGTCCGCGGCGAGTTACGGCGTCGTGGAAATCACGCGCGGATGCGGACGCGGATGCCAGTTCTGTTCGCCGACCAATCGCAGACGGCATTCGTTGCCGCTCGACCATATCATGAAGGAGGTCGACGTGAATGTCAGGGGTGGCAGCGACTCGGTGTTCATCGCGACCGAGGACCTGTTCCTCTACGAGTGCGGGCCGAAGTTCGAGCCGAATAAAGCCGCGCTCGAGAAGCTATTCAGATCGATTGCCAGCCATCCGGGCGTTGAATACATCCATCTATCGCACATCGCCATAGCGCCGGTCGTCTATGACCCCAAGATGGTGGAAACAATTTCACCGATTCTCATGGAGAAGACCAGATATACACCCAAGTTCAGGCCGAATTACCAGAGACCTTTCATCACCGCCCTTTTCGGAATCGAGTCGGGCAGCGTTCGCATCATGAAGAAGTATATGAGAGGCCAGATCTCGCCGTTTGATATCGAGAAATATCACGAGGTCGTCGTACAAGGGACGGGCATTCTGAACGACAACGGTTGGCGCCCCATGGCTACTCTCATGACCGGGTGGCCTGACGAGACGCCCGCAGATACGGTCCAGACATTGGAACTCATTGACAAACTCAAGGGTCACGAGATGTTCCTCGTGCCGCTCCTGTTCACGCCGCTCGAGGACACCAAGCTCAGGGACGAGCACATCATGTCCCTGGATAATCTGACCGACGCACAGTGGGACATTTTCGGTTCGGCGTGGAAGTTCAACATCGATGTCTGGGATCCCAAGAGCCAGCCCTTCTTCTCCTTCGCAGCGTTGTTCTCCTACTTCGCCTATTTCAGATGGAAACATGGGCCGAGGGTCTGGAAGACGATTGCCAGAATCGCAGGCGTGCCGAGCAAGTTTCCCCTACTGGGACCGGGAAGTTGCGACCCGACGCTGTGCGCGGAGGCGCCGGCCATGGCGGGCGGTCAGATGGACGCGGTGCCACAGACCCATTTGGGTGAGCTCAAGGCAAATCAGTCACAGCCGCCTCGCGCCGACGGCGGCGAACATTCACGCCAGCCCTAGCTCCGCCTCAGACGGTTTCGAACTTGAATAGGACCTTCATGCCCTTCAACGTCGCTTGAACGAGGTCAGCAAGCTCCAGGGTTTCTGAAGGATCAACTGCTTTCTTGGGCCAAGAGTAGACGAAATCATAATTTCCGGTAATTGGCTTGAAGCCAATGCCCTGAAGGAGGGAGGACACCTCGGATGGTCTGCCGCCTTCTGTGGTGAAAGTGATCGTAAGATAGGTTTTCATGGACGCGCAATGGCAACTTCCGGGGCGGAGATAAATGTTATGCAGGAAGTGCCTCAGGTCGAGCCACGTCTGACGAGTTTCTTGAACGCCGTCTCATAACGCAGGAAATTCTCCGATGTCACGAAGCCGTTGACAATGTCGGCGGGCATGTTCGCGATGAAGTTATCCACAACCGTGAGGGCGTCCCTGGCGCTCTCGACCTGTTCTTCATAGTCCCTCAGCTTCTTCTCCAGTTCCTTCATTCGATCGTCGAATGGAATTACCTCTTCTGGTTCCTTGCCCGGAGTCACAGTTTTCCCTTTCGCCAATTCCTCCTCGCCGGCCTTGATCCCGGCTTGGAGCTGCGTTATCTCCTTGTGCGACTTCTCCAATAGGGCTTCCCTGTTCCTGAGATCCTTCTCCAGCTCTGCGAGCCTTTTGCTCTCTTCTTCGAAGTCGCGCGCTTGCTTCGTTGTTGCCGTCAGCTCGGCGTGACGGGATTCAAGTTCCTTCTCCCGGTTCGCCAGCCGGCTTTCCTTCTCCTGGTATTCCGATTCCTTGGACGCCAGCTGTTTAGATTTATTATCCAACTCCTTCGCCTTGGAGTCCATCTCCTTCCTGATCGCCTCGAGGGAGGTCATCGCCTCGCCCATGCGCTTCTCGCGATCCGCCATCGCATCCTCAGAGGCCCTCACTTTCTCGTTCAGCGACGCTTCCTTCCTCTCAATTTCCTTCATCGCGGCTTCCATTGATTGACTCTCGCCGGCAGATGCCCTCCTGAGCTCCTCGAACTTCCTCGCGTCCTCCGCCTGCGTCCGCTGCAGTTCCAGAACTCGAGCCTCCACTTGCCGCGCCTCGGCCAGCCTCTTCTCCAGTTCATCGCCAAGCCTGTTCGCCATCTCTCTCTCAGCGTCGACCGCTTCGCGTTCACGCTTGATGGAGGCGCGCACAGTATCAACTTGAGCCATGTTCATCTGGAACGTCTCTTTCGCCCGCTCCGTCTCCTTTTCCTTGGCGATCAGATCTTGCTCCTTTTTCTTCAATTTCTCTTCCCTGGCGCCCATCTCCGCTTCAACGCCCTTGAGTGCCGTGAATCTCTCCTCGACATCACGAACGCGCGCCGCGAGCTTGTTTTCCTTCTGCAGCATCGATTCCTGCCTGGCCTTGAGATCGGCCTCCATGGCTTCAATCGGAGCCGCCCTTTTGTCCAGCTCTCGATCCCTGGCGGTGAGCTCCTGCTCCATGCGCGTGATGCTCTCCTCCCTGGCCGTGAATTTCGCCTCCATCGCGGCGATCATCGCCGACCTGTCGCCGACCTCCTTCTCTCTCTTGACCATTTCCTGTTCCTTCTGCTTCAGGACATTCTCTTTCGCGGCCAGTTTCGCCTGGGTGACTTCGATCGGCGCGGCCTTGCGTTCAATTTCCTTCTCCTTGGCAAGCAACTCCCCCTCCTTCGTCTTTACCAGTGCCTCTTTCTCAAGGAGGCCTTTGAGAGTGCGGTCAATCGCTGCGACCTTCTCGCTCACTTCCCGCTCGCGAGCTCTCTCGTCACTCAGCATCCGCTCTCTGTCTGCCCTGATCTGGTCCATCTGAAGACTCAGCGACTCCTGCACTGATATCAATGACATGGCTTGCTGGCTCACATCCGCCAGCTTTCTCGACGCTTCCTCGATTGCCGCGATGTTGCCCTCCCTCTGTTGAATGTCTGTGATCTCGCCCCTTATCCGCTCCTCCTGTTCCTTCATTTGGGCCTCGAGGGACTTCAGGGCCTCCTCCCGCCTTTCTATCTCTGTCTTGCCGGCGGTCAACGCCGCCTCCTTCCCCGTAATCTCCGCACTTTGCTCTTCGAGCTTCTTCCTCGATTCCTCGAGCGCGAATCGCTCTTTGCCGAGGTCTACCAATTTCTCTTCGAAATCGCGTACGCGCGCGTGCACGTCTTCCATGAGGACTGCAATCTCTCGCGTATTGACCAGTACCTCTCGGGCGATCTCATCTTCTGACTCCAAGCTCGGGCGCTTCTCTGGCATTTCCGGTACCTCCTCTGGTTCAGCGGCTTCTGTCGCCTCTTCAGTAGGTTCTTCTGCCGGTTCTTCCACCGGCTCTTCAGTGAATGGAATCTCGATTCGGGTCACGGGGGGCGGGGCTTCGGGCGGCGGCGGCTCTTCCGGTGCGGGTTGCATCGGCACTTCAGGGACCTCTTCAACCACCGCAGGCGCTTCCGCAATCGGCTGCACCACCTCGGCGGGCTCGATCGCCATCGGCGGGGGCGGTGGAGGCGGAAACGGCAAGTGCTGTACTGAATCCGCCTGAGGCGCGGCGGTCAGTGGCTCGCTCGGCTTCCTCCTCGATGGGAAGGGGCTTAGCCAGATGTATTCCATCCCGTCACCGCCCTGCGCCTCAACGAAGCCGATGAGCCTGCTTTTCATCTCCTCGGCGCCGCCGGAGTCATCGATGTGGTAAGCCCTGCACAGCTTCCTCAGAGGGGGTTCGCGCGTGTAGGACATGATCGCTCTGGCGGGAAGAAGCTGCACATGCAATGTCCGCTCGACAACTATCGCCGAAGCGATGAGCACGGCTGCGAGGATGATGAAAGCCTCCAGCCCCAGTGTTTCAATTGAAAGAACTGAAGGCAAAGGAACGCATACGATGAATAGGATGGCGAGTCCGATGAGGACGACTTGCCAGTACTTCAGTCCTGCCGTTGACTCTCCCCCTCAAACCCGAGGTGGTGTTTCATGAGTTTCAGGCTACTTAAAAGCTTCCGTCAGAACACGCCGGAACAGGGAGCGAGGAGAGCACGAGCCGAATCGTTCTTTCTTGGCGGCGACCAGACTTCTTGCCACCTCCAAAGTGATTAATAGCGGGTCGCGATTGATGACGGGAAGCCCATGGAACTGAAGCTCCTCAGTGAAGAGAAGAATACCGCCAAGATAGAGGTGACCGACCCCGACGATACCGCCCTGAACCTGTTGGTCAGCGAGTTGCTGAAATCTTCAGACGTCGCGGAAGCAAGCTACTACATAGGGCACCCTCACCTCGACAAGCCGCTGCTCACGGTGAAGACGAAGAGGTCGAAGCCCCAAGCCGCCATCAAGAAGGCCGCGGAGGGGCTCGCGGAGCAGTACCGTGATCTGAAGACGCTCCTGGAGAAGGAGCTGAAGTAGTGCTATGGAGAGCGACGTAGGGATAGAGACCTACCTGACCATCACCCGCGGGCTTGGTGGCAGGATAAAGGCGACTCCCGAGGATTTTGTCGTCAGCGAGATTCCGATTCTCCCGCCACGCGAGGAGGGAGGCAGATACACTGCGGCATGGATCAAGACCAGGAACTGGGAGACGAATCGCCTGGTCAGGATGATGTCGAGGGAACTGCGGATATCCCGAAGACGGATCAGCTTCGCGGGGACGAAGGATAAAAGGGCGATCACATCTCAGCTGTTCCAGTTCGATGCACCGATCGAGCTCGTCGCCGGCCTGAGAATCAAGGACGTCGAGCTGCTCGATTTCTACCAGACTTCGAAGAAGGTTGAGATCGGCGATTTGCGGGGAAACCGCTTCGACATCAACGTGCGGGACATTCAACTCTCAAAGGAAGAGACCGCTGAACTCATAGCGGCCACCGCCTCGCAGCTCGCCGCGGCGCGGGGCTTCCCCAACTTCTTCGGCGTGCAGAGGTTCGGATCCATCAGGCCGATCACGCACGTCGTCGGGCGGTTCATGGTCAGGGGGGAGTTCAAGGCGGCTGTTGACGCCTACGTCGCGAACCCGATCGAAGGAGAAGACGAGCAGGCTTTCGAGGCCAGGACCGCCCTGGAACAGAGCGGGGATTATGGCAGTGCGCTGAAGATGTTCCCCGACGTGATGAGCTTCGAGAAGGCCATCCTCAATCATCTGGTCAAGCATCCGGACGATCACATAGGCGCCCTGGAGCAGCTCCCCTTCAACCTGCTGATGATGTTCGTCCACGGGTACCAGTCTTTCCTCTTCAACCGCATCGTGAGCGAGAGAATAAGACGCGGACTGCCGCTGGGTATGCCGATTCCGGGCGACGTGGTCATGGCGGTGGGAAAGGACGGCTTGCCCGACGATCGGCATTTCGTTCCCGTGAACGAGGATAATCTGGAGAAGGTCGGCAAGCAGGTCACGGGCGGCAAGGCGTTCGTCAGCGGGGTGCTCTTCGGTTCCGAAACCACGCTCGCCGAGGGCGAGATGGGAGAGATCGAGAGGAGCATCGTCGAGTCCGAGGGGCTGAGACCGCACGACTTCACATTGCCCGCCATGCCGCGACTATCCTCGAAGGGCACGAGGCGGGCCCTCGCGATGCCGCTGCCCAGGATGGACGTTAAACCGTCGGATGGTGCCATCGAGATGAAGTTCGAGCTCTCAAAGGGCTGTTACGCCACGGTCCTTTTGAGGGAGTTCATGAAGGTCGATCCGATCGACGGCTAGACGAGTCCCCACGCGTGCTCGCAATTTCCGACGACCTTGCCCAAGTCGGGCAACGACCATTTCTGCCCGCCCTCCGAGTATTCGAACTCCGTGACATTCACTGGATACTCATTGTAGTACAGCCTCGTCGTGAACAGACCGAGGAACGGCTGGTCAATCTTCCAGTAGGCCCTCGCGTAGGCGGCCATCTCCATCTTGACCCTCTGGTCCCCCTTCTCACCCTGAAGCAGGAAGATCGGCAGATCATCCTCGTAGCGCTTGCTCATCCTCATCCCCTTGAGCTTGTGAAGGGTACCGTCACCGCCGTCGATGAATTGGAATCCTCTCGAAAGCATCCTCTCGCCCCAGTCGAAACCGCTGTAGTGGCGTTCGTCCCTCCTGAACATTGGCGGGCCGATATGAGGCATGAAGTAGTCGATGTAGGAGCCGTTCTCCGACTGGAAAACGCCCCAATACCATGGAGACGTCGGTGAGTTGATCCGAACCTTCTGGAAATATGCGGTCCCGTCAACTTCCTCCTTCCTCCCCGCCACCGCCACGGTTCCCGTCACCCTGTTGCCGCGGATCTTGTGCATCTTGTACCCGAGGTGCCCGAGGTAATCTTTCCCGGTCGGGACGATCGGATCCAGATGATTCGTCAGCTTGTCCAGCTTGAGATCGATGCGCGTGTCCGGGCGGTTCACGAGGATGCGGTACGGCCTCGCGGTCGCGTCGAGCGCGTAGGTGGAATCAGATTTGACCGAGAGAGTCCCGCCATCCTCCGTCCATCTCGTCTCCAGTCTCCCGCCATCGACGAACAGGGGGTCGTGCATGTGCTCGCCGTCGTAGAACCATCCAGCCGCCACGCCCTTGGCGTCGATGCTGTTGTCCTTCCGAGAGAAAACGCCATCGTTTGTCCAAGGGACATCATTGATCACGAGCCTCTTGCAGTTGCGCGTGCCCCAAAGAACCACCATCTGTTTGGTTCTGTCAGGCTTGGCCGGATTCTTGAAGAAGAAGATGAACCACCACCACCACCAGGTCCTGCCCTTGAGCTCGTGAGAGCGGTCGATGTCGAGGACTTCCCGCCAGCTCATCGCCCGGTTCCAAGCCCGAAGCGGGTAATAACACTTTATGGCGGGGGCTCTAGAGAATCCTCTCGCATAATCTAAATACGCCTCGTCCTTTGACGATGACTGTTGAAAGTCGATGAAGTGATGACCAAGAGCCCGTTCACCCTGAAGCCCGATCAATCGTTGAGGGAAGCGGCGGTGAAGTTGGCAGACACGAACGTGTCAGGCGCGCCCGTGGTCGGCGAGAATGGCGAGATCCTCGGCGTGCTGAGCGAGGTCGACATCTTGGAAGCGCTCAAGACGCACTACAAGGCGTTGAAGATGCTCATGCCCCCGGAGATCACTTTCGGCATCAGCTTTGTAGAGGTGGTGAAGGAGAGAGACGCGATCAGGGCATTCCAGGAACTGAAGGACGTCAAGGTCAAGGACGTCATGAAGAAGCCGATCACCGTCGGCCCTGGCGACAAGGTCGAGAATGCGATCAAGCTGATGGTGGAGCACAAGATCAGCCGCGTGCCCGTGGTCGATCACGAAAAGGTCGTGGGGATAATCACCAGAGGCGACGTGTTGAAGGGCTTCTTCCGCCAGGTGGGGCAGCTCGCCCTCTAGTCCTTCCAGAGGTTCTTGAACTTGGACCACACGCCCGCCGGAGCCCGCCATCTGTAGGTGTATCCGCAGTCCGAGCACCTGCTCCATCCGTCGTCCGTGAACTGCAGGCGGTTCGAACCACACGACGTGCAGACACCCTCCATGGGCTTCGCTATGCCCCTCCTCGCCCTCTCCTCGACCAGCCTGGGCTCGAGCCTCCTGGTGACCTCGGCAGCGTTCTTCGCGAATATCGTCCCGTTCACGTAGTCGCCCTCTTTCAGGATGTCCTTTGCCTGCTGAAGCAGCGTGCGCGCTTCCCCGACATCGATCCCGAAGCTCTCGGCTTCGTCGATCACAGGTTCGATCTGCGTGACGATTGCCTGGGCCTTTTCGACCTGGCGCATGCGGAGCTCCATCGCCCTGAGTATCTGGTTCTGTTGGGTCTCCATCGCCGCCCTCTCTGCCCTCTTGACCAATTCGCTCGCGAGCAGATATTCCTTCGATGCGAGGGCCGTCTTCGCCTTCGAGACGAGACGTTCCGCCTCGGCGACGTCCGCCCCGACGTGCCTCGCCTCTTCGATTGTCGCCACCGTCCCCGGGATCGCCTCCTCTATGCTCTTCAGCCGTTCCTGCTTCGCGGTCTCGGCAATCTCCACCGCCCTGGACGAGTGCTCGATGCTCCTCTTGTACTCGCTCCGCTTCAACGCGTCCCTGGCCTCGCCCAGCGTCTCCTCCGCCTTGCGCATGTCCGCTCCCAGGTTCGCGATTTCCCGTATGATATCCTGCGTCTTGTGAATCTCATTCCGGGCCCTCTGCACCTCCGCAGAGAACAGATTCCGGCTCACGACCTCCAATTCCTCCAGCAAGTCGTTAATCTCACCGGAATCCCCTTCCCTGAAGAGCCTCTTCGCCGTCCTCAGGATGTCCGCTGCTTTCTCGACGTCCCGCCCCGCCTTGCCGCATTCCTCCAGGAGGCGCTGCGCGGAGAGTATCGCGTAGGCCAGGGTCGAGTCATCCATCTCCTTCCGGCATCTCTCCGCGGACTCCCTCGCCTCCACCGCCGCGCTGAGCGCGCCCTCGAAGTTCTTCTCCTCGAAGCGCATCCTCGCCTGGTCCAGCAGATCCTCGGAGTGGTCGAAGTCGACCTCCAGGCTCAGGGCCTGCTTCAGCACCGGGTCGGCTGCGGCGTCCTCCAGAGAAGGCAGCCTGACCGCCTCCGTGGTCTTGACGATCTCGCCCTTGACGTCCTCGAGCTCGTCCTTGATCGCGTCCAGCGATTTCTCGGACTTCAATGATTCGGCTATGGCGGTCGCCGAGGGATGCGTGATCAGGCTGTCAATCAGCTCCTTCCTGCGGCCGTCCTTCGAGACGGTGACACCGTGTTTCTCCGCTATGGCCTTCAATTCCTTCAGGCTCTTGCCGTCGAGCAGATGCGGCAGACTTCCCTCCCAGGATCTCACCACGTCACCGATATTCTCGATAGAGATGAGCTTGGTGACGAACTCGTCGCGCTTCCTCATGCTTTCGGTCTGCAGCCCCGCTTGGACCGCGACCTCTCTCAGCTCCCGCAGGCTCATCTCTTTCAGACGGAGTTCGACGGAGGGCATGTTTCCGCTCCTTACAAACGCTTGGCGTTCTCATCCGCTGCGATAGGATAAAAGTTTCGGGGAGGCTTGCACAAGGCGATATTTTGGAGGAGAATCCTCAAGTCAAAGTCGATCTAGAGAGTCCGTTCCATGAACCCGCCAATCTCCTTCTGAATGATCGAGACGAGGTCCTTCGAGAACTCCTCCCTCATCTTCGGCGGAACCAGTTCCATTCCGAGCTTGACGCCTGCCTTGGCCAGCTTCATGAGCGCGTACCCTTCCTTGATCTTCGCTTCCATGAGCTCCTCGACGGCTGCCTTCATCTCGTTCTTCAGCTCGGGGTTCTCGTCGAGCCTTTTCCGGATGTACTTCTTGACTTCGTCCTTGACCATGTCCCTGAGGGCCTCGACGACGAGGTTTTCCGTGTGGAGCATTTCTGTCGATTCGGAGAGCATGTCCTCGATGGGTGTGCGCTCGGTCATGTCAGGGCCATCGGGCTAGGCGGTAATAGCGTTTTTGGCTGCACGGGTGTCGCAAGTCGCGTGAGGCAAGGCCAGCATCATGGTCCTTTTCACGTCCCACATCGCGGAAGCTCCACCGCAACCCTTTAACGATGCGTGCCCATCGTCCCGGTGGACCCGTGGCCTAGACAGGATATGGCACCGGCTTTCTAAGCCGGCGATCCCGGGTTCGAATCCCGGCGGGTCCGTCTCGGCGAACAGGATTCTCGAGGAGACGCCGATGTCATGAAGCATGCCGAACCGAAGTCGAAGGACTCTTCATGACAGAGTACTTTAATCGATGTCGCGAAGACTCGAAGTTGCGCGGAACAAGGAACAGGTGAGCGGAGAAGGAAGCTCCGACGAGCCCTGCGTGGCGGCTCGCGGTTTGGTGCGAGATGTCATCGCGCTGTCGTTGACCTTGACCGCGCATGGATCCCCCGAGCCCTGACGGTAGCCGCGAGCGCTCGGACAATCACATATTCCGCAGCCCCGCCATATCTTCTGCCTCGCTAGTATGAATTGGCGGTTCGCTGCCTCGATGATCCGGGCCTCCACGGGGAACGGTTCTTTACCTCGTCTTTCCAACGCCGGAAATGCCTCGCTTTCTAGGAGAACCCACTTCGTTCTCTCCTCGTTCCCGCCTCGCTCCCACCTGAGACTGTAGTCAGTCGTCCGCCATTTGAGGCTCTATCACCCTCCGCATGCGCGCCATGATGGCGGCGATCAGCCCTCAAAAACCGCCAGAAACGCTGATTCTCCGCGAATCAATCAAGTGCAAGAAGCGCGCATGACCAAGGGCAGTCTCGCCTCGGCGGGGATCGGGGGAGAGGATCATGGCGAAGATAACGAACATATTCGGCACCAAGTTCCGCGGTCGGATAGGCAAGGACATGGTCGCGACGTCGTGGAAGGGGCACGAGTACCTGCGCACGTACGTCGTCCCGCACGACCCGAAGACCGGGAGTCAGATGGCTCAGAGGGGGCTGCTCGGGAAGGCCGTGGAGGCGTGGCGGGACCTGTCGAAGCCGCAGACCAGGTTCTTCAACGCCCTGGCGCACGGGATGTCCGGGTACAACCTCTTCATCCGCAGGCACATCAGGGCCGCCGTCGACGGGCGGGAGATGGAGCTGCCCGCCGTGATGAGGTGGCGGACCGAGGGCGGGCAGCGCATGGAGGACGCGAGGCTGGTGGTCGCGCACGATGGACGTCACGTCTTCAACGACGACCTCGGGGACGGCGTGATCGAGATCGCGCTCACGAAGTCGGACGCGCCTTACAGCTTCGAGCTCAGGAAGGGACAGCAGGAGGAGGTCGTGCGCGTGTACGAGAACGAAATGCAGATGGACCTGCTGGCGGTGCTGGAGAGCAAGGCACTGGGCATCAAGCTAGTCCCGGACACGCCGAGTCCGACCGCATCGTAGCGTGCAAAGGTTCGCGGCGACGAGCTGCTGCACCACGCGGGCGTTCAGCTCCAGCGAATTGTCGCCGCCCATGAGGGCCGAGCCGAGCAGGGGGTTGCCCGTGTGGAAGGCGGAGCCGTCGGAGGAGTTTAGATTGGAGAAGAACTGAGACTGGAAGAAGAGACCGCGAGGCAGTTTTCTTACCGCCAAAGCGGGAATGGCGGGGGCCGGGAAGTGGCGGTGGCGGGAGGGGAGGCACCTACCGCCAAACTCGTGGACGAGGCGACAGGCGGGACAGATGGTCATCATGAAACGATGGCGGGAATCTACGGGCTTCCCGATCGGCGGTGAGAGGAGTTCGAGTGTGGCGGGCCAGCCG
>Ga0153915_10004984_pt1 | contig 12308 bp, 13 predicted proteins | sample Opewatmetagenome_2_FD_107003 | JGI IMG/M metagenome (GOLD analysis project Ga0153915, IMG submission 107003) | Freshwater wetland microbial communities from Ohio, USA - Open water 3 Core 3 Depth 3 metaG | ecosystem: Environmental > Aquatic > Freshwater > Wetlands | place: USA: Ohio, Lake Erie... | reverse complement strand
TAACTGCGCTCCTCACCGAACAAGGTGCCCTGTGCGCCTACACCATGAGACGGATTGACCAAGGCTCTTCGCACATCGAGCACATCAAACCGCAGAGTCTCTGCAGACAGGACGAGGTAGGGTCAGACCTCGATTACCGGAACCTAGTTGCGTGTTTTCCCCGCGAAGGTCTGTATGCGAGGTATCGCTACGGAGCACAGCAGAAGGACAATTGGTGGGACGATGGCGGCGCGTTGTTTGTGTCTCCGCTGCAACCGGTATGTGAGAAGCGATTCCGCTTCAACGTGGATGGAACAGTCATAGCTGTCGGTAATCATGATGCTGCCGTTACCACCATTGAAGTTCTCAAGCTCAATCACCCAAACCTGGAGGAGGACCGTAAGCGAGCGATTCAAGAGTTTGTTTTCGGGTCAAGTGGGGCTGACCCGCTTTCGCAATCGAAGGCCAAACAAGCTCTCGGGGCGGTCTGTAATCGAGACAGGCGCGGAGCGTTCTACGAGTTTTGCCTTGCGATTCGCGATGGAGTCGACCAACACATGAAGGGCCTTCACAGGCGCGCCCGGCGCGCGAAAGCCACGCGGAAGAGGAAAAGAAACTGACATGCTGGCCACACCTCCACACCACAGCGAGGCCGCTTTCGAAACCGTCATCGAGGCGTACCTCTTGGGCAGCGGCTACATAGCTGTGGATCGGGACCGGTTTGACCGCGAACATGCAATCTTTCCCGACACAGTGTTGGCGTTCATCCGTGAAACTCAGCCGAAGGAATGGGAGAAACTGGAGGCCTTCCACGGTGCGAAGACGGGCGAGCAAGTGCTCTCCGACCTCTGCAAGTGGATGGATACCTACGGTTCACTCGCAACCTTGCGGCACGGCTTCAAGTGCTACGGGCGAACCTTGCGTGTGGCTTTCTTCAAAGCGGCCCATGAGCTGAATCCGGAGTTGGAGACGCGCTACGCGGCCAACCGCGTTGGTATCACCCGGCAACTGAAATTCTCGCCGCGCTCGGAGAAGTCTCTCGACGTCACGATTAGTCTGAACGGCATCCCCATCGTGACGGCCGAGCTGAAGAACCCGCTGACCGGCCAGACCGTAGACAATGCCAGGCGGCAATACCAGCATGACCGTGATCCCCGGGAGGTCATCTTCGATTTCAAGCGGCGGACACTGGTTCATTTCGCTGTGGACACCGAAGCAGTGTTCATGACGACCCGCTTGGCAGGCACCGCAACGCATTTCCTACCCTTCAATCGAGGCTGCAATGGCGGCGCAGGAAACCCGCCCGATCCGGCTGGACGGACCTGCCGCACAGCATACCTGTGGGAGGAGGCTTTACAGCGCGACAGCCTGCTCGATCTGCTGGCGCGATTCATTCACTTGCAGATTGAGGAGAAGCGCGACGAGCAGGGCCGCAAGGTGAAAAAGGAAACAATGATCTTCCCGCGCTACCACCAACTTCAGGCGGTGCGTACCCTGGTGGACTCTGCGCGCAGCGAAGGCGTGGGGTACAACTACCTTGTCGAGCACTCTGCTGGCAGCGGAAAGAGCAACACCATCGGCTGGCTGGCTCATCGGTTGAGTTCTCTGCACAACGTCCAGAACGAGCGGGTTTTCGATAGCGTAATTGTGATCACCGACCGCGTCGTCCTCGATCAGCAGTTGCAGGATACGATCTATCAATTCGAGCACAAACGCGGTGTAGTTCAAAAGATCGATGAAGACTCCCGCCAACTGGCAGAGGCGTTGGAGAGTGCGGTTCCGATTATTATCACCACACTGCAAAAGTTCCCGTTCGTCTCTCGCCAATTACTCAAGATAGCCGAGCAGCGTGGTGAGACCAGCAGCGGCATCCTGCCGACGAGAAGCTATGCGGTAATTATCGATGAAGCCCACAGCTCACAGTCGGGCGAAACTGCTACTGAGTTGAAAGGGGTCCTGGGGGGAGAGGCTCTACGGCAAGAAGCGGCCTCGCGTGCGGCGGAAGAGGGCGTCGGGGACATGGAGGAGTTGTTTCGCAGCATGGCAAAACGCGGTCGGCAGGCGAACCTTAGTTTCTTTGCCTTCACGGCCACCCCGAAACACAAGACGCTGGCCGTGTTTGGACGCAATGGCGAGCCATCGCACCGATATACGATGCGGCAGGCGATTGAGGAAGAGTTCATTCTCGACGTGCTGAAGTACTACACGACCTACGCCACATATTTCAAACTGCTCAAGGCACGTGAAGATGATCCGAATGTCGAGCGTAAGAAGGCGGCTCGCGCGTTAGCACGTTTCCTGAGACTGCATCCCCACAATATCGCCCAAAAGACTGAGGTGATGGTCGAACACTTTCAGAACTTTACGCATCACAAGATCGGTGGTCGCGCTAAAGCGATGGTTGTAACTGGCTCGCGTCTCGAAGCGGTGCGCTACAAGCAGAGCTTTGACCGTTACATCAAGTCTCATGGCTACCCGATTAAGTCTTTAGTGGCATTTTCCGGAACTGTTCAGGACGATAAGGTTGAGACTGTCACCTATACCGAAGAGGGGATGAATCAGGGAATCAAAGAGAAGGAGCTGCCCGAGAAATTTGCCACAGTGGAATATCAGGTACTGCTGGTGGCCGAGAAATATCAAACCGGATTTGACCAACCCCTCCTGCACACGATGTATGTAGACAAGCGGTTAGCGGGTATCCAGGCCGTACAGACACTGTCCCGCCTCAATCGCACCCACCCATTGAAGGAAGACACATTCGTCCTCGATTTTGTCAACGACCGCGAGGAAATTCAGGAGGCCTTCAAGGTTTATTACGAAGGCGCCGAGATGGGTGAAGAGGTTGATCCTGCGCGTATGTATCAACTTAAAGCGGAACTGGACGCGTCGGGTGTCTATCTCCCGGAAGAATTGGGGCGCTTCTGTGAAGTCTACTTCAAACCGAAGCAGCGCCAAAGCGCAGCCGACCATCAGGCGATGAATGCAGCGCTCGATCCTGCGGTGTCTAGATTTTCAGTGCGTCAACAAGAGAATGAAGACGAAGCGGAATTGTGGCGAGGGAAACTTCAGGCCTTTCGCAATCTGTACAACTTCCTCAGCCAAGTGATTCCTTATCAAGATACTGACCTAGAAAAGCTCTACGTCTTCCTTCGTCACCTCGGTTCCAAACTCCCGCGACGGCGTGGTGGCCCAGCCTACCAGTTTGATGACGATGTGCGCCTGGAGTACTACCGCCTACAGAAAATCAGCGAAGGGTCCATCAGCTTGCGAGAAGGTAAGGCCAATCGTTTGGACGGGCCGTCGGAGGTAGGGAGCGGATTGGTTCACGCGGAGCCCGTACCACTATCGCAGTTGATCTACCTCCTGAATGAGAGATTTGGTACGGAGTTCAACGAGGCCGATCAGCTTTTCTTTGATCAGATCGTGGAAGCAGCAGTCGCGGATGAAGCGCTCAAACAGGCCGCAGCTGTAAATCCTGGCGACAAGTTCGAATTGGTGTTCAAGAATTTGCTCGAAACTCTCTTCGTTGAACGCATGGACCAAAACGAAGATATCTTCGTCCGATTCATGAATGACGCCACTTTTCAAAAGGCTGTCACCACATGGCTTGCTTCGGAAGCATATAAGAAGTTGCGAGCGGATTCCAAGAATACCGAGAACTTGCTCAGCCAAAGCTAGAGTCTTACTTCCAAATGCGGGCCAGACTGCTATGGTGTCTTCTTTGCCTGTAGGAAGAGGCTGAATCGGGAGAGCCCAATCGTTCTCTGCTCCTGTTCTAGCCTCGTTTCCAGGTTACGAAATTGCTTCCATGTAGGCAGGACGTCCAGAGGGCCCAGGTGTCCTCATTCCAGATGCCTAAAAACGGTACGCCCAACCAACCGTACCGATGGGAGCGGCCAGTCGCCGCGAAATGTTGGGTCAGCTTTTCGCTCCCGCCCTTACCGATTGCAGCGAGAACCAGAGACTCCCGAGGATCACGCCAGGAAATTAAGACCGTCATGGAATCCAAAGAGGGTCGCCGGTGTCATGAAGCGCACCAAAATGGGAGCACGGCACCCCGGCGAGAGCGGCTACGCGGGGGCTCATGATCATCGTATGGCGGTTACCGTCGTAGTCATACATGATTGAACCTCCCGGGATTTCTTGGTGCCACGGCAGAATTAGCTGCATGAATAGGCCAACCGCAGTTGATGCGAGTGCACCGTTCGGCCAAATGACTTGTGGTCGCCCCCCGGCCTGTCCGTAGTTCTGTGCCTCCTTCTCCAAGAATTCAGGTCTCAGAAAATTGAAACACCGCATACACAGGCTTCCCGGAAGAGACAGAATCACTTGCCCATGCAAAACGTATCCTGGCTCAGGTTTGTGGACATCCATCCCAATATCAATATAAGGAATGAAGAAACGGCGGGACAACTGCTCCAACTGATCGCGTTCTGTGTAGCCGTCAACGCAGCCAAACAGCACATCACAACTCCGCACAACCGGCAAGACATTCTGCCACCTGTCCTTGATGGCGTTTACCTCTGCTTTGGGATTGATTCCGTAAATTAATCGTGCTGCGATCTCGACTTTCGCTGTTTTCGCGTCGATATCGGCATGTGTTCCTCCAACCGTTCGGTTGTGATTCTTGTCTTCGTACAGATCCGGGTCGCAAAGATCGAAGTTCGTTACGCCGATATGGGCTAACTGCTGAGACAAATGCGACCCGCCACCGCCCAGTCCTATGATTGCGATCCGTACGTCACGGAGGACACTTTCGCTTTCCGGACCCAAGAAACTCTGTCGAGCCTGCCAACTCATGCTGTTGCCTCCCGGAAGACCAACCGTGAATCAACGACAGTGAATCGAGACATCGCCGCCGGCTCCTGCCGTCCTGGATACCAGCACCAGCCGTTGATTTGATTACGGCTCAGTAGCAATGCTCCATGCGGTAGCGCCGGTCGCACATGCCAGAAATTGGGGACGAACTTCGCCCATTCCCTCCAGTCCACGAGGCTCGGCTTGGGCACTCCCGCACGATCGTGGAGGTGAACATGGAAGATACCCACCTCCTTTGAGATCGCGATTTGCAAGACAGATCGAATCGCCGCAGAGCTAAAGCGGGCACCCACATTTGGATCAAACTCATAGTGCTCGTCGGCGACCGGATGATATTCGTGAGCGAGAACGAGTACACCCTGCTGAATCGTTCCAAAGCGACACGAAATGAATCCGACCCGCTCAGCGGCGTGTGGATGTGGCCTCCGCAAGTCCTCTCGCATCCGGAGCACCAAGCTCCCTTGGATCTTGAAACTTACCTTCATTGCAGTGCCTTCAAATGCGCAGCAAGGACCTGAGCCGGCCGCTGGTTTGCGGAGACTCCCTGCCAGGACCAGGTGTGCCACTGCCGATCAAGCAAGTACACAGTAGTCCAGTTCAATCCGGGACCAGCCACACGCTCCCCGAGATAAAGACGAGTGCTGTAGCCTTCGCGGGAGTGGAGACAAAGCACAGCGTCGACCTCCGGCGGTTGCCGGTCGGGCGGGAGCCGAAGGCCTTCCAGGTACACGAGAGCCTCGCCGCCTTGCTGGACTTCCCGGGCGTTACCGCAGAACGCCTGTAATTCCCAGACCTCTTCCTCCGAAATCATGACGACGCGCCGCCACGGACATGGCTGACAAACGATTCGCCGCCCTTGATTCGAATGTGAGCATCATCTGCGAGGGCAACCAATTTCCCGTCGATGAGCTGTTCCAATTCATAGGTTGGGTCGACGCCGACTGCCCTCTTGAACACGCTGACTACATAGCGGCCAGGGCGAACCTGCTTCGGATGGGTATCCACGGTGACCGTCACGAGATGCGGGTGGTTCTTCTTGCCGTGGCCTCCAGACCGTTCGACCTCAACGAGGACCAAGTCGACTTGCTCCTGCGTGACTTCCTCGATTGCTTCAGTGGTGTGGTTATCCATGTTAACTCCCATTGATTCTATCGATTCCGGACCTCGAACGTACCAGCCCGGAGGGTGCGGCTATCCCTGGCGAATCGCACTCATGCCCAGAGTTGCATCGGGCAGAGAAACCCAAGATATTGCCCCACACAAATACTGCGATTGTGCGGCGCCGATTTTGCCGCTCCAACGAAATGTATTTTCCGCCCGTGCGGCAAAATCGGCGGGTCTGAATCGCATATACTCCTGTAGGCAAGAGAGCGGAATGACGGAGATCTCCTTCGCAGCCGTTGATTTCGAGGAGGTTCTCGGCAGGCTGACGTTGCACGCCCAGAATCTTTCCACGGCAATGGTGTGCGTTGGTTTGGAGGAGAAGGTGCTGCCCGGCGGGGACAGCGCTGCAGACCTGGCGAAGATGACGTTGTTGAAATTCCTCGATCCCCTGGACTCCTCCGTCAAGTGGTCCGAACAAAAGGGGGAGCCAACCACACTGGGTATCCTCGCTTATCTCAGGAAAGTACTCGAACGAGATTTCCTCGATCTCAAGAAATCAAGTCGCTACAAGACGATTTATGAGGACCCACCCGGAGACGAGGACGGGGAAACTGGCATTACGCTCGACCAAATGGCAGGGGCCTTTGAGACACCCGAGGGTGTGGTTATCAAGCGCCAGCAGGTCGGATGGATTGTGAAACAGTTCGATGCAGAACCCGAGCTGAAGGAAATCGTAAAGCTGCAGTTGGATCCCGAGGGGTACAATGCCTTCTCAAACCAGGAACTGGCCAAACTTCTGGACACCACTGTCAAAGAGATCGAAAACCGGAAGAAGAGGATCAAACTGAGGCTCAAGAAGCTCGCGGCTGCCCACGACAGAGAAGAGGCGAAACATGTCGAAGCGGAAGACTGAGCGCTTGCTCGAAGAGATCCGGCGCATGGCCGAACGCTTGGGGGAAGGCGACAGCGCCCTGAACCACGAAGAAGTCCGGAATGAACTGCGGGAGACGGGGATCGATCCGGACGAGTTGAAGGCGCGCTTCCACGAAGCGGCGAAGCGACTCGCGGAACGGGAACGGTTAGCAAACCGCTTCGTTCCACTTTCTCTAAAACAAGCAATAGATGCAACAAGGCACGGCGATCAGGTCCCAAATGACCCGGGGGCCGCACGTGTTTTTGCAGAACGTTGGTTGAACAAGTTTCGTTTGCTTTTTGAGTTGCCAGAGGACCTCCAAGTGGCTCGGGCTTACCGTAAGTCCGAGAATCTCTCGGAGACAGATCAGATGGACCTAGATCAGCTAGAAAAGGATTTGAAAGAGAAGGTCAAGAAGGAGAATGAGCGAAAAGTCTGATACTGTTCTGCTTCTGAGTCGGGCGTTCCTCAATCGCTTCGGCATCGACTGTGGTATCCGATTACCGGAGGTAGTCCGTGAAATCGGACTCGAGGTGGTGTACCGAGAGGCGAAGAGCTATGAAGGTGCGCTCCTCCGCATCAGAGGTATTCCACGGGGATATGTAGTCCTCAACTCTGGAATTCGGGAAGAATCCCGCAAGCGTTTTACGCTGGCGCACGAGTGTGGGCATTTTGTCCTACCCGGCCAGCAAGATCTTTCCAGTCCTTGCGCGAAAGAGAAAATTGAGAATTGGAACGAGGAACTTTACCGACCAGAGCTGGAAGCTAACCGGTTCGCCGCAGAAATTCTTATGCCCAGAGAGTTCGTGAGCGCATATTTGCAGATCGAACCTGTCATGGATTCTGTGGAGTCCGTTGCTTCGGTCTGTAGGACCTCGCTGACGGCTTCAGCTTTTCGGCTCATTAGCCTGACGTCTTTTCGAGCAGCCGTTGTATGGTCTCAGAACAACCGCGTGATCTGGTACAAATCCTCTGACGAACTTGTCCGTTGGATTCGAAAAGGCGAGCTTTGTGACGACACCTTCGCTGCAGATTGCTTCAAGAACCGGCATGTGCCAGACCGGCTTGAGCCAGTGCCCGCATCGGCCTGGCTTTTCGCAACCGGCCTTAAGGAAGATGCGCAAATCTGGGAACATTCGAGACCACTCCCCAATTATGATGCTGTGCTATCGCTGCTGGTCATGCGCGAGCCGGTTGAAGCGTGGGATGACTCGGCTCCACGAGAAGAGGACTTGGATCCAAATGAGTTCACAGTGAATCGGAAGCGATGGCCTTCGAAACGGTAGCACGAGCTGCAGGGTCTTCTACAGTCTGAATGTGACCTGTCTTGATTTGTCCTGTTGAGGGCCCTCGATTCCAGCTTTTGGAAAACCCCTCCAATTGCGAAGGCCGTCTAGAAGGCGGGGGAGTCCTCATCACGGAAGCCTAAAAGCGGTGCCCCGTAATTGATTCCTCTTCAGTCGGTTAGCCGGGTAGAGGGGATGCAGGAACTGATTTCAGAAAGTGGTCACCGTCGGGGATAAGAACGTTGGTACCCTGCTTTCGCAGTCGGTCTATTTCATCTTGTGTTAGCGAAGTAAAAATGAGCGTCTGGAACTTCGCTTCCTGCGCGAACTCCTGGCCAAGAAATGCCATGAACAATTCGCGGTGTTGAGTATCTGGATTCTGCTGTAGCGGTTCATCCAATATCACGAGGCCGGGATGAAGGCCGCCTATTTTCTGTGAAGCCGCCGCCAACGCAAGGCTGTAAGCAGCAACTAAGCGTGACTTGTCGCTCGCAGACCCGAGTGACCGCAATCGTCGGTTGTTTAGTGATGGAACGTACTGCTCGTCGAAATCGAGCGAGGCCTCGTTGTCCGGCCTAATGGCGCTGTGACCTAGGGCAATTAGGTACTTCCGGAGCGCATCTAGGAAGGCACTACGACGCCGATTTGAATCTGGAGTCGTGACGCCTAATTGGCTCATTGCGCTAACCTCATTACTCCACCGACTCACTGCGTTTTGTAATTCATCGATTTCTCTAGAAGCCTCACGGATTCGCTCTAAACCCCTTTCGGCTCGGTTGAGGTCGGACGCGATTTGGGCGAATTGCTCGCGCACCGTTCCGATAGCGCTCGTCACATTGACAAGTGCACGTTCAGCGTCACGAAGCTCGTCTTCGATTTCGACGAGGGTGCTACTGGTAATCTCCATATTCGCATCGATCGAATACAGATTCTTGTTTATCAGCTCGCGATCCCGTTTGAGCGCTTCGATGTGGGTCGAAATCGACTCGCTAGATTGGGCTGTTAGGGCGAAGGTTGCGGGGTCGAGGTCACGGTGGCAAGTTGGACACTCCAAATGGTCCAGTCGGCCCACACCAGTCGTCTTTAAGCGAAGTAGATCAGTCGCGGCATTAATCCGATGTTCGAGGTTACTTACTAGTTCTGCCGCAAGGTTGCGCTGCGTGCGTAGAGTATGCAACTCCTCGCTTAACTTGTGCCGACGCTGCTTAAGATTAATGACTCTTTGGGACGCCGCTGGCGTTGCCGACGCATCAGATGGGTCAATCGGCTCGCTCGTAAGAGCCTTGCGAAGTCGCTCAACGCGAGCGTCGAGGGATGCCTCCTCAACAGACAAATCAATGTTAGCGTCCCCTTTCAATGCCTCTCGGACGGTGCGTGATGACCATCGCGTCACAATATCCGAGATTGATCCATTCCCTGACCAATCTACTCGCCAGCCACGTCTGAGGAACGCGACTGTCACGCGTTCAGCAAGTTCACGAGCGGTCTCTCGCAGGGCCATGGCTTTCTGGCTAGCCTCTTGCCGTGCAACTCGTGCTCGGAGAGCATCGATTGCACCGAGTAAGTATTCGACAGATATCTCGGCGATCTCTTGCTGGCCGTAGCGAGTAATTTGGAGTGCCTGCACGTTGGTCCAGCCTTCATTCTGGTCGATGTAAAACGCCGGAGCCAAGTTTTCTAGATAAACTTCCGAGGGAGTTCCGCGAAAAGTGGCCACTCGCTCACGAGGCCACTTCAACCAATCAAAAAGGAAATGCTGCAGTCCGCCGTGCTCGTCCTGCATTGTTTGTCGTCTGGCCGACAACTTACTCTCACGAGTTTCCCCAGCGTCCGACCATTCCCTGACACGGACCGTCGTGCTGTCTCCCTTGATGGCACGGGTCAATTGCAAGTGTCGTCTGTTCTCATCAACCAAACGGATGCTGCACTCCGAGAAATAGACCCGAGCAGATGGACGACCTGAAAGCTCCAGTTCTTCGCGAGCCGCCTCTGGGAAGCACGACGGATCGTTATCTAAGTTGCCCAAAACAGCTTCAATTCCGAGACACCACGCGACAGCGGTGACAGCTAGAGACTTGCCATACGCGTTCCGTGCGGAAATCACCTGTAGACCTGACGACAGGGTTAGTATTCCTGCGAAGGGCCCCGCTTCCGACTGCCCACGTACTTCAATCTCAGTAAGTTGGATCACCATCCCTCCAACATGCCGTTAGTAATTCGTATATCGATCAACTCACGAAGTACCTGAAGCGCAGTGGAAAAGAGTGTATGTTCAATTCCCGTCGAGTATAGGCGCTTTAGTAGCTCCGCGTTCACACCAGTTACAAGGTGAGCGTCCATCCGATAGAAAGCCCCGCGAGCAACCAGGAAAGCTACAACATCGTCGTGCATCTCGTCGCCGAGAAATCCTCGTCTTAGTTGCTGCGGTGACAGGACAGACTGCTGTGCATATCCCTGGGCTTCGCTCCATTTACGGATAACAGGCACTAACCAGGGGCGGACAGCGACAAACTGCAACAGTTTCAACCGGGAAGCACCAATACGACGCTGCCCGAGCAGGTACGGCCTGGCATGAATCTCGAATGCGGACGCGACAATGAACATTCGGTAGTGAAGGTCATAGACCGCCGAAGGCGCGACGCGATCCGGGTTAACGACTGGCTGCGCCCGCCCCGATTGGAGCAACCCTGCAAGAGTCTCGAGTGCAATATCGTTAGCCATGTGAATTAGATTGCGCTTTCCAGCCGATGGGGCATTCCCCGATTAGGCGTGCAATCTCACCAGAAGCCACTTCAGGAATCAATTCGCCAAATTGGCTCCCGAAACCTTGCGCGAGAATATCCCGTGCAATGTTTCCGGCTTGGGGCAGTTGGGTCCATGGCTCGCTCGAAGCTAACATTAGTTCTGCCACTCTTGTCAGAATGCGCGACCTGCTCTCTTCAAGAGTTCGATGGAGCATCGGTACTGTCTCATCGAGTTCGCTATCGAATGCGATTGCCATACGCCAGTGGGCACGGAATTGATCTGCCAGGGCCTGGATGGCGGGAATCTGGTCGGGCTTCATCTCTCGCAGGAGTGCCATCTTAGAATCGAAGTCCTTCGGATTATCAATCGTGACTACTTCGGCGGCTTCCTTGACGCTCTTAATGAAGACACGCTGGTGAGCCCGCATAATTGTGATCTCGTCTACGGGATAGCGATTTGCAAGATCCTTTGGGCCAACAACGACCACGGATGCGTTCGGATCAACGTACCTGCACTCGCTTGCCAGTTTGTAGTCGCTCACCGCCGTGAGAATTGGATTCAAGACCCGATGACTCTCGAACCAGTTTACGATTAATTCTATGTGCTCGATCTTCTGTCCGTCCGGTAGGATCGTTGCCATTTCGGGGGACTTCGCACGAACTAACTGTTTTGTCTCAGAAACTAGCTCAAACAAGCGGCGCAAGTCAGCCCTGAATTTGTTTATAGTCGCCGTCTCGCGTTGCTTGTTGCTCTTGAATGCATCGTGTTCAATACCGTAGCAGCAATACCCACGTTTCCCCCCATGCGAAAATCCGTCAAGCCCTGCATCGCCCTGGGGCTTGGCGGGAATGGTCTGGAAGCTGAGAATTACGCTTTGGAGACGCGCGCAAATCTCAGCTTGAAAGTCATTGCCGCTTAGCGCGGCAAGACTCTCAATATACTCCTGAACTAGGGACATGCTCCCTACTGTACATGTACTTCCGCGATAATTGTCAACTGCGAGCTAATCTATGTCGGATGTGTAAAGCGCGCCCCTTCAAGCCAATTGCTTTCCACACTGCGCGCAGAACGTAGCGCCGCCATGGCTGTACTTTCCACAGGAAGCGCAAAGAGTGGACGGATCCGCTGCTACCACTGGACTAGCAGCGTCTTTAGAGAATGCCCAGGCCAGCGCGACCACCCATCCCACCAGCGTCCATCCAAGGAATAGATTGACTGCGAGAATCGCTTCCTTGTTTCGCTTCTTGTCCTGGTACGCCTTGATAGCCGGGACGAAATAGATACCCAGTCCAAAGCCGCAGAGCAATACTGCGAAGCCTACGCCAATCAAGCCAGAAAACAGATCGCTCTTACGAAACAGTGTCATGAATAAGAGAAGCCCGACTGGCACACCGAACAGCCACAGAACGAAACGCACACTTACGCGCTTGCTCGTGTACGGCACAGGTCGATCCAACAGTTCC
>Ga0153915_10004983_pt1 | contig 12308 bp, 9 predicted proteins | sample Opewatmetagenome_2_FD_107003 | JGI IMG/M metagenome (GOLD analysis project Ga0153915, IMG submission 107003) | Freshwater wetland microbial communities from Ohio, USA - Open water 3 Core 3 Depth 3 metaG | ecosystem: Environmental > Aquatic > Freshwater > Wetlands | place: USA: Ohio, Lake Erie... | reverse complement strand
CACTTTCACTCTTCTCTTTACTGCTCCCACAAGCAATTTGAACGTTTACTTTAAATTCCATTGCTGATGCTTGAGCCCGGAACTTTTCCTTTAACTTTAAGTCGACTTTATTTCAGGCAAGCAAAAGACAACCTGACACCTAATACGACAAAGAGAGAGAAAAAAGATTTTAATCATTTAGGATTCAATTAATGCGGCAATTTATAAATAGCAAGCGATTGAATACAGCTATTGGTGAGCTCCGTTGGTGTTCTTAAAAAAGTCAAGTGCTCTGTCTTTAGTAGCTTTAACGTTATTTTCAATGCTCATTTTCTATCCAGCAATGACACTACAACCAGCTGAAGGCCAGACAGATGAAAAGAACGTCATTTTGATTGGATGGGATGGTGTTCAAAGAAACCATCTCTACGAGCTCCTGAATCGTAACCTTTTGCCTAATTTGGCGTCCTTCATTAGCGAAGGAACTATTGTAAACATAACTGTATCGGATCATGGCACCGATACAAAAGCGGGATGGACTCAAATATTAACTGGATATCGATGGTGGAAAACCGGAGTTTACAACAATGTTTACTGGTTCAACTCTATACCAGCAGGCTACACAATCCCTGAAAGGGCTGAAAGTTATTTTGGAAAAAGCCAAATCATTACCGGCTTCAGAGTTGGAAAACTCTACCATATGGAAATAACCGATAACACAGGGGATGCAACATCAGGCCGCTATACTCACCAAGCAATATACAGCAACCTACAAGCAACGCTGGATATTGTCACAAATGGTGACAAAAAAGCAAGCGTGATGACCTCTGAAGCAACAACATTTATTGAAAATCGTGCAAATAATCACTTTTTTGCCTTCTTCCATTTCAGTGACCCTGATACTGCAGGGCATTTCCAAGGCGGGGAAAACTCAGCTGCCTATGAACAGGCAATCATCGATTGTGACTCTGGGCTTGGCCAAATCCTCGATAAACTGCAAACACTAAATCTAACCCAAAAAACGCTAATCTATCTTACCGCTGACCACGGGTTTGACGAAGGCGGCAATGCACATAACAATGCTCCCTATGTTTTCTTAGCCAGCAACGACAAAGCCGTTGCTCGCAATGGAGATCAAGTAGATGTCGCTCCAACTGTTTATCATGGGTTGGGTATGTGGGGACAGACCTTTATGCCTCAACTAGGTGGATATCCTTTGCAGGTTGGCTTGCCAAGTGGAGTCGAAGAAATGCGTGAAAAATCTTTAGCTGACGTCTCACGACCGCCCGTAGCCACCATTGTTTCACCTACTAATGGAGCAACTGTTGATGGGCAAGTTAACATAGTGTTTAATGCCTCGGATAGTAATCTATGTGCCGTTTTACTAATAATAGATAACACCCTAGTTGCTGATAACCCATGGACTTGGCAAAACCAAGACATCATTACCGCCAATGGTTTGTATACATGGGACTCCGCCAACATTGCCCAGGGAACTCACACAATAACTATCCTCTCGTTTGACCTACATGGCTCCAATAATGCTCCCTCAACCAGCACAGTTACAGTCAACAAGCCCTCAACGCAGCCGACACCAACGCAAACGATACCTACACCTACAACATCTCCAACAAAAACCCCCACTGCTGCTCCTAAAAACACGCCAACCCCTTCACCAAGCCCCACACCTACACCAACAGCAACAGCTACTTCGCCCACCCCCACAGGCACACAGGAGCCAGTGATAGGAGCAGAAGCATATTATGGTTTAATAATTCTGGCAGCCGTAGTAATCATTGCTGTTCCAGTTGGCTTTTTCATTATAAGGAGACTGAAAAGATAGGTTAAGCAATTTTTTGATTCTTATCTCCAAGATTCTTGTTAGACGAAGGCTACTTTAGCTTATAATAAAGGATTCCAAAAACAAAAAACCCCAGTGTCGATCCGACCTTTCTTTCTTCTTAGATAGTTGTTGTTACACAAGCGATTGGTAACAACAACTTCAAACTATCAATCGATCGCACCAAGAATAAAAAGATCAATTCTCAATCTATGAAGTGAGAAGAGCTAACCTAAACAAGTAATCGTAAAGAGGCGTTTCCCCTTTTTTCATGTTTTGGCTGCGAGAGACGAAAACGAGTTGATTGCAAATTCGAAAGAAAAGATACTTGGGACGGCACAAATTGTCGAACAAAATAATATTGATTACAAATTCATAAATCATATTATTCCAAGTCATTAGTCTGATTATCAGATGATTACAATGGAACAAGGCATTTGGAAAGTCATGCTGCTGGTTGTCGTTATCGCAATTATAGTTAGTCTTCTTGGCGGAGTATTGGCAGCTCCGTTCTTTGTCTTAAACGGTCTTAAAGGTGCTAAAGGCGATCAAGGTCCGCAGGGAATACAAGGCATACAAGGCGAGCAAGGCCCACAAGGCCTTCCAGGAACAAATGGAGCGCAAGGACCGAAGGGTGATACAGGAGCAATAGGACCTGCAGGAGCCACTGGACCTGCAGGCGCAACAGGAGCAACAGGCGCTACTGGAGCTACCGGTGCAACTGGACCCGCAGGAGCCACCGGCGCAACAGGAGAAACAGGACCGCAAGGTCTTCAAGGCATTCAAGGTGCGACTGGTCCTCAGGGTCTATCAGGAGAACAAGGTCTACAAGGAATCCAAGGCGAACAGGGCTTGCAGGGAATTCAGGGCGAACAAGGGATACAAGGAGAAACGGGCCCTCAAGGTGTACAAGGAGCACCCGGCCTGGATGGAACTAATACTATTTTGCAAATCATTCAAAGCCAAAATGTGACCACGGCAAGTTTAGGGACATACAACCCGACCCAGTGGTACAACATGGGTATCTTCGACAGTTCAATGAGCCTAACAATCAATGTTCAAAGCCAATCCAGAATTTACGCTGAATTTGCAACGACAGCCTCTTTCATCAACTCAGAAGTTTGGGTTAGGATCGTAGTAGACAATCAATACGTCAGCAGTGTTTGCTATGCTGGACTCTTAGGTCCAAACGCTCCGGTCATGCGTCTTCCAATTCAAGTGAAAATCTTAACTGGCGCGTTGTCTGCTGGAACACATACAGTTGACGTGCAGTTCTATCGCTCGAGCGGTCTTCCATCATTATTGGATAGGTCTTTGTACGTATCAGAACTGACTCCTCCATAAGGAAACGCGGAAAGGTAAATCTGCATCCCGATTTTTTTCTTTTAGAAATTGGTTTAATATTTTTTAATGCCCGCTCTAAATCATAGGCGAGTCCGCTGCTGCATCGACAGAATTGAACCAAGACAATACGTGAGTTGTGCGTTGCGTTAGAAAGAATGAGAAAGAGAAAAAGCATTGGCAAAGGACTAAACGCCGTTGGGTTTAGGGTAATGTACGCAAGGTTCAAGCTACGGAAGATTGTACTTTGTTGCTCCGTTTTGGTTGCTACCGTGTTAAGGCTAACAAGCTATTAGTGCTGTTGACAGTAAGCTCTTTTTTCTCAGCCATTGCCTATGTTACAGAGTTGCCTTTATGACAAGTTCCATTCCGGCTGCTTCTATTTCAGCCCGATAAATAAGCAAAGTTCCCTTGTCTTCTCTCAATATCAGCCCATGATTGTCAACAATGGCTTGAATATGCTGCAAACTTTGCTTATCTAAAAACATGCTTATTCTGAGCTCAAATTCTTCAGTGGAACGGGGAGCAATGGATATGCTAGTTATTAGGGCATCTGGTATGCACTGACAAATCTCTCTTACGACTTGGACCCCCTCGCTCCGCTGCATGAAAACCAAGTAAACTAATGTGTATCAATGAATGCACTTAAGTGAATTGCTCTCAAACTTGAGTAAAATATGCGTTATAGTTTGTCGCAGCCAACATTATTTTTAACAGTAATAACATAAAGCGTCTACCTTTAAGTCAAACTGTCATAAAAACATACATTTTTTCGATAAATTCGTTAACTTAGCTTAGATCTAACGGCGTTTTTGCTTAAGAACTGTTTGCTTAGACATAATAATGAGAATAAAAAGTACAAAGCAGTCTCTAGATTACTGAATCCTTAGTCAAGAAACTTTGACTAAAGGCAAATTAGTGTTAGTCAAGAAATTTTGACTAAACTACTCGTTTCTATTGAATGCTTAGTCAAGTTTTCTTGACGAAAAACGCTTTAAGACTGCAACTTCAAGGCCTATATCGATGAGAAATGAAAGCCTTCACTGCTTTAATTCTGGCAAGTATAATAATTTCCGCTTCAACCATTGCCTCACCCACGCTCGCTTATAACGAACCTTCGGTAGGTGTTAAAGAAGGCGATTGGATTGAGTACAATATTAGCGTAACTGGTACTGGTACTCCGCCTCCAACACACGATGTTAGATGGATGAAAATAGAGATTTTGCCAGTTCAGGGTGCAGGTTTCTCCGTGAATCTTACTGCTAGGTACGCTAATGGGACAATAGGCAGTGCCGTTTGGAAGTTTAACTTTACTGAAGGGAATGTTGGAGGGTGGCTAATCATTCCTTCGAATCTTGGTCCGGGAGACACATTTTATGATTCCTCAATGCATACCCGAAAACCTGTTAACGTAACTATTCAAAGTCAAGGGCAAAAAACAGTGTTAGGCACAAGCCGAACTGTAACATATGGAAACGACTCGTTTAGGCACAAGGAGTGGGACAAAGCGACCGGCGTGTTTGTTGGATCTTCGGAAGTTCTTAAAAACGTGACAAACAGGGATGGCTGGTACATTGAGAACTTAACTGTTACTATACAAGCGATTGCCACAAACCTTTGGAGCCCTCAGATTCTGCTAGATCAAAAAGTGTTCACCACGCTGGCTGCAATAATTGTAGTTCTGGCAGTTTTAATATTGTCTTCAGTCATAGTTCTTGCACGAAGAAAGAAGATAAAAAGACTCACTTTACACTACCCTTCGCAAGGAAAGACCGCGGCGCTTACTATCCTTGTCGTTATTTTGGTGATGATTGGTGCAATATTCTTCTTGCCCTTTTCTGAGATTGGTTTGAGTTTCGCTGAGATTAATCTTGTCATGCAAACTTTTTGGACAGCTTTGGTCTTAGTGAGCATGTGGTTCAGAATGAAAGGCAATTATTTTGTGCACGAGATTACAATGCTAGCAGTAATCTGCGCATGGTTAGTTGGTTTTTCTGCGGTGCTGTTTATGGGTCCCCTGAGTAGTAGTTCTTTGCAGTTATTTTCCAGTTCACCTTCGCGTTTGGTTATGAACAGCTTACACGGCATTTTTTCAATTCCAGCGTTAGTTTTTGGGATTTGGCTTGTTTCTCTTTGGCGTCCGGGGTCAGTATTATTTGCAGCTAAGAGTAGAAGGATAGCACAATTAACAATATTTTTTTGGGTCCCGTCATACGTGGTGGGCATTTTGGATTTTATGGTGCTTCACACCACTTTTTTTGGATAAATAACGAGCACTCTTGACAGAGAGGAGCATTAATCACTGAGCTGAGATTAATTATGGCAATATTTTATATCTTTAGTCAAACAACCCCTCTTTAATGAACGCTCGAGTATTGCCGGTTGTAGTTTTCCTTGTTCTTTTGTTGGTGGTTAGCTTATTCCTGATCTATAATTTGCCCAGCGCTTCAACAGACAAAATTGATCAGGAGGTTTACGTTGGCATAGATGTGGCTTACGATAATCAAACAATCACGGACCTCATCGACAAAGTAAGCTCCTACACTAACCTCTTTGTAGTCGGCTGCACAGCGATTACTCTAAATCAAACCCGACTAGACAGCATTTGTCAATACATCTATGACAAAGGCATGTCGTTTATCATCTACCAAGATACACCAATTGGCTATTATGAGGCTGCTCCCATGCTCTTCAATCAGATACGGCCTTCAAATGCAACTGTGGCAAATGCCAGCCTTGGCTCCACTCGGATACGCCCTTCCCGACTCGACTACAGTGCTTTCGTTTCCAACTGGACCCAGACAGCTAAAAACAAATGGGGCAACCGGTTTTTAGGGTTTTATTACGTCGATGAGCCAGCGGGAAGGCAACTAGATCAAGATCCAGAGTGGACTGTCGTTAGAAACGCAACAGACTACACGGATGCAAGCAACAAATTCAACCGAGCCGTGAACTATTCAATCAATTGGTTTAGAAGCGGATACACAAATGGAACTGACCTCTCCTTGTTTACCTCTGACTATGCACTATACCACTTTGACTACAAAGCCGGGTACGATGTGCTTCTAGCGCAGTTGGGCTGGAACTATAGCAGACAGCTGAACATTGCTCTAGCCAGAGGCGCTGCCACGGTCCAAAATAAGGATTGGGGAGTTATAGTAGCTTGGGAATATACACAACCGCCTTACCTTGAATCTAGTGATAAACTATACAATGACCTAGTTTTAGCCTACACTAATGGAGCTAAATACATCGTTATCTTCGACTCAAACCAGGGATATACTCAAAGTGTTCTAACTGAGGACCATTTACAGGCTCTTGAAAGGTTCTGGCAATACATTAAAGAGAACCCTCGAGCCAGCAACCAAGTGAACGAGCGAGTCGGCTTTGTTCTTCCTAAAGATTACGCTTACGGATTCCGTGGACCTGAAGATAAGATCTGGGGGCTATGGAAAGACGAGATTGTCTCTTTAAATGTTAGCATCAGTCTAAATAGCAAACTCGAACAATACAGCGATAAATTGGACATAATATATGACGAAATTGCCAAACCTGAAACACTCGGGTATAAACAGCTCTTTTACTGGAATACATGACTATAAAGAACAACAACAAACATTTTTTGGCACACACGCCGTTGTTGTTCTTTTAGTCAAGCCTTAAGTTGAAAGGAGAAAGACCTAGTTCCGCAAAAAAATCCCGTTTTTTCTTCTTTTAAAGACAGGCAGTAGAAGAAGTTTAGATTATGAAAATTTGTATTATACTCGACTGAAATTCATGGACATTTGGAAGATCTTTCTCAAAATTTCTTGGCGTCAAAAATGAGGTTATACATTGATGGCGCTGTTGGTCTTTTAGCGAGTTGTTTTTTTGTATAGGTGGAAAAGTAAGCTTTGGTTAATTCCTGTACCTTTTCTTCGTTATTAGCGTATTTTAAGTGCAGTAATTCATGTATTAACGCTGCTCTAGCTCTATTTCCTGCATATTTAAACAAAATGCTTTTTCCAAATTCTTTGCTAAAGGCTACGCAAAATTTCATGGGTTTCGGATAAATGCGAATTCTGCCGCTAAGAGTATTGCACTTTCCGGCAATAAAGCGCCCATTTTCCCCTCGTATTGGAAAGACCTCGACATCCACGGAATTAACATTCGTTTGCTTAATATTCTCAAATGTAAGCATGAAGCTTAGAAATTTCTGGAATGAGATCTTATTTAACGCTCTTAAAGTAAAGGAAGAATACTTTGAGTAAAACCAAACATGCTTCTCAGAGAAAGCAGGCTTGTCACATTCAACGGCTATCTTTATTTTACCAGAGAGAGCGGGGCTTTGTTTTAATATACTTGTCTCAAGCAAGCAACCACTACAATGATTCATAATCCACCAGAAATACACTATTTTTATTTGCCTTAGACCTTGCGCGAATGAATCCATACGAATCCGAATAACTATCAGGCTGGTGACTAGTAGGACACTGAATTCCAACGGTTTTTCTATTTAGCGAAACCCAAACAACTCGTCCCATTCGAGTGCATTGGGGGCACCGAGCAAAGTCGCCTACATTAACCATGAGCTTGCTTTTCCCCCTTCATTTTATCCACTTGAGCACTCTTCACTATTTACAACACATTACCGCACTTATAAAGAAATCCTTAAAAAAAGCTTCTTTTCAAAAAATAAGCAAAATTAACAGTTCACCATCAACCAAACCCTAAAATAGATTAAAGTTAGTGAAAAGACATTACGATTTGATATTCAGCTGTAATTGGTCAAGTTTTTCTTTCGCTCTCTTCCGAACTTCAGAGGCAATTAGTTTGCTTTTGGCAGGGTTGTTTATTCTAAGGAGAAGTGCCAGTCTCACTGATTGAGAATCTAGGTCAATCATACGAACTTCAGGCTCAGAATCACGTACAAGTTCTTCCCTAAGCTCGTCACCTATGCCCATCAGGGCTTTTTCAACCTCTGAGATGTCCAGCGCTTTATCGACTACCATATTAACCGAAATCCGCGTTCCGCCGGGAGTCGTCTTGTTGATAACTATGCTTTCAACGATTTTCGAGTTGGAAATAAACAGTACTTCATTGTCAAGGCTCATCAGTGTTGTATCCATCCAGGTAACATCAACTACGCGCCCAAAATACTTGTCAACCTGAATCCAGTCGCCGATTTTAAATTGGTTGTACGTTTTAAGGACTTCATAGGAAACAAGGTTTGATAGAACTTGCCTTGAAGCAATTGCTAATATTACTCCGCCCAATGCAACCGCTGCGAGTAGTACAGTTAATTCTAAACCAAGTTCGCTCAAACCAATCAAGATTCCTATTAGCCAAGTAAACCATATCACAATTCGCCGAGTCTGCTGAACAACATTGGGGCTACGTTTGCTCAAGGCTTTGGATGTAAAACCACTAATCAGTTTCGAGACAATCCATGTGCATAGTAGAATTGCCCCGAAAATTGCTAGCCTAACCAAAAGGTCACTGGTAAAAGGAACAGCAATTTGATAAGCGATGGGCAAAATCTCATCAAGCTCCATAGTCCAATGTTTAGGTAATCTCCACTCTTCCAAATTTTTCTGCTGCTTTTCCGACATCCATTGAAGAGCCCAAAAGAAGCACCTTATCATTACCTCTAAAAATCAAGGATTCAGAAGGAAAAATATATGTTCCATTACGAAGTACGCTTGCTACTTGAACTTTCCCTGAATGATTAATCATTTCAATAGTTTTACCTACAACCTGACCATTTTGAGGTATTGCTACCATAACAAGCTTGAAACCCGATTCCGCCCGCTCATAAAGAGTTTCAACGTTCTCATTTTCAATGGCATTTAAAAACAGTGGTCGAGTTTCAATTGAAGGACATATGGCAATATCAGCACCCGCACCCTTCATCACTGACAAGTTTTGAGGCTGATTAACCCTAGCAATCACCAAAGGAATTCCATAATTCTCTTTAGCAATCCTACAGACAGCAAAATTTGTTTTGTCATCATTAGTTAAAGTCATCAAAGCATCCATCTTATCCGCCTCCAAGTTCTTCCACAATTCTTGATCATCACCGTTTCCTTTGAAAATAGCAGCGTCCGCGTTGTCAGCGATATTTTTACATCTTTCCTCGTCTCTCTCGATCACAGTTATTAAATGCCCTTTTTCAGAGAAATAATCAATTAGGGGGAATCCTATGTCACCCGCACCGATTATCATAATCCTCAAATGCAGTTATCCCTACGATTAGGTACGTATTTGTCGCTTGCAGTTAAAAGCATTATGAAAGAACCTCTCTTCTGGAGACTTATCTATTCGGCTCTTCAGATACTTGCCCCTTTCTGACTCGCCGTCCTGCTAACAAAACAAGAAAACCAATACCTCCAAATAAGGCACCCAAAATGAGCGACTGCATACTAAGCGTCGTTATCATAAGCAAAAGAGCAATGATACATATTATTGGTAAATACGGATAGAACGGAACCTTGAACGGACGATAAAGGTTGGGCTCAGTCTTCCTCAAACGAATTAGTGCGTATGCAACCATAATGGCAGTGACAGAGTAGCCAAGCGAAATTGCGTAAACAATAAAATCAACAGACCTAGTTAACACAAAACACACCGCTACCAAAACTGTCAAGCCTAAAGCTAAAAAGGGCATACGATATTTTGGGTGGACTTTCTTGAAAATTGAGGGCAAGAAACCATTCCTGCTAAGAGCGAAAGCAATTCGTGTTCCCCCTGCCATAGCTCCATTAACCGTAGTGAGGGTTGCAACGATGCTTGCAATAGATACGACTATTCCGCCTATAGGACCTATGAAATAAGTAGCGGCATCCTGCAAAGGCGTTGACGAATTGGCATAAACTTCAGCTGGCGCACCCCCAATCATGGCCACCACGGTGCCAACAAAGAGAAACGTAATAATTGCTAAAGTTAGAATTAAGGCTCGAGGAATAGTTTTTCCAGCAGTTCGAATTTCTTCCGACATCTGTGTGATCGATTCATATCCTGCATAAGCTGGATAGATAAAACTCACCATCGCGAACATTGGTAGTATGCCTTGGGGAAAAATCGGCTGAAACCTGCTGCCTTCAAAACTAAAGGAGGAGCTCCCCATGAAAAAACAGAGGGTGAAAACCAAGATTCCTGTGAGCACGAATTGGATGAGGCTCATGCTCTTAGTCCCTCTAAAGTTAATGAAGGCAAATATAACTAGAGTAATTATGGCCAAGGTAAAGGGCTCTACCCATTTCAAAAAGTAGTTTACGGAAAAAGCAAAAACGATTGAGCTTACAGCGCAATCTGTTATACAACCAATCCAGCTGAACCAGCCAGCTATGAAAGTTGGCGACTTCTTTCCAAAGGCTCTCCCCACATAAGCTATTGCTCCGCCTGCACCGCTCGGTACGGAGGCTCCAAGCTCAGCGTAACATAACCCCAAAATTAAAGCTAAAACAGCACCAATTAAGAAAGTTATTATTATGCTCGGTCCCGCGGCTTTTGCAGCAGTGCCCATAATGGCGAACATTACCCCGCCTATTGCTGTGCCTACACCTAGAAAAGTCGTTTGAGCAAGGTTCAAAGCGCGCAGCAATGGGATTTCCGTTGATATCCGGGGAAACTTTCTAGATTTACGGTTATCTTGGATGCTGGTAACCTTCGGATTGATACTTGCTTAATTGAAAATTTAAAAATATCTATTCTTACGGTGCTGCATTCGTTCAACTTTGCGCTTTAAATGAAGAAGAATGCGGGAAGCCTTGCTTGTCTTTATAGATCGAGTCACTTTACTGATTGATTACAAAATCAACATTATTGCAATGTCGTTAACGTTAGTTCCAGTTTGCCCAGTAAATACCAAGTCTTTAAGCTTACAAAAGAACGTGTTAGAATCATTTTCTGCTAAATATTGCTCTGGATTAAGCTTTAGAAATTCAGCTAGAGCCAATGTATCACTATCGCATAATGCTCCTGCGGCGTCTGTTGGCCCATCCAACCCATCAGTGCTCAAAGAAGCGAAAACAAATCCTTCCAACCCTTTCAGCTGTATAACAGTTGCTAAGGTTAATTCTTGGTTTCTACCGCCAACACCTTTACCTTTCACTGCAACTGTGGTTTCTCCGCCAGCAACAAAACATACCGATCTTTCAACAGAATCACGAGATATGACGTCTTCACGCGTTTTCAAGGCAAGTTCTGCTCCAACTTGCCTAGCCTCGCCTTCTAAAGGTTTTGCCAACAATTGTGCATTGATACCTTTTGACTCAAAAAATCTACATGCAGCCAAGCAGGCTAACCGATTATTCCCTATGATTGAACTCTGAACTTTTTCAAAAAAAACCTCATTAGGCTTTGGCGTTTCAGGTAAAATACCTATTTCACCCTGCATGAGAACACTTCGCACAGAGAAAGGAGCATTGTCCCAGATCGCGTATTTCTTCAATACACAAATTGCATCACTAAAAGTTGAAAAATCCGGGGCGGTAGGTCCAGAAGCGATATCGCCTAAAGCATCCCCAACGACATCCGATATTATTAAATTCAACACTGTAGCAGGATATGCTTTTTTGGCAAGCAAACCACCCTTAAAACCAGATAAGTGCTTTCTAACAATGTTAACTTCATGAATTGCTGCACCACTCTTAAGCAAGGCTTCAGTTAGTTCTTGTTTATCTTTAATCGTTATTCCATCCCTCGGCATAGGCATCAGGCTTGACCCGCCACCAGAAATCAAGCAAATAACCAAATCATCTTCGTTAGCTTGCTCTGCAATTTGGAGCATTTGCTTTGTTCCTTCAACACCTGCTTGGTCGGGCAGCGGATGACTTGCTTGGTTAAGCGTTATGTTTTCAGTTTTTGGTATTTTGCCTTTTGGAACGTTTACTATTCCACTTGTTATCCAATCGCCCATGACTTTCTCAAGCGCTGCTGCCATAGCGCCGCCTGCTTTTCCGCCACCCACAACATAGATTCTTTTGAATCTTCGCAGGTCATACCTTAAACTATCTACGCTCAAAATGCTTTTTTCTAATGTAATTTTTGTCTTGATAAGACCAGCTGGTTCAACTGAGTTTAAAGCCGTCTCATAGCTATCAAGTATTAACGCTCTTGCTTTTCTCAAATGCTCTCTGCTACCTTTCTCAATCAGCTGTCTGCGATT
>Ga0153915_10004982_pt1 | contig 12309 bp, 8 predicted proteins | sample Opewatmetagenome_2_FD_107003 | JGI IMG/M metagenome (GOLD analysis project Ga0153915, IMG submission 107003) | Freshwater wetland microbial communities from Ohio, USA - Open water 3 Core 3 Depth 3 metaG | ecosystem: Environmental > Aquatic > Freshwater > Wetlands | place: USA: Ohio, Lake Erie... | reverse complement strand
TTACGGATGAGGGCACCTGCATTTATGACGACAAGAACTATCGCTGTAGCGATTGGGAGCCATATCGGAAAACCGCCCTCTTGGGTTGATGAGCCAATTTCTCGAGTATTGTATTCTTGCAGATAAGCTGCGTGAGCGGCAAAATCATAACTCTCCGTGTTTGGATAGGGGAAACTGCTCATGTTACGGAAAGGCAGCGGGTCTACGGTGAAGCCGAAACCGAATCCCCAGTTTCCGTTCGCGTCTTTAAACCAGCAGGAGACGAAGAAGAAGTAGTCGCGCTGCATTCCTTGACCAAGAGAGGGCAGTTCTGTGGTTGAGAAATCTAATGAGACTTCGTCGCCTTGTTTTCCGATAACAAATTCATCATCTTCAGCAGTAACAAGCGGAGTTACGTCGCCATATTTTGTGAAGTTGCCCGAAGCTATCGAACCTGTTGTGAAGGCTTTGTAGAGGTTGGCGGTTGGGTCAATCGTATACACGGTTATACTGTTCTGAGGGGTTGTGTCTATTCCAATATAGTCGAAAGTTACGTTCCAGAAATTGTTGATTCTGAGCGAATAGTCATGGGTGGGGAAAATCCCTGTCAAATCAACTACGAAGGTTCTCAGGACCTTTTCTGGCGGTATCGGAAATTGCCTGTCCATAGGCACGCGTACCCAACTACCGTTTGCCGCTTTTACTTCCATGAACGGCGGTGGAGTGACTACGGCTCCATCGGGCACTGATGGATCAAAGAATTGCCCAAGCCAAGCCGAATAGTCGTCCGGTGATCCCCAATCGACCGCAGCCCTCACTACGAGTTTAATTTGGCTGGCTTTCGATAGGTCCCCGAAATTCATCGTAAGCGTGTTCCATTGAATGTTGTTCCAGGATGGGCTGTTAATTCCGTTAATTCCCGGTGTGGATACGTTGTCGATTTTAGAAATTAGCGGCAGAACGTTCTGCCCTTTTTCGTTAACCGCAGATACTGGGCTTAACAAATCTTTGCTCACCGTGTAAATCTGCCCCATGTAGCTGGGGTCGATGTACTGCTCGACCATGGTTGAATAGACATTCACATCTGAAGGATGATCGACAACGACCATGTAGGCTTGGTCAAGGTAGAAGATTTCATTCCATTTCTGATTGAGCTTTATGACGTAAGAGCCGTCGACGAGGGCAGCTTGATTTCCGTCGAGTGGAATGTAATCCCAGGGGTTGTTACTGTAGAAGGTGAACGGAACTGCATTGTTTGAGGAATTCTTCGAATCAATGTAGCCTAGCCAACCGTGATTGGATACTTCAGAAATATAGGTCCATTCTTTGCCGTTCCAGACGTACAACGACGGACAAGACGAGCCTCCGCTGAAGGATCCCTTAACCGTGATTCTCTCGGTTAAAGTAATCTGCCTGCTTGGGTTGGTGGAGCCATCGCCCTCCAAGGGCGGAGACGAAGCCTCCCATTGGAGGAAACCAAACTTCCCAGTCGGGTCAGCCGCTGGAAATTCAACCGTGTGTGGCACCCCGACGGTGAGGAGTTCTGTGTGAGGTGTCTTGAACGGCTTCCCGTCAATCTTGAAGTCAATACCCTGTTTTGGAGATGAAACCACGAGTATACTGTGATAGCCTGTCGGAACGATAACGAAGCCAGTAACCTGACTGTTGACCTTGACGTTGAAGATGCCCTCGCTGGTGCTGCTGTAATTGAATGCAACATCCGTTGACTGCCCTGCCTCGAGGTCTACCCTCTTCGTCTCAACAACCACATTGTTCACGCTTAACTTAACGTTTAAACTGTCCGCCACCGAACTCGGGTTCGTCGCCGTTGCCTTGATTGTAATAGGCTGGTCAATCCAAGCTTCGTAAGGTGTAGCAATGACCTTCGACAACGTAATGCTACTCGTCTCCGGAGGGGCGGCCTTCAGGCTGAATGTTCCCGTCAAATCGCCAATTTGGACTGAATAATTCCCCTCTGCAGTCTCAACGTCCGTGAAGGTTGTAACGTTGGACTCCAGGGGCGTCAAAACTATCGTCTCGTTCGCCTTTGTCGAGTTGTTGACGAGGAGTTCAATCGTGTAGTTTCCCTCAGTTTCACCTACATTCGTAACGTTTATCGAGACTAAGATAGGGTCACCCGTCTCGGCTTGTACCGGGTCAATCGTTAGATCTGACAAGGCAAACTCTGCTGGTCTTGGACCCTGGGTCAAGACGCCTTGACTAGTAAGGTAAAGGTAGGTGCCAGCTGCAATGGCAACAACTAAAACATCGATTAACAGAACAGCTTTTAGCCTGCCAAATGCTTTGCGGTTGGACATTCAATCGTCCACTGTTTACGCACATTTACGGTATATATTGGTTGCGCAAAAGTGTAGAATCTTCGCCCAACCAGTCACGACATGTGCGAAGAGATAATTCCAAGATTAAAGTAAAATCTAAAAGGCAACTTGCGCTAATTGTCAACTGTGTAGATGATGATCCAAGTTTGGAAGACTCTGGATTTTTGGCTTGGTTTATCACTCGTGACTGCAGGTTCTGTCGGCATTCTTATGATGGTGTGGAACAATTATCGACTCAACTCAGACGTGCCAATTAATACAATCATTATGATCTTGTTTTATTCACTGCTGTTCCTTTTTGTTCTGGCGGGCTTTTTCTGGATGAAATTGGCCCTTAAAAGAGCGCCAGGATAAGCACGCTAGGAGAATGACCCCTCGAAGTTGATAGAAAGCATCATGAAGTGCTACGAGTGCCGCAAAACCTCAGCATCTGAAGAGGATGAGATGATAACCCGAGATGGAAAGAACTATTAGATTTGTCCGTGTTCCGATTTTGAAAAATCTCTTAAAATGGGAATAGCGGTTTCCCAACGGAAACTTAAGAAAATAAAGCCAATAGCTATCGTTGGAATTATTTTTCCTTTTCATCTCCTTCGAGTGTCGTCATCACTTCCTCCAGCGTTTCTTCGGCGTTTTTCGTTCTTCCAAAATATCCAAGAATAAACGCTATTGCTCCAAGAATCAGCAGAATAGCCAACCCGACCCAGAAAAAAGAGGGTGCGAAAAATGCCAGGGCCAAGAATATGACCAACCCAGAAACAGAAAGAACCGTTTCAAGCAAGAACTTCATAGTAACAGTTTTGCCAACGAAGTTTATTAGACTTTTTGGGCATCCTGAAAACACCAGGGTTAAGTGAATGGACTGTAATAGAATGCCGCCTTTTTTTGACATTTTTTATGGCATAATGTCGAAAATTCCTATTTTATTAGCATAGCATTTTCAAAGTTCTTCGGCAGCCCTTTGGGGGAACCATGGTGAGGGATAAAATCTCTGAAACCGTGTTTGCCATTGTTCGGCGCCTAGACTATGTTTACCAGAACTTGGCTGCCGCAATAAGCATTCCTTTTTCAAGATTGTCATGTGGATGGGCTCAACAGGAATGTAGTTCGTTTATGCAAGATTGACCGGAAAGGGCTGTCAGCCAGGTTCAGGATAGAAACGCTAAAAAAGCCCTTCTTGTTTTTCTTCCAGCAACCGCGTTTTCAACGTGAGGGCTCGTAGCTCAGTCAGGCTAGAGCACCGGACTTTTAATCCGGGGGTCGCGGGTTCAACTCCCGTCGAGCCCGCATTGTTGCAGCCAGCCACAACAGTTTGTATTTATTAAAAGCAACACCAAAGTCCAAGGATGTGAATCACATAGGTTCTCAACCCGGCTGGAAAACAAAGTTGTTTCGAGATTTCCAACCCTTTTAGGTCAGCCAAACGCTCGACAAATGTTCAGGCAGATGAGTCCCAGCTGTAGGAAATAGTTTCCTGATATCAAGCTACGGCGCTTCGGTTCGATAGCAGTCTTGCGTGAACCGCGGCGTGCATATGCAGTAGAAGATTAAGTCCGATTTTCCGATGTTGGCTATCTGCTGCGATATATCTGCGGGGATGAAGACTGTGTCTCCTGCTCGTATCTTCGTAGGTTTGAGTTCTCCGATTTTCACTTTGCCCTCACCCTGCACAATTACATAAATCTCGTCGGTGGCTTTGAGATGGTGGGGAACTGTGGTGACTCCTGGCTTGACTGTTGCCCGCGCGATCGAGATTTTTGGGGAGCTCCAGTTTTCGGCGATGAAACAGTGCTCCGACGTCTCGTACTCATTGAGGGTTTCAGCTTCGATGATTCTAGGCTCCATTTTATGCTGCCAGCCAAAACCTGGTGTTATGCGAAGTGTTGTTTTATCTCGTCGAGGGAAAGCGTCCCGACGTTGTTGTCTTTCAGAATCTTTTCTGCACGTTCCAAATCGTTAACCCTCAGGACAAGCGCGAATTTGCCATCGAAGTGTACTGCGGATGAGTAGGCGTATTCGATGTTCAATCCGTTTTGACCGAGAACCTTCGTAATGCGCGAGATGTGGTCCTTGTCCGTAATGAGAGCAACCACCACCTCGATGTTTTTCTTGGCTTTTGCCAGATTGAATTCTGCATCCTCCAACAGCATTGTAGCTCTTCCTGGGTCTTCGGTTATCATTCGGACCAAGCCGAATTCGCCCTTGTCGGCTATGGACAGAGCGAAAATCCTTATGCGGTTAATGTCGAGTTTCTCGATGACTTGGGATAGTGAGCCAGGATGATTGTCAAGGAAAACGCTGACTTGTGGTACGGGCACGAGTTTTCACCGAACTCTGTTTAGATTCCAACGATATTTATGTCTTCACATTCCTGCTCGACAACAAAGCGAGCCTCTGATGGCGTGAAATTTTGCTCAGAAGTGTCGAATTGGGTTTGTGCCCGGTTGTGTGTCGGAAGAACAGTCACAAGAGAGATTTTTTCTCTACCTTGCGCTGTTTGAGAAACACCTGCAGGGCTGGGGAGTGGATTACACCCCTCATTTTACTCATATTATGAGAGATGTCCTGTAGTAATGATTACCACCGAACCCACAAATGGTATGACAATCGTTATATTTTTGTTTGTGAACAATAATTATCAAAACCGCGAAGTGTGTTTCGCAAAAATTGATAAAAAAGGCGAATCCCAAGGGTTTGGCAAAGTCAGAGAGGGAAGAGACTTAAAAGCATCGCTAAAGAAAATGCATAAGACTTCATACCTAGTGTTGACACTAACGATGGTGATTGTTGGCTCCATTCTCTTGTCACCAGTGTTGTCTGCATCAACCAACCCCTGTAGTTCGTGCCATGGAGGATATTCTCAGTACCTCGACATCCTCGAGGGAAACGGAGGGAACATTTTGCCCACTACCCTTACGGTCGGTCAGTCATCAACGGTAACCGTAGTCGTTGAAAACAGGGTGAACACGGCAAGATACACATCCCTTTCCAGCGTTTCACTGACGTTGACCTCGCAAAGCGGCCATTTCACCGTATCCGCTCCGACTGACAGCATAGGAACTCTCGCCGCTGGCACAACGTCCGCAACGTGGCAAATAACAGCCACGTCGGCAGGTTCCGATGCTCTAATAATCACGGCAAGTGGCAGAAATTCACACCAAGGCCTTTCCTTATCAGATAGGTATTCGCCAAGTCCTTCAATCAACATTCAAGCAGCAGCCCCGCCGCCTCCTCCGCCTCCTCCGCCCCCGCCCCTAACCTACTCAGTGACGGTGCAGCTATCCGCTAACGGAACCACGACGCCTTCTCCAGGAATATACAGTTACACATCAGGAAACTCTGCCGCGTTCACGGCAACTCCAAACTCGGGATATAAATTCAGCCACTGGCTCGTCAACGGGGTCACAAACACAAACAACCCCCTTACTCAAACCATAACGTCTGACACAACAATAACCCCTGTTTTCACATTAATCCCTCCACCTCCACCTCCCACGACATACACCATAACGATTCAGTCCTCTCCAAATGGAACTACAACACCAACCGCTGGAACCTACAACTACGCAGCAGGTAGTTCAGCCACACTCAATGCCACTCCAAACCCAGGCTACAGATTCGATTATTGGCGAGTCAACGGAGTAGCCAACACAACAAATCCCATAGCCATAGCGATAAATTCTGATTTCGCCATTATTCCGGTCTTTTCGCTACTATCGTTCTCAGCACCGCCTCCGCCCCCATCTACAACCTTCACTGTCGACGTGCAACAATCTCCAAACGGAACCACGACTCCAAACGCAGGGCGGTACAATTATACAGCGGGAAGTTCTGCAACCGTCACAGCAAGCCCGAACGAAGGTTACAGGTTTGACTTTTGGAAAATCAACGGGGCATTGAATACCTCAAATCCGGTAACTTTGACGATTGCATCGGACCTGGTAATAGATCCTGTCTTCTCAATGCTTTCGTCGCCGTCTCCGCTGGCAGTCATTGTTCAACCGTCTCAAAACGGAACTACAGTGCCTGCTTCGGGCATCTACAATTATTCGATTGGTGCCCAAGTCACATTCACGGCAATCCCTAACTCAGGACATGATTTCAACCACTGGCTGGTAAACGGGGACCTCAACACGACAAACCCGCTAGCGACAACAATTACCACTAGCCTCGAAATAGTGCCAGTTTTCACGCAGCAAGTCTCTTCTCCAATAGAACCGGAGCCCCTGCAAGAGAATCAGACGTCGACAAATCCATTGGCCATCTTAGCGATAACACTATTGTCGCCAGCTGAGGGGGAAAAATGGCTTGCCGGAACGACACACGACATAAGGTGGGAAGCGACTGGAGGAGAACACCCATTGAGCATAACTCTGGAATACTCCACATCAGGAAATAATGGAACATGGATCATCATTGCTGAAAATATGCCAAACAACGGATCAATAACATGGTTAGTTCCTCAGGTCTTCACAAGCATTCACGTTAGGGCTACGGCAACGGACAATGATGCCAAATCCCAAAGCGGCTCAGCGGAAATCGAAGCAAAAATCGACGAGAGAAAAACCGAATCTGCATCATTCTTGACAGTCGCAGTAGTCCTGCATTTCGTCGCTTTTGCCGCATTCTTTCTCGGATATTACTCAGCAAAAGGCAAACTCTACAGCCTGTCCAACAGAGCGAGAAAGCTCGCGGAAAAAAAGGGTGCAATGCCAAATTGAGTGCCAATGAACTGGATTCTCCGATGATTCTAATCCATCCACCCTTAGCCATTATCGGGTACGGTTTCACGGTTGTTTTTGCCGTTTCGCTCTTCATCGCAAATCGTTCAGACCGAAAAATCGTTAAATTCGCAGGCTGGGCAGCTTGGTTGTTTGCGTTTTTGGGTTTGGTAACAGGAATGATTTGGGCTCAATTAGCTTGGGGAAGTTACTGGTCCTGGGACCCGAAAGAGACGCTCACTTTGATTTTCTTCCTGTCGGTGTCAGCGAGCCAACTCGCGTTGTTTGAGAAGAGACTGAATCTATCTCGGGGCATGTCTCTGCTTTCTTGCATCCTCTTCGTAGCGACTTTATCAAGCTCGTTTATCACAACTGGATTGCATTCCTTCCTGTAAGTTTACGGTAATAGTACCAGCAAAAAGGATACACTTTGTATTTTCCCAGAGGGTATTCGCTTTCTCCTGATTCAGTGAATGTTTATATCTCAACATCCGTAACATTTTTAGCCTAAATCTGGGAGACCACGGACCGTGCTGAAATGCGTAGCCATTTCTAAGGAGTTCGGAGGACTGCAGGCACTAAAGAACGTGGACTTATCGGTTAAAGAGGGCACTATCGCGGGGCTCGTCGGTCCAAACGGCTCAGGCAAATCAACCCTCCTTAACGTCATAAGCGGAGTTTACAAACCCGACTCCGGCAAAATATTCTTTATGAACGAGGACATCTCACGCTTCCCGCCTTACAGAATCTGCTCAAGAGGCGTGACGAAAACCTCTCAAACAGTGCAGTCGTTTCCGGACATGACGACCATCGAAAACGTTACCATCGGCGCACTATTCGCTAAGAGGCACGATGAGCATGAAGTTAACGCTTATGATAAAGCGAAGGAACTCTTGGACTTCGTTGGCTTGAATCCGGACAAGCATTCCGTGCTGGCTAAGAACCTAAATGTTGTCGAACTTCGACGGGTGCAGCTCGCGAGAGCCTTGGCCACCCAACCTAAGCTCCTCTTGCTCGATGAGCTCTTAACAGGCTTAACGCCTAAAGAATGTGACGAGGCAATTGCTCTCGTGAAGCTCATCAACAAGGAAGGCGTAACTATACTCATGGTTGAACACGTCATGAAAGTCATAATGGGTCTCTGCGAACAAGTTACTGTCCTCCATCATGGCGAGAAAATCTGCGAAGGCACGCCCGGAGCAGTGTGCAGTGACAAGAATGTTATTGACGTATACTTAGGCAAGAAATTCTCCTTCGAAGAGGACTGATGTGATGCTTGAAGTTGAACACCTCAGTTCAGGCTATGGCTTGGTGCAAATACTTTGGGACGTTTCCTTCACGATAAAAGAGAAAGAAATCGTCAGCATCATCGGTCCAAACGGTGCAGGCAAAACAACGCTCGTGAAAACCATCGTTGGTCTTCTGCCCGCCAGAACAGGAAACATCCGCTTCAAGGGTGAAAACGTTGAAAAACTGCCGCCTTACGAGATAGTCAAGAGAGGAATGGCGCTGATTCCTGAGGGCAGGGACATTTTCCCGAGAATGACGGTGGATGAAAACATCCGCCTTGGGGCATACACAGTCAGCAATAAAACCAAGGTTACCGAATCAAAAACACGCGCCTACGACATTTTCCCAGTCCTCAAGAAGAAAGAAAAAGCCTTAGCTCAAACTTTGAGCGGGGGCGAACAGCAGATGCTAGTTATCGCACGCAGCCTAATGGCTGACCCAAAGCTTCTGATTCTGGATGAACCTTCGCTCGGCTTAGCACCGATCATTGTTGAAAAGGTCCTGGACACCCTCCAGATGATAAATGAGGAGGGCGTCAGCATCCTCCTCGTAGAGCAAAACATTCGCGACTCTCTGGGTATCTCGAGGCGAGCCTACGTTTTGGAAGAAGGCAAGATTATTATAGAGGGCGAGGGGAGAGAACTGCTCAACAACGACCATATCAAGCAAGTTTATTTGGGCATTTAGGAGCTTCGTGCACATGGATGAGAAACACTGGAACCAGCAAATTGAAACAATGCCTAGAAAAGAGCTGGAAAAAGAGCAACTTCAGCTTTTCAGAGAACGAGCGAAATATTGCTACGAGAACTCTTCGTTCTACCATAAGAAATTCGATCAGGCAGGCGTCAAGCCTGAAGATATCAAAACCATGAAAGATGTTCAGAAAGTGCCCTTTACAGTCAAGGACGACTTTAAAGACAATTACCCCCTCGGCATGCTGTGTGTCAAGCTTGACGACATCGTCGAAATCCACTCGTCAAGCGGAACGACGGGCAACCCGGTGATAGGAGCCTACACGGAAAACGACCTGAACGTCTGGAGTGAACTCATGGCACGCTCTCTATATACAACAGGGGTCAGGAGCAACGACGTCATCCACATCTCTTACGGTTACGGTTTATTTACTGGCGGTTTAGGGTTTCACTACGGAGCCCACGGTGTGGGAGCTACTGTTGTCCCCGCCAGCGCAGGCATGACGCAACGCCAAGTCAAACTAATGAAAGACCTAAGTGCAACAGTGCTGTGCTGTACGCCGAGTTTTGCGGTTTACCTTGCCGAAACCATGTGTGCCGAACATGTCAACCCCCGAGCGGACCTCAAACTGAGACTGGGACTCTTTGGAGCTGAACCATGGTCGGAGAGGATTCGCGAGAGAATCGAATTAGAACTCGGCATCGAGGCTTTCGACGTGTACGGATTGACCGAACTCTGCGGGCCAGGCGTCTCCATCGAATGTAACGCACACAACGGACTGCACGTCTGGGAGGACCATTTCCTCGCCGAAACAATCGATCCCAAAACAGGCGAAGTGTTGCCAGCAGGCGAGAAGGGCGAGTTGGTTTTCACGTCGCTCACGAAAACGGGCCTGCCAGTCTTGCGTTACAGAACACGCGACATCTCGGTGTTGGAGAAGGAGAAATGCAGCTGCGGACGAACCCACGCCCGAATGCTCAAGGTCACGGGAAGGTCTGATGATATGCTCAAGATTAAGGGCGTCAACGTTTTTCCTAGCCAAATCGAGTACGCCATCATGGGCTTTCCTGAAGTCGCGTGCCAGTATCTCATTGTCCTCGACCGCCCAGGAGCACTGGACACCTTCACCGTCAAGGTTGAGTTATCAGAAAAAACAGCGAAAGACCCACAGGCTGACTTGAATGATCTCAAGCGGAGGATTCTCGAAAGAATCCACAATATCACGGGGCTCTGCCCAGATCTTGAACTAGTCAAGCCAAACGCGATTCCTAGGACGGAGGGCAAGGCGAAGAGAGTTCTGGACATGCGCCAGGGCAAGACCTGAAGGCATCGCCGGTATGTCTCCAAAAATCTTCATGGACAAGCCTAACACGTATTTCTTGCTCAACGGAGATGAAGCAGTTGCCAGAGGTGCCTTAGAAGCGGGAGTCAGAGTAGCCGCCTCCTACCCGGGAACTCCCGCAACTGAGATTTTGGAAACCCTCGCTGAGGCTTCGAAAGAGTTTGGGGTCTACGTGGAGTGGAGCATAAACGAGATTGTGGCGATGGAAGTGGCTTCCGGCGCCTCGATGTCTGGCGTACGCAGCATCGTCTCCATGAAACACGTGGGGTTGAACGTGGCGGCTGATGCAGCAATGACGCTTGCGTACACGGGAGTTGAAGGCGGCATGGTCATCGCGGTTTGTGACGACCCTGGCATGCACAGCAGTCAGAACGAGCAGGACACTCGGTACTTCGCGGTTCACTCGAACATTCCCTTGCTGGACGCGGGCAATCCGCAGGAAGCGCTGGATATGACGCGCGAAGCGTTCGAGCTGAGCGAGAAGCTGAAGCTGCCCGTTATCGTCAGATTGACTACCCGAGTAGCTCATAGCAAAGCCAGAGTAAAAGTAGGCGACATACGAAAAACCGCACGAAAAGCCGAGTTCGACATGAAAGGCTCCAAATGGGTCATGGTTCCCCAGAACGCCATCCGACAGCACCGAATCCTCAAGGAAAAACTCGAGGAAGCAGAGAAAATCGCCGAGATTTCGAGGTTCAACGTGCTGGAGGACAATGGAAAAGGCGTGGGCATCGTGGGCAGCGGAATAAGCTACTACTACGCCAAATCCGTCCTTGATGCGAAGGAGTTTTCGTGGCTCAAACTTGGGTTCACGCACCCGTTTCCCGCAGACTTCGTGAAGAAGTTCGCGTCTAAGGTCAAGAGAATAATCGTCGTTGAAGAGCTCAGACCGTTCGTCGAAGATAACCTTAGATGTTTGCAGCCTGAAATCATAGGAAAGAATAGGACTGGCTTGTCGGAGATTGGCGAATTCACGCCCGAACTGATAAGAGATGCCTTCGCTCGCTTGAAGGTTTGCGAAAAAGCTGAGAAGCATGAAGAACTTAGCCTTCCACCTCGCCCGCCTACGCTCTGCCCAGGATGCGCCCACAGGGCATTCTATTATGCTTTGAACTCGTTGAGCCAGTTTGTCGACTGCGACCCTGATCGATGTATTGGCTGCAATATCTGCGAGTATGTCTGCTCTGTTGAGAAGGAGAAAACCTTCAACCCGACTAAGTCAAGAATCAGGGCAGTCAGGCTTAACCCGTTGTTTAACACAGCTGTGGCATGCCGAACCTGCAAGGACGCGCCGTGCGTTGCCGCCTGCCCTAAGGATGCGTTGAGACAGACTGAGAGCTGTATTGTGAAAGTGGATGAGGAGAAATGCGACGGCTGCGGCTGGTGCATCGGTCCATGCGAATACGGCGCCATCACGTTGCATCCTGAATCGCGGAAAGCCATGCTCTGCGACACCTGCGAGGGGGCGCCCGAGTGCGTGCAATGGTGTCCCGAAGGAGCATTGACCTACAAGGGGAAGAGCACGGACAAAATCGTCACTGGCGACATCGGCTGCTACACGCTCGGCTGTCTGCCGCCGGTGAACGCGGTGCAGACATGTCTCTGCATGGGTGCAGGCATCTCGCAAGCGGCTGGTATGGTCCACGCGGGTGTCAAGGAAAAAGTCTTTGCGGTAATAGGCGACTCCACGTTCTTCCACGCGGGTATGCCGGGTCTTCTGAACATCGCTTACAACAAGTCCAACGTCTGCGTCGTTATTCTGGATAATCACGTGGTGGCGATGACGGGGCATCAACCGACGCCTGGCTCAGGCAAGAACCTCATGGGCGAGGCGGCCAAAGCCGTCCAGCTTCAGGATATCGCAAGAAGTTTGGGCATTGAGAAGGTCGCTGTTGTTGATCCGTACGACCTGAAGAATACCACGAGCGCTCTGCGGGGGATGCTG
>Ga0153915_10004981_pt1 | contig 12309 bp, 9 predicted proteins | sample Opewatmetagenome_2_FD_107003 | JGI IMG/M metagenome (GOLD analysis project Ga0153915, IMG submission 107003) | Freshwater wetland microbial communities from Ohio, USA - Open water 3 Core 3 Depth 3 metaG | ecosystem: Environmental > Aquatic > Freshwater > Wetlands | place: USA: Ohio, Lake Erie... | reverse complement strand
TGGATGATCGTCGGCAAGGAAAACGGCACGGTAAAATATCTGGGCAGCGATCCGAAAGTCCGGCATCAGCAGATTCGCCTGGTTATCAAAAACATTGACGCGGCATTTCTGCTTCTGTCTTTTCAGGAAAGCACGGCCACGGCATCGGTTCGTAATCGTCTCATGATAGACGGCGAAACCCCTAATGCCATGGCGGTTAACCGTATTCTCGACATCGTTGAGGTCTATCTGCTGCCCAAGCTGATCGCCTCTCTGGCCGTAAAAAGATATCCCTCCTGGTGGCCGCTGGGCCGCAAGTACGGCGGGCGGGTCGGCGTATATACCAGAACTGTCCTGGGACTTTTCGGGATTAAATGAAAGGAATAATAAAATGGATCTTTCTTCCGGTTTCACATTTATCTGTCCGTTCAAAACCAATTCCGGGAATAAGGCGCTGGAGCATCTTCCCTTTGAACTTTCCAGCCTCAACGCCTTCAAGCCCCTGATCATTACAAGCCAGTCGCTAACAGGTAAAAAAGCGATCAGGACAATGATTAATGCCTTCGGCGATTCGGGAATGACTATGGGCCTCTTTGACGATGTAACGGACAAATCCGATTTGAGCGTTGTTGATCAAATTAAGGACATCTACATTAAAGGTCAGTATGATTCCATCATATCGCTTGGCGGCGGCATTGTCGCCGATGTGGCGAAGCTGGCTAATCTTGCTGTATCCGTGAAAGCGGCCGACGCGCGCAAGCTTTCGCCGGAGACGCCGATCAACAGTCATCTTGGCCCGCTGGTGGTTGTCCCCACGGCAGACGCGACAGGCCTTGAAACATCGCATTACGCGTCTCTGAACAGAAAAACTTTTGCCTCCGTCTGGCTGATGCCCAATCTGGTAGTGCTTGATACCCGCCTGACAAGGGCATGTGATTCAAAAGTGATTGCCGAAGCGGGACTTGCGGCGCTGGGGCGCACGCTGGAGGCTTCCGTTTCCGCGGGAAGGAATCCTTTCATGGATGCCTATGCATTTGCCGCGGTTTGCTTTATCAGGGAAAATCTTGTCGGGGCGGTCAGCAAATGCTGCGATAAAAAGGCGGCGCTGGCGGTTGCCAATGCCGCGTCAATGTCCGGGTGCGTTATTTCCAATTCCGATCAGGGCGTTCTGCACAGGCTGGGTCAGATATTCCAGAATGTTCTCCATATTCATCCCGGCGTCATCATCGGAATGTGCCTGAAGGTCTTCCTGGAAGACTGCGTGAAAAAGGACAAAAATGCATTGTCCCTGATTTTACTGCCGCTTGCCGGAGACGACAAATATGCCGCAACGCCGGCCGATAAAAGAACGGAAGAGACACTGAAATCCCTGCGCGGATTTTTTGATGAACTTTACGGCGTCCTGAAGGGCAAAGTGCCGCGCACCCTCAGCGAGGCGGGAATCCAGCAGTTTTTGATGGATGATCTGTTTGAAGTCATAAATAAAGAACCCGACGGGGCGTATCTGCGCACGCTTGTTGAACGCGTGGGCGGCTCTGTCAAGTCCTGAACGGAAAGGATGCAACCGATGATACTACCGGATTATTATGAATTCTGTTGTCGTGTAAAGCTTGTCGCGGGACATGACGCTCTGGAAAAAATACCGTCTCTGCTTGGCGAGATGGGGGCTAAAAAGCCGCTGATTGTCACGGACAAGGGTGTTGTCGCGGCGGGACTCGTGGACATCCTCGTCAAGGCTCTTAACGGCGGCGTGGACGTCGGCGGAATAGCGGATAATGTTCCTCCCGACTCGGATTTAAACGTAGTCAATCAACTGGCCGCCCGTTATAAGGAAAACGGCTGTGACGCCATCATCGCCGTCGGCGGCGGGTCCGTGCAGGACACGGCCAAGGGAGTCAATATTGTCGTTTCGGAAAACGCCACCGACCTGATGGCCTTTTCCGGCATCGGATCGTTAACGCGGAGACTCAAGCCCCTGATCGCGGTGCCGACCACGGCAGGCACGGGTTCGGAAGTGACGCAAGTGGCCGTTATCAAGAATAATGTCCAGCATATCAAAATGCTCTTTGTGAGTTATTTCCTGCTGCCGGATGTTTCCATCCTCGATTCCCGCATGACCATGACCATGCCGCCTTTCATTACGGCTATGACGGGAATGGACGCGTTGAGTCACGCGGTTGAAGGATATTACTGCCTGCAGAAAAATCCGATCAGCGACGCCAATTCGCTGCTGGCAGTCAATATGATTTATAAAAACCTGACCCAGGTGACAAAGAATCCCACGGATAAGGACGGACGGCTGGCCATGGCTGTTGCCGCGTGCCTTGCCGGAGTTTCCTTCTCCAATTCCATGGTCGGGATTGTTCATAACATCGGGCATGCGACCGGCGCCGTCTGCGGAGTTCCCCACGGAATCTGCATGGCGATTTTGTTGCCCTACGGCCTCGAATACAACATGCATAAATGCGAGGAATCGATAGCCGGGCTTCTTCTGGCGATGGCGGGCGAGGAAGTCTATCTCAAAACACCAAAAGCCGAGCGGGCGGATAAGGTCGTTTCTCTGATAAGAAAGATGAATGATGATCTCCATACGCTTACCGACGGAAGACATCCGCGATACTTCTCGGAAGTAAAAAACCGCGAAGGCAAGCAGGCTGTTCCCCGTGAGATACTTCCGGAAATTGCCAAAGCGGCGCTGATGGACGGGGCATCGTCATATAATCCCGAAGATCAGGACTATGAAGATAACCTGATGGTTCTGGAGGCGGCGTGGGAAGGCAAACCTCTTGATCGCAGCAAAATTAAAAAAGGATAAACAACAAAAGAGAGCATTATGATGAACAAACCTTACATGGGAAAAATCCTGATGGTGGATTTGTCCGCTAAAACCGTAACGGAAGAAATAATACCTGATGATGTTTATAAACAGTATCTTTCCGGGATGGGGCTGGGCGCGTATATTCTTTACAATCGCATACCCGCCGGAGCAGATCCCCTGGGGCCGGAAAACATCCTTGGCTTCTGTTCGGGTTTTCTTACCGGAACGGGCAGCTTATTTTCCGGACGGTGGACGCTGGTAGGCAAATCGCCTCTAACCGGAGGATGGGGAGACGCCAATTGCGGCGGCACGTTTTCCCCGGCCATCAAGCACTGCGGCTACGACGCGATATTTTTCAAGGGCATCAGCGACAAGCCGGTTTATCTGTATGTGAAAAACGGCAAAGCCGAGATTAAAGACGCCGAAGGCATCTGGGGACTGGACGCCGTTGAAGCCGAAGATAAGCTGGAAAAAATGTATGGTCCAAAAGCGCACGCGGCAGTCATAGGTACTTCCGGTGAGAATGTGTCGCTGATTTCCGGAGTATGCACCGACAGTGGCAGAATTGCCGCCCGGTCGGGACTGGGCGCGGTGATGGGTTCGAAGAAACTCAAGGCGGTGGTGGTCGACGGCGTACAGCGAATCGGCGTCCATGATCCGGCGGAAATGAAACGCCTGAGCAGGCACTGCGCCAAGTGGACCAAATTTCCCATGCCTCTCAGTTTGCTCCCGGGAATAGGAATGGCCCTTATGGGGACCTTCCTGCGCATAACCCCCATAATGTTTGCCCAGGACGGTCTCTTGTATAAAACCATTTTAAAAAAATGGGGCACGGGAGGCATGAATCAGATGTCCATTGAAATGGGCGATTCACCTCTGAAAAACTGGGATGGTTCCAATCGCGATTTTCGCTTGAAAAAGTCCGGAAAAATCAATCCCGACATCATCATAAATACGGAAATCGTAAAATATCATTGTCATTCCTGTCCGCTGGGATGCGGCGGCATCTGCGCCACCAAGGGAAAATACGCCCATACCCACAAACCGGAATATGAAAGCATCCTGGCTCTGGGCGGTCTTTGCATGAACGAAGATATGGACAGTCTTTTTTACCTGAATGAACTTCTAAACCGCGCGGGCATGGATACGATCTCCGCAGGCGCGACGGTGGCGTTTGCCATTGAATGCTACGAAAAAGGCATCCTCACCAAAAAAGATACGGACGGCCTGGAACTCAAATGGGGAAATACGGATGCCGCTGTTGCTCTTATAAAGAAAATGATCGCGCGGGAGGGAATAGGCGATATTCTGGCCGATGGTTCAAAAGTGGCTGCCAAAAAGATCGGCAAGGGGTCTGAAGCATACACCGTTCACGCGGGAGGGCAGGAACCGGCCATGCATGACGGACGCAACGATCCGGGTTTTAATGTCCACTACAGCGTGGAGGCCACACCGGGACGTCATACAATCGGCGCGCATCTTTATTACGAAATGTTCCAGCTGTGGAAGCGTGTGAAAGGGCTTCCCAGACCAAACCTTCTTTTTTTTAAGGGAAGCAAGTACAAAACCAATGAGGAAAAGGCAAAGGCCTCCGCTGCGTGCAGCAAGTTCATGAGCATGGCCAACGGGGCCGGCATGTGCATGTTCGGCGTGTTTATCGGAATAAAAAGAGTTCCGACATTCGACTGGCTAAATGCCGCAACAGGTTGGAATATGACTCCTGATGAATATATGACCGTCGGAGAGAGGATTCAGACGATAAAACAGGCTTTTAATGTCAGGCACGGTATTGAACCGAAAAATAATTTCATCAGCAAAAGGGCACAGGGCAATCCACCTCAAAAGGAAGGCGCCAATAAAGGAAGATTCGTGGATGTGGAAAAGCTTGCCGCAGATTACTGGAAAGAGTTCGGGTGGGATCCGGCAAATGGCAAGCCTAAAGAAGAAACCCTTAAAAGACTGGGAATAATGTAAGGAAGAAACATGTCATATACTATTACGGAAAAATGCAATGGTTGCGGCGCGTGCGTGCGTATTTGTCCGGCTGATGCCATTTCGGGTGAAAAAAAGAAAATTCATTCAATAGACGCCGGTTTATGCATCGAATGCGGCGCGTGCGGAAGAATATGTCCGCAATCCGCACTACTGGATGAAAAAGGCTCTCCATGCACCATGATCAAACGGTCGGAGTGGCCGAAACCACAGATAGAGATTGCGGCCTGCGTGGCTTGCGGTATCTGTATTGATGCCTGCCCGGTGGGTTGTCTGGCTATGTCGGCGCAGCCGCGAAGCAAAGGAGTGGATCCTTTTCCGTACCTGAATGATGCCCGGGCGTGCATTGGTTGCGGTTTTTGCAGTCTTGATTGCCCGATGGACGTCATCACGATGCCTAAACCCTTAAAAGCATAAAAGCCAATCTCTGAAATTTCATCATCCGCAGGTCTTTCTTGCATCTTGTTCTCATGTTTTGGGTTCAGGTATTGGGCGAATCCGCGTGATTGCGGGTAAGATTATATTTAAAGGAAACTGTTCTTGTGCCGGCTCAAAAAATATAAGTCTGCTGTTGTCTTTATAATTACTGTCCCGGTATCAGGAAATGTTAATTTGGCACGGCGATTACATAATCTCTCTGTATATTTTCCATTCATCGCCGATCTTTTTCAACTCCAGAGTCTTCTTTCCTTTACTCCTGAGTCTTGAGGAAGTGTAATGTTGGGTGAATGTGGCTCTAGCTGTGTCATTATCTGCGGATATAGCCAGATTATCTATGCTTATTTTTATATTAGCGCTGTTTTCGCGGACGTTTGATTTATGGGCTATCCACGCATCAAGATTCATTTCCCTGGATTGAAAGTCCGACGCATAGCATTCGCGGTATGTTTTCATATCTCCCGATTTCCAGCCGGCCAGCCATTTGTTTACAAGGTCACGCACGTCTTTATGTTCGCCGTTATCTGTTGCGTTTTGTTCTGTTTCGACTCTGGCCAGCTTTCTTGCTGCTTTACTGAGCGTTGTCGCATCATCAACAACATACCATTTGCCGTCAGTCTTTTCTAAAATCAGTTTATTATAAAATCCCTGAAAATTATTATCGTTGACAGCGTAGATCTGGTCAAAAATAATAACGGCATTGCTGCCTTCCTGTAAAATGGATATGTCGCGCGGCTGCAGGGCAAAATGCCTGCTGGAATATTTTAACTGTCTGATTTTGCTGAACAGCTCTTCGCGTCTCTTTCCCTTGATCTCCGAACCATGCATATACAGGGAATCGATCTTTTTAATATCCTTTTCGCTGAAAGCTCTGTTCCATAATATTAAAATTTTTTCCAATTCGTTTTTTGAGGGAAGAATATAATTCTGGGGAACCCATTTTATGGATTCGGAAATAACGACAGGCGTTCTGTTTAAATGAATGAAATTGGCAAGGCGTTTGAGATCCCTGTCGTGTAAGACCACACAACCCTTGGATTGCTGGGGCAACAGAGATTTTGTTGTGCCGTGGATCCAGATGTTATGACCGTCGCGTCCCGCTCTTTTGTCGGAGATTGTCGGATAATCCAGAGGGAAGGCCATTGATCCGTAAGTTTCCGGCGGGCCGGGATTGCGCATGATTTTTGTTGTAAAGAAAATTCCATCAGGCGTTTTAGCGTCTCCTTCAATCCATTTTGACCCGGAATTTTTTCCTGTGGAACAGGGAGCTTCAAATACCTTGGAAAAGGATAAGTCTTTATGAAAAACGTATATTTTCTGATATTTCTTATCAACGACTATAACGTAGCCGGAAGACAGGGAAACGATTGAATCCGGTATTTTTCTGGCGGCGGAAGAGATTGTTGAATCGTATATCTGCTCTGAATCGGCGGCAATCGCCGAATCGGTTATGTTTTCGGAATCGGCGGTAACTGCTGAATGAGCCTGTGCCGGATTAAACAAAAAAAGAAATGACAACAGGATAATGTGATAAATATAAAATTTTGTTCTGATCATCATGAATGCAAACAACCCTGATTTTTATGAAAAAGCAAAGAACCAATAGCAAAAACTTAATAATCATTCAAGAACTTTAATCTCAAAACAGGCAGGTTCATCGCACCTGCACAAAGTTCGGGATGGTGTTTTTTTTAACAAAATTTTAAAAAAAATAATTAATGAAAAAAAGGCAGGAGGCTGTTGAAAAAACATGGAATACATATCCGATCCGGAAGAAAAAATATTTGTTGCAATAATTCAAAAACATTGATAATTTTACAAAGTTTCTTACCCGAGCCGCAAAACGGCATGATTATTATTTAGCAAAAAAAAGAGGAAATATTTTTGTCTGCCCAGAAGAATGATATAAATTCAACGGAAAAACTTCTTAATGTCATCCGCGGAAATGATGAAGAATCTTTTAGCGAGCTGGACAGGCCGAAAGTATTTTTGCCCGAGAAAAAGCCGGCAAGGAAAACAAAAGTCATTTCACTTAAAAGTTTCTTTAATAAAAAAATTTATACCATTGGGGTCGATGTCAACCGTGAATATATTTGTCTGGTAAAGACTGATAATAATTCCGGCGGCAGGCCGGTTTTCGTTGACAAAAAAATAATCAAATACAGTCCGCGGATATCCAATGGAACACCGGAATTCAAAAACCTTTTAAAATCCGCCATTAGCGACTTTTGCGGTTCGCAGGCGAACTGCAAAATCTGGACGAAGATATCAACAAGCGAAGTCAATGTTCATTTCCTGAAAGTTCCCCGCGTTCCAAAAAATAAACTGGAAAATGTTATTTTCTGGACGGCGAAAAAAGAAAGTTTTATTGACGAAGAAAAAGCAATTTTTGATTTTGAAGTTCAAGGCGAGATTGTCGAACAGGGCAATCCAAAATATTCCGTAATGGTTTACACGGCATCCAAAGCGGAAATCGAAAGAATCAGGACGCTCTTTTCCGATATGGAAATAGCTCTTGCCGGAATTACGACGGCCCCTTTTGCCATTCAGAATATTTTCCGGTCGAAATGGATGCCGGTGACGGAAGAGGTTTTTGCCAGTTTGTATATAGGCAGTAATTTTTCCCGGATTGATGTTTACAACAGAGACAATCTGGTAATGACAAGAGGCATCAAAACCGGCAGCGGCAACAGCATGATGGAAGCAATTATCTCTTCAGTTTATGAAAAAACAGGCAATTTGAAACTGAAACATGATGAAGCCCGGAAAATTCTTTTAAGCCTGAGTCCCGATTCGGAAAAACTGAAAGATACGGATCCCGGCCACGATTTTAAAAGAGAAGAAATTATGGAAATGATTTCTCCGGTATGGGAAAGATTGGCCCGTCAGGTGGATTTGACTTTAAAAACATCAACAATCGGAAACCAGAAAGTTGAAAAGATATACATTATATCTTCAGTGAATGTTGATGAATCCATGATGGATTACATGAGCGATCAACTGGGAGCAAAGACGGAATTCTTCGATCCCTTTAAAAAGAAAATATCCGGTTACTCTCAGGAATCTTTAAGCATTCCTGAAATAATTTTATTGTCTCCCGCTTTGGGTTTTTCACTGTCGGATAACAGTTATACGCCGAATGTCATTTTTACCTATTCCGAAAAAAATAAGGAAGCAATCGGAAACAGAATCAATAGAGTGATCTTTTTAGGCTTTCTGGCAGGACTGGCCGTTTGTTTTATTGCTTTAATTTATCAGAGTTCTTATTTGAATAAACTCAAGACCGAGCGGCAGAAACTGGAAAAGGAACTGGCTCTTTATAATCCGCTGATAACGGCGGAAACCATACAGGGAGCAGCAGACCGTGTAAAGACACAGAAAGCAATGATCCATCAATACGCGCAGAAGTATATGGGGCTTGCGGCGATGGAAGAAGTGTCTGATCTGACACCGCAAACCATACGTTTGATCAGTTTCAGAATTACGCAGGGAAATGGCGTGTCGAAAGCCGATGCCTCGAAAGCGACGAAAGAAGCAGGAGACAGCGTTGCGATAGAAGGAATCATTTTTGATAAAAAGGACAATCTTGAATCGGATTTGTCGGCATATATGATTAAGCTGGAAGAATCGCCGATGTTTAACGGGGTGTCGATGCAGAAAAAAGATATTGTTACATTCAAAAAGAATGAGGTTCTCCATTTCATTTTGAGCGCTAAAACAGGTTAGACGTGATGAATAAAATCGGTTTTAATATAAATAAAAAGAGTTCCTTATATTTCATAATTTACGGCGGGATTATAGTTATTATAATCCTTACAATGATACTTCCCATGTACCTTAGGATTTCCGGTAATGTTAAGGAAAACGATAAAATAAAATATCAGATCAAAGAGCAGAAGGATTTGGGACCTGTTTACGTTACTCTGCTCAGTGAGATGAACAATAAGGATTTGAAGCTTGTTTTGCCGAATCCCGAAAAGAAGCCTGTGTCCCGCTCGGAAGCAGTAAAGTTTCAGGATGATTTCCGGGCGATAGTAAAGAAATCAGGATTGGTTATTGTGTCATTTGCGCCTGATTTGAGCGCGTCGGCAGGCGCTTCAACATCACTTTTGCATAATATTGTGATTAAGGGGCAGTTTGCCGATCTTCGAAAAGTGATTGCGGGATTGGGAACAATTTCCTATCTGGACAGAATTGAGGAAATCAGTTGTCAGCAGGGCGCCGATTACATGGAATTTAAAATGAAGGTCTGGATTGCGCTCAAGTAGTCAAACAAAAGGTATTTATGGCTAAACTGGAAAAAAGGGAAATTATCATACTGGTTGTCGCAGCCTTATTTGTTTTGTATGCGGTTTATGCATACTTGATTGCCCCTTCGGGTAAAAAGGTTAAAGCCGCCGCTCCCGGCACAGCTGTCACTGCCACCACGGCATCCGTCAAAACCGAATCGTTTGCAGGCCAGATAAGCGCCGAATTGGCCGCCAGCAAGATATCCGATTTTGATAAATATGTTATAAAACGGACGGGAACCCAAAGCCGCGGCAATCCGTTTTTGAAAAAAGATTTATATCGGGAATGGCTGGCAAAAGATAAAAAGGCTGTTACGGCCGAACTGATTTATTCAGGCTATGTAGATTCCAGGAACAATGTTGTAGCTATAATTAATGGCGTGGAGTATAAAACAGGGGAAAAACTGGTAGAAGAAGGATATGTATTAAAACGTATTACGCCTTCGAAAGTTTTTATTTTCGATAAACGTACGGGAAGCAATCTGGAAATTCCCATCCAGGAATAAAACAGCAATTGGAGGTTGTCGCTTTGAGATACTCTAAAAATATCTTGATTACAGGTTTGAGCCTTTTGGCGCTGATTTTTTTAATTGGATGTGCCGAGCTCAATAATGGACTTAAGAGCGAGAAAAAAGATCCTTTATTTGAAAAATGGACAACTCTTGCCGAGAGTTCTCAGGGACACTCTCCAAAAGCCAAAGAAATCAGTTCGACAATTCTAAAAAAGAAACAGGAGACTTCTCTATCTTCCGCCGAAACCGCGATGAAAAAATTGCCTGAAAGACCAATCAACTTAACGATGCGCAAGGCGGAACTCAAGACAGTGCTCCGGGCAATGGCCAAGGCCGTCAGTTTAAATATTCTGGTGAAAAACGACCTGCCGGGTGACATCAACGTGGATTTCCACGGAGTTGCCTGGGATAAGGCATTTACCGGATTATTGAATACATACGGTTTGTCTTATGTCTGGGAAGGCAACATAATCAGAATAATGACCATTGAAGATGCCAAACGTGATTTAGACCGTAAAAAACAATTGCGCGAAATTCAGTCGGTCGAGCCTCTTCTGGAGCCGGTGGTCATAGGCATAGATTACGCCGATGTAAAGAAATTAGGGGAAACGCTCAAGGATTTCCTGAATAAAGATATTGATGGAAAAACGCGCGGATCGGTTAAGGTTGACGAACACAGCAATTCTCTTATAATTTCCGCCACGCATGAGGAACTGTCCAGGATCCTGCCGATTATTGAAAAACTGGATAAACCCACGTCCCAGATATTAATCAAGGCAAATATTGTGGAAACGACTAAGGGCGTGGCAAGAGATTTGGGAATTATGTGGGGTGGATATAATAAGGGTACCAATGTTTCCGGCAATAACGATTTTATAGTAACCGGCGGCAGCGTTTCTCCTTCCGGCAGCCTGGGAGCGGAAGGACTGGGAATAAATTTCCCCTCTTCAAATATATCGTCATCGACTGCCTCCGGTTCTTTAGGTTTGTTATTTGGTAAGGTCGGCGGCAATTTACTGGAAGTGCAGTTACAGGCTCTGCAGTCTGATAATAAATTGAATATTCTTTCCAGCCCGTCTATAACAACTCTGGACAACCAGAAAGCATATACGGAAAACGGCGAAAGGGTTCCCTTTGTCACGCTTTCGTCATCCAGTGGAAGCACACCCACTCAAACTACCACCTTTCAGGACGTTGTACTGCGTCTGGAAATTACGCCGCATGTAATTGACGGTAAAAATCTGAAAATGACTATTCTGGTAAAAAAGGATGAAGTGGATACGACAAGAAAAGACTCTCTGGGAGATCCTTATATCATCAAGAAACAGACGGAAACTGTTTTAATTGTACAGGATGGGGAAACAATCGTTATTTCCGGATTAACTAAACAAACTAATAAGGGAAGTGGAGACGGGGTGCCGTGGTTAAAGGACATTCCTTACCTGGGCTGGGCTTTCAAATCGGATAGTAAAAGTGACAGCATGGAAGAAGTCCTTATATTTATTACTCCTCATATATTGCCGGTCGGTAACAGCCAGAATTTATCCGTGGCCGGAGATAAATAGAAAAGTAAATCAGACAAATTAAATCTTAAACCGGAATTACACAAAAAATAAAACGGGGTTGGACTCTGGGCAAAAGCAGATGTTTAAGCAGTAAGATGGCATTTGAAAATGAATTATTACAATATTCTCAAATTTAAAAAAGAGCCATTTTCCAACTCGCCGGAACCGGAATTTCTTTTCCAATTGCCACTACACAGCGGTTGTCTGCAAAAACTGGAACTGGCTGTCCGGCTGCGCAGGGGAATTAACGTTGTAATAGGGGACATCGGCACGGGGAAGACGACTTTGTGCCGTAAATTTATTCAGAGTATTTCTTCAACTTCCGCTGATTCCACTAAAATCGAAACTCACCTTTTGCTTGATCCGGCGTTTAACAACGCTGTCGAGTTTTTACAGACCGTTGCTTTGATGCTGGGCATTAAAGATTTAAATGACTGTGAAAGCGAATGGCATTTAAAGGAAAAAATTAAAGATTACCTTTTTTACAAGGGTGTGGATGAAAAAACGATAGTGGTGCTGATTATTGACGAAGGTCAGAAAATTCCGGAGAATTGTCTGGAAATTTTGCGGGAATTTCTTAATTATGAAACAAATAAATTCAAGCTGCTGCAGATAATAATTTTTGCCCAGAAAGAATTCGAGGCAATTCTTAAAAAGAAAGCCAATCTTTATGACCGCGTCAATCTTCTGTATTATCTCAGGCCGCTGAGCTTCAG
>Ga0153915_10004980_pt1 | contig 12309 bp, 7 predicted proteins | sample Opewatmetagenome_2_FD_107003 | JGI IMG/M metagenome (GOLD analysis project Ga0153915, IMG submission 107003) | Freshwater wetland microbial communities from Ohio, USA - Open water 3 Core 3 Depth 3 metaG | ecosystem: Environmental > Aquatic > Freshwater > Wetlands | place: USA: Ohio, Lake Erie... | reverse complement strand
GGGCAATGGACACATCATTAGCCACTTTAACTTTACGTCAAGCTCAAGGAATTTTTGTGTTGGTGTATTTGGTTACACTTACGGCGCAACAATTCAAAACCTCGGCGTTGAAGATGTGAATATTTGCGGGACAGTAATGCAGATAGTCGGCGGCCTGGTCGGAATACAATATGAAGGCACAATCACAAACTGCTACAGTACCGGCTCAATAAATGTTAACGGCGGCGCAATGTATGTTGGTGGATTAGTCGGCTGGGCTAAAAATGCCAACATCGAAGATTGCTACAGCGATGTTAATATTGTTTTAACCTCGACAACCGGTTATGGTATGGCAGGCGGCTTAGTCGGCGCACAGCACGAAGGCGGAACTATCAGCCGTTGTCGTGCATCAGGTTCTGTTTATGCTACCGCACAATATTACGCACTCGTCGGCGGATTAGTCGGTCAGCAAAAATACGGCGGAATATATAACTGTTACAGCAGAGGTTCTGTTGTCGCCATTAACTTAGAAAGCGGCACTTATGCCGGCGCTTATGCCGGCGGACTACTTGGGTATCAGGAAAGCACTGATTCGAAATATATTTATTATAGCTATAGTACCGGCTCTGCTTCGGCAACTGGTATTGATGTTGCATACGCGGGCGGGTTTATTGGATATCGAACTTCGTGCACCTGTACGAGTTGCTTCTGGGATAAAACAACTAGTGGATTAACAAGTGCAGTCGGCACAGGTTCAACCAAAAACATCACAGGAAAAACAACAACCCAAATGCAGACTCTTTCGACTTTCACATCCGCAAACTGGGACTTCAGCGTTCTTGATGAGGATGTTGCAGATTGGATGATGCCGACAAGTAATTATCCGAAACTAATATGGGAAGCCGTCGCCGCTCCGGAATTTTCTCTCGAAGCGGGAAGTTACAGCAGCAAACAATTAGTAACAATTGCCGCTCCAACTTCAGACTCAACTATTCATTACACAACCGACGGCAGCGAACCTGACGCAAATGCTGCGACAATCGATTCCGGCTCAACAGTATTCATCGGAAAATCTTTGACGTTAAAAGCGAAAGCATATAAAGATGGTTTCGAGCCGAGCGATACTGCTTCGGCATATTATCAAATATATCTTTCCTGTCCCACGTATGACCTGTCCGGCGACTGCACCGTAAACTTTATTGATTTTGCTATGATGGCCGAATGGTGGATGAATGATTGCAGTGCAGACAACAAATATTGCGGCTACGCGGAAATTGACGCATCCGGCAATCTTAATATCACAGACCTTGCGGAAATGTCCGCAGAATGGCTTTGTCAGAGCACAATCGCAGACCATGTCGATTCCATCAAAACGTCTATGATATGGAATTACGCTTCGCCAGATTTACCTGATGATGATACTTTCGATTTTGATATGCAAATTATTACAGACGCAAACGTCACCGATATATCCGTCACAACGCCGGCGGGTAACACTTTTGCATTCAGTGATGGCGATTCGTATTCGAGCGATGGGGACAGGATAATTACTGTATCCGGCACAGAGACCAATTTATATCAATGGCAATATACCTACAAATTTTACGATTCGGCTTCGCTGGCTGCATATGGTGACGGACTATATACTTTCACAGTATATTACGCTGATGGTTTTTCACAGCAGACAACAGCACGTTTCGGCGTTCCCGATTCCAACGCCTCGATTTCGCAGCCGGTACAGGAGCCGATGTTTACGAGTTTCGTCGACAATAATTCAGTTGTATCACCTGTTGAATTTCAATGGTCGGCCTGCACCGATACAAATACCCAACAGATTCGAGTATCATACATATTATACGGCAATGATGAATCATCTTATGAAGATGAATTTGTTCTCGATACTTCAGCAATTTCAATGGATGCCACAGTCGAAATGGTACCGGGCATTTGCTATCCAAGTCTTTCGTTCGAGGCATTTTATCAGTTTCAAAATGATGACGGTGTCGATATCGAAGCCGGCAAGCTAAGCCAAAGCAGTTATACAATTACCATTTCGGAATCAGAATAAATTTGTTAATTAAAAAGTTATGGATAATGACAGCAAATTATTTATCGAAAGTTTGAGGAACGCAAAGTTTGCAATCGCACTTACTGGTGCGGGAGTTTCCGTCGCATCAGGAATACCGGACTTTCGAAGCTCAAACGGATTGTTTAGTAAAATATCTCAGGAAACATTTGAGATAGAATTTTTCAATAGCGAACCGGACAAATATTATAAAATCGCAAAGGAATATATACACACGCTTGCCGACAAAACACCAAATGTTACACACAAAATGCTCGCCGAACTTGAAAAGAAAGGATTGCTCAAGACCATCATCACACAAAACATAGATGGTCTCCATCAAAAGGCCGGCGCTAAAAATGTAATAGAGTTTCACGGCAATGTAACATCCTTTTACTGCACAAGATGTGGCGACAAATACACAAGAACACAAATTGATAAAAAGATAGATGCCGCAGGTGTGCCGAAATGTGATAAATGTGGTTCGCTGATTCGGCCTGGGATTGTCTTTTACGGTGATATGATTCCGCAGGATGTGCTTACGGCTTCGCAGGAAATGTGCAGCAAATGCGATTTGTTTATTGCGATGGGAACTTCACTTGTTGTAAACCCGGCAGCAGGGCTAACTCAATCAGCTTATTACAATGGCGCAAAAGTGATAATCATTACGAAAGGTTATACTCCATACGACAAGACCGCGCATCATAAATTTGATGTTGACCTTGAACAGTTTTCCAAATCGGTAATTGAGAAATTGTAAGCAAAACAACTATTTTAATAATCTCTCAGCGTTGCCGGACAAAATTTTCTGCATTCTTGCCGGTTCGAGATTCAACCCTCTAAGCAAATCGAGAGTTGTTTGCTGTTTTGTCCAGGGACTGTCTGTACCGAATATGATATAGTCAGCAGGATGTTTTTCCAAAAGCTGTTTTGCCTTGTTGGGCGGCAGATAGTCAAGCGCGAACGAAATTTCGACGTAAATATTTTTCCCGATAATTTCATCTTCAACTTCGTCCCACTGCTGCCAGGCACCCAGGTGTGTTGTTATCAATTTCAGTTCCGGCATTTTTTTGGTAACGGCCAGAATTTTTTTGGGGTCTGCTCTTCTGATAAATTCAAAAGCAATATCAAAACCTGTGTGCATTATAAGAAACAAATCATTTTTACAAACCTGCTCGTAATAACTCCACATCGAATCGTCATCAAGAAAGAAATCCTGATAGTAAGGGTGCATTTTCAGGCCTTTGAAGCCGGCCTGCTTGATTTGTTTTATATGCTCATCTCTCTGCGGGTCGGCGGGATGAACCGAACCCAGCGGAATAATTCTTTCAGAGCGAATCTTCTGCGACCAGTCAAAAATCGGCTGGAACTGCTTCGGTTTCGTGGCAATGGAACAAATAACACTTTTCTCGATACCAACCGCATCCATCGATTTCAAAAGTGAAGCAATTGTGCCGTCTAAATAATATGGAACGTCAGGGTGATGCTCGGTAAGACTTTTCATCGCCCTTGCCGCAAGGTCATCACTAAAAGCGTGAGTATGAAAATCTACAATTATATTCTTCATAAAAAATAACTTAAAACAAAAACGTCAGTTTCGCAAGTATGAAATTGCGATAAAAAAAACATAAATAAATTCGATTTTTGTTCGTCTGTGATATATCATAATAGTATAAATTGAATATTCGGAGATAAACTATGGAGTACGCAGTAGGCAAAGCGGGCAGAATTGTGGCGGCAAGACTTTTCGAAGGCGAAAATCTCTATGACACAATCGAATCCATCGCACAAAAAGAACAAATAAAATCGGCGGCGGTTTTAATCACCGGCGGAATCAGAAAGGCCGATGTCGTCGTCGGACCAAAAATAGAAAAACCGAAAATCGAGCCGGACTTTTTTAATTTCACAGGACCGGGCGAAACTTTTGGCGTCGGCACAATTTACTGCGATGGCGACAAACCCAAACTGCATCTGCACGCGGGAATGGGAAGAGGCGATATTCATATCGTCGGCTGTCCAAGAGGCGGCGCAAGCATCTTTCTGATACTTGAAGTTACAATAATAGAAATCGTCGGAATCGACGCATCACGGCAGGCTGACCCGGAAACAGGGCTTAAACTCCTGAGAATCAAAAAATAATCAGATGCCAGTTTGTGTGTTCTACTGAAAATCAGATAACAAACTTACGGCTTCCAAAATGTTCTGTAAATTGCTTTGTTGCGAGCTGTAATCAATTCAAAACCATCCGTTGAAACCACTGGAGAACAAACCACTACTTCAAAAGCAGGATTCTCTATACCGTCAACAACAAGGATTTGCTTGTTATATGATTTTGCCATATAAGCGGTATGCATACTGTCTGCGCTGAACAGAAGCGATTCTCCAGTTATCTCATTGTATGATTGTCCCGGCTTGCCGTCTAAAATGACATGCAACATACCATCCTTTTTGGCGATATACTGCAGGTGTTTGCTGTCGGGGCTGAAAAATAGTATCATTCCCATATCATCGTAATTATCGCCGGCAACACCATCAACAACCACTGCATACTTACCGTTGCGGCTGATTATATAAGCAAGATGTGAACTGTCCGGACTGAACACAATACTGCTGCGAATATCATCACATTCGATTTGCTGTTTATTATCAAGAAAAACACTCCATTTATTGTCAACCCAGCCGGCATATGCAAAATGTTTTTCGTCCGGACTGATAACTAATAAACCTTCTTTTAAACTATCACAAAACTGCCCCGGGGTTTGATCAACGAAGACCTGCCACTGGAAACCTGTTTTTGCAGTGTAGAGCAGGGATTTGCCGTCGTTTATGAAAATCGGTACCTGCCTGCCAACCATATCGTATTCCTGTCCCACGTTGCCATCGAGAACAATTGCCTGTTTGTAATTTGTTTTGACGGCGTAGGCAATATGATTGCTGTCAGGACTAAACACTATAGAATCTTCGATGACACCGTCAACCTTAGGTTGATTTGTGTCACAGATGACCTGCCATTTAAGACCTGTGCGTACGCTATATGCGAGCTTTCCATCGTTGCTGAACGCCATAAACTTCCCGATTTCATCAAATCCAAGTCCTTGTTTACCATCAGCAACCATAATTCGCTTTACACCTTTTCTTGCACAATAAAACAAATGATTGCTGTCAGGACTGAACGCAAAGAAAATAATCTCGTCATAACCGGGACCAGGCTGGCCATCCGCGATAACCATCGATTTTGAGCCTTTCCACGCAACATACGCAGTTCTTTTACCATCGGGACTGAAAACAGGAATAGTCTTGGCATAAGTATCTTCTAAAATCTGCGGCTTATTATCTATGACTGCTATAGCCTTGCTCCCATTGCCGGCAATGTACGCAAAGCGTTTGCAATCGGAACTGAAGACTATTGAGCCGTCTGCGATGCCGTTAAACTGTGGGCCAGGTTTTCCATCAACAACAACCATCTGCTGTCCATTCTGCATAGCAACAAATGCGGTATGGTTACTGTCGGGACTAAATACCACAGAATTGCTTTCGATAGCCTCAAACGAAGGGCCGGAATTGCCGTCAACCATAACCTGATACTTGCCGCTTATTGCTGCCATAATGGCAATATGACGCAAATTAGGGCTGCGTGTAATACTAAGAATCTTGTCCGGTACCGCACCCAATTGAATATAGCTGAGATGATTGGAGTCATTAGGGTCGTTTTGCGAATAAACAATTTTTGGTGAGAAGAAAGCTAAATTCAAAACAATAATCATACAAGCGAATTTTTTCATAAGCATCTCCTGATATTTTCACAATACAACACATAATATTGCCCGCCAAAGGCGGGATAAATTCCACAATTACAATGTGCGATACATTAGTTCGTCATTAGTTATTGTTAATTTTTTCTATTACTGCCGGAAGCTCGGAAATACTATTTATAAGCGTTACGCCCTGCGGAACATCTTTGCCGATATTTGCATAATTTTTTTTGAGCACAGGAACCATACCAACGTCCCGACTGCCGACAATGTCGTTATCGATTCTGTCGCCGACAAAAATAATCTCCTGCGGCGGAAGATTCAGCTCTTTTGCTGCGGCTAAAAACATTTCAGGATACGGCTTGCGTTTTTTGAACATATAAGAATAATAAATGAAATCGAAAAATTCAAAAAGGCCAAGCAGGCGGATATGTTTGTTGAGTACTGACGCTGAAACAAAAGTATTCGAGACAATTGCCAGTTTTAATCCTGCTGCGCGAAGAGCTGCCAGAGTTTTATGCAAATCCGGCTCAATGGAAACTATTTCTGCCAAAGGCTGGTACCAAAGCCAGACAAGGTTCTCATACTGCTCATCGGTAAGCTGATGCTTCATACGGTTGCCAAGCTTTTTCAAAACTTGCAGCGAATCAAAATCACGGCCTGTAAAATGCGAAAGAACCATTCGAAAATGAATCGCGGTAAGACTTCTAAACGTGTAGAGCCATTGAAAACCAGCAGGCTGACCTTGCTGCCTAAGCCAGTGCCAGGTTAGACTGGCGGCTTTGAAAAATGGTTCATGCGGGTCGATTTTGCCGTAGTTAAGAAGCGTATCGCCAAGGTCGAAAAGAATCGCATTGATTTTTTTTTGAGCCAATTTGAACCATTGTTAAAAAACTGGCCAAGATGGGAGTCGAACCCATACGCCCTTATCGGACCCGGGATTTTAAATCCCGTGCGTCTGCCATTCCGCCACTCGGCCAAACATATTGCAATATGTTAGTGTTTTAGCACGAAAAAGTCAATATAAAGAGTGAATATGTTCAACCTGCGGTTTAGGATGGCTGGCGACTGTCTGCGGAGGCCTGTTTTACGACCTGCTTCCAATCACTGCGGTTAAGCAGAGCCAAAAGACTGTCAAAATGGGTCTTAATCTGCTCAAAAAGCGGGGAATATTTGTCTGTCTGTTCCAGACGAGCGGCGTTTTCAAGCTGCTTGCCCAGCTCAAACAAGGCTGGGGCGCCGATGGTACCACAGGCGCCTTTAATGGAATGAGCATAAAATTTTACTTCACCGGAATCACTTTTTCTTACCGCCTCTGCGAGCAGATGCATTCTTTCCACATTATCTTTGAGGAAGACCGGCATTATTTCATCAATCAGCACTTCATCGCCAATTCTCTCCATAAGCAATTGCCAGTCAATTTCAATCTCTCCTGTTTGTAACGATACTGAATTTGTACTCATATTTTGTTCCTGTTTATTACCAATATTATTTCCAACCTGATTTTCCACAACTGAACAAGATGCAGTTGGTACGCTGACAGAAAGATACTTTGCTAAAGTCTGAAGTATTTTCTTCCTGTCGATCGGTTTTGTAAGATAATCATCACAGCCTGCGGCGAAACATTTCTCATCATCGCCTTTCATCGCACAAGCGGTAAGCGCTATAACCGGCAGTTCCGGATGAGTTTTCTTAATCTGCCGTGTGGCTTCAAAACCATTCATTACCGGCATCTGGATGTCCATCAAAACAACATCGAACTCTTCTTCGTCCACTTTCTGCACAGCCTGAAGACCATTTTCAACTATTTTTGTTTTCAAGCCGGCTTTCTTAAGAATCAACTCTATCAAAGTCTGATTCGTCGGACTATCTTCTGCGACAAGAATCTTACCGGTCAGTTTTACACACTGTTCCTCAGGGGTACGAGAATGACTGTGGCTGTCAGATGCAGTTTTCGTCTGACCATTCTGCAAAACGTCTTTTTCAGAAACTGCAGCTGGAATATATAACGAGAATATCGAACCTTTTGTGAAAACGCTCTGAACAGTCAGCTTTCCGCCGAGCATACTCGCAATACTGTGTGTAACGGCCAAACCAAGACCTGTACTCGAAAATTGATGATTAATCAGACCATCAGAACTTTCAATCTGTGAAAACGGCTGAAAAATACGATTCAAATTCTCCGCGGTAATACCGATGCCGCTGTCCTCAACGTCAAATTTAATAAAAGGTTTGCTGTCTTCAATATAATTTGAAACTCTAATACGAATAAAACCTTTTTTGGTAAACTTAATCGCATTGCCTACAATATTCATCAGGCATTGTTTAAATCTCAAAACATCTGCACGCACACAAACATTATTGCCGTCAGTGCCCGACGCTCGTATAATTTCAAAAATAAGACCTTTTTCAATAGCCGCCGGCCGCATAACAGATTCAACCGCGGCAAGAACATTATTAATATTAACATTTGCATCATTATCAACTTCGAGTCTGCCTGATTCTATTTTGGAAAAATCAAATAGGTCGTTGATGAGATGCAGAAGCGCTTTACTGCTATCGCGAATAATTTTGACCTGATTCTGCTGAACAGGAGTCAAGTCATCCTCGGTCAATATTTCACTAAAACCGATAATTGCGTTCATCGGAGTACGAATATGATGGCTCATACCAGCAAGAAATTCGCCTTTAGATTTATTGGCCTCAGCAACCTGCTGCGACATCGTATTGGCATAATTAACAGACAACCGTAATTGACGATTAATCTGGTCAACCTGAAGCTGTGATGTTTCGAGACTCTTTTTATGATGGTCAATCTCAGAACTCAAATTGTTGATTAGACTTTTAAACTCATTGTGACGCTCTTTTAAATATCGAGACACCATCAAAAAAATGCCAAGACAAATGCAAACCAAAATCACCAGCAGAACAAGCGAATGGACTAAATCCCCCTGCTGTTCAGCAGTTGAATAAAGCCAAAGCACAAAAATACCCGCAAGACTTAAAACCGTTGAAAAAACGGTCATAACCCACTGGTAATGTTTGCGCAAACTAAACATTTTTAAAAACTCCAAACAAAAAAATCATATTGTTAGATACTCCCCACCCAAGCGAGTAAACAATACGTAAATATCTATCGTCTGAAAATAGGCATAACTTTTTTACAAGATATGAAATAAGGACAAAAAAATAGCAAAAACATAAGTCTTTACAAAACAACCAGTTACACAACTAAAACGAGACGCTTTTTAACAAATTCGTAAAACGAGGATGCCTTGCGATTATTATCGGACGCTAAAGCATCCTTTAGTGGGAGTCATGATTTCATCATAAACAAGATAACTAATTTTCTTTTTTATAGTTTTGCAATTCCTGCTTTTTACACTGAGCCTGAATGAGATTGTCTTTTGCTCCTGTAAAAAATGGATTAATTTGAAGTGCCTGATTGAAATGTGTTATGGCTTTGTCATATTCTTTTCGCATCGCGAATGCAATTCCAATATTGTTTTGAGCTGAAGCATTTTGAGGGTCCAATTCAATAGCTTTTTGGAAATAACTAACCGCTTCATCAACCCTGTTATTATAGCAAAGTGAAACCCCCATATCATTGAGAGCCTGAACATTATTCGGAGTTATTCTGATTGCTTCCAGGTAATAGGTGATAGATTCATTTATACGATTTTGTTCAAAAAGTTCCTTGCCCATACCTAAATTTGCCAGGGAATTTTCTTTTGTTACTTTCAAAGCACGTTGACATAAAGTCATAGTATTTTTCCAATATCCTACATCAATGAAAGTAAGAACAGATAATATTAACAATACAATCGATGAAGAAATGCCAAGCAGAATTTTCCTGTTCGGTATTTCTGAAAGCAGTTGGGTTAATCCCCAGGCAATAATTATAAACAAACCTGTCAATGGAATGTAAGTATATCGGTCTGCCATAGCCTGACTGCCAACCTGAACCAAACCAATAACAGGTATAAGCGTTCCAACATACCAGAACCAGCCCATAACCAGATAACGATGCTTCGCGGCAAACACAAGAACCAGAACTGTAACCACCAACAGAACTAACGCTGAAATTGCGACATAAGCAAAAGATATATTTGGGCCGGGATTTGGATAAAAGAACGCCAGTCCTGCAGGCCAAAACATTTTTTCCATATATGATGCATAAGACGTAATAGCGTTTAAAATGCGGTATTTGACAGGGAAAGTAGTAAGTGTAACTACAGCCTGTTCGTTATGTTGAACAAAAAAAGTAATGACACAGGACGCTACAGAGATAATAAAGAACGGAATTTTTTCCTTAACCAAATATAAAAAAGTGTGTTTCTGAAACTGCTGATAAGTATTTTTTTTATTTTTTTGTTTATCTGTCTTGTCAACAGCTTGTATCAATGGAAATCTTGCCAGCGGCCAATAATCCAAAAGCAAAAACACAAAAGGTAAAGTAACCAGCATAGGTTTTGACATCAGGCCGAGCACAAAAAATGCGACTACCAGTAAATAATTTATCAATTTTGGACGACCCGCGAAACGAACATACGCCCACATCGCAAGCAGCCAGAAAAAAGTGCTCAGCACATCTTTTCGTTCAGCAATCCATACGACAGATTCAATATGAAGCGGATGAAGAGCAAAAAGAGCCGCGACAAATGCGCTTGGCCACTGTGCATTCGTCATTTTTACAAGAACAATAAAAAGCAACAGCGTATTTGCAATGTGAAATAGAAGGTTAGTAATATGATGGCCGCCCGCATTATCACGGTATAACTGCCAGTCAAACATATGCGAAAGCCAGGTCAGTGGGTGCCAGTTTCCATTACTGCCGGTAGTGAACGCCCATTTGACAGACTGGAACGTAATACCGGATTGAATGTTGGAATTATTAGAAACGTAAGCAGGGTCATCAAAGTTAATGAACTTAAAGCCATATACCTGATAAAAAACTGCAAAATCAGCTAATATCAGTACCAAATAAATCAGAAAAAAACATTTTTTATTCGAATCTTTATCCATTCATTCAGAAAACCATTAAAACAGACATTATAGTAATTTTACTTTCGGCAGGATAGTGAAAAATGGCCGTTGGTTTGTCCGGTAAATTTATAGCAGAAAAAGGTGGGGGCAACAATTGACAACATCCATTCTTTGCCTTAGTATGCTGTTTTATAATATTTTACAAGGAAATCAAAATGCAGAACAAGGTGAATCCGGGTCTAAACGAATTAGACGAACTATGTATTCAAACAATAAGATTTCTGTCGATGGACGGCGTTCAAAAAGCCAAGTCCGGGCATCCGGGAATGCCGATGGGAATGGCGCCGGCAGCATATACGCTGTGGACAAAATATATGAAACACAATCCAGCCAATCCGAAATGGCTCGGCAGAGACAGATTCGTACTCAGCGCCGGTCACGGAAGTATGCTGCTGTACTCACTGCTGTATATGACCGGCTATGATATGAGTCTTGATGATTTGAAAAACTTCAGACAATGGGGCAGCAAAACGCCCGGTCATCCTGAATACGGCCACACAGCTGGTGTCGAAGCAACAACCGGCCCATTAGGTCAGGGAATCAGCAATGGTGTCGGTATGGCGCTGGCACAAAAATATCTTGCCGGATATTTCAATAAAGAAAATTATAATCTGTTCGATTACAACATTTACGTTATCGCAGGCGACGGCTGTTTACAGGAAGGCGTTGCTTCTGAGGCTTGCTCACTCGCAGGACATTTGGGACTCAATAAATTAATTGTTATTTATGATGACAATCACATTTCCATAGATGGAAATACAAGTCTTTCATTCAGCGAAGACAGAGCGAAAAGATTTGAGGCGTACAACTGGTATGTTCAGGTTGTCGGCGGCGACGGCAATGATATGCTTTCATTCGAGAAAGCATTGAAAAATGCACAAGCTGAGAAAAACAGGCCCTGCATTATCAATCTTCGCACGCACATCGGTTTCGGCAGTCCGAATTTCCAGGACACCCACACAGCACACGGCGCACCGCTGGGTGATGATGAGATTAAACTGATAAAGAAAAATTTTGGATGGGACCCGGAAAAGACATTCCACGTACCCGCTGAAGCTCTTGCTCATACGCAAAAGACAAAAGACAAAGGCGCACAGCTTGAAAAACAGTGGAACGAAATGTTCAAGAAATATTCAAAGCAATATCCAGAGCTTGCGAAACTAATTAACAATCCATATCCGGAGATTACGAATCTGCCGACATTTGGACTTGAGCCAATGGCGACAAGGTCTGCGTCAGGCAAAACGCTTGACGCGATTATGCCGAATATGCCGCTGGTGCTTGGCGGTTCTGCTGATTTGACGCCGTCGAATAATACAAGATTCAAAGGCGTTGAAGATTTCCAGAAAGACAAACCAACGGGACGTTATATCCGCTATGGTGTTCGTGAACACGGAATGGCGGCAATAATGAACGGTATCGCAACAAGCGATTTACTGCGTGCTTACGGCGGAACTTTCTTCTGCT
>Ga0153915_10004978_pt1 | contig 12311 bp, 10 predicted proteins | sample Opewatmetagenome_2_FD_107003 | JGI IMG/M metagenome (GOLD analysis project Ga0153915, IMG submission 107003) | Freshwater wetland microbial communities from Ohio, USA - Open water 3 Core 3 Depth 3 metaG | ecosystem: Environmental > Aquatic > Freshwater > Wetlands | place: USA: Ohio, Lake Erie... | reverse complement strand
GGCCGGATGGGCCTTCACCTTCTTGGCGGACCAGATGGCGAGGTACTCGAACACGCCGGTCCGCTTGGTGATGCCCACCAGCAGCATCATGCCCGCCAGCAGCATGATGGTGTTGAAGTCCACCCCGCGGATGGCGGCATCCTGGTTCAGGATGCCGACCAGAATCATCAAGCAGGCGCCGATGCCGGCCACGATGGCCCGGTTCACCCGCTCCGTCATCACCGCGACATAGGTCGCCGCCAGGATGCCGGTGGCGACCCACATGGGATTGAGTCCGAACCAGGCGCGTGGGACCCACTCGGTCACTTCTTGCACGACCGTCCTCCTCTGGATTGCCGCCGCGCACGTTAATGCGTGGGGCGCACCGGAGCCAGCGGGGAAATGCGCTCTGGCGCGGCGCCGTTCCCCGCGCAAATCTTCACCCGGATTTCAGATCGTGTTTACCGACGCATTACTCAGGAGCCGGACATGCGTTACCGCTCGCTGCTGTCAGCCCTGGCACTCATCCCCGCCCTGCTCGCCGCCCAGGAGCGGGGCTACTATCGCTCGCCCGCCATTCACGGCGACACCATCATCTTCGCGGCCGAAGGCGATCTCTGGCGCGTGGCGGTGGGCGGCGGCGTGGCGTCGCGCCTCACCTCCCATCCAGGCGATGAGTCCAGTCCGGCGTTCTCACCGGACGGGAAATGGCTGGCGTTTTCCGGGAGCTACGAGGGTCCCACCGACGTCTACTTGATGCCCACCGGCGGCGGCCTCCCCAGGCGTCTGACCTACGAAGGCGGCGCCCGGGTGGTGGGCTGGACCCCGGACGGGAAGGTCCTCTACACCACCGGGGCCTACTCCACGCTCCCCAATCCGCAGCTCGTCGCGTTGAACCCGGACAACGGACAACGGATCGCGCTTCCCCTGGCCCAAGCCGCAGATGGTGTCTTTGAGCCGGCCGGGAAGACGCTCTTCTTCACCCGGTTTGCCGCGCAGCCCAGCCAGACCAAGCGCTATCAGGGCGGCACCGCGCAGAACATCTGGCGCTACGCCGCCGGCGGCGCCGAGGCGCAGCCCCTGACCTCCGACTATCCCGGGACCAGCCGCCGGCCCATGTGGTGGAAGGGGCGGGTGTACTTCGAGAGCGACCGCGACGGCACCATGAACCTCTGGTCCATGACCGAGGACGGGAAAGACCTCAAGCAGCACACCCACAGCGTGGGCTGGGACATCCGCTCGCCCTCCCTCGGGGACGGGAAAGTGGTCTACCAACAGGGGGCCGACATCCGGGTGTTCGACATCGCCTCCGGCCAGGACCGCGAGGTGCCCATCACCCTGCCCTCGGACTTCGACCAGATGCGCGAGCGCTGGGTGGACAAGCCGATGGACTACCTGAGCAGCTGGCACGTTTCTCCCGACGGCGACCGTCTGCTGCTCACCGCCCGGGGCCAGGTGTTCGCGGTACCGGTCAAGCAGGGCCGGCTGGTGGAGGCCACCCGGAGTCAGGGCGTGCGCTATCGGTCCGCGCGCTTCCTGCCGGACGGCAAGTCGCTGGTGGTTCTCTCCGATCAGAGCGGCGAAGTCGAGTGGTGGAGGGTCTCGGCCTACGGGGTGGGGAGCCCGGAGCAGATCACCCGGGACTCGAAGGTCCTGCGGTTCAACGGCGTCCCCTCGCCGGACGGCAAATGGCTGGTCCACTGGAACCAGGACCAGGAGCTGTGGCTCACCGATCTCGCCACCAAACAGTCTAAGAAAGTGGCCTTCTCTCCCCAGTGGGGCTACGATCCGCCCGTCTGGTCGCCGGACAGCAAGTGGTTCGCCTTCGGGCTCCCCGCCGCGAACACGTTTGTGCAGCTGATGCTGTACAACGTTCAGGACGGCAAGACCACGCCCATCACCACCGACCGGTACAACAGCGAGTCGGCGACCTGGAGCGCGGACGGCAAGTGGCTCTACTTCCTCTCCGACCGCAACCTGGAATCGCTGGTGGGCGGGCCCTGGGGCGCCCGCCAGCCCGAACCGTTCTTCGACAAGCAGGAGAAGGTGTACGCCCTGGCCCTGGCGCCGGGGCTCCGCTCCCCGTTTGAGCCGGCGGACGAGCTGCTACCAGGCGATACCACGGCGGGGGCGACCGACAGCGCCGGAGCCGCTCAGCGCGGACGAGCCCAGGCGGCCCGGGGTATACCAGCGGTGACCGTAGTATTGGACGGCATCCAGCAGCGGTTGGTGGAGATTCCGGTGCCTCCGGGCAACTACGGCAGTCTCGCCGCCACCGACAAGCGGCTCTTCTGGATCGAGCGCGAGACGTCGCAGCCGAACCGCGCCAACCTCATGGCGCTGGACATCGGCAACGACGCGCCCAAGCCCAAGGCCCTGGTCGAGGACATCCGCGGGTACGAGCTGTCGGGCGACGGGAAGAAGCTGGCTCTGCGCAAGGGCGACGCCTTCTACGTCATCGCGTCCTCCACCGCGGCGCCTGCCAAGCTGGACGACGCCAGGGTAGACCTCTCGGGGTGGACCTTTCCGGTGGACCCCAGGGAGGATTGGAAGCAGGTCTTCGTGGATTCCTGGCGGCTGGAGCGGGACTACTTCTACGACCCCGCCATGCACGGCGTGGATTGGAAGGCCATGCTGGGCAAGTACCTGCCGGTGGTGGACCGGGTCCGGAGCCGCTCGGACTTGTCCGACCTCCAGACCCAGCTGGCCGGCGAGCTCTCGGCGCTGCACACCTTCGTGCGGGGCGGCGACCTGCGCCGGGGTCCCGAGGACGTCCAGACCGCCACCCTGGGCGCGCGGCTGGCGCGCGATGAGCGGGGCGGCGGATACCGGGTGGAGCACATCTACCGCTCCGATCCCGACCTGCCCAACGAGCTGTCGCCGCTGGCGCGGCAGGGCGTGAACGTGCGGGAAGGCGACGTCATCACCGCGGTGAACGGCGCGGGCGCGCTGTCGGAGCCGGACATCGGGGCGCTGCTCCGGGGCCAGGCCGGCAGGCAGGCGCGGCTCACGGTGCGCACGCCCGCTGATGCGGCCCCGCGCGACGTGATCGTCAGACCCATCGCCGCCCAGCGCGACGCCGACCTGCGCTACGACGAATGGGAGTATACCCGGCGGCTGGAAACCGACAGCCTGGGCGGCGGTGCCATCGGCTACGTGCACCTCCGCGCCATGGGCCCCAACAACCTGACGGAGTGGTACCGCGAGTTCTATCCGGTCTTCAACCGGCAGGGCCTGATCATTGACGCGCGGCACAACCAGGGCGGCAACATCGAGAGCTTCATCCTGGAGAAGTTGCAGCGGAAGGCCTGGATGTACTGGCAGCCGCGGGTGGGCGATAACTACTGGAACATGCAGTACGCCTTCCGCGGACACCTGGTGGTGCTGGTGGACGAGCTCACCGCGTCGGACGGCGAAGCCTTTGCCGAAGGGTTCCGCCGGTTAGGCCTGGGCAAGGTGATCGGCACCCGCACCTGGGGCGGGGAGATCTGGCTCAGCCAGAGCAACGTGCTGGTGGACCGGGGCATCGTCACGGCGGCGGAGAACGGCGTGTACGGGCCGGACGGGAAGTGGCTGATCGAAGGCCACGGCGTGGATCCGGACAGCGTGGTGGACAACCTGCCACACGCCGCGTTCCAGGGCCGCGACACCCAGCTCGAGGCGGCGGTGGCGTACCTCAAGGGGCAAATTCGCCGCGATCCCCGCCCGGTGCCGAAGCATCCGCCGTATCCGAACAAGGCGACGGAGGACAATCGGCTCAAGGCGGACGGTAGGCCGCGGTAGAGAGGTACTGGACCAGTCCTTCGCGCGCTGCAGCTGCGCGCGCGCCGCAGACGAGGTTGACCCCAGGCGCGCGCTCCACGAACGCGCGCTACGGGACTGGTCCAGAACTTCTCAAGTCGGCGGGCTGATCCCGGGGGAAGCGCAGCGTCACCAGCCAGGCTACGACCATCACCAGCCCGGCGCCCACAAAGGTGAACGTGGGATTCAGGCGGTCATAGAGCTCGCCAAAGATGAAGGGGCCCGCAAACCGGCCCAGGGCCGAAAACGACTGCGCCGAGCCCAGCACGGTTCCCTGCTCTGCTACACCGGCGAGCTTGGAGATCAGCCCGGTGATGGCGGGCGAGGTCAGGCTATTGGCGAAGCCAAAGACCAGCACCCAGACATAGAGCCACTGCGCGTGGGACAGGAAGGGCACCACGCCGATGGGAAGGGCCATCCCCACGGTTCCCACGATGGCCAGGAGCCGGTCGCCAAACCGCCGGGCCAACTTCCCGAAGAAATACCCCTGCACGCTGGCGGCCATGATCCCGATCAAGGTGAAGAACCAGCCGAGCTGGCTCTCGCCCCAGCCGAACCGGGTCCGGGCGTAGAGCGGCAGCGCCACCATGTAGCCCGAGAACGCGAAGGGAATCAGGGAGAACACCAGGAACGGCGGCCCCAGGACCGGATCGCGGATGGCGTGAACCAGGTGGCGCACCGAGAACAGGGGCCGGGTCACCCGGTGCTCGGGACGCAGCGACTCCTGGAGAATGAAATACGCCGACACCAGGTTCACGGCCCCCAGGCCGGCCGCCGTGAGGCCCACCGCCATGGGGCCCCCGTAGTGGCCCGCCAGGCCGCCCAGCGCCGGGCCCACGATGTAGCCCAGCCCGAAGGCCGCACCCACCAACCCCATGCTGCGGGAACGATCCTTAGGCGTGGTGACATCCGCGATGTAGGCCTGCGCCACCGAGATGTTGCCCGCCGAGAAACCGGAGATGGTCCGGCCCAGGAACAGCACCGCATAGGATCCCGCGAAGGCGAACACCAGATACCCGGTCAGGCTGAACAAGATGGAAACCATCAGGATGGGCCGGCGGCCGACTCGGTCCGACAACCGGCCCAGCACGATGGTCGCCAGGAACTGCATCAGCGAGTACACCCCGATCAGCGCCCCGAATCCCAAACCCGCCACGCCGAAGCTCTGGGCGTAGTAAGGCAACACCGGGATGACCAGCCCAAACCCGATGAGGTCAATCAGGACCGTGAGGAAGATGACGGCGAGGCGCGCGCGGGTAGCGGGCATGGCGCCCGCAATCTAACGTCCGGCGACCGCTCACCAACGGAGATGCCGTGCTCGCCCATCCTCTGGTGGACTCACTCGGCTGGCTGGGTGCTGCCTGCGTGCTGGTTGCCTACGGTCTGGTGTCGGCGGGCCGGGTGCACGGCCGCGCCCCGCTCTACCAGGTCCCCAACGCGGTCGGCAGCGTGCTGTTGACGGTCAACACCTACTACTACCACGCCTATCCGTCGTCGTTTGTGAATGTGCTGTGGCTGGGAATTGCGTTGTATGCGCTGCGGAGACGGGGACGATGAGCTGTGCGCGGTGAGCTGTGAGCGGTAAGGCTCTGGAAGGCCAGCGATCTCACAGCGCACCGCTCACAGCGCACAGCTCACATTCTAGAATCCCGGCAAGAACGTGAACTGCATGTACGTGCCCCGGGTCCGGTTGAAGGGATGCACGGCCGCCACTTCCAGCACGGCAAAGCCCAGCAAGTTGAGCCGCAACCCGCCCCCTGCCGAAAACACCGGCTTCCGGTCACCGCTGTAGTACAGGTGGTAGTACGACGTGGAATCGCTGGCGGCCCCTCCACTGCCATTCCAGGCGTAGCCGCCGTCTCCAAAGAAGAACATCTCGATCGGCAGGAACCCGAACGGGCCGCCCGCGCGAAAGAGCCCCAGGGGCGGGAAACGCAGTTCCGCATTCCCCACCACCAGTCTCGAGCCCCAGAGGTTGTAGAAGGCAGGACAGGTCGGGGCGCCGATGCACTCGGAGGCCTGGCTGCTCACGAACGAATTGTAGTTGTAACCGCGGACCAAGCCATCGAAACCGAGAAAGAGGGGCGCCCCCAATCGGTCGCTTTGCGCATCGGGCCCGTAACGGCCATAGGTCATGGCGCGGAACGCGAGAGTGAACGGGCGGACGGGCATATAGTATTTGCGGAAATCCACCAGGCCGGTTTCGAACTTCAGCGACCCCTGCGTGGTACCCACCTCAAGCCGGTAGCGTTGCCCGATCATCGGACTGGTGAAGCCGAAGAACGAATTGTCGTAGACCAGGGCGACGCTGCCCTGCCCGAGATTGAGCGCGTTGAACCCCAGGTTGCCCAGGTTGTCTCGGGTCTCGTCCAGGAGATACGTGAAGTACGGGTCGGCGAAGTAGTCGCTGATGCGTTCCGCGTTGAAGGTGAGGTTGGCGTATCCCACGTTTCCCTCGATCCGCTGCACGCGGCTGAAGGGATACGAGAAGACCCAACTCGCGCTCCGCTCCGTCTGGCGGTAGAGGTACGTGTCCAGCGCATACGCGCCGCGGGTGCTGTCAATCCGGGGGTAGCCGTAGCCGGCGTACAGGAAGGGAATCTGCTGAACCGCGGCGCCCCAGTTGAGGCGGTGGTAGGTGTTGCTGTACCCCACCAGCCCCGCGATGTCGCGGGCAGAGCCCTGGAACTGGAGCCCCGTCGCCAGCTGGTGGCCGCCCAGCATGTCGCTCCAGAAGAGCGACGCGCCGCCGCCGATGAAGGTCCCGAAGCGGCTCACCCCCACGGCCAGCGAGGGCTGGCTGATGTAGTCCAGCCCCAGGCGTGCGTGGTAGGGCTCCTCCTTGAACCCGGCCGTGTCGGTGGGCAGCCCGAAGAAGGCGTTCTCCTTGAGGGTCAGGACCTCGCTCTTCCGCTCCTGGGGCGGCAGCATGGCCGGATCGCCGCCCGCCAGCGGCTGGGCCACCGCCTTTCCCGCGAGCACCGTGGGATCGTCCGCCGTGTAGATGGAGAATCCGTCGTTGGTGTAGACGCTGAAGCTGGCGTTGCCGGCGCGGGCCGCCACCGACAGCGACGGGCTGAGATCGGTGATGCCGGAGGTGCCGGCGTACAGGTCGGTGACCTGGGTGATGCCCCCGCTCGCCAGGTCCAGCCGGTAGATGTTGGGGATGCCGTTCTGGTCGGAGACGAAGTACAGGGCGTTGCCGTCCGGCGTCCATTGCGGGTTGATGTGCTTGCCCTTGGGGAAGCCGGGCAGCTCCTTCATGGCGCCCGACTCGAGGTCGTAGATCGCCAATCGGTAGTTGCCGTACGCCAGGTTGCCCAGGTTGGTGCCGTAGCGGTCCGTCACCCAGGCCAGGGATTTCCCATCCGGCGAAAAGGTGGGCTGCAGGTCGGCGTAGGCGTCGTCGGTGAGGCGCCGCAGGGCGCTCTCCTTGAGGTCGTACACGTAGAGATCGGACAACCCGCCCACCAGGGCGGAGAACGCCACATAGCGCCCGTCCGGCGACCAGGAGGGGTTCAGTACCTCGCCCAGGTCCGGCAGGGCCACTTCGCGCTCGATCTTGTCCTTGGGAATGTTGAGAATGGACAGGACCGGACGCCCGGAACGGACGGCCGCGAAGACGAACCGCTCGCCGGCCGCGTCCCACGCGCCCGCCGAGCTGATGAACTGAATGCTCTCGAAGTGCGGGTCCACGTCCGTCTTGGTGATCCGCTTGAGCACCTTGCCGGTCTTGGCGTCGGCCAGGTACATGTCCACCGAGAACAGATCGCGCGAGGACAGGAACACCATCTTGCTGCCGTCGGGGCTCAGCACCGGCGCGACGTTGTAGCTGCCCTCGTCCCGGCGAGCCAGGACCACCGGGTGTCCGTACTTGTCGGGCGGCTGGGTCTGGTCCTTCAAGGGGAGGTCGGCCTTCTTGGTGGCCTCCTGCCAGTCGTGCACGATCGAGTCCGCCGAGCGGAGCAGCACGCGCTGGAAGGAGAACCTGAGGTCCCCGCGGCCCGCGGCCTTCAGCACCCGGCCCACGGCTTCATCGCCCCAGCGGCCGCCTACGTAGGCCCACAGCGCCTGGCCGTAGCGGTAAGGGAAGAAGCGGGGGTCCTCCAGCTTCCCCAGGTTGGGGAGCTTGTTCTCCCGCACGGCATCCCGCATCCACATGGTGGTGTTGGGGTCTTCCGGGCCCAGCGAGAGGTACTCCGCCATGCCCTCCACGAACCACAACGGCAGCCGCGCCACCGACGGGCCGCCGGCCCGCAGGGTCCCCCCCCCGGCGCCGGTCATGTCGAACTGGAAGGCGTGCACCAGCTCGTGGGTCAGGACGTGGTCGGTCTCTTTGAGCGGCCCCGCGAACGGCAGCACGATCCGCCGCTTGAGGAACTCGGTGACGCCACCGGTCCCTTCGCTGTTCACCGGCGCCGCGTTGTTCTGCCGGAACTGGGGCCCGCTGGCGAAGAGGATCAGCGCCTGGCGGTTGGTGATCTCGTGGTCCAGGAGGCGGGAGAGCCGGGCATAGGCCCGCTCGGCCATCATGGCCGCGTAGCCCGCGGCGCGCTCCTCTTCCGGGTAGTAGTAGATGTCGAAGTGTTGGGTCTTCAGGACCCGGAAGTTGAAGCTCTGGTACTCGACCTGGTTCTGGCCGAAGTACTGGGCGGACGCCGGCGCCGAGAGACCGGCAAGGCCTGCCACCACCGCCGCCGTGCCGGCGAGCGTCCGACTCGAAAACCGCATGGTTTTTCCTCCAGACAGGGCGACCCGAGACACCTAGGATTGTTAATACCGTCACGGTGGCCCGGATAGTTCCACGGTTCCATGAAGGCGCGCCCAGGTGGTACATTCGGTGCCCAGCGCCCCCTCCGCCGGAGGCCTTCATGCGCAGTCAGCGGTCCGCCCCTCGCGGCTGGATTCGATGTGACCGGCGAGGGCCTGTGGGGGTCTATCCATCCACCAGCGGATCTCCACCAACCTTCCAAGGGGGACCCATGCGCCTGTGGTCGCTGCTCCCGGCACTGGCCTGCCTGGCCGGCTGCAACGGCCCGGCCACGCCGGTGATCGCCTATTGCACGTCCACCCGTCCGGTGGCCGTCGTGGTAACGGTGCTCGACTCCGTGTCGGGAGCGTCCCTGGCCGACAGCGCGTACGGAGTGGTCCGCGACGGCGACTACGTGGATTCCCTGCGGCTGTCTCCGCCTCCGCCCACCCTGCGGGGCGGCGCCCGGCTGGGCACCTATCAGGTCATCGTTGACCGGTCCGGGTACCGCGAGTGGACCCGCTCGGACGTGGTGGTCGCCCAGCAGGGGAGCTGCGGCAACCCGGTCCCGGTCTCCCTGACCGCCCTCTTACAGGCCGCTCCCTGACCTTGCGGCGCCGTGGGCCCATGGGATGCGTACCTGCCGGTGCTGCGCCGCTGAGGCCCGAGCTGTTTGCCGGGAGGATGGCGTCATGACCTCAGCATGTGGAGTGACCTGCTCGGACTGCCCGGCGTATCATGCCGCTGCCAAGGGACGGGCACACCAGCGGCGGACGGCCGAGGCCTGGCGCCGCATCTACCACCTGAAAGCCCGCACCGAGGACATTTCGTGCGGCGGCTGCCTGGCCCTGGAGGGGGCGCAGGCGGGGTGGGACGGCGTGCCGCAGCTCGCCAGGCTGCGAACCTCATGATCCCGGGTCTCGAGGCGCTGGCACGGCTCCGGGAGGGGAATCGGCAGTTCGTCTCCGGCGCGCACGATTTCACCGCCACGCTCAGCGAGAGCCGGCGGCTCGCCCTCGCCCAGGGCCAGGAGCCGTTCGCCGTGGTCCTGGGATGTGCCGACTCGCGGGTGCCCGCGGAGATCGTGTTCGGCCAGGGGCTGGGCGATCTGTTCGTCATCCGGGTCGCCGGCAACGTCGTGGCGCCCTCCCAGATCGGCAGCGTGGAGTTCGCGGCCGCCCGCCTTCATACCCGTCTGGTGGTGGTGCTGGGACATACCCAATGCGGGGCCATCGCGGCGACGCTGGAGCAGCTGCGCCAGCCCTCGGCTCAGCGCTCACCTCATCTTCAGGACATCGTGGATCGGATCCGGCCCGCCGTGGAGCCGCTCCTGGCCACGCCGCTGGCGCAGCGGCCCGACGCCCTGGCCGCTGAAGCGGTCCGCGCCAACGTCCGGGCGGCCGCGAGCCAGCTGCGCCACGGCTCGGCGATTCTGGCCGGTCTGATCGAGCGCGACGGCCTGTTGATCGTAGGCGCCGAGTACAACCTGGCGACGGGCGTGGTGGACTTCTTCGACGGGGTCTTCTCGTAAGGCATCCTTCACCCCCGGCTTAACCCCACGTCATCCCCTCCGCTCCTATCGTTGTCTGTTTAGCCCTCCCCTCGCACAACAGGAGCTTCGCATGGATTGGACGACCTTGCTTCTGCAGGCGGTATCGGGAGCCGTCGGCGGCAACATCGCCGCGGTGAACAAGACCCGGAATCTGGGCCCTCTCCTCAACACCATCCTGGGCGTGGTAGGAGGCGTGGGAGGCGGCCAGCTGGCGGGTGGTACGCTCGGGGGACTGGTGGGCGGAGGAACGCTTGGCACGGTGAGCAGCTCGGGTGTGCTGGGACTGCTTCTGCCGTTGATTGTGAGCTTCTTCAAGAAGAAAGCTTGAGCGGAGGAACCATGGCAAAGGGCAAACGCACCACCCATCGCAGCGTGAGCGGCACCAAGTTGTATGCGGTTCGCGACGCCAAGGGCCGCTTCAAGGACATCCAGACCTACAAGCGGGCGCACGGAGCCGACGTCCGGCACCGGTCAAAGAAGGAGCGGTAGCGTCCGGGTCCAGGATGACCGACATCCTCCTCGGTAAGGGCGAGCAGCCAGTGCAGCTGCTCGCCCGGTACGGAAACCGGCACGGCCTGGTGGCCGGCGCCACAGGCACCGGCAAGACCATCTCCCTCATGGTCGTGGCCGAAGGCTTCTCGAGGCTGGGCGTGCCGGTGTTCATGGCGGACGTCAAGGGAGACGTCGCTGGCCTGGCCATGGCCGGCACCCCCAGCGACAAGCTCCAGCAGCGGGTGAAGCAGATCGGCCTTTCGGACTACGCCCAGGAGGCCAGCCCCGTGGTCTTCTGGGACCTGTACGGCAAGCTGGGCCATCCGGTGCGCACCACCGTGAGCGAGATGGGCCCCGGCCTCCTGGCCCGGATTCTCGAGCTCAACGATGTCCAGGCCGGAACGCTCGAGGTGGCGTTCACACTGGCGGATACCCAGGGCCTGCTGCTGCTGGACCTCGCCGATCTCCGCTCGCTCCTGGCGTTCGTAGCGGAGAACCACAAGGACATCTCGGCCCAGTACGGGCTGGTCAGCGCCCAGTCAGTGGCGGCGATCCAGCGGGCCCTGCTCACGCTGGAGCGGGACGGTGGCGAGAGCCTGCTGGGCGAGCCGGCATTTGAGTTGACCGATCTCCTGCGCGCCGATCTGAACGGGCGGGGGATTATCAACATCCTGGCGGCGGACCAGCTGGTGCTGAAGCCCCGCCTGTATTCGACCTTCCTGCTGTGGCTGCTCTCGGAGCTGTTCGAGAACCTCCCCGAGGTGGGCGATCTCGAAAAGCCCAAGCTGGTGTTTTGCTTCGATGAGGCGCACCTCTTGTTCGCCGACGCGCCGCCCGCGCTCGCGCAGCGGGTGGAACAGGTGATCAGACTGATCCGTTCCAAGGGCGTGGGCGTGTATTTCTGCTCGCAGTTCCCGGACGACGTGCCCAACGAGATCCTGGGCCAGCTGGGCAACCGCATCCAGCACGCGCTGCGGGCGTTCACCCCGCGCGACCAGAAGGCGGTGCGCACGGCGGCCGAGACGTTCGCCGTCAACCCCAGGCTGGACGTCGCCGCCGTGATTGCGGAGCTGAGCGTGGGCGAGGCATTGGTGTCCACCCTGCAAGAGAAAGGCGTGCCCCTCCCGGTGCAGCGCACCCTGATGAGCCCGCCGCGGTGCCGGATGGGCGCTCTCACCCCGGAGGAGCGGTCGCTGGTGCGCTCGCGCAGTCCCATCGGCGCCAAGTACGACACCCCGGTGGACCGCGAGTCGGCGCACGAGATCCTGAGCCGGCGCAACGTCGCGGCCCCGGCGACGGTGGCGCCTTCCGCCCCGGCGCCGCGTCAGGCGCCACCGCCGGCGCAGGGCGGCGGGCTGAGCGACCTGCTGTGGGGCACCGGGCGTCGCCAGGGTCTGGCGGAGACCATGGCCAAACAGGCGGTCCGAACCATGGGCAGCCAGATCGGGCGGCAGATCCTCCGGGGCGTCCTGGGCGGGATCCTGGGCGGTTCGCGCCGCTAGCCTCCTCGCGCCCGGCGGGAACCTCCGGAGCTGCGCCGCGGTTGACGCTGCAGCCATCGAGCGCTTCGCTCATCCCTTGCACCCATGGACATCCTGCACGCTATCGGCAACACATCACAGTCCGCCTCCGGAAGGTGGTACCGCCCGGATCGGCGGACGTCCTCGTCAAGCTCGAGTGGGAGAACCCCACCGGCAGCATGAAGGACCGGATGGCCCAGGCGGTGATCTCGGGTGC
>Ga0153915_10004977_pt1 | contig 12311 bp, 19 predicted proteins | sample Opewatmetagenome_2_FD_107003 | JGI IMG/M metagenome (GOLD analysis project Ga0153915, IMG submission 107003) | Freshwater wetland microbial communities from Ohio, USA - Open water 3 Core 3 Depth 3 metaG | ecosystem: Environmental > Aquatic > Freshwater > Wetlands | place: USA: Ohio, Lake Erie... | reverse complement strand
CCCATGATTATTTATTCCCCTCCGTTATGATGCCATCCCAGGGAACGGGATCTCCGTCCCCTTCGATTTCTCATATTCACCTATTCCTTTGTTACTACCATTTGCCGTTTTATCTTTGAAAGCATCTGAAAGTTTAAACATGTTGTAAGAGATAACCGACACCTGGCACTTCTTCACTGACTCATTAAAAAAGTCGCACTGATCTTTGATGCAGACCTGTCTTATCCAGGGGCAATATTTCGTTTTATCTGCCATATTATTCCGCCTCCTCAATCTTCTTCTCACGCGCTTTTTTTGCCGCGACTGATAGAACAAATCCATCATCAAGATATCTTTTGATACCACTGATTAAATCCAACTCCTTGATTGAAAATTGCCTATACGATCTCTCGCCGCAATAGACCCTTTTCAATTCTGGGATAAAGCCTCTTTCCTCCCAATTTCTAATCTGCTTTTGAGTCACACCGCAAATCTTGGCGGCCTGACCAATACTTTGATACTTTTTTTGATTGTTATTCATGTTAAATCCTCCTGAATAGATTTTGTAAGACACTACCGGCGGCATCTCCCAAACAGGAGACACCATTGCCGATAATGTCTTCCTATCTATATAAGGTTGGATTATTTCATCTAGATTAATGACTTTTATTTTGAAACCATCCTCAATCTAAATGAATGATAATTTCAGAATAATGCTTTATGATGTCCAAATATCCCAATATGCCGCAAAAAGGTCTTTTGATTTAATCTCCTCATAATAATCTCTACAGCTAACACAATGAAAACAAACTATTCCACTTACAAAAAATCCTTCTGCATCAAATTTAGGGTACTTAATCAAAGCATCCTTTTTACAATATGGGCAAATCAATTTAGCCATAATATTTTCTCCTTTTTAGAAGCATTGGGCATGGAGACTAAAATGCCTCCATACCCAAGGAAAATAATTATTCAATAGACGAAACCTCATTAACATTTTCGTTAAAAGATCCGACTGCCATTTGATTAGGCATAACATCTTCAAGAACATGTGTTTCTTCATCGCTATCAGAAGTGACGACAACATCCTTGACAGCTTCAATGTTCTTAGCCATCAGTTGAACCAGTTCCACACCAGATTCCCTCTTAGTGACCCCAAGCCTATCCATGATGGTCTGTTTATACTGAAGTTCCCGCTCATACCCATATGCGACCCGATTCAATTCCAGAGCAACCTTAACCGTTGTGCCACTACCAAGCCAAGGATCCAAGACCGTATCGCCCTCATAACTGAACATTTTGATAAGCCGAGAACAGAGTTCTTCAGGATATGGAGTCGGATGACCCGATGCAAATTGTACGGCTTTAATACTCCAAAGACCATGTGACCATTGCACCCATTGTTCTCTTGTAATACGGGACTTCAGGCAAACATCTTCGCTTGGCACATCACGAGTACCTTTCTTTCGAAAACAATATACTGGTTCTGTTGTCGAAAAGATCCTATATGAAGTATGCACAGTCTCAGGTGTCATCGAAAAATCAGGTCTTTTGTTATATGGCGTAAATACCTTATGCCAAATAATTACATCACTTAGATAAATATTATGTCTACGTAACCAATTTTGGTAGCGATGTCCCATTAACTCAACCTGAGTTGGAACCTGCTCTTTTTTGTTTTTAAAATTATTAATATCACCGATATTTAGCACCATAATACCACCTGGCTTCAGAACCCTTGAACACTCCTTAAGGACATCCTGCACCATCTCACAATGTTCCTCAAAAGACATCCCAACTTCATACTCCTTGCCCACAAAGTAGGGCGGACTCGATACAATCAAATGAACCGATTTTTCAGGAAGCTCACTCATATCTCTAGCGTCTTTCATATAAACCCCAGGTATGTCTCCAGGAGGTATTGGACCTGGTTTTGGTTTGCGATCTTTCTTTTTCATCTTTTCCAAATACCTATTTATCTGGATTTCAGTCCTTTTTGCAGTAAGGTCATCATCTACGATCCTTTTGGTGAACCTTATCTGCTCATCAGTGGTATTGAGTTTAATAAGAGAAAGGCCATGGGCCTGAGAAAGCTTTCCATCTTGAAGTTTCTTCTGTATATTCTCAGGCAATTCGAGTAACCTTAGCTTAATAGATAAAGATGCCGGTGACCCATAACCCATTATCTCAAGATCACTAAGGGTATATCCATAATCATCCTGCATTGCTTTGATATGCCGTGCGATATCAATAGAACTCAACGCTTTTCTCTCATTGTTTAAAATGTAAGCTAGATGTGCTGCTTGTTTTTTATTAATTCCATGCTTAATAACACATCGAACTGTCTTCCTACCCATCTCTTTAAGTGCAACATACCTCCTGCAACCATCTATTATCGATAATTTGCCATTTTCATTTTTATATGCGATAATTGAATTTTGTTGACCATCACGTCTAAGGCTGCCTTGCATGCTTTCAAGATTGCCAAGAGTTCCTCTTAGTTGATAATCAATTACCAGTTCATCTATATCGATAGTGTATATGGTATTATCGATATTCTGGAGTTCCTCTGTCTTTGCATCTTCTTTAACTTCTGTTTCTTTCATGACAATTCCTCCCTCATCAACAATTGTTGTTTGATCATGATTGATCCTCATATCCTTTGAATCTCGGATATCGCCATTTGCCATAATTAAACTTTTGGTCATTTTAAATCTCCCTTTAATTGGTTCACTATAAGTCCAATCTCGGCCGTAATTGGAAAATCTAGTTGAACATGTTTTCAAACAATTCTGTTATGAGAACCATTCTCACACCAGACCACGCGTGGTTTGTTTACTGTTAGGAGGAAGATATAACCGAATAAGTAAGAATAAAATTGGGGTTGAGAGTACTAAAGGGTTTTCTACTCTAGACAGGAGTTTAACAAGCAGCTAACTAACTGTTTATACTTATTATTTAATAACTGCGATTTTTATTGTTAAAAAAGTATTTGAATGCAACGGATGGATTGTATTTAAAACTTTCATATTTACAAGACAACGAAGTAAATACCCAGATTCTTACTACACTTTATTACTTTTTAAGAAACTACATTAATTATGGCATGAATAATTCATTTTTGGGGCCTTCTTCCAGGAAGACGGTTAGGGCATAAATCTTTTATCCAATTACGAATGGTATCCTCTGTATATAATTTTTGACCACATGCATGAGCGATCTCATCACGAAAAATCATATCTTGTATTGTCATTTTTGGATATTTTTTCCATAAACGCTTAGCAATTTTTCGACACTCTTCTCTAATCTTTTGCATGGGTCTTTCAGTCTCTTTCTCTTTAACAAGATTTATTAAAATCTTTAAATATTTACTTAGTAAATCATTGACAACTTGATATGAAAAATTGATTTGTTGATTGATGCCAATGTATTCATGAAGAAATTCTAAATACGATTTTTCAAGGAAATGTTTTAGATAACCTTTTTTATAAAATGTAATAAATTTCTCCTTCATCTCATCGATAACTATTTTATTTTCTTTTGTAGATATTTTTTTTATTACATTTTTATCTTGCATTGAGTTTATTAAAATATTTAAAAAATCAGAGTCTCTACTTATTTCTCTTTGCGTTGGATATTCTTCCAGCACCTGAAAAGATTCAGATAAATTATTAGCAATTAATTCCTTATCAAAATAATTATAATCTTCGCAAAATATATTAATTAACAAATAAGTTGGAACATAACCGATATATCTTGGAAATACTTTAAGTCCTGTTTCATTTTCGATTTTTACTAACGACTCAATCTTATCTTCATCAGCCCAGCATACATTTAACATTGGACCAATTGCTTCATCTCCCCAGGAATATGAACAATACTTATTCGAAAAGTGAGTTTTTGAATCATCATCCCGAGCAAATATCTCACTTTCTTCAATGCAGCCAATATCGAAACCTATTGCTATCTTCGAGGTAAAAAGATTATCTAAAAGTGATTCATGATAATCATGTGTGTATGGAAAGGAATGATATTTGAATAGCGCATCCGATTGGGTGCTATAGAATAATCTACTTTTTAAACCTTTGATATATTCAGTGTCATACCGATTGAGGGACATCTTCTGGCACTTTGGGCATAGTATCCCCATGAAGACATCATTTGGACCATGCAGAAAAATAATTCCATACTGAACAGCCGATAAGCGGAATTCAAAATCAGGCACATCGTAGGAGCATTCATCACAAATAAAGGAATAATCAGATTTCTTTTCATCAATATGTTTCATTGCTGACCCTCTACAATTATGACTCATCAGAAGTTTCCAGGTAAGAATATTTTGTTCAATCGATTGAACAACAATTTTGAAACGGCGAAAAGCTTAACCAATAATTAATCGACCAAAATTACTATAATCTTAAATAATATCAAAATACTACAACTGATCTTGATCAATAAACATCGAATCATCGCCATGGACAGATATTAGTTCCTTTACCAGTTCAATCATATCCCCTCTTTGATTAAGCGGTATTTTTTGCGCTCGCCGTAATATAATCGCCGCACACTTCAATGCCTCCATCTCTGCTTTATTGGCATCTCTGATATCAAGCAAAAGCTCTGAAAAGTCCATATACAGACCTCCTCAAAAAGATTGTGCTCTACTTGAGATTGAACCCTCTGCTATTAATGTGCCAGAATGGATTATTTATTAGATGATGCTTACAGAATGATTATTTGACAAGGGTTTCAGGCATTATGACACAACGAGGCAAGTAGAATATTTCTTATAATATATCGATTGACATGCACAAAATTAATTGCATTGATGCACTATTACTGTTACGCAGCTTTTGATAGTGGCAAGATATCACAAATTATATTTTACAATAATCTGATGGGAGATAGTTTTTTATATATTCTATTGGAAATGTAACTATTCCTAATTTTGACTTCATACCATTGCCCCATTTATCAAAGCTCCAATCGATTTTTCAAGAACTTGCGAAAGTTTGTCTGCGAATAGCAGTAAATGATCTTTATATTCATGGATTTGTGTATGTGTGAGGTTTGGAGTTGCATCAGCATGAAGGATATTATTACGGATTCCAGTCATTGAATTAATATCCGCTACAATATCGATAGAAGTAGCATTCTCAATATCATTTGACAGAGAATCTTCTCTTTCAAAAATTGGACATAATTCAAATATATTCTCTATTCCAATACGAGAGAACAATTTAAGAATAGCACTCTGCCCATGTTTGCCATAATCAAAGCTATTATCGATCTTAATGGAATTGACCAAATATTCAGGATACCATAATAAGGAAATCTCTTTTAATCTTTCAATTGAACTAAGTTTTAAATTATCTAAAGCAGAAAGGAATTGTTTATCAATTAGATATTTTGAATAACTCAATTTTATAATATCTGGCAACTGATTCGATTTAAGTTCTAATTGTTCAATCCTGAATACGTACTCGCTTATAACTTCTTCTAAGAATACTTCCAACTTCGCAACTAGGAAAAGCAAACATGCTTTATTAAAGATAGAATATTCAAAGGGCTTCTTTTGATGCTTCTCCGATATTTTTAGAAGTATTTCTACCTCAGAAAGCGCTGAAATAAATTCTTCATAACAAGAGAAAGAGTTGGACATTTTATTATCTCATTATGTTATTCATTTCACGTAACCAGGTGGATAACCTGTACTCCAGTTCTTTATTGTCAGAGGTCCTATAACTAATTGAATCTGAAAAACTTTTATCTCGAAACGGCAAATCAATATAGAGGCTTCTAATATCATCTTTTTTTGTTCGAATATTATCTAATGAAAAACGATCAAAACTAACCATTATAACATCCATTAAAGCCCTATTTAATAACGCATCTTTATTACCTTCTCTATCAACTACCTTTCTAAAGGCTCTTTCACCAAACACTAAATGCACTTTATTAACGGTGTCTTCAAATCTTATTTCAAATCTCTTGATTTCTTCGTTAGTTGCAGATCTGTTTTTTTCTATATACGCGTTTAAAAAAGTTTTCATCTTAGATGAATACCCTTTTACTTTACCAGTTCCTGAATCAAAAGAATCAGCAATGGCAAAATACCTAAGAATCAACTCTGCATCTAAGAAACGATTTTGTGGCGCTTTGAATCCAATACAGTCTAAAAATTTCTTATTAGTTCTCAATTTTTTTAACATGTTAATGAATGAACCACGATATATACTATTACGAAGTTCTTGTTCAGTGAGTTTTATTGAACTCTGATTTAATCTTTGAAAAATATCATATTTAATTTCAGGATGAGATTCTTGAAGAATAACGATTATTCTTAGTATTCCATTATTAAGAATTCTAGATGCCTTTGGGTTTATTTTTTGAAAGTAAAGCCCTTCAAGTTCACTAAGCACTTCCAAGCCTGTGAGACGAAACTCATTGCTAAAAAAGCGAGAAAGGCTATAAAGCCTCTGTAAACCATCGACCACACTCCACCGACTTTCCTCATCTTCCGCAACATATATTACTGGGATGGGGACATTCAAAAGAATCGATTCCATTAAAAGAGAAGCTTTTTTATTATCCCATACATAATTACGTTGATAATCTGGATCAAGAAGAAGGTCTCCTTCTCTTATCATCCTAATCAAGTCAGCAACACTTTTGTCATAAGCCTGTGTTCGAAGTTTGCGAATCTCTTTTGGTATTTCAGGGGAAGGCATTGCTTCATCATTATCTTCATCTTCAAATTCAATTTTATCGATATCCTGAGTTTGGTCCATCTGTTTCTCCTTCCTAATAGCCTGTTTTATCTTTTCAAGTACGGCTAATTGATATTATTGAATAGGTTCTTGATTTAACTTTCATATCAATTTTTCAGGTTTTTCATTACAAGTATATTGATAAGAAACAACAAAATGGAATTTATGAATCAATCAAAACTGGAGAAGTTTTATCTCCAGATTAATAACTTGAGGCAATAAGACATGAATAAGGGCATAATCGAACTATTTTATTTGAGAGTCAAGGGGAAAATTATTTCGGCTCACAGTTCATGGTTCACCGTTCAAGGTTACACGGATAAAAAAATCAAGGACAGACCCGCCATCGAGTTGTGATATCTGCTATAGATCACAAAATCGGTTCTAAGATCTAATGTTTCTCCTCCCTATCCTCTGTTATAGCAATTCCAATCATCAACTCATCCGGTCTATCCTGCACGCTACCATAATCCCCATCAGCGTATTGTATTTTGCCACGGTACTCACTCTTTACCGACATCTCTCCATCCTGGTCCATAAATAACATGGCATCGGCACATGATGAGCATGCCGGCCCATATTCTGTTTCTCCTTCATAGAATGCGGGGACCCAACCCTGATCTATTGACTCACCTATGTTTTCCAATTCGATGCCGCATATTGCACATTTCATTTCAATCCTCCTAATTTATTGATATTTTATTAGAAAAATCAATTCATGCCAATAAAAATAAATGCCGCAAGAAAATGAATTAATATCATGCCGCTTTCCTACGCTCATTTTCAAATAATGATAGTTGGTCAAAATTAACATCCATGTCCATCGGCTCTTTCTCCTTCTGGGGTGGTCGCATCTGCTCTGTAAAGTAGGAATAGATATCTTCCAGGACCTCATCAAAAGCAAGATGCTGGTCAACACACCGGTTCCACCAAAAATTAAAGAGGTCATTAACCGATATTTTCAGGATGGTATCATCTTCATAATGATTATAATCTCCTTCACACAGGAGTTCTTTCATTCGGGCCCAACCGGACCTCTCACGAAATCTGTTTGCCCTGCTTCTCCGAATCTCGTCTATTATCTCTTCCTCAGGAGTAGGATCAACACTATGGCCTGGTAGCCCAATCATATCGTAAATCGTGATATCTCTCTTTTTGATCTCATCCCAGATAAACTTCTCAACTTGCTTGTCATTCATAATTACCTCCAATAAAAAAGCCGCCCCACAATTTATGTGAAAGCGGCTCTTCAGAAAAAATGTTATTTATGATAACTGAATGATCTTGGATGTTATGGCTTCCTGTCAGGCTTACTCTTGAAACAGCTATCCCTGATCATCTCGAACAAGGCCACAAATAAACCTACGACAATAATTACTGCCAACGCAAAACCGACTATGACCAATGCAACTGCTGACAAAAAGATTAAAAGTTTTACGATCCAATAAAGAACGAAAAGGATGACTGCTACTGCGATTATGCCACCGGTCATTTGTGCAACCGGTTTAAAGACCTTCGCCATAAACACCTCCTGATTTAAGATTATTATTTGGATACTGAAAGTATTGACGTGATATTTTGAATGGGGATAAAATGAAAACCACGCAGCTAAACAGCAACGAGGTTTAATGGAACTACCGGAGACCCCTAATACATTTTTTCAGCCATTTAATGCAGATCAATTCGGAACTTTATTTTTTGAAGATCGCAACAAGTAAAATATTATGTTGGCCCTTGTTGATAACAAGTGGCAGTAAGTCTATTTGTTTGCTAAGTAGCTGGCAGAGGTTCACAGAGCGGAGTGAGCGAATAGTACTCCCCCCCTTATACTATTATTTCAAATAGTATTTAGGGAGGGAATATATGAAGACGAGTCTCACGTCGCCTCGTTCGTTTCATAGCCAGTATTAATACTGGTGATATCTGCATTGGTTTGCAATCCGGCATGGTAGTGCTTTATCGGAATGTAATTGTATCAGCACACAACTACAAAATATCAAATCCCCCTATCGTAAGATACACTGACGGTCAGAGGTCATGCGGTGTTATATTTCTTGTCCCGCCTCACCATGCGGGGCACCTGTTACGTATTAGGTGTCTGCTTTATCATCATACGCGGACGTAAACTTATTTATGCTGATTATAATAATTCTGGTAATTCTCGATTTCATAAAATTCTCTGTTCTTGATGGTTAATTGACTGAGATAATCTTTAATAACTCTAGAAAATCCCCTGATAACTTGTCCCTGTGATGCTCATAAACAAAGGCCGCATTATTCAATTTCAACCCCATTGTTAATAATCTGTCGATCCATTTTAATTTTTCGATATCTTCATCCTGATAGACATAGAATTGTCTACTTCCTGCTTTTTCCTTTCGACTTGGAATAATGCCTTTCTCTCGATAATATCTGACCCTCTGGCGTGGTATCCCGGTAAGGCGTTCAACTCTCAATATCCTATTGTTCATAAAATAATCTCCTTTGATATTATTGGGTATTGCTACCCAGCTATTATTTGGTCTAATCCATTTTATAGACCTTTGTCGCTCATACATTCACATGTGTTGAATTTTAATTACCTCCCTAACCTTATACAGTTAGTTTATTCAGGATTAGACCATTTACATTTATCGACTTTTGGCAGTCTTACATGCACATGCGTTCAAATATTATTACCCTCCTAACCTTATACGGTTAGTTTATTCAAGGACAGGTCATTCATATGAGGGAGGTCTTAATAAAGGAATTGAAAACAACCGGGATACAACTTTTCACTACTCGATATCTGATGTTTCAGATAGATTTTCAGCAGAATCTTTCGGGTAGAACGCCAATAAAGTATCTATATGATTATTTATGAGACCCCTATGCACTTCCCATTTTGAGAGCAAAAGATTCCTTAGTTCTTTCAGGTCAGGGCTGCTTATCATCTTGTCAATTGTCTCGGCATTAATGCCCAGCAATCGGCAACATTTATCACTGACCGTCGCCCTAGCTATGTCTCTCTTTTCCGCCACGATCTGAATCGCCCTTACCCTGCTATTTCCATCTCTACGGACGGACTCCATTACCTCCAAGATAATCTGTAACTGGTTGGTGATCCCTTGTCTCGATTTCCTGACCTTTTTAACCTTCTCTTCTGTCTGCGGTTCAGATCTAACCTCAACCGATTCAGGTTTTACTCCTACTGACTCAGTTTCAGGTTGCTTTGAAAATGACTGAATACGATTCTTGAACTTTGAAATTACGTTAAACATGCTATTTCTCCTTTGTGTAAAATTGTTAATGTTATTAGATTAGCGAGATAACAATCTTTTGTTATAGTTTATTGAATTATTGACCGATGTTAATAAACGGATAAATCGAATATTAATTTTGAAAGGAGGTAAAGAATACCTATGAATAAAGTTATGATCGGATTTATTGTTACTCTCATTATGTTTTGTTCTTATGCTATTGCAGCAGAGAATGGGACAAAAAACACTCAACAAAACAGTACACAGTATAATAACACGGGAACCACGCAAAATAGTACACAGTATAATTACGTAGGAGCCGCACAAAACAATTATAAAAAATCAGTTGAGACATATCAGAAAAACCCAACTCCTCAAAATCAACAAATAATGCAGCAAAGAGAGCAGATCAAAGAAATACGTGAAAAACAATTTAATAAATAGTTCAAATACCAATTTATAATATTTGAAATATCACGAACCTAGTTGAGAGCGCTTATAATACTCTTATGAGCGCTCGAATTGCTTATATCATGCGGCTAATCTTTCGGGGGTCTGAACATCAATACCCTTGCCCTGTAATATTAAACTCAAGACCTTTTCAGTCTCATTCAACATTTTAATGCATGCGATATAAGGCGACATGCTCAAATTCTCTGCATACGCCTCGATGTATCGGAATGAGTTGCCAAGATACTTTTCTCCACTCTTGCCGACAATTAAACAAAGTGCCTGCGCCGATAACTCTGCAACAATCTCCTGTAGGCTATCCTGACCACTTTTCAAGGCACCTTTTACCTTCTCATGAGCACAATGCGCCAGCTCGTGGAAGAATACACATTCTTCATCTGTGGCAAGTGCAATCTCTTTTCGGTTTGAAGAGTAATATCCTCTGTATGAATAGTTCCCTGGTATCGCTTTGACTGAAATACCCCACTGCTCAGCTCTCTCAATTAATGGGAGTTCTGGCAAATATATCTGTTGGTAATCCAGGGGTTCACCATCGGTATCCTCAACACGAAAAACCGGACAGCACCCAAATCCAGACAGCGCCTCTTTCTCTTCACCACTATCATCCTCTACCTTCTTGAAATAGGGCACCAATATTGTGAACGACTTAGATCCCTTTTTCACATAGCGGTTTGAACTCTGCCATTGGCGATAACCTCTGGCATCCTGAGTACCAGCGAAAAACATAATTGTCCGATTTAGAATGCTCCAATGAGAGCTTGGCAGGTCAGGAATAGGAAACATAGTATAGGCTACCGCTTCCGGGACCGCGCCAGATTTAAATTTCTCCAAAATACTATCCAACACTACTTTCACATTGGCGTTCATAATGATATCCTCCTTTCATTTTATTGATTTCAGTTTTTACTTGTTGCCTGCAGTCATCACAGATGCCGTGAGTGATGCAGTTTTTCGGCGGGATATCTCTTTGCAGAGATTTGAAGCGGATAAATTTACCGCACCAGGAACAAATGACCATCAGTCTCATGATAACCTCCTCTTAAAATAGAAAAGCCCCGTGATACTCAGACCACGAGGCTTTCAATGTTTATGATTTTAGATGTCAATTACCGTCAAAGATACAGGAGGCACACCTTGTTGGATCCCTACACGACTTACAGACCCATTTCCGGTCGATAATCTTACCCAACAATTCAAACAAATCATTAAGAGTCTTTGTCATGGGCATTCCTCTCGCCCAGGCGATCCGTCTTAAGGTGCAACTATTTCTTTTACTGAGTTCTGGTGTATACGCCATGAAGACCTCCCTTACAGTTGTTCAGGTTCTATAGGCTGAAGAAAGATCACATTATTGGCATCTTTTCTTTCTGGTCGCCAATGACTTGCCTCTCTGATCTTCTCGACTTGAAAAGCAGGTCTTATCTTCCAGTGTTTATCGCACTCTATCTGGCGCCCATTAAACTTGATGGATTGTAATTCCTTCAGGGATGTGTATCCCCACTCTGCATTGATCAAGTCATCATTCAGGATGGCAAATCCGAAAAATAAATCTTCACCATCATACTCTGCGAGCCACCAATGACAGTCAAAAATACTGAAATGCAGGTAAATCATTTTATCCCTTAATGGGACCTTCTCCGTCTCATACAATTTCGGGACATGCGCAAGAATCTCTTGTGTAATTCCGTTCAGCATATTGTTTCTCCTTTCTGAAAATAGATAAAAAAATACCGCATGGTCTCATGACCAACGCGGCTGCCAGTTCTTATTGTTTTATTGATTGTTAATTACGGGATAAGGTCTTCAGGATTAGGATCTCTTGGCGGGTCTTCGTCATCTTCATCATCTGTTT
>Ga0153915_10004976_pt1 | contig 12313 bp, 12 predicted proteins | sample Opewatmetagenome_2_FD_107003 | JGI IMG/M metagenome (GOLD analysis project Ga0153915, IMG submission 107003) | Freshwater wetland microbial communities from Ohio, USA - Open water 3 Core 3 Depth 3 metaG | ecosystem: Environmental > Aquatic > Freshwater > Wetlands | place: USA: Ohio, Lake Erie... | reverse complement strand
GTTCCAGCCCATCGCACTGATGCACGGCCCGTGGAGCTTTGCGAACGTCGCGGAGAACCCGGCGCGCGAGCGGGCGATCAGCATTCGCATCTCGCCCTGCTCGTAGAGATCGATCGGACGCTCGGCGTGTCGCATCGTCCGCGAGAAGCCGAACGCGACCAGTAGCTCGTGCAACGGTTCGGGATCCCGCGCCGCCATCATCATGAACGAGATGCCGCGCAGGCCGACGGGATTACCAGCAGTCGACGTCATCGAGTCTCTCCGGTGTTCGCTTGCCAGCTCTTCCAGTAGTCAGCGACCTCGAGCGCGGCTGGCGCACAGATCTCGAGTGGTCGTCGCGTGTCGATCATCACGGCGACCTCCTCGGTGCGCTGTGCGCTCGGAGCGCGAGCGATCGCGCGCTCCTGCGGACCGTGATGGATGCCCTGCGGATGGAACGTCAGCATGCCGGGCCGGATGCCCTCGCGGCTGAAGAACTCTCCCGCGTGATAGAAGAGGACCTCGTCGAAGTCGATGTTCGAGTGATAGAACGGCACCTTCATCGCGCGGGGGTCACCGTTCTCGAGCGGGCGGGGTGCGAACGTGCAGATCGCGACGTTCGGCGCGATGAACGTCGTGTGAGCCGACGGCGGCAGGTGATAGCGGTCGCTCGAGACCGGCCGGATGTCGCGAACGTTGAGCTGCCAGACGCTCAGCGTTCCCTTCCAGCCGACGACATCACACGGATTGTGCGGATAGAACACGGACGTCAGCTGACCCTGGCGCTGGATCACGACCTTCCACTCGTCGGGACGGCACCCGGGCTGGCCGGCCGCGAGTGCGCTCTTCTCGTCGGGGGAGGGCACCCGGAGCACCGCCGGATCGAACAGCGCATGCTGGCCGAGCATGCCGCGATCGGGCAGCGCGAGCTCGCCCGTGGTCTCGACGACGAGCAGCCGCGTCTCGCGCGTCGGAGCGAGTCGGTAGAGAGTGCCGCGTGGGATGACGAGGTAGTCACCGGGCTCGTAGGAGAGCGGGCCGAAGTCGGTCTCGATCCGTCCTGCACCCGCGTGGACGAACAGCAGCTCGTCGCCATCAGCGTTGCGGAAGAAGTACGGCATCGGCTCGCGGAGCGTCGCGAACTCGATCCGGCAGTCTGCATTCCCGAGCAGCGCCGTCCGGCTGGCGAGGTAGTCGCCGGGCGGCGTCCGATCGAGCTCGTAGAGGCGAGGGCGGAGCGGACCCTCGATCCGCGTCCAGCCGACGGGCGCGTGCTCGCGATAGAGGTGTGCGTACCGCCCGAAGAAGCCGTTGCGCGCGTACTCCTCCTCGACGGTGCCCTCGGGAATCGCGACGTGTGCCTGCGTGGCGACCCTGCCACGTACGTACGGGATGGACATACGTAGAAACTCTCTCTGTTGGCCGAGTCTGAAAAGAACTATGTTTCGGCTATCATTGTGCGCGTCATGAACAATGTGGCAGTCACGCTGGAGCAGGCACGAGCGCTCGATGCCGTCGAGCGAGCCGGGACCTTCAAGAAGGCCGCGGCGCGGATCCGCCGAGGCCACACGTCTGTCCTGTACCTGATCAAGACGCTCGAGGAATCGCTCGGGTTCGCCGTGCTCGATCGCTCCGGCTACCGCACGCGATTGACCCCGCGCGGGCGCCGTGTCCTCGAGGGGTGTCGGGGACTCCTCGCCGCCGAGGCGGAGCTCGCCACCACGATCCTCGAGCTGCGCGAGGGCTGGGAGCCGACGATCGCGGTGGTGTTCGACGGCATCGTCGCGATCGAACCGCTGCTGCACGCCGTTGGCCGGCTCGTCGCCGAGAAGGTGCCGACGCGCATCGACGTGCGTGCCGAGTTCCTCGGCGGCGTCGAGGACGCGTTCGAGTCGATGACGGCCGATCTGATGATCTCGGTCCTCCCGCCGCGCACGGTCGGTCTGACCGCCGTCGAGCTGCCTCTGCTTCGCGCCTCGCTCGTCGCGCGCGCCGATCACCCACTCGCGCGCGGCAAGCACACCGAACGCGACCTGAAGAGTCACCTCCTCCTGACGGTGCGCGGCTCGGATCCACGCCTCGATCTCTCGACCGCCGGTATCGAGGCGCGGTCGACCGTGCTGCTCAACGACTTCGCGGCCAAGCGCGCGGCGATCCTCGCCGGCATCGGCTACGGCTGGTTGCCCGACGGGATGATCGCACGCGAGCTCGCCAGGGGACGGCTCGAGAGGATCCGCTGGACGCGACCCTCCACCCACGCGTTCCACCCGCGCCTCTACCATCGCGGGCAGCCCGGGCCCGCCGCGCGCCAGCTGATCGCCGCGCTGTCTGCCTAAATGACGAGCGAGGTCACGAGCGCGCCGATCGCGATACCAGCCAGGCAGAACGCCACCAGGAGGACCGGTGGGCCCGGGCAGCGGCGCTTCGGCCGATCGAGCAAGATGACGAGGTCGGCGGTCGTTCGTTCGGGCGCGAGGAGCTGGTCGAGTCGCTGCGGCAGCATCTGGAGCGTCTCGCGGTCGTAGCTCACCGCAGCCTCTTCGGCCTCGAAGTCGAGCAGGGCCGCCAGGGCCTCGCGCGAGATCACAGGGGTGACGGCGTCCGCCATGGCGTCAGAACAGGATGAGGAGAAGGAGGCCGAGGGCGAGCGTCACCGCGAAGCTGACGATCGTGATCGTGACGTGACGCGAGCCCGTCAGGTCGATGGTCGACGGGTCGACGAGCTCCAGCGGCATGTGGACGAGAAGCGCCGGCGGAGTGCCTTGCGCGCTCTCGGTGGGAGCGAGGATCTCGTCGAGGCAGTCGTCGAGGCACTCCTCCGCGTCTGGGTCGATCGGCGCGGGGGCGAGGAGCTCGTCCAGCCGCATGACTGGCATCGGTGTCGTGATCCGCTCCTCCTCGACCTTGCCGGCGGTGCTCAGCAGGCCGAGTAGCTCGTCGCGCGGAATCGGTGAGGTCGCGGGGTCCGGCATGGCGCCGGTGAATTGCAGTCGCCATGCCTCGGGGCGGTTCGCGCAACATCGCGTCCTCAGGTCCTGGGAGCGTGCTCACGCGCCCGGCGGAGCACGAATGGACCGGCGGCAGCGGATCTACGAGCACCTACGCATTGACGTCGGATTTTGTGCGACCGAGCGGCTCGTCGTGGCTCGTCAAGCTCGAAGGAGACGACGATGGGATTTTTCAAGGATCTGAAGAACAAGATCACGGGTGGTGCAGCGACGGTTCGCGTGAATGTTCCGGCGGCGCGCCGCGGCCAGGCGGTGCCGGTCCAGGTGCAGGCGACCGCGAAGGCGAACGGGAAGGCGACCGCGGTGTACCTGCTGGTCCGCGCGACCGAGAACGCTCAGTTCAAGGACTCGAACAACGAGAAGGTCAGCGGCTCGAAGATCAGCTACGAGAACCGCGTCATGATCGCGGGCGCGGTCGACCTCAAGGAGGGCGAGACCTACAACTGGGAAGGCCAGGTCGAGCTGCCGCCGAACGCCAACCCGACGCTCCGCGGATCGATCATCGACCACACGTGGGAGATCCAGGCAGGTCTCGATATGCCCGGGAACGATCCCGACTCGGGCTGGCAGTCGTTTGACGTCCAGTAGCGCGTTCTGACGCACGCGACCCGGGCAGCGTCAGGTATCGGTCGGCGACGAGCGTTCACAGCCTGGAAACGCTGGCAGGCCACGGCAGTGGTTCGGCCAACTTCCAGGGAACACTGGTTGCTACGTCGACGATGCATGACCATCCGCGAACTGCAGCGGCGGGCGGTCGACGGCATCAAGCGCCACGCGCTCCTGATGTCGCTCGATTCGCCACGCGCCCAGGCACACATTCTCACCGAGTATCTGTGGAGCGAAGAGGGCGCCGAGACGGCTGCCCTTCATCGCACGACGTCGGCGGCGACACCGCCGTGGGTGGACAAGCTCGCCGCGAACCAGCTCGCCGACGAGCAACGCCACGCGGCGCTCCTGCGCGAACGACTCGTCATGCTCGGCGCGCGAACCGATCGCACGCCGCCGGGGCTGATGCGCGCGAAGCTGTGGTGGGTCGAGCGCGCGACCGCGCCGTACATGAATGCGTTCGAGGCTGGGCCCGTCGTCGTGCTGCTGGCGATCGCGGCGCAGCTCGAAGGCACGGGCGTGCGGATGTTCGGCCGTCACCTCGACGTGCTCGAGCTGCATCGCGCGGATGATCCGACGACCGCGGTGCTGCGCCAGATCCTGTCGGACGAGAAACGCCACGCGAAGAGCTGCGCGGCGGCGGTCGAGCGGCTGGTCCGCGACGACGAGCGGCCGATGCTCGACGAGCTCCGCGATCGCATCGCGATGATCGATCGCGCGTTCGGCGTGACGATCTCGGTCGTGTTCTGGCTCGTGATCGCGGCCCACGCGGCGCACGACCGCGTCGGTGCGCGCGGAGGTGCCCTGTGATGCAGCGAGGCCCCCGGATCGCGATCGTGTCGGACACCGTCGACGACATCAACGGCATCTCGCTCGGGCTGCGCCGGCTGGTCGCGGCCGCGCGGAGGGCAGGGCACGAGGCTCACCTCGTCGGAGCGGCGAAGCCGGGCGTCGTCGATGAGGTCGTCCGGATCTCGGCGGCGATGACGGCGTGCTTGCCGATCTATCCCGATATGACCTGGAGCGTTCCCGAGCTGCCACCACTGACATCGTGGCTCGCGCGCAACGCCGACATCGTTCAGGTCGCGACACCCGGTCCGATGGGCATCGCCGGTGTGATCGCAGCGCGCATGCTCGGCCTGCCGGTGATCGCGCAGTACCATACCGAGGTCGCCGAGTATGCCGCGCGGATGACCGGCATGCCGATGGTCGGAGCGCTCGTCCAGCCGATCGTCGCCTGGTTCTACCGGCAGGCGGATGTCTGTCTCGCTCCATCGCAGGCGGTCGCAACGCGCCTCGCGTCGTTCGGGATCTCCGAGCACCAGGTGTGGCGGATCCGCCGCGGCGTCGACCTCGACCTGTTCCATCCCGCACGTCGTGATCGCGCCGCGCTCGCGCGCTGGGGCATCGGCGACGAGCCGGTCGCGCTCTACGTGGGACGGCTCTCGAAGGAGAAGAACCTCGACGCACTCACGGCGGCGTGGGCGATCGTCCATCGAGAGCGGCCGACCGCGAAGCTCCTCGTCGTCGGTGGCGAGGGTCCGCTCGCAGGCTCGTTTCGCTCGCCCGGCATGATCGAGACCGGCGGTCTGTTCGACGAGGAGCTCGCTGCCGTGTTCGCATCGGCCGACGTGTTCGCGTTTCCGAGCGAGACCGAGACGTTCGGCAACGTCGTCGTCGAGGCTGCAGCGAGTGGGCTCCCCTCGATCGTCGCGTCCGCGGGCGCATCGCACGAGCACGTCATCCATGGCGAGACCGGCCAGGTGATCGAGGGGCGCGATGTCGCGCAGCTCGCGGCGAGCATCATCGATCTGTTCGACGATCCGGCGAAGCGTGCCCGCATGGGCGAGGCGGCGCGCACACACGCGGCGGGCTACGATCTCGGTGAAGCGGTTCACGAGACCTGGGCGATCTATGATCGGGTGATCGCCGAGCGAGCTCACATCGAGGCCGCGTCGTGATCAGCGTGGTCATCGAGTGCTGGAACATCGACAGCCAGGCCACGAGCCTCGCCCGGCTCCTCGAGCGGCTCGCTCCGCAGGTCGGATCGCTCGGTGCCGAGGTCATCGTCACGCACGCCGGCATCTCCGGCCGCGACCGAGAATCGCTCGCCGCGACGTTCGGCGCGATCACCTGGCTCGAGCTGCCTGCGACGGCTGGTTACTACGAGCACAAGAACCGCGGCTTCGACGCCAGCACCGGCGAGATCGTCGCGTTCATCGATGGTGACTGCGAGCCGTGCACGAGCTGGCTCCCATCGATCGTCGCGCCGTTCGCGGCAGGGGCGCAGGTGGTCGCCGGCGCGACGTCCTACGCGGGTGCACTCGCGTCGCTCGCGAACGAGCTCGACTTCCCGTACTTCGACGGCGCCGAGAGGCGACGTCGGTTCGCGGCAACGTCGTCCTCCACCGCTCCGACGGTGCGTAACTTCTTCGCGAACAACGTCGCGTTCTCGCGCGAGGCATTCGGATCGCGCCGCTATCCGACGCTGCCGATGTTCCACGGCCAGTGTCAGGTGCTCGCGCTGCGCTTCGTAGAGGCGGGGATCCCGATCATCTTCGCACCCGGCGCGCGTGTGACCCACGCCTGGCCGGGCAGCGTCTCCGAGTGGCTGCAGGTGCGGCTCCTGCGCGGCGCCGATACGACGAAGCTCTTGCCCCACGTCCTCGCGACCTATGCACCCGAGATGCGACCGGCCGCGGTCCGCCTCGGTCCGTTACCGGCGCTCGTGGTGCTCGCGCTCCGTGCAGTGACGGGGTCGCTGTCGGCCCTGCGCCGGGGGCCTGTCGTGCGTGGCCTCGCGCTCGTCGCAGGGGTGACCGCCGTCGACGCGATCGGCGCCGCGGCGGCTCCCGCGGTGTACCGCTGGATCGCATGATGTCCCCGGATGAGCTCGTCGCGGCGGCCGGCATCTATGCCGGCACGTTCGCCGTCGGCGCGATCAGCAGCGTGATTCCGATCGTCAGCATCGAGGTGTTCCTCGTCGGTGTCACGATCGCGCACGGAGCCGGCGATGCAGTACCACTCGTCGTGCTCGCGACGCTCGGTCAAGTCCTCGGCAAGCTCCCGATCTACGCGGCGACGCGCGGTGTCACGGCGGTGCCCGGCAGACAGCGACGGTGGGTGGAAGCGATGCGCGCGTGGGTCGCGAGGACCGGCAATCGACCCGCGCTCGTGCTCGGCTCCAGTGCGTTTCTCGGGCTCCCGCCGTTCTCGATCGCGTCGACCGCGGCCGGCGCGCTCGCGATCCCGCCACGAACGTTCTGCACGGTGATCGCCGCCGGTCGAGCGCTGAGGTTCGCGCCGCTGATCATCCTGGCGCGCTGCTTGCTCTGAGGCGGTCTCGCTCGAGCTGATCCAGGCCGCGCTGCCTACGTGAGTGCGCCGGAGCCGCGGCGTTCGCGCGCGCGCCGGGTGGCCTTGACGTCGAGGACGAGGCGCTGGCCGCGGTACTTCGTCAGGCCGGGGACGGCCGAGAGCATCGTCTCGCCTGCCAGCCAGTCGCGGCGCACCGTTTCGAACCCGACGGCGTCGAGTCCTGCGAGCAGCATCTGCACCGAGTGGGCGACGCTCGCGAAGTGGACGTTGCGCGTTCCATCCTGGAAGCGCGCGACCGAGCCTGCCGCGATCCTCTCGGGATGCAGATCGACGATCCGCAGCCGCCCACCGGGTCGGAGCGAGCGAGCGAGCGAGACGAGCAGGGGATCGAGGTTGGGCACGTGCTCGAGCACGAGCACGATCAGCGCGAAGTCGAACTGGCGGGGCAGGGCGAACGGCGCGGTGAGGTCGACGACGCCGAAGCCGACCCGCGGATCCTGATAGCGCTGCGCGGCGACCGTGAGCATGCCGTGCGAGCCATCGATGCCCAGGTAGCTGCGCGCGCCTTCGGAGATCGCGCGAGCTGCATGGCGGCCCGTGCCACAGCCGAGCTCCAGGACGTCGGCGTCTGCGCAGCCGAGCGGTGCGTGATCGAGGATCCAGGAGGTCGCCGCCACCAGCGAGTTGGGATCGTGGTCGTATGTGGGCGCCCAGCGGTCATAGCCGGTTAGCGTTTCTGCGGGCCCGAGGAGCTCGTCATCGAACGTGGCCATTGCCGACCCATAGCACGCGCCAATGAAGTGAACTGTGGTCCGAGGTAACGCATATGTTGCGTACGATCTCTGCGCAATTTCGCCGTACAATAGATGCGATGCGTTGGGTGGTGCTCGCGGTGACTGCGACGGCGTGCGGCCGGTCCGGCTTCGGGATCGAGGTCGACGCGGCGCGCGGAAGCGGCGGTCCGGACGGCGCGCTCGTCGACGGTGATGGAAGCGTCATCGTCGATCCGATCGACGCCCCGCTGGGCAGCGCCGTCGTGAAGTTCGGCGAGACCCCGACATCCAACGTCATGGGCGTCACCGCCGATACGTATCTCAACGGAGAGGCTGGCTCGACCGGAAACAACTACGGCGCCTCGACCAGCCTGCAGGCGGAGAGCACCCAGGACCACGCGTTCGTGAAGTTCACGATCACGGCCATCCCGGCCGGCAAGACCGTGCTCGCCGCTCGCTTGCACCTCTACAGCCAGACGTCGTTCGCCGCTGGCGGCGTGGTCTACCCCGTGCTGCAAGACTGGACCGAGGGAGGCAACTCGGGGACCGCGGGCATCGCGAACTGGAACATGCGGACGGCGACACAATCGTGGTCCACGGCCGGAGGCTCGGCGGGCGCGCAGATCGCGACGTTCACGACGCCCTCCGGCGCGGGCGAGTTTGGTATCGACCTTCCCGTCGCGACCGTGCAGGGATGGGTCAACACGCCCAGCTCCAACTTCGGTGTGATGATCTCCGCGACCGGCGGCGCCGATCTCAGCTTCTCGTCGAGCAACAACGCGACGCCCGCGAACCGGCCCGAGCTGGTCGTGACCTACACGCCCTAGAAGCGCCAGGTCGCGCGCGCGGACATCCCGCCGTTCGCGCTCGGTGCGACCTCGACGCGAGGCATCCGGCGGATCGGCCGGTTCATGACGGTCCAGACGATGCCGGTGACCGTGATCGCGCCACCGCCGATCATCATCGACACACCGACCTTGCCCTTGAGGAGCGCGCTGTCCTGCTGCGATGCGAGCGCCGGGTGCATCGACAGGTCGGACTCGCAGCCGGTCGGGCAGTCCTTGACGTACTGGCTCGCGAAGTCATCCATCTGGTTCTTGCCGAGCAGCCAGAACGCGAAGCCGCCGGCAGCGATCGCACCGCCGGTCGCGGTGATCGTCCATGGAATCCAGCGCGGCGACTTGTACTCGACGATCACGGCCGACTCGAGCGGGACGAGCTTGAGCTTCTGCTTCGCCGTCATGCCACCCGTGACGACCAGGCGACGCGACTCGGGGAGATAGCCTTTGCGCTCGGCGATGACGGAGTGCTCGCCCGCGGTGACGCGCATCTTCTTCGTGCCGGGTGAGTCGAACCACGGCTTGCCATCGAGCTGGATGTGCGTGCCGGGCTGGTCGCACGTCACCTCGATATCGGCGAGCTGCTTGCGCACCAGGCTCTGGTAGTCGAGCGCCTGCTGGTAGAGCTCCGCGGTGAACGGTATCGCGCCGAACCGCAGCGCCTTCTCGAGCTCGTCGGCCGCCTCGAGGATGCGATCGAGACGGATCAGCGTGACCGCCATGTTGTAGCGGATCATCGGATGGTCCCAGAGGGCGATCGCCGCCTTGTACTTCTCGAGGGCGGGCGCGTGCGCGCGCTCGGAGAACAGCTGGTTGCCTTCGGCGAACAGCGCGTTCGCTTTCGCCTGCTGGTCGGCGGGAACACCGACGGCCCACGGCGTGTCCGCATGCGCGGGGGCCGCGATGACACACAGCAGGAACACGAGGAGGAGTGTTCTCATTTGAGCTCGGGGGTCGGCGTGGACGCGGGCTTGGCGCGCAGGTCCTTGTTGTAGATCGTCTTCGATTCTTGCTCGAGCTTGTCGGCACGGGCGCGTTCGCGCGCAGCCATCGCCTCGGCGGCTGCCTTCGCGTTCTCGGCGGTGACCTTCGCGGTTCGTGCCTCGGCGCTCGCCCTGCGTGCGATGTCCGCCGCGGCTTGCGCTTTCTCCTTCTCGGCCTGTGCGTCGATCAGTGCCTTGCGCAGCTCGGCGTTGGACTTCTCGAGCTCCTCCTGCGACTGCTTGACGTTCGCGTCGGCCTTCACGACGAGCGCCTGCGCCTTCTTCGCCTCGGCTTCGGCGGCAAGTCGCGCCTTTTCTTTCTCCTCGATGATGTCGAGCTTCTGCTGCAGCGCCGACTTCGCCGACTGCGCTTCCTTGGCGGCCTGGTGCCACGCCGCCTCGTTGTCGGTGGCTTCGTCCTTGGCCTTCTTGAGCTGGATCAGGAACAACGCGCCGCCGGCCATGATCGCGAGCGGGATGACCAGCGCCATCGTGAACGCGATCACGCGGCCGCGCCGCGCCCGTGCGACGCCCTTCTTCACGGCCTTCATGAAGTCCGCCTCGACGGCGGAGAGCTCCATCACGTGCTTCTTCTGGTTCGCGAGTGCTTCCTGGGCGGGCACGCCACGCCAGACCAGATCGTTCGAGCGCTTGTGCGCGTCCCACTGCTTGGCCGCCTGCCGCAGCTCGTGCATGAAGCTGCGCATCGCCTGGCTGTCCTCGAGCCAGCGGCGGAGCGTCGGCCACTCGGTGATCAGCATCTCGTGCACGATCTCGACGGTCGCGACCTGATCTTCCGTCTCGACGTGGATCAGACGTGCGCGAACGAGTTGATCGAGGATCTCCTCGACCCCCTGACCGAGCGAGAGCAGCTCGTTGCGATCGACGATGGCTCGCGTGCCTTCCGGCGTCACGAGCCGCGTCATGATCGCACGCAGCAGGATCTGGCTCTGCGGCGCCACCGCAGCCGAGACCTGATCCGCGTGGCGCGCGAACGCACCGCCGACACCACCCATCTGCTGATAGGCGGTCATCGTCAGCGTCCGGCGCTCGCGATTGCGAGAGTCCCACAGGCGCGTCGCAGCAAACGACAGCAGCGGTAGCGCACCGCGGGAGCTGGCGGCCTGGAGCATCTCCTCGATGATCCGCGGATCCTCGAACGAGTAGCCCGCGAGCTCGGCAGGGCGGACGAGGGTCTCGCGCAGGTTCTCGTGATCCGGTGCGGTCAGAAAGAACAGGCCGCGCGACAGCTCCGCGAGGAAGATCTTGTGTCCGGCGAGTCGATCGAGGAAGTCGGCGCGCATCGACAGGACGACGCGCACGGGAGAGCTCGGATCGTCGGCGGCGGCCAGGATCGCGGCGAGGAACTGCGCGCGGATCTCGTCGCTGTCACACAGCGTGAACAGCTCCTCGAGCTGATCGACGACGACGAGGATGCGCTGGTTCCGCCGGGTCGCAAACCTGCGCAGCATCGCGCCGAACAGGCCGGGGGACTCGCGCAGCTGCAGCAGGATGTCCTCGGCGGGTTGCTCACCGGTCGCGAGGGTCTCGTCGAGGATGCCGACGAGGCGATGCAGCGGTACGCGTCCCGGACGCAGCACGCGAACCTGCCAGCGCGTATCGGCGCTGCGCATCGCGGGGATCAGACCGGCGTGGACGAACGATGACTTGCCGACGCCGGATGGACCGATCACCGCGAGGAGTGGCCAGCCATCGAGCTGCGCCATCGCCGTGCGGATCTCGTTCGAGCGGCCGAAGAAGTACTTCGCGTCGTTCTCGCCGAACGCTGCGAGCCCGCGGTACGGGCACATGTCTCCGCTGACCCGGTCGGACTTCGGCGCGAGGAATGCCTGGAAGTCGGCGAGGAGGTCGGTCGCGTTCTGGTAGCGGTGTTCTTTGCGCTTCGCGAGGCACTTGTCGACGATCGCGGCCAGGTCGGCGGGGATGCTCGGATCCTGCGAGCCGATGCTGCGCAGGGGCGTGTCGAGGTCGCACAGCCGTGCCTTCAGCTTGTCGGGCGCCGTCGAGCCGGCTGGGTGGACATCCGTCAGGGCGCGCCAGAACATGATGCCGACCGCCCAGAGATCGGACTGGTGATCCACCACGTCGGTGCCCCATTGCTCGGGGGACATGTACGGCATCGTGCCGACGACCGAGTTGCTGCCGAAGGTGTCTGAACCGTGGCTGTCGTCGATCGAGAGCGCGCGAATATCGGCGGCGTTGACCGCTTCACTGAGCGCGTGCGAGGTGCGGTCCATGAGCCGCGCGACGCCGAAGTCGAGGACCTTCACCTGGCCACGATCGGTGACAAAGATGTTGCTCGGCTTGAGGTCGCGGTGAACGATGCCGTGTTCGTGAGCACGTTCGAGTGCGCGCACGACGGGGATCATCAGCTCGGTGAACTGGCGCACCGACGGCTTGCCCTCGAGCACCTCGGACAGCGTCTTGCCCTCGAGATACTCGAGGACCATGTACGGCAAGCCGGCGTGCTCGCCGACCTCGAAGATCGTGATGATGTTCTCGTGCGTGCAGCGCGCCGTTGCACGTGCCTCGACGAGGAAGCGCTGGACGAAGTCTGGGTCCTCGTGGAGCAGGAACTTGATCGCGACCTTGCGGCCGAGCTTCGTGTCGCGCGCGAGGAAGACCTGGCCCATGCCGCCGCGCGCGATCTCGCGGATCATCTCGAAGCGGCCGATCGTCTTGTTCTTCGAGAAGTCGAGCGGCTGACGAACGTCGTGTCGCGTCTTGCTCACGTCGGAGTGATGAGGGAACGCCGGCGGCGACGACCGAGCCTTCGTCGGCTCCGC
>Ga0153915_10004975_pt1 | contig 12315 bp, 9 predicted proteins | sample Opewatmetagenome_2_FD_107003 | JGI IMG/M metagenome (GOLD analysis project Ga0153915, IMG submission 107003) | Freshwater wetland microbial communities from Ohio, USA - Open water 3 Core 3 Depth 3 metaG | ecosystem: Environmental > Aquatic > Freshwater > Wetlands | place: USA: Ohio, Lake Erie... | reverse complement strand
GTTCTTCCCGCAACGCGCCGAGCCAAAGCGCCCCGAGAAGCAGCACCGCAAGGCCCAACCCTGATACCAGAATGACTTCCGGCGCACTTCCACGCATGCCCAAACGGGCGATCACCACGAGTGTGGCGGTGATCCCATAACAGGCGAGAACAACTCGACGGGGTGGCAATCCGCGAGCTAAGAGCAAGTCGTAGAAGTGGCGGCGGTCCCCGCGGAATGGGGATTTCCGCATTTTCACGCGGCGGATCACTGCCAGCGCGGCATCGAGCAGCGGAAGCCCCGCCACCATTACGGGGAACAGCAACCCTGAGCTGGTTGCGGGACTCGACCGATAGAGGTTCAGTCCGAGGAAGGCGATTCCCAAGCCGAGCACCGTGCTGCCGGAGTCGCCAAGGAAGATTTTCGCGGGCGGGAAGTTGAAGAGAAGGAACCCGGCGCATGCGCCCACGAGACTCCAGGCGACCGCGGAGCCCAGCGCGCTTCCGAGTGCATCGGGCAGCCCCAAATACCCCGTGGCAATGATGGCGGTCACTCCCGCCGCCAAACCATCCAAGCCGTCAAGAAAATTGAAGGCATTCGCGAACGCCACGACGAAGATGCAAACGGCGGCGACACCTAGCGGCCCGCTGCCATGCACGGGCAGGCGCCAACCGCCGTGCCACAGCGTGACGCCAGCAGCAATCTGCGCCGCCAGGCGGAGCAGCGGTGAAACGCCGCGGAGATCGTCCGCCAGTCCCGCGGTCCAGATCAATCCCAGCGCCGCGAAAAGGTGCCATTCGAATCGCGCACCCAGCGCGGCCGGGAACAATGTGTCCGCAGAGATGGCGAGCGCGATAGCAACGCCGCCGAGCCGGGGAATCGGGTGCCCGTGAATCTTCAGCGGACCGGGAAGGTCAAAGAGCTGCCAGCGCTGGCACAGTCGTATGACCACCGGCGACAGCAGCAGCACCAGTGCGAACGCTGTCGCGCCGGCAATCGGACCGTCTGCGTTCATCCGATCACCCGGTGGACCAGGCGCCGAAGGTGCCTCATGCGCACGCGGGCAGCCTTGCGAGCCAGGCCGCGAACCCCGGACTGGCGAAAAGCGGCGCGGGCGTCCCGCATGTGCAGCCGGACGAGGCCCGGCGACACGTCGCGGTAGAACAGGCGCTCCGACGAACCGCCAGTGATTTCATCCGAGAGCCGGCGGAAACGGTCGAGAACCATCCCACTCATCTCCGGCGATGGAACCTCTCCGAACCCGGTTTCATCGAGCATGACCGGCCGCACCTCCACGCGCGCCAGACCACCGGAGGAATCAAGTCCGGCGACGACGATGAGGCCCTCCCTTTCGAACGGAGAAGCGACGTCGCCCGAGACGATGCTGCCCAGGCCATAGAAGCAAAAGAACGGACTGGCGCGCTCCGCGCTTAGAACCTTGGCGCCGCTGATGCGATGGGAGTGCGCAGCGGCGACAATTCCGAAGCCGGACTTCGCGATGGAGTCCATGCGAGCAACGTCGCCGGGGTCGGGACGATTTGTCCGCATGCAGCCGGTGTGAAGCAGGGCGATCGAGTACTGCGCGCCGCGGGACTTCAGCACTTCGATTGCCTGGGATGCGCGATGGAACGTTGCGGGCTCGACACCGGGAGAACTGCGGGTGGCCAGATCCGAGGAGGCAGTCGCAGCGGCCCAGAATCCGACGCGGATATTTCCGGGTCCCTGCCAGAGAAATACTTCGGGCACGGCGTGAAGCGCGCGGCCGGCGCCCAGCGGAACCAGCCCGCGCTGCGTGAGGGCTCGCCGGGTCCGCTCGACCCCTGCACCGCCGAAATCATAGCTGTGATTGTTCGCAAGGCTCACCACGCCCGCCTGAACGGCCTCGAGATAGCCGAGAGATGCCGCAGGAGCAGAAATGATCTGACCAAGGCCGGATAGCTGCCGAGGGGAAAGTCCTTCGGCATCCAGCACACATTCAAGATTCACGAACGCCATTGCGACGTCATCGAAATGTCCGCGGAGTTGGTGTGCCGCTTCGGCCCAGCCTCCTGCAGGTAGTGAGAGATTGCCTGTGGCAAGAAAATCACCGGCGACGGCGACGCGCGAGACGACAGGCCCGGCACGCGGGGATTCCCAGAGTATGAGAGTGTGGTGGCTCATGGGTGGTCTGTTTGGATCATGCCGGCGCCCTGGAAAAGACCCAGCGAAGAAGCCGCTTGCGCATGGGGTGAACCCACATGGCGACAGAAATAGCCGCCAGGAGGGCCGCCATGGTAGCTGTCGGGATGCTGAGCGAAGCGAGCGCGCGCGCGGAGGAAGAGTACAGCACCAGAAGAAAGAGCAGCGCGCCCAGAATACTCGTGAAGAGAATTCCCGCGCTTTCCTTGGGCAATAATTGGCCGAACGGGACGCGATTGGCGAGATGATGGGCGGCGAGAACGATGACGTAGCCGCTTGCCAGGGAGAACGCCGACGCGGCCACGACAGCGATTCCTCCACCAAACAGGCCGGCGAAGAATCCGAGGCCCGCGTTGAGAATCGCGGTTGTGGCGCATCCGGCCGAAACCCAGCGCAGCGTTCCCGTGCCAAGGCCGACGACGTATGCGGGATTGCTGAGGACGTTCACCAGCCAGCCGAGAGCGACAATCGCGACAAACTCGGCAAAGACGGGCTCGTAGTGGCCGATCCAGACCCGAGACACGAGCGGACTGAGGACGGTCAGCGATGCGAATACCGGGACTGCCAGAAAGAAGACGAGCCGGTACGATTCGCGATAAACGGAGGGGATTTGGTCCGGGTCGCGCTCCTGGAGCTGCGAAATCGTCGGGACGAGAACCTGGTTGGCCTGCACGATCAATTCGCGGAAGGTCACGACCCAGCGCGAGGCCAGGTCGTAGTAGCCGGTCAGCGCAAGCCCGCCGAATCGCGCGAGCAGGGCCTTCGTGACCGGCTCCCGCACCGCTTGGCTCGCCGTGATGAGTTGGAAGTGAAATCCGTAGGCGGCCATCTCGCGGAACAGCACGCGATCCCAGCGGCGTGGAACAAGAGGTAGCCCGGAAATGCGCCGGCGCAGCAGGCTCCAGGTGACCAGCAGGGCAGCGGCGGCCTGAATCGCCTGCGCGTAGGCGAGGCCCATTAAGCCGTGCCGCGGCACAAGCCAGACCGCCAGCAGAAGATAGGACAACGAGCCGCCCAGGTCCACATAGTTGCAGTGCGTGATCAACTCGTGCCCCGCGAGTCCCGCCTGCAGAATCGCCGCGATGACATTGATCCACAGCGACACCAGAGCGAGCGGAAGGATGGCCCGAGCTTCGGCCAGGCTCGCTTGCGGAAGCACGGCTTGAAGAATCCATTTCGCGCCGGGGTAGATGGCGGCCGAGATCACGGCCAGGAAGATCCCGGCTGAAATCACCGCGGTTTGCAACAGCGCGGAAACCTCCTCGTTCTTTTCCCGCGCGGCGTATTTCGCGGCAAATTTCACGATGCTGGTTGAAAAGCCCTGGTTCGCGAGCCAGACGACGGATGTCGTCCCAAGCACGAGCGACCAGATGCCCAGGCGCTCGACCCCGATCGTGCGGATCAGGAAGCGGTAGAGGAAGAACAGCACACCCGCGTTGCCGATGACCTGCGCAAGTGTGGTGAGCGCATTGAGAAGTATCTGCCGGCGCTTCATTTCAGCCCCCGAGAGAACTCCGCCGGCGCGACGGATCGACTGGCCGGCGAGCTTCGTCTTTCAGGCGTCCACAAGCCGGACGTCCGGCCGGAGAGGCAGTGCAACGTGCCAACCAGGGCGGCGAAATTGACAATGCAAAAGGACGCCGGGACGGTCCACGGGAAGCGGTTGCGGCCACCTGGTCGCGCCAGGCCGGCGAGCGCGAGTGCATAGAAGCCCGCCTGCAGCACGAACAGGGCACGGAAAGATGGCCGTCCCAGCAGAAAGAAATTCCCTGCAAACAGAGCCACAAGAAAATAGGGAACGAGCCAGCGCAGAAGCTTGTGTGACCAGAGACTCGCAGCGAGGGCACCGTGCCGCAGGGGATTGAGCAACTCGCGGTGGCGGAGCAGCGCGCGAAGGTCCTTGCTGACCACGCGAATCTTCATGCGCAGCATTGAGATCGGTTGATGCTGCGCCAGACGCGTGACCACGGACACGCGCGGGTCGAGGCGGTTTCGAAATCCCGCCCGTGCCACCTGCAATGGCAGCGCGAAGTCGTCGCCGAGAGAGGGGTCGAGCGGCCGCCAGAGAGAACGGCGCAAAGCAAAAAGCGATCCGGAAGCCATGGCGAGCAAGCCGCGCTCGCTTTCCTGCCGGCGCAGCCAGGTTTCGTAGCGGAGGTAGAGGCTTTCGTTTTCGGAGACGCTGGTTTCGCCCGCGTTCCTGTAGCGCGGACTCGCGGTCACAAGACCCACGCGCGGGTCGGCGAACTGTCCGGCGAGGCTGCGCAGCGCGAAGGGCGGGAGCAGGCAATCGGCGTCGGTGAAGAAGAGAAGCTCACCGGATGAGGCGGCGACAAGGGCATTTTGCATCGCACTCTTGCCCTGCTGCTGCGGGAACGACAGCAGGCCCACACCTTCGCGCGCGAACTCCCGGACGATCTCTTCGGTGCAATCCGAGGAACCGTCGCTGCCGATCAGAATCTCGACGCGGTCGCGCGGATAGTCCGAGGCAACCAGGTTCCTTACCTTCGCCTCGATCACCGATGCCTCATTGTGAGCCGCCACAATCACGCTGACGAGTGGCGTCGCGTTGCCGCAGTCGAATGACTGGCGGCGGCCGAACGCGCCCGCCCGGAGCAGGAGCGGGTAGCCAAAGTAGACGTACGCCACGACACCAAAACAGGCGCAGAAGAGAATCAGCATGGCGGCAATTTCCGTTTCATCGGAGCGCGGGAGCCTCAGTGGCGGCGGGTTGCGGGATCGGCCGCTCGCCAACGTCGCGGTATGTGATCAATCGGATGCCGCTGCGTTCGATGAGCTCGCCAAACTCGCGCGCGGTAAGCCATTGGAGTTCCAGTTCGCGCTGGACGTGAATCGCATCCGTTTCGGAAAATCCGCGCTCGAAGAGGCCGGGATGACAGGCGAGCTCGAACGTCCCGCGGGGAAGATTGGCGATGGCGGCCTTCCATCGCTCACCGAGCGCTTCGAGGTTGTGCCGGTCGCACGAGTGGAAAGAGATGCGGCTGCCGGGCATGTCGAGTCGGCGAAAGACGATGTGTTGCAGCGCGCTGCGATAGGCCTGCACGAGCACACGACGGGCGAGTCCGCCTTCGTGGGGGCCGCCGATGGGGCCACCTTTTGGCCAGGCGCTGCAGCGAGGCGCACGAGCAGAGCGGATTCCCTCGGCGGCGAGCGCGCGCGCGAATGGACCGGCGGCCCCCGGATAGATGTGCATGTGGTGGTGCGAATCCGCGTGCGTGGGAGCGAGGCCGCGGTCCTTCATCCATTGAATCTGCGCGCGGAACTCGGCTTCGATCTCGCTCCCAACGGTCTGCCGGGTCCACAGCTTGTGCGCCGTCACGACCGCCGGATGGAAATTACCGTTTGCGCCGACGAGCGTGGGGATTTCCCCCGGCGGGAGAATGGGGCGCCCGCGGCAGATGTTCAGGTGAACTCCGACGCCAAGCCGGGGAAGATTTTCGAGCCGCGCAGCGGCGTATTCGGCGGCGGGCATATTGACCATGAGCGAGGCGCTGGTGAGGAAGCCGTAGCGGTGCGCGAGGATGATTCCGTCGGTGATTCCGCGGCTCATCCCGAAGTCGTCGGCATTGACGATGAGGCGCGTTTCGTTCATTGGGGCGCCTGTTGGACGATCAGCGGAATCTTGCCGCCCCGGCGAACAATCGGCGCTGCGGCCAGCTCCGCCGTCACTTGCATGGGCGGGCCGAGGAGAGCCTGAAGCGCCGCGCGAATCTGCATCACTTGTTCCGCAGCGCGGCCGTCGGTGGGGCCGGCACGCACGACGACGCGCCCGGGGCGATCGTGGACGAATTGGCAGAAGCGCAAGGAAACCGATCGTTTGAGAAGCTGATTCAGGGCGCGCGGAGAAAACAGCCGCCCGTCGGGGCAGCGCAGGATGTCGCTTTCGCGCGTAATCGTGGGCACGACAAGCGGAAACGCGCGGCCGCACGGGCACGGGCCGCCGGTCTGCCACCGCCCTCGGTCGCCGATGCGGTAGCGGACCAGGGGCATGGCGTCGTTCAGAAAACCAGTCCATACGAGATAGCCTTCGTCCTCCGGCCCGGCGGGCCGGTTGGCCTCGTCGAGGATTTCGAGGAACCCATATTCGGGCGCAAGATGCATGCGGCCGCGCTCGCACTCTTGAATCAAGCCGCAATATTCGGTCATGCCGTAGGTGTCGAAGATGCGAGCGTCGAACGCCTGCTCGATTTTCATGCGGAGAGAGGGGTAGAGCGGCTCGCCGCTAGTGAACACAACTCGCATCGGCAAGCGCACGCCGCGCTCCAGCGCGAAATCCGCCAGAATGCCCAGGACCGAAGGAAATCCTTCGAGTACCTTGCCGCGGTGCTTGCGCAGACAATCCAGGTACGCAGGAGCGGTCCTTTCCGAGAGATGGAAGATGCTCATCAGGATCTGGCGTTCGGGCAGGTTGTAGGTCCAGTAGGGAGGTTCGGTGCGGCGGGCCGGGACGATCCGTGAGCTCTGAAGCGTCACGCGAGGCTCGAGCGGCTCGACGCCGGCCCAGGCCCATTGCCGAAGCAGGAAGGCCCAGTTCCGGCGAACCAGGTCCTCGGTGTAGGCAACTGGCAGGCTCGCGCCGGTGGTGCCGGTGGTGCCCGCGCGAATTCGGTGACGGGCCGGCGTGGCTTGAGACAACAGGCGCTGGTGATTCTGCAACACCGCGTCGCGATCGAGGACGGGCAAGCGGCGCAGGTCCTCGAGGGTTCGGATTTCCGCGCGCGGATACCCGGAGTAGAAAGGCACGGTGCGGAGCGCATGGCCGACGGCCTGCTGAAGCGCCCGGAGCTGATAGTCAGCAATCTGCCCGGGGCCCCAGGATTCGTGGCCGCGGAGCTCGCGCAGGAGCGCGAGCGTCTCTTGGGAGTAACGGATTTGCGTGAGGAACCATCCCCGCGCGCTTGTGAGCACGTGCCGGGCCGGAGAGGGAACGCGATCGTACAGCCGGAGCAGACGGGGGAGATTTTCCCTTATAAGTGGTTCGATCATGCTGGATCGCCTCCCGATGAGCCTTTCATCACTGGCTTGCCGCAAGGGCTATGAGATATCGGCGCAGCTTGAGGGCCTCGCCGGCGTTGTTGAACCGTTGCGTGACGAGATCGCGGCCACGCGAGCCCATTTGGGCGGCGTCGTCGGGTCGATCGAGCAGCCAGCCGATCGTCTGAGCCAGGTCCGCCGCGTTCCCCGGCTGGAACAGAAGGCCCGCATGCCCCTCGCGGAAGAAGGGGCGAATCGGCGGCAGGTCGCTAGCGACCACCGGAAGACCGCAGGCCCAGTATTCGAAAATCTTCACGGGAAGATTGCGGCGAAACTTCGGGATGGCTTCGAGCGGGCTGACTCCAATGCGCGCTTCGCTGAGCGCGTCCGCCATTTTCTCGTGGTCGAGCCTCCCGCGGATCTCGACACATGACTGCAGCCCGAAGGCGCGAACGCGAGCGCGCAGCTTTTCCTCGGCCGCAGGGTTGTCGCAGTAGCCGATCAGAAGCAGGCGCACGGGTTTCGGCCGCATCCCGACCATGTGCAGGGCCGCAAGCAGCCGAACGGCTTCGAGCAGGACAAATGTCCCGGCGCGCTCGGAGAGACCTCCGCGGTAGACGATGTCGAAGGGCTTCGCGCGCGGGCGAGGCGGCGGGAAGAAGTCGAGATTCGGGAAATTGTAAAGGACGAGCTTTCTGCTCTTCCCGTGGCGGGCCAGCCGGGAGAGGGTGAAAGGATCGGCGGTGATCACGCCGTCGAAGCAGCGTGCGGCGAGGCGCTCGACGGCCGAAATCGCCATGGCCGCGAGCGGGCGGAGGAATCCGGGAATGGATGTCTTGTTCAACGCCATGGCAGGAAAATCTTCGTAGGCGTCGTAGACGACACGCTTGCGGAAGATGAGTTTCAGGGCAAAGGTCACGGGAAAGAGCTGCGGGTCCTGAAAGTGGTAAATGCTGGCCTGTTGGCGCAAGAGTTCCCGGAGTAGGGCGGGGCCGCTGAGTAACCGTCGCAGGCGATTGGGTCGCTGGGGAAGGGAAATGAAATCGATGCCATCGCAATGAGGGGGCGATTTCAGCGGTGCGACGTAGCGGACATGGATTCCACTGGCCGCCAGGGGAAGGCATTCCCGGTGAAGCGATCGGCTCTTGATCTGCGTGTGAGCGACTGTGAAATGGCACACCCTGATGGAGCGGGCCTGCTCCCGTGCGGCGCCGCGGTCGATGATCGGTAAGGTGTGTGCGGCCATGGGACTATGCGGGCGCGGTTCGCGCTGCAGGGACTGCAATGTCCGAGCGTTCCGGGGCGTCGAGTCGGAGGCCGCGCACAACAAACACGAGGCTGACGAAGAGCCACGTCGAGCGGTCCGAATTGATGTCGCCGGTGTTCAGGGCGTTGACGATGCCGGCCAGCAGAAGCGCGGCCGCCAGTTGCGAGAGCAGGAACCCGGGCGCAAACCTGTCCCTCACCTGGCGGAATGCTTCCCGGAGGGCGCTGCCGAAAATGGCCACGGCGATCACGCCGGCGGGAATCCCGAGTTCGCAGGCGATCTCCAGAAAGATGTTGTGCGGCCATTTGTAGACCGCCGGATTCGGCGAACTGTACCGGAAGCCCTCGAGCCCCGCGCCGAACAGCGGGTGTTGCTCGAGGAGTTTCCAGCCGTAGCCGAATAGTTCGCCACGGAAGCTCAGCAAGGCGCTCACGCTCCGGCTGCCAGCAAGAGTGGCCAGGTATTCGAGCGAAGAATCCGGGATGTTGAGGAAGGGAAGCGCTGCGATTCCCAAGGCCAGGAGGCAAATCAAATCCAACAGGAAGCGGCGGTTGAAAAGCAGGCTGAGGAAAATCACGATTCCGCAGGCGACGGCGGAGCCGCGCGAGCCCGATCCGACGAGAGCCAGCGCAGGGATGGCAAGCAAAGGGTACGTAAGTATCCGCTGCGGAAACGCATAGCGGGGAACCACCGCAAGCCAGACGAGCAGAAACAACGCGCTCGCAACGTGTCCAAGGCCGATGGTGTTGTTGGTGGGTGTCGTCAGGCGCTCGGAGCCACCAAGATGGGCGAGTGACCACGCACAGACGGCGAACGCCGCAAGCCCGAAGCCCGCGAGGAATCGCTTCATGGCTTGCGGCGTGCCGAGGACGGCGAACGGCGCCACGATCACAATTCCGGTGACCGTCAGAAAGCGCGCCAGCTTTTCAAGCCCGGGGTGAAAGGCCGGCGTGTAATAAAGGCTCGCGGCCATCATTGCCACGAGCGGGACAAACAGGAAATACGCGCCGGGCAGCGGCACGGTGGGCTTTCTGCGAAGCAGATTGAAGATGATGCCGGCGAGCAGGATCGCTCCCAGAGCAAGCGTCAAATCCACGGGCAGCAGTGCGGCGACGCGATCATCGCCCTTGACGTCGCCCACGACCACATAGAGTGCGAGCGCCAGTTCGGGATAGCGGAGCAGGACTCCCACGGCGGCCGCGGCTATGACGGCAAAGAATAGTTTCTCGGGCGTGGGGCCGAGCGCAAACAGCACCATGCCCCCCGCCAGCGATCCCGAAAAAAGTGCGAGGGCGGGCAACGAAACGGGGAAGACACCTCCACCGGCCGAAAGCTTGCTCTTAGAGTGCATCAAGTGTGTGATACCCTGTTCGTCAAAAGCGCCTCTCGCCGCTGAACCGTTTGCATCAGATCCTCCCACGCCGCCGTTCCGGCACTGCTGGCGGCGCTTGACTAGGTCGCGCGATGGGCTCCAACACAATGAACGAGACAAACAACCGCTGTCCGAGTGTCGCTGTGTAGAGCTTTTGCAGGGTGGGAAGCGCGCCCGGGGCGCGCAAGGCGGCCCGCTTGACGAGGTTGAGCCCCGGGTTGCGGCCCATCTGTCGCCAACGCGACCGACGGAACAGCTCCTCTTCGAACGGCGTGCGGATATGGCGCGTGACGGTAAAGCCGTACTTCGCGCAGAGGAATTCGAGCGTGCCAAGTCCGAGGAAATGCAGGTCGTCCGGAATCCCCCAATGAAGCTGATTCCATCGATTCACACGGCGGCTCATCTCGCTCGTGCGCAGGAGGACTTTTCCTCCGGGAGCGAGCGCGGCGCGCAGGGCGCGAAACGTTCCGTCGAACGATGGGAGGTGCGAGAAAACGTTGATCATGGTGATGACGTCGAAGGCGCGTTCGGCGTGGAAATGTTCGAAGGGAACTTCCAGGACATTGCAGCCGGAGATGGAGCGCGCAAATTGCGCGGCCTGGGGATTGAGCTCGATCCCAACGCGATGCATCGCCCGGTTGGCGGCAAACCTTTCGAGCAAATGGCCGGTGCCGCAGCCCACATCGAGCAGCGATGTGGCACAGCGAGACTCTTCAGCGATGAGCGGGAAATGCCGCTCGTAGTAGAGGCGTTCGCCCTGGTAGCGCCGCTCGCAATCGAGCAAGTCGATCTCGTTGTAATCGCCGGAAGCAACGCGCTCGTACTGGCGATCGCTTGCGGGATACGGATGAACGAAGAAGAGCTCGCAGACACGGCAGGCGCGGAGCTCACGACCGTTGTCACTGAAGGCGGTCTGGGTATCGGCCGCGCCGCACAGAGGACAGACGGGTGGTGCGGCGGCGGATCCCGCCGGGACGAACGGCTCGCCAGCCGTGGGCGAGCTGCGAAGTTGCTGTGCGGATGCCATGGTTTTCGTATCCTGCTCCGCGCGACTGCTACGACACGGATGACGCAGCCTCCTGGAATTGCGCGTTCGCGATTTCGGCGCGGGTTCGCGTCTCGGCCAGAATCTCGCGCACCGCCCCGCATACTTCGGCGACCTCCACCTCGGTCATGAACGGGAAGAAGGGCAGGGCGGGGCATTGCGCGGACGCTGATTCTGTTTCGGGAAGCGGGCGCTCGGCCGCCAGCGGAACTTTCCGGAAATACGGCTGGCGGTGGATGGCCGTGAAATACGGCCGGCAATCGATCCCACGTTCGAGTAACCCCTGCATCAGGCAGTCACGCAAATGTGCAGATGAACTTGCCCGCAGGCGGATCACATACACGAACCAGCTCCGCTTTGTCCCGGTCGGATCGCGAGGCAGGACAATCTGCGGAATGTCCGCGAGCGCGTGCGCATAGAGCGCGGCCACGCGCTCGCGGGCGGCCAGCAATTCATCCACTCGTTCGAGTTGGGCCAGGCCGAGGGCGCAGTGCAGGTCGCTCAGGCGGTAGTTGTAGCCGAGGTGCGCGTGCCGGAGCCATGCGGCGGAATCGTCCCGGCCTTGATTGCGCAGGCTGCGGCAGAGCCGGGCGATCCGCGGGTTGTCGGTGACGATCATGCCGCCTTCGGCGGTCGTAATCTGCTTGTTGGGGTAAAAGGCGAAGGCGGCGGCGTCGCCGAAGGTTCCCGCGCGGCGCCCGGCGTATTCCGCACCGAGGGCTTCGCAAGCATCCTCCAGCACGCGCAGATGAAACTCCCGCGCGGCATCGAGAATCGGCGCCATGTCGCAGGGCAGGCCGAAGACATGGACGGGCAGAATGGCTTTGAGCGCCCGCCCGGAACTCCGATGGATGGGAAGGCCCTTCGCCCGGTTCCAGACATACTCGCGCGCAATGATCTTACGGATTTCGGCGGGATCGAGATTCAAGGTCGCGGGGTCAATATCGGCGAATGCGGGCAGGGCGCGCTCGTAGAGCAGGCAATTCGCAGAGGCGGGAAAGCTGAACGACGTGGTGAGGACTTCGTCTTCGGGCCTGATGCCAAGCGCCTTGACGCAGAGGTGCAGAGCCGAGGTTCCGCTGTTGGTTGCGACGGCGTAGCGGGTCCCGACGTAGGCAGCAAAGCGGGACTCGAAATCCTCGAGCATGGGGCCGAGACTGAGCTGACCGCTGCGCAGGACGCGCGTGACGTATTCGAGTTCGCGCTCGCCGATGACGGGCTTCGAAAAAGGAATGTTCATGCGGCCCCCACGGGAGTCATCGCCGCCGCGGCGTGCCGCGAGGGCGCGGATTGACCGCCGGCGCCCGCGCCGGTGAGGAGCACCGCTTTCCCGCCGACGATCCGCCGCGTCTCATGCGAGTCCACACAAACTTCGTCGCGTTGCAGGAGATCCTCGATTCGCGGGCTGCGCAAATCTCGTCGCGAGACTTTCACCCCCTCGGTTCCGCGGAGCAATTCGGCGAGAGAGGGGAGCGACCG
>Ga0153915_10004974_pt1 | contig 12316 bp, 14 predicted proteins | sample Opewatmetagenome_2_FD_107003 | JGI IMG/M metagenome (GOLD analysis project Ga0153915, IMG submission 107003) | Freshwater wetland microbial communities from Ohio, USA - Open water 3 Core 3 Depth 3 metaG | ecosystem: Environmental > Aquatic > Freshwater > Wetlands | place: USA: Ohio, Lake Erie... | reverse complement strand
TTCGGCAGGGCTTTTGAGTCTGGCGGCCGTCCTCCGGGAGCGAGGATATGCGGTGAAGCTCGTGGAGAGCGCTTCTTTGGGTTTATCTTTTCCCCAGACTCTGGAAAATATTCTGCAGGAAAACCCAGGTTACCTGGGGCTTACCTGCACCACGGCATCCGTGGGAAACGCCGCCAGAATCGCCCGGGCTATAAAAGAGAAGAACCCCAGAATCCTGACCTTTGTCGGTGGACCCCACATCACCGCCCTGCCCGAAAAGACTTTTCGCCGCTACCCGGCCTTCGATTACGGGGTGGTCGGTGAAGGGGAGATGGCCTTTTTGGACCTCCTGGAGGTCGTCGAGGAAAGCGGGAGAATCAAGAGCGTGGAGAGTGCGGTTTTCCGGGAAAGCCAAGAAGTTCTGGTAAACCCTCGAAGGAGATTCATCGAACATTTGGACCGGCTCCCGTTCCCGGCCTATGACCTTCTTCCCTTTTTTCCCGCCCGCTATCGGCCACCCTTCCTGAATTACCTGAAGGGGCCCTCTGCCTCCTTGACCTCTTCCCGGGGTTGCCCCCAGGCTTGTACTTTTTGCGACCGCTCAGTCTTCGGCAATCATTATCGATATTTCTCCGAAGAATACCTTTTCGAACTCATCGGGCATCTTTGCCAGAAATACGGCATCCAGCACCTCGTCTTTGCCGACGATCAGTTCGCCGCCTCCAGGGCTCGCTTGATCCGCCTGTGCGAAAAGATGGCCGAAGGAAACTTGAAGATCCGCTGGAATTGCGACGCCCGGGTGGATTCGGTCGATCCGGATTTGCTCAAATTGATGAAGAGGGCGGGATGCTGGATGATCAGCTTTGGGATCGAAAGTGGATCTCAGGAGATTCTAAGTGGCCTGCGTAAAGGGTTCGACCTCGAACGAGTCGAGCGTGCTGTGCACTGGACAAAAAACGCCGGCATCCGGGCGAAAGGCCTTTTTATGATCGGATACCCCCAGGAGACGGAAGGGACCCTGCGTCAAACCCTTTCTCTTCTCCTTCACCTGCCTCTCGACGAGATGAACCTTTCGTTCCTCACTCCCTATCCGGGGACAGAAATCTACCCGCAGGCCAGGAGCTCACCCGGTTTTGGGGAAGATTGGAGCCGGATGAACGCCATGAATCCTATGCTCACGCCCCCGTCGCTTGCGGCAGGGGCGCTGGAGAAGGCGCACAGCAGGATTCTCCGCAAGTTCTACATGCGTCCAGGGATAACTTTCTCCTACTTGAAGCTTCTCATAAGGAGCCCGGAAAATTGCGGTCGTTTGGCGGCGGGACTTCAGCAAGGGCTGTTAAATCTGGTGAAGCCCTGGCGCGAAGATTACGCCGGAGGGGATTGAACTGGCGCAGATACCTTTTGGGCCGGAGGAGGGGTTTTGAGTTCGGGTTTTCCCAGCATCTTTCTGAGCTCTTCCCCCTGGACCAATTCTTTCTCCAAAAGAAGGTGAGCCAATTGATCCAGGACATTCCGGTTTCCGCCCAGGATTCCCCGTACCCTCTGGTGGGCTTCTTCCATGACTCGGGCAACTTCCTCATCGATCTGGGCCGCCTTCTCTTCACTGTAAGCCTTGCTGGGGGAAAAACTTTCCGGGAGGAACATCGGCCGACGCTCCCGCTCATAGGCCACCAGTCCCAGGCGTTCGCTCATGCCGTATTCTGTGACCATGGAGCGGGCAATGTCTGTGGCTCGCTGTAAGTCATTCTGGGCCCCGGTGGAGATCTCCCCGAAAACCAGCTCTTCGGCGACCCGCCCCCCCATGAGCACGGCGAGCCGGTCCAGGAGCTCCGCGCGAGTCATCAGGTATCTGTCTTCTGTCGGTTGCTGCTGGGTATACCCGAGGGCCGCGATTCCCCGCGGAATGATGGAGATCTTGTGCACTGGGTCCGCATACTCAACAGATTCAGCCACGATGGCATGGCCGGATTCATGGTAGGCGACGATTTCTTTCTCTTTCGGGCTCATGACCCGTTTCTTTTTTTCCAGACCGGCGACCACCCGGTCGATGGACTCGTCAAACTCCTCCGGCCCGACCGTTTCTTTATTTTTCCGGGCAGCCAGCAGGGCAGCCTCATTGACCAGGTTGGCCAGGTCTGCTCCTACAAACCCCGGCGTCCGGGCCGCGATTTTGCGAAGGTCGACCTCGGGCGAAAGAAGGACATTCTTGGAATGGATTTTCAAAATGGCCTCCCGGCCGTTGATGTCTGGCCGGTCTACCAGAACCTGCCGATCGAACCGGCCCGGGCGTAACAGGGCCGGGTCTAGGATTTCCGGGCGGTTGGTGGCGGCCATGATGATAACCCCCTTGTTGGATTCGAACCCGTCCATCTCCACGAGAAGCTGGTTGAGGGTTTGCTCGCGCTCGTCATGTCCCCCCATGACGTTGATCCCCCGGGCTTTCCCCAACGCGTCCAGCTCATCGATGAAGATGATACATGGGGCATGGCTGGTGGCTTGAGAGAAAAGGTCCCGGACGCGCGCGGCCCCCACGCCGACAAACATTTCTACGAACTCGGACCCGCTGATGCTAAAGAAGGGGACCTTGGCCTCCCCGGCCACGGCTTTGGCCAGAAGCGTTTTACCCGTACCCGGCGGACCCACCAAAAGCACCCCTTTGGGAATCCTTCCGCCCAGTTTCTGGAATTTCCCCGGATGCTTTAAAAACTCTACCACTTCCTCGAGCTCTTCTTTGGCCTCATCGATTCCGGCCACGTCAGCGAAGGTGATCTTGGACTCGTCCTCGGCAAAAAGCTTGGCCTTGCTCTTGCTAAATGACATCACGCCGTACCCCGGGCCCATCTTCTTCATGGCGTACCGCCAGATCAGGAAGAAGATGCCGATCGGGACGATCCAGGAAAGCAAGTTGTTTAGAAATTTGCTCTGATAGAGACCAGAGTAGTTCACTTTTTGTCCATCCAGTTCCTTCACAAGGTTGGGGTCATCCACCCGAACCGTCATAAATTCCTGCTCCGGCTTCCCTTCTTTTCCTCTGAGCGTTCCGCTGATATTCTCGGGGCCGATGGTCAGTTTAATAATCTGTCCTTCGGCCAGGTATTGTTTAAACCTACTGTAGGGGATTGTTTCCACTTTCGGAGAAAGATAATACTGCTGCAGCAGGGTCAACAAGAGGAATGCGATCAGGAAATACCATATGCTGAAATGAGCTTTGGGGGGCAGGGAGCTCTTCTTTTTTTGAGGGTCCTGGGGACCGAAGAAAGAGCTGAGCTTTTCCTTTAATTTTTCATCCGGTCGTTTCTCTTCGTCGTCGGGCATATCTGCCTCCCTTTTAAAACTGACGCTGTCGAGGGATTACCGCTTGCTATTTTCCCGCTGCTGTAGACAGTATTTTTTTAATTTTAACCCCAAAATTCAAAATATTCAATCACCCGATCCCATGACACCATTTACCAAATCAATAACAGATTTTGGCTCAAGCAGTTATCAGGACCCCCCTGGCAGGGCACTTTCCCGCCTTGGGAGGGATTCAAAGCGTTGCATCTTTCAGGGTAAACCCTGTGAATGGATTCTTATATAGTTTTCAGGATCTCTGCGGCGACAAGTAGATCTACAGGCGACCCTCTTTCCTTCAGCCTGGCAGCGATTTTCCTCCGGTCTGTTTCCGCCTTATTCTGGGCGAATTTGAATTTGCCCACCACCTCTTCGGCACCCAGGGCATAGACTCCGGTCGCCAGAAGGACTTTTTTATAGAGCGGGTCCTGGGGAGATACCTTTTTGTACCTCCCTTCGGGCTGATATTTTTCCATGAGCCGGTTGAGAATAACGCATCTCTCATCCGGGTCCTCCACGGATGTGCACCGCCCGCGCACCTGCACAGACTTGAAGGCGGCCGTCGCGGCGGTGGCGTTCTCTTCCGAAACGAAATGCGAAGGGAGGTAAAGCTGCACGGAGACGGCGACAAAGGTTGCCCTCGGGTCTTTCTGCAGACACTCGAAACGTTCCCCGGCAATTGCCCCGTGCCAGAGAATTCGGCCATCGAACACAAAGTTCAAAGGAGTGACCCTCGGCCATCCGTCGGGACCATTGAAAGTCAGGTATCCAATTTCCGTGGTTCTCAGGACCTCTTCGATTAGCTTCTCATCCCGGACTTCAAATTCCTTTCGGCGCATGGGTCCTCCTGAATATTGAAAGGGTTCAAGGGGTCAAGGATTTAAAGTAAAATCAAAAATCAAAGTTCAAAATGACAAGGCAAAGATTCAGAGGAAAAATTTTGGATCTTGGTTTTTGATTTTAAAGATCCTTCGAACCCTGCCCCGCGTATCACGGGGTTGAACCCAGATATTGCCGGAAACTCCATCCCAGGCAACGGCCAAAAAGGGGAGGAGTTGCGTTATAATAGCACACATGCCCGGACCAGAAAATAAAGAATTGGTCAAGGTCATCCGGGAACGAATTCACGATCGCGGCCGGATTCCTTTCGCCGAGTTCATGGACTTGGTCCTCTACCATCCTCAGCTGGGGTATTACAATTCGTCCGTAGAAAAAATCGGGCCGGAGGGCGACTTTTACACCAGCCCCGATGTCCACCCCATCTTCGGGCACCTCATCGCCCGGCAGCTCCATCAAATGTGGGAAATCCTTGGCCATCCTTCTCCCTTCCACATCGTGGAGATGGGCGCGGGGAAAGGTCTGCTATGTGCTGACATTCTGGGGTACTCTCGGGATCATCTGCTCAAATTCTATGACGACATCTTTTACATTCTGGCCGAAAAAAGCCCGGGGCTCGAGGAAAAACAAAGGGGGCTCCTGGCCGAATTCTCCGCCCAGGGAAAGGCCGGATGGGTTCGGCCCGAGGTGCTCCTCAGCGGGGAAAGGCCCTTTACCGGCTGTCTCCTCTCCAATGAATTAATTGATTCTTTCCCTGTCCATCTCGTTCAGCAAGAGAGCGGACAGCTCTATGAGATTTACGTCATCGAGCAGGACCACTCTTTTGCCGAAATCCTCGCTCCCCCTTCCAGCCCAGCGCTCGAGGCATATCTCCGCGCCTACGGCGCCCCTTTCCGGGAAGGGCAGCGGGGGGAAATCAATTTGCGGGCCCTTGAATGGGTGGAAGGGGTTAGCCGGAGCCTGCGCCGCGGATTTGTTCTGACCATTGATTATGGGTACGAGGCCGAAGAGCTCTATCATCCCAGCCGTGGGCAAGGCACACTGCTATGTTATTTCCGGCATACGACTTCAACGGACCCCTACCAGCGTATTGGACACCAGGACATCACCGCCCACGTGAATTTCAGTGCCCTTATTCGGAAAGGCGAGACGCTGGGACTGCATAAAGTCGGGTACACAGAACAATATAGGTTCCTGACTGCTCTGGGATTACTGCACGACCTGGAAAAATTCGAGGCAAGCTCCGATCGGTATTCCCCACCGGAATTTCTTAAAAAGAAGCTGGCGATGAGAAATTTCCTGATTCCTGAAGGCATGGGTCGTCTTTTCAAAGTTCTGGCGCAATCCAAGGGTCAGGGAGAAATAAGGCTGATTGGTTTTCAGGATATCTTTCGCCCCCTAAGAGATTCCGGGCAAGATTCAACTTGAATTACCTGCGAAAAACAGGGTACATTGGGTGACCAGAAATATGGGCAGCCCCCCGGCCTCTTACGGGATCAATATCGTCCAGATACACTTCAGCCGGGGTCCGGTCGGCGGAACCGCCATCCCCCGGGTTCACGTTGACGGGCGGGTCTCCCCAGGGGTAGTAGAGGCGTTACGAATGCTGCCGCATAATCTGTCGTTTATGCAGGCCGAGCTGTGAACAAGAATCCCCACGCCAAGAGCGAGGCATTTACCCGCGCCCTGAAGGAACTTGCCCAGGCTCACATTCCTTACCGGGTGATGACCTTTGAGGCGAAGGAGAAATCGGCCGCAGAAGTAGCCCGAGAGACGAACTTCCCCCTGCCGCAGGTTGTGAAAACCCTCCTCGTCCTGGGAGCTTCAAAAAAATACTACCTGACCCTGTGTCCCGGGGATCGTCAAGTCAGCCTCAAAGCCCTGGCCAGGGCCTTAAATGAAAAGGTCGTGGAGATGGCCGCGCGGGAGGATGTTCCCAAGGTAACGGGCTATTTCATCGGCGGAGTAAGTCCTCTCGGCACCCACCGCCCACTTCCGGTGGTTATGGAAGCTTCCATTCTGACGATGCCGGAGATCGCCATCAGCGCTGGTCAATGGGGATGCCAGGCAGTTCTCAGGCCGTCCGATTTGCGGGATCACCTGGGGAGTCGATTGATGATGGCTTCTTTTGCGCAATACTCGGACACGGATGAAGCCCGATAGGATACGGAAAAAGGTCCAAACTATATGAATAGACGGAACAAAAAGACCCGAAAGGAGAACCCGATGAGTGAATATTTTTACTCCCTCGACGCCCGGAAGCACTACAAGGACCTGATGGAGGCCCAGAAGGATATGTTCCAGGCCTTCATCAATCTCAACAATGAGATCTTTGAGAAAGAAAGCGCTCTTTCCCGAAAGGTCAAGGAGCTCATTGCCGTTGGCGTGGCTCACACGACGCAGTGCCCGTATTGTATCGAGGGCCATGTCAAGGCGGCTCAAAAAGCAGGAGCAACAGCCAAAGAAATTGCCGAGGCCATTTTCGTGGCGGCAGCGCTGAGGGCCGGAGGCGCTTTTGCCCATTCGACCATCTCCATGGGCGTGCTCAAGGGGATGGAGAGAAAATAGGGCTACGGCAGGGAGAGAATTGCCCAGTGCAGGGGCAAAGGCAATTTATTTCCTTGACACCTGAGAGGGGAAAATCTATTATATTACATATAAGTTGCAAAGAGTTTTGGTTTGGAAAAAAAACAAGCCGCAGAGCTCTTCAAGCTTATGCGGCTTTTTTATTGGAGTCGACCTGGGCTGTTGCATCTTATCAACGTAAGGAGGAAGGGAGGTGAAAAGCAATGCCCAAAGGTAAGGTCAAATGGTTTAATGAGCGAAAAGGGTTTGGGTTTATTTCCCAGGATAGTGGCGAAGATCTATTCGTGCACTTCTCATCCATTAAACAAGACGGGTTCAAGGTTCTTCATGAGGGGGACGAGGTTGAGTTTGAAATCGCCCAAGGAAAGAAGGGCCTGCAGGCAGTGGACGTGGTGAAGCGCTAAGAATCCCGCGGACTTCAGACCCCGGGAGGAGATAGGAGCCCCGGGGTCTTTGTTGGCGCACTGGCTGACCGAGATGAGCATGGCGCGCTGGGGCGGAAGGCAATCTTGAGGAGGGGGTAAGAATGGTCAGAAAGGCAAGAAACTTTCCCCGGAGAAGTCCCAAAAGGAAGGCAGCAAAAAATGCCTATAAGGTTACATGCGCTGGGTGTGGAAAAGAGTTACTGGTGGAGGTTTCTCCGCCCGGAAAGCCTCTTCTTTGCCTGGATTGTTACAAGAAATGAGAGGAAAAAATGAACACAAAAATATACGTGGGCAACATCTCTTTCCAGACCACAGAAGCAGAGCTTAAAACCCTTTTCTCTCAGGCCGGAGAGGTTATGTCGGTCAAGATCCTAAAGGACCACCAAACCGGTCAATCGAGAGGATTTGCCTTTGTGGAGATGTCGACCCGGAAGGAGGGCCAGAAGGCGATCTCGATGCTGAATCGAAGAAGTTTCATGGACAAGGAGTTACTGGTAAAAGAGGCCCGGGTTCGCCGCGAATTCCGGGGCAGAAGATGGTAATGCTTATTTTTTACTTTGGACGATGACATTCGCGATTTCCTGGGCTATCTCCCTGACGTTTTCCGCACCGCGGCTTCATTATCCTTCCATATATAATGGGATCGTTTGGTGAAAGAAAATCCTACGAGGGATGTGGAGGTCTTTATATCCATCACTTCGCCCGCGGCCTTCACCTCCGTGGCCCCAAAGCCAAACAGCTCCAGGTATCTCCTCTGTTGAACGTCTCCCCCGGAAACCCGCGTGATCGTTCCCATGATCAAGAAATCTCCCTTAAAGGGCTCTGCCGCCTGGACAACGACTGGATTTTTAAACCCAGCTCTGCTCAGGTAGTTTCGAATATCAAAGGCGATGGTTTCTCCGAATTTCTGCACCGATGAGGAGTCAACATTCGTGGCGGGGATGGAGGGCTGGGGGAGCACTTGCCCCGAGAGATTCCTTGACAAACCTCTTTCGATCCGTTACAAAACTTCTTATAAGAGGAATTCCCTGAACGACCCATGATCCCGACGCCCGATCTCCATGGATGACCAACCCATTCCCCTCATTGTTCCCCGCCCAGAGCATTCCATCTCCCGCCGTTTCATCGACCCCGATGCCCAGAAAGTCCTCTACCGATTACAGAACCACGGCTTTTCGGCCTACCTAGTCGGGGGATGCGTCCGGGATCTTCTTCTGGGGAAGACGCCGAAAGATTTTGACCTGGTCACCGATGCCCATCCGCAGCAGATTCGGGAGATCTTCCGCAACTCCCGCCTAATTGGGCGCCGCTTCCGCTTGGCCCATGTCTATTTTCAGGGTGGAAAATTTATTGAAGTCTCCACTTTCCGCCGGCGCTCCGAGTTCGATGAATCTGGCGGGGAAGACGGCCCCCGCTTCGAGAATACCTTCGGCACGCCCGCCGAGGATGCCTTCCGCCGGGATATCACCATCAACGGTATCTTCTACAATATCGCCGATTTTTCCCTCGTGGACTATGTCGGCGGTCTGGAGGATTTACGCGCTGGCATCATTCGTTGTATCGGGGACCCCGAGGAGAAATTCGTTCAAGACCCGGTACGCATGATCCGGGTCATCCGTCACGCTGCCCGCACAGGTTTTGCAATTGAAGAAGAAACCTATCGATCTTTAATCCGCCATGGGGAAAAGATTCAGTTATGTTCGCCGGCTCGCGTGCGGGAAGAATTTCTGCGAGAATTGCGGGAAGGGTCGGCGAAAGAATCCATGAGCTTGATGCTGGCAGCTGGGATGCTCTTTGCCCTCTTCCCTCCTTTCCAGCGGCCCCTGGGCGACGCGGGGCAAAGAGAGTATTTTCTCAAAACCACGGCCGCCCTCGATGACCTCAGCGGTTCGGGAAACCCCCTGGCAGAGGAATTGTGCCTTTCGGTTTTCCTCTTACCCTTCCTTGGATTTTATTGCTCCCCCGATGATTTTCCTCCCGGCCGAAGGGGCCAAGCTCTATTCCAGCAAAGGGTTCGAGAATGGGTACTGGAAACATTGGGGCCGCTCCAGTTTACCCGGCGCGCCAGGGAAGCGGTTTCTCATCTCCTTGGCTGCCAAAGAACTTTCCGGGTATTTCTGCCCGGGCGGAAGCTCCCCTGGCGGTTCCTGAGGAAAACATATTTTCCCCAGGCCCGCCATCTTTTTGAGATTGACGCCAGAGCTCGCGGAGAGAACCCTGAGAAGTTCTCCTGGCAGGCAGAGGAAAGGAGGCCTCGGCGGAGAAGAAGAAACCGCAGACACCGCAGAAAGAAAATAGGAACCCCTCTTCCCGGTCTGGCCATATCATCAAATCCATGACACCACGAATCCATTGGGCCTGGGTCATTCTCCTGGTTTCCTTTGTGACCGTTTTCACGAACTATAGCATCCGTTTGAGCTACGGGATTCTCATGCCGGAAATGATCATGGCCCTGATGATCAGCAAAGCCCAGGCCGGGGCCATCGCCAGTTCTTTCTACCTGGCCTACACCATTTTTTCCCCGCTGGTCGGTTTCTTAGTCGATCGCTTCAGTGCCCGCAAGCTTCTGACCCTCTTCAGTTTGATCCTGGCTGGGGGCACGTTCTTGATGTACAAGCCAGTTTCTCTTTTGCAGGCTTGCCTCTTCTTCGGGATCGTGGGGGTAGGCTCTTCCGCCATGTGGACCCCCGTGGTAACCGTCTTGCAGCGCTGGTTCGGATTCCGGCGGCGCGGCATGGTCCTGGGCATTCTCTCCATCAGCTACGCCATCGGTTATGGGATCATGGGTCTGGCCCTTCCTCCCCTGGTTGACCGTTATGGATGGCGGGCCTGCTGGCTGATCCTTTCGGGTCTGGGTTTCGTTTTGGTGCCGCTGAATGGTGTTTTCCTCAGGGCAAAACCCGAGGATTTGAACCTCAGGCCGTGGGGAGATGAGCCTTCCCTTCCTTCTCTACACCCGTCTGATGAGATCAAAGCGAGGGTCCGCTACAGGGAATTGCTCAGGCTGCGCAACCTCTGGCTGGTGGGCATCTCCTACTTCTTCATCGGCTTCACCGCCTACGTAATCAATACTTTTATCGTGACCTACGGAACCATGGAATTGCGGTTTCCCTTCGCCCAGGCGGCCAAGTTAGCCAGCGCGATCGCTTTCAGCGGGATTGCCGGCGCCCTTTTCCTCCCGATCCTTTCGGATTTCCTGGGTAGAAAAAGGTGCCTGATCCTGATTAACTCTTCTATGGCGGCGAGCATCATTTTGATCATCTGGGCGGGAAACAACTGGGCGGCCCTCGTGGCCGCGGTTTGCATCTTCGGAATTTTCTATGCGGCCGCCTGGCCGATGTATGCCGCGGCGGCCGCAGATTTCTTCCCTCCGGGGACCACGGGTTCGGTGTTGGGTTTCTGGACGATCTTTTATGGAACCGGACTCATCCTGTCCCCCACCTTGGGGGGATACATCGCCGACCTCACGGGAACCTTTACCTGGTCTTTCCTCATGGGCGTGGCGACCGGGGCGTTGGCCACTTTCTTTTTCTCGCGGATTAAAAAGCCGGGGGACCTCCAAATGAATTCAGACGCGGATTTTTGAGATCCCCGCAGAAAGAAAATTCAGAAGCCAGGAGACAGGATCCAGGAAGAAAATGGTTACCGGATAGCTGAAAAATGAGGTTGTCCTGGAAAGATCCTCATGCTATAAAAAATAAGGGGGCGAAATGCGCAAGAAGCGTTACGGGATGCGGATTGATCTCCGGCGTTGCATCGGCCGTCAACCCATCGACTTGGAATTGGACATCGTGGGCGCCAAATGAATCACAGGAAGACCCCTCGGCGTCGCCGCTCTGACGCTCCTCAGAAACCCCCTGCCTTCGCCCAGTTTGAAGCCAGCTCCTTATTTTGTCCCCGCTGCAGACAGGCGGTGCCCGTGCGCAAGCGGCTCTTGCTCGTTCTGCCGGACGGGGATAAATATGAGTATTTATGCGCCTACTGCTCGCATTCTCTCGGTACCAAAATGGAATATGAGGAGCGGGACATTCAAATTCTGATCTAAACCTTCCAGCAATTTTTTTGTGTCTCGGAGATCCCTTGACAAGGGGAGGAGGGGTGTGTTACCGAATTTTCTGTCATCATTGCCCTGAGAGAAGGCTTTGGCCGGCTTGGGTGCGGCCTGTGATTAGAATATGCTCTTCATCATGGCTGCAAGTACAGGATTGTCATAAATTCTAATTAGGAAAGGAAGAAAAGCGGTGTTCCAGATCTTGGAAGCCAGGCTCTTGGCGACAGCCGTGAAGCAGTTTAAGATCGCTGCTCCGGAGATCGCCAGGAAGAGAAAACCCGGGCAGTTTGTCGTCCTGCGCATCAACGAGGAGGGGGAGCGGATTCCGTTGACCATCGCCGATGCGGACCCGCCAGCGGGAATCATCACCCTCATCTTCCAGGAAGTGGGAAATTCCACAGCCAAACTCGGCAAGCTTAAGGCCGGGAATTCGATTTCTGATCTAATCGGGCCCCTGGGGATCCCCACCCACATCGAAAAAATCGGGACCGTGGTTTGCGTCGGCGGGGGCATCGGCATCGCTCCGGTCTATCCCATCGCCAAAGCCATGCGGGAAGCTGGAAATACTGTGCTTTCCATCATCGGCGCCCGGACCAAGGATCTTCTGATTCTCGAGGAGGAAATGGCCCAGGTGTCGAGTGTCCTCAAGGTCTCCACGGACGACGGGAGCTATGGGTACCATGGATTTGTTAGCGATGTTCTGCAGGATTTCATCGACCAGGGAATGACGATCGACCTGGTCGTAGCCATCGGCCCTGTGCCCATGATGCGCGTGGTTTGTAACGTCACGCGGAATAAGAGCATCAAGACCGTAGTCAGCCTGAATCCCATCATGGTCGATGCTACGGGGATGTGCGGGGCCTGCCGGGTCACAGTCGGAGGAAGGACCCGGTTTGTTTGTGTGGATGGGCCGGAGTTCGACGGGCATCAGGTAGATTTTGCTGAACTGGTCAAGCGCCAGAGGGCTTACCTGGATCAGGAGAAAAAAGCCTACGAATCCTTCCTCCATCCGGGCGGGGCTTGCGTGGGAGGTAAAAGCTGATGACCGAAACAACTGAGAAAAAGAAAAGAACCCAGATTCCTCGACAGAAGACGCCCGAACAGGACG
>Ga0153915_10004973_pt1 | contig 12316 bp, 12 predicted proteins | sample Opewatmetagenome_2_FD_107003 | JGI IMG/M metagenome (GOLD analysis project Ga0153915, IMG submission 107003) | Freshwater wetland microbial communities from Ohio, USA - Open water 3 Core 3 Depth 3 metaG | ecosystem: Environmental > Aquatic > Freshwater > Wetlands | place: USA: Ohio, Lake Erie... | reverse complement strand
AAATGGTCTGGATAGTCATGAGGGTATTTGTAGTCCTTCCCATAACCCAGATCTTCCATCAATCTGGTAGGTGCGTTTCGAATATGAAGGGGAACGGGCATATTCTCGAGTTCCCGGACATCCTTCTTTACCCTAAGGTATCCTGCATAGAGAGCATTTGACTTTGGTGCAGTAGCCAAATAAACCGCTGCCTGGGCAAGGGCCAAATCCCCTTCTGGCAGGCCGATAAAGTGGAAGGCCTCCATGGCTGCGACCGCCACTTGCAGAGCCTGCGGATCAGCAATTCCCACATCCTCAGAAGCAAACCGGATCATCCTTCGAGCGATATAGAGAGGATCCTCTCCGGCCTCTAACATCCTCCCCAACCAGTAAAGAGCAGCATCGGGATCACTTCCTCTTAGGCTCTTGTGAAAGGCCGAGATGAGATTGTAATGTTCCTCCCCTGACTTATCATATACAAAGGCCTTCCTCTGCAGGACTTCTTCCAGATCCTTCTTGTTGATGTAACGAGTTCCCTTTTGATCTGGAGGACCTGTAAGTACGATCATCTCCAATGTGTTGAGGGCAATTCTTGCATCTCCATTCGCAATCCGGCAGATCCCTTCGAACACCTCCGGTTCGATCACCGTGGTGTATTGGCCCAATCCCCTTTCTTTGTCCGTCAGCCCTCGCTTCAAAATCAACTCGACCTCTTCCTCCTTTAAAGCCTGAAGGGTAAAGACTTTCGTGCGCGAGAGCAGAGGTGAGATCACTTCAAAGGATGGGTTTTCCGTGGTCGCCCCGATGAGGATAATGGTTCCTTTCTCCACATGAGGAAGAAAAGCATCCTGTTGAGCCTTGTTGAATCGATGGATCTCGTCTACAAAAAGGATCGTCTGCCTTTTATTGTATGTCCACTCTTCTTCCGCCTCCTTGATCACCTCTTTGATCTCTTTCACCCCGGAAAGGACGGCGCTGAAGGCAAGAAATTGAGCACCCGTGGTGGTGGCGATGATCATGGCCAAGGTGGTCTTGCCAGACCCCGGAGGGCCCCATAAAATCATAGAAGGAAGGTGATCGGATTCGATGGCCTGGCGGAGAACTTTCCCATGGCCCAGAAGATGGTCCTGGCCGACAAATTCATCCAGTGTCCGAGGTCTCATCCGATCGGCAAGGGGAGCCTCCCTCTTAAATAATTCTTTACTCTTTCTTTCGAAAAGATCTTTCTGCTTCCTCAACTCATTTCTTCCTTTCCCAAATCCCCCATCCATCATTTTGTCTCTATCTCTCGAATGGCTTGAAGCATCTCTTCATGGATCAATCCATTGGAGGCCAGGATTTCTTCAGAATCGATATGGTGAGGTCGTCCCTGAAGGTCGGTCACCTTTCCACCCGCTTCGGCAATCATCAAGGTCGCTGCCGCCACATCCCAAGCGTGAAGTTTAAATTCCCAGAATCCATCGAAGCGGCCGGCAGCTAAATAAGACAGATCAATGGCTGCCGAGCCGGGTCTTCGAATGGCAAAACTCCTGGTGATAAACTGACGGAAATAACGAAGATAGAAATCAGCATGCTCATGCACATCATAGGGAAAACCCGTGCAAAGAAGACTTCTGGTCAATCGATCAACCCGGGAAACACTGATCCGTTCCCCGTTGAGAAAGGCGCCCTTCCCCTTTTCCGAATGAAAGAGCTCATGAAGGGGTGGGATATAAACTACTCCGAGCCTTACCTCACCTTCCACTTCCAGTCCGATGGAGACGCAAAAACAAGGAAACCCATGAAGATAATTCGTTGTCCCGTCGATGGGATCGATGATCCACTTCCAGGAAGACCCCTTCCCCTTGAATGGGCTCTCCTCTGTTAAAATATCGTGGTCCGGGTAAGTATCCAAAATCATTTTCACGACGGCTTGTTCACAGAACCGATCTACTTCCGTCACTGGGTTGAATTCCCCCTTATACTCAACCGGATGGAAATGGCCAAAATGGAGCATTTGGATCCGGCCTGCCTCTTTGGCCGCAGAGATGGCCAATTGGACATGTCGATCATCGATCTTCATCGGTTGACAATCCTTTCGTCAAGACTATATGATACCTATAAAATCAAGTCAACTTTGCAGCCCCTTTTCACTCTCTTGCCTATTTACACAAGAGGGGTTGGCTTAGGAGGGATGAGGTCGAGGACTGAGATGAAATTCCAAACTTATGGAAACTGTTTTGTCTGCGGAGAGAATAATCCGAATGGATTGCGATTGAGTTTTGAGATTGATAAAGAGAGGCAAACCCTCAAAACAACGTTTATCGCAACTCCAACCTTCCAGGGTTGGGATGGCATTGTCCACGGAGGGATTATTAGTACTTTGTTGGATGAGGCGATGGCAAAATTGGTTTACGAATTGGGCTATCAAGCGGTCACAGCTTCTTTGGAGATCAAGTTCAAGAAGCCAGCACCGATTCTCGAACCCTTAAGTGTCCATGGACAGATTACGGAGGTAAGCAAGAGACTGATCAGGGCAAAGGCTCACGTGGCAAGAGAGGATGGGACCATTCTTGCGACCGGGGCTTCCGCCTTCCTCAAACAAAGTTTAAAATAGACCGAGATACCTGCCTGCTCCTATCTCAGGAAATACTTCATCAGCCTGACTTCCTATCGATTCCAAACCGTTTTAAAAAATTGAGACCCAGGATCTTTTCGCGATCTTGTTTTGGAAGCCCAGATTCTTCTAATTCCTTGAAATATCGTCGAGGTGAAATGAGCGGGAAGTCTGTCCCAAACATGATCTTCTCCGCTCCCAGAATCTGGCTAGCGATCGCATAAATCTTCTTTGAATAGATAAAGGGCGAGGCCGCCGTATCGTAACAGACGTTGACCATGCTCTTTGCCACTTCTGGCATCAACTCGTAGAAAGGAAGACCTCCTCCCCAGTGACCCAAGATGATGGAAAGATTTGGAAAAGAGAGGATCAGTTCATAAAAGCGTTCAAGGGGCGTCTTCCCCTTTCCGGGGTAGGAATGGCCGATCGTCTCATTGGTGTGGAGGAGAAGTGGGATTCCCTGTTTCTCCATCTGGATGAGGATCGGTCTCATGGAATGGATGTCTTGAGAAGTCATTTCATCACGGTAGAAAGCGATCTCCCCCACCCCTCTTGCCCCGCCTTTCACGGCCCGATCCAATTCCTTTCCTGACCAATCCGGATTTGAAAAGAGAAGAGAGATGAAAACAATCAATCGATCAGGATACCGTGAGGCGGACTCCATCAGGTAGTGGTTGTGAAAAGAACAGAGATCGGGTTGATTCCAGGGAAACCCACAAATAACGGAGCGGTTTATTCTGGATTCGTCCATCGAGGCAATGAGATCCTCCGCCCCGACCATCTTTGCCTTTGAACTTTTATATATGAATGAAAATGCTTCGTCCTTCTTGCAGAAGTCCTCTCGATCTTTTCTCACCTCCTCCGGAAAGATATGAGTATGACAGTCAATGATCATGGCCCAATCGTTTCAGGGCAAGCCCTGGAGTATATAGTAGATGATAGCTTGGATCTCCTATGGGTCCCAGAACATCTTAGGGGTTTAAAGGTCGCAAACCGAACTGCCCAACGGTTCGATAACTTCAGGGCTTGCCTTTTGTAAAGCCATAATGCCCAATGCATTTCCCGAGACTCCAATACTCATTCGCACCCGGACAGAAGACCAATGGAAGAGCCTTGGTAATATCGATGCGACCTTTCTCCTTTTGAACTTCTTCCTTCACATGGAGGGCAACGATTTCACCCAGGAAGAGATCGTGGCTCCCCAAGGAGATCACTTCTTGAACCTTGCATTCCATCTGGACCGGACATTCATCAATTAAAGGAGGCCTCACCTTTTGGGCGGGCATCTGTTTCCATCCCATGGAAGCAAATTTATCTGTCTCCTTTCCGGAAAGCACCCCGCAGGCATCAACCTTTTTGACCATCTCCTCAGAAGGAAGATTGACCACGAACTCTCTGGATTCCTTCACGCAGGCATGGGAGTACCGTTCGGGACGAATGGAAATACCGATCATGGGGGGATCAGAATTGACCACCCCCACCCATGCCAGCGTAATGATGTTAGATCTCCCTGCTTCGTCCACACAGGTCACCAAAACGACCGGAGTGGGGAAAAGTAAGCTGGTGGGGGAAAGACTCCTTCGTCCCATCTTCCTTCTTCTCCTCTCCTACGCCACGTGCTATTATTGGAAAAGGCTTACGTCCCCTTTCCCTTCTCGTATCACTTTGGGAAAATCATCGGTGAGGTCAATGATGCTGGAATGCTCGGCAACGATCACCCCTCCATCAATGACGAGGTCTAACTGTTTTCCAAATCGCTCTTCAATCTCGGCAGGATCATTGTACAGTCCCTCGTCTGGTTTGTAAACGCTGGTGCTGATAATTGGGTGCCCCAATTCCTTCACGAGGGCAAGGCATATCTTGTTGTCGGGAATTCTTATCCCGACTGTATTCTGTTTGGTCAAGGCTATCTTTGGAACGAGCTTCGTCGCCTTCAGTACAAAGGTATAGGCACCGGGAAGCAGTCGCTTCATCATTTTATAAGCGTAGTTCGAGACGTACGCATAACGACTGATATCCTTCAAATCAGAACAGATGAAACTGAGTGGCTTCTTCCCTTCCGATTTTTTCAGTCGGTGGATTTTTCGAATCGCCTCGGGGTTGAAGAGGTCACACCCGACTCCATAAATCGTATCCGTGGGATATCCAATCACCCCTCCTCCCTGAAGAACCTCCACAACCCTTCGGATCAATCTTAGCTGTGGATTTTTAGGATTGATGGTGATGATCATTTCCTTTCTCCTTCATTCCCCAACATCATTGGTTGGAAACCTTCCCCTTAAATTTCCTTCTCTAATTCCTTCACCCGGACACCTCTGAGAAAGCGGCCATTAAAATAGGGCAGGTCCAAATGGTCGATCTTTACCTCTTTGTTTCGAGATGAGGCATGAATAAATTGATTGCCACCGATGTAGATCCCGACGTGGGCACTGTTCCCCCGCCGTTTGAAAAAGACCAGATCCCCTTCCTCTAATTGTTCCTTCTCAATCTTTTTTCCTACGGAGAGTTGCTCTCGAGCCGTTCTGGGAAGATCGACATTAAAAATCTCATAGATCTTCTTCACAAAAGCAGAACAATCGATTCCCCTCAGTGTCGACCCTCCTAATTTATAAGGCACCCCCAAAAAAGTTTTCACGACCCTCACAAAAAGATTTCTTTCATCTGAATTGTTCCATTTTCCAAGAGGGGTGGAAGCGTTGGGTTCTCCCTTCTCACCTTCCGCCTTGGAAGCTTCCGTAATCTCCTCTCCATCCCCCAACTCCTCTCCCACCTCATCCAATCGACTCTCGTCTTTCGGGAGAAGAAGTATCTGCCCAGTCCTCAAGGCAGAAGTATGAAGATTGTTCATCTTCTTAATTTCCTCCGCTGAAAGATCGACCTTCTTAGAGATACTGGAGAGGGTGTCTCCCTTCTGTACAACACAAGAATCCATATCTCGCGAAGTCTTTTTTACAACCCTTGCTGAGGGTTTTTTAGGCGGCGGACTCGAAGACTTTCTCACAACTTCATCCATCTTCTCTTCTCTCAAGGACGGAATCGTGAGAACCTGTTTCGGTTTGAGCGAATCTCCTTCCAATGCATTCGCTTTTTTCAACGCCCCGATGCTGACACCAAATGATTTTGAAATCCCGGAAAGTGTATCCCCCGATTTGACAGTATACTTTTCCTCTGCCCACCCCTTATGGCAAAAGCCAACCCCTGCCAGCAGGATGATCATCCCCATTCCCAAAAATTTCCATGGCCTGATCATGAAATCCCCCTCCTTTTTTGATGAAGAGCAGTTTTCCCTGTCAAAATCGCCGAACAAGTTTGGAGAAAGATCACACTGGATGAAAGATAGGGTCTATTTATACAAAACTTAGGCCAAGAAGTCAAACTCCGATCGAAGGCAGATTCATTCTATAATCAGGAGGATACGGACGACCGTCCGACTGTCCTGATCGATTGCAGATTTTGCGGGTTCTTCTTTTTTTTCGTCGACCTCTTCCCTCTTCCGTCCTGGCGTAGCTCCCGCACTTCCTAAGACCTTTTTTTTCGCAGCCACTTTATCTGCACTCGTAGACGGACTTAGCCCTGCCAGCTCCTTTTCAAACCCTGAAAAGGAACCCGTGGGGAGGGAAACAAGTAACATATTTCCTTCTGAAGTAACTATTTCACCCCCAAATTGTTTGACGAGTTCGTGGAGCTTGGAAGTCACTTTCTCCCGATCGGAGGATCTTAAGGTAATTTCACGAGGAGGCTTCGATGCGACGATAGACTTCTCTTTGGCGACCAACCTTCCCTCAATCCCTGCTGGCTCTGGGGAAGGGACTTGCGCCCTCGCTGCCTCCTTCGAGTCAAATGTCCGGTGCCCTATGACATCAGTGCCTGGAGCAGGTATTTCCATCTTCTTGGCATCTGCCCTTACCGGTGGGACATAAGCCTCTTTCAATTTCCCTTCCCTCGGGAGAGAGCTTTGCGGATGTTCAACCTCCTCCGAACGAGGTGTCTCGGCAGTTGCTCCCGCAGCTCTTCGCTCTTTCTCGACTCCTTTTTGAGCAAACATCTGTTCAGCCTTTCTCTCCACAGGAACCTGCGGGATAGATCCCTCTTCCATTCTTCCTTCTGCTGGAACCGGGGCCTTAGCCTGTTCAACATCCTTATGGCGTGATACCTCGGGTGAGGTTTCCAAGGCTCCTCGCTCCCCCTCCCCCTCCCTTTGACCTAATAATTGTCCAGACTTCTTCTCTATGGAAAGAGAGGGAGCACTTTGCTTGCCATCTTTTAGGCGGTACATCTCCGTCGGCATCATCTTGGCCAGATAGAGCACCAAAAAGACGATGGCCACCATGGCGACCGCCTGGACCGGAAGCTTCAGGGAAAGAGGGAAGCCCAGCCATCTCCCGCCGGCCCTCTCGGTCGAGGTGGCCTTGCCTTTTCGCTCTTCCATCTTCTTCTGCAGTTCGGGGAAAAATCCATCTGGAACCCTTTCTTCTCCAACAGAGCGAAGCCATTCCATCGTTTTCTCGAATCGTTCAAATTCTTGCTGGCACTGTTGGCACGAGGAAAGATGTTCCCTGACGATTTTCTCCTCAGGGGGTATCAATTCCTTCTCCCACAAGGAGGAAAACCGATCTCGTACTTTTTCACAATCCATAGACCCTCCTCCCCTTCTTAATGGGCGGCTTTCTCCAAGATCCCTTTCAGATCCATTCTTGCCCTGTGGAGTTTCGATTTGATGGTCCCTTCGGGAAGGCCGAGCAGTTCCCTCATCTCTTCGTAAGAGAATCCCTGGAGGTCCCTCAGCACCAGCAACTCCCTCTGATCTTCTTTCAGTTTCAAGAGTCCCCTCTGAATGAGCTGTTGGACCATCTTCTTTTCGTAATGAGTCTCAGGATTATCAGAAGGATCATAAATGGCTTTGGGCATCGTTCCCTCTTCCGTCTCAATAGGATCGTCCAACGAATCAGAATTGAAATATTGCCTTCGTTTTAAATATTTCCAACGGTTCCGGCAATGGTTGAGCGTGATCTGCGTGAGCCAGGCATCGAATTTGATCTCCTCCTTTAGATCCTTGATCGATTCGAAGACCGAGATGAAAACCTCTTGAGCCAGATCCTTTGCCTCCTCCAGATTGCCCAACATCCGGTAAGCGATGTTGAAGACCTTTTTCTGGCGCCTCAGAACAATATCGGCAAAAGCCTTTTCATCTCCAGCCCTGCAGCTTTCAATCACCTCTTTTTCAATCCTGGGACAACTCCCCATCAAAAACCCACGCTTCCCCTTATCCTATAGACAACAGGAGACCCATTTTTGTTCCACGTTTACCCACGATTCTCCCAAATCGGACCGCCCCCAGAGACCGTGTCGCAACGTGAAAGCTTCCGATGCTGGCCCTCTCTGCCCATGTTCATCGCGGCACAGGTTTATCAGTGCTCCTCCGTGAAGACCTTTAAATACTTTCTCGACTTCCGATAAGCCTCCTCCAATTGTTCCTCTGTTCTTTTCTGATCCACCTCGCTCAGCATCCTCACGATCTTAGCAGGGATGCCAAGGGCTAATGATTGATCAGGAATCTTCATCCCTGGAGGGACCAAGCTTCCGGCTCCAACGATGGACCTCCCTCCCACCTCCGCCCCTTCTAAAACAATGGCTCCAATTCCAATCAATGCGCCTTCCCTGACGACACATCCATGCAGGATGGCGCCATGGCTGACGAGAACATTTCTTTCAATCACCACGGGATGGTCTTTGGGAGATTCGATCAGCACTTTATCCAAAACGACGGACCGCTCTCCTACCACAATTCGATTGCTATCCGCCCTGAGAAGAGCAAAAGGCCAGATGCTCACCTCCGGTCCAAGGATGACCGCTCCCATTAATCTTGCGCTTGGATCAATAAAGACGGTTTCGTCAAATTGCGGTGATTTCCCGTTAAATGAAATGACGTTGGGGAGGGATACAGACTTACCTTTTCTTGAACCTGAAACCATCTCGGGTCATCAACTCCTCTCCATCAAGACTCAAAATTGCATGAGATAATCGAGACCCCAAGCATTTTATGAAATATCACTCCAAATAAAAGGGATTGTCAAGTTTTTAAAAACTATTTGATTTTTTTGAGAAAGGTATTTATAATTTTTCAAAATTGACCTTTTCAACTTATTTAAAAAGGAGGTGAAGGGGAGATGAAACGAGCACTATCTGTAATTCTGTCATTACTCTTGATCAGCATGTTCATGGCTGCCCTGGTGGGATGTGGAGCAGAAATCAAGGCAGAAAACGAAAAATTGAAAGCGGAGAATACCAATCTCAAATCAGACAATGACAAGTTGAAACTCGAAGTACAAAAATTGAAGGAAGAGATCCAGAAGGCCGCCGAGAAGGAAGCAACCATCAGTTCCCTCACTGCTGAGAATGAAGCTTTGAAAAAGCAGGTGGAAGATTTAAAGGCACAACTGGCAAAAAAGAAAAAATAGCACCACGATAATCAAGTTATCAAAGAGGGAAGACCCGTGCCAAAGGGTTTTCCCTCTTTTGATTCATCCTCTCTCCTCATGAAAAAACAAAATCGTTCCAGAAAGAAAGAGAAAAAGGGACTGACTTTTTATGTCATTTATGTCTTTATCTTTTCTGCCCTTTTACTTCTTCTCTCCGGAGCCCTCCTCTTGTTTTATTACTCTCATCGCCTCCCTGATTTCGCACCGTTGAAGGAACGAAACCTCAATGTCCATTCTACCGTTTACTCTGAGGAGGATCAGGTGATCGGAAAATTTCTGTTGGACAATCGGATCCCCATCCCTTACGAACGGATTCCCAAGCAGCTGGTAAACGCTTTTGTTGCCGCAGAGGATTCAGAATTTTTTCAACATAAGGGGGTGGATTTCAAGGGAATCCTCCGCGCGATGTTTAAGAACATCCTCGCCGGAAGAATCGTCCAGGGAGGAAGCACGATCACTCAGCAGGTGACCAAGACCTTTTTCCTCACACCCAAGAGAAGCTGGCTTCGAAAATTGAAAGAGGTCGCTTATGCCTTTGGTCTGGAGCGGGATTTGACAAAAGAGGAAATTCTCACCCTTTATCTCAATAATATCTATTTGGGAAATGGAGCCTATGGAGTGGAGGCCGCAGCGGAGAGTTATTTCAACAAGCGAACGGAAGGACTCAATCTGGCAGAGACCGCGATGATGGCCGGTTTGGTGAAGGCCCCGAGTCGCTATTCGCCGGTCAACAATTTAAAAAAAGCCAAAGACCGACAGGCTTATGTTCTCACCCGCATGACCGATCTGGGCTTCATCTCCCAGGAAGAAAAAACAAAAGCCCTCAGGACTCCACTGAAAATTCAATCGAGGGAAAGCGCCTATTTCAGCAAGGCACCTTACTTCACCGAATTCATCCGACACCAAGTGGAGAAAAAGTATGGAAAAGAAAAACTCTACCAGGAGGGGCTGAGAATCTACACGACCCTTGATTTATCACTTCAGGCAGAAGCTCAAAGATCGGTGGAGATGGGGTTAAGGGAACTGGATAAGAGACAGGGATTCCGAGGCCCTCTGAACAGCCTTTCCCAAAAGGAGATGAAGGAACTTTTAAATAAAAAGAAGACCACGTTGAATCCCCTTCCTCAAAACGAAATCTTTGAAGGGGTGATTCTCTCCAAGGATGATTCAAAAAAGGCTTACATCGTCTGGATCGAAGACCGAAGGGGAATCCTTCCGTTCTCGGAAATGTCCTGGGCCCTGCATATCAAACCCACACCGAAATACAAACCCGAAAAAGTGAAAACCCCTGGAGACCTTCTCCATGCCGGAGATATGGTCCATGTTCGGGTGAAAGAATCTTTCAAGAAAGATCAGGCTCCTGTTCTCTCCTTGGAGCAAGAGCCCCTTGTTCAGGGCGCTTTGCTCTGCCTCGATCCGAAAATCGGGCATGTGAGGGCCATGGTGGGTGGCCGCGATTTCAGTGAGAGCCAATTTAACCGTGCCCTGAACTCTCGAAGGCAGCCCGGTTCAGCTTTCAAACCCTTAATCTATGCGGCGGCTTTGGAGAAGGGCTATACCCCCTCGACCATTCTCATGGATTCTCCGGTCGAGTACTCAGATCCGGATGGGGGAACTTACTGGGCTCCGAAGAATTACGATAAAGAGTTTAAGGGACCCATCACGTTTCGGAATGCCCTAGCTCATTCCAGGAATGTCGTCACCGTCAAAATCCTCGAAGACATCGGCGTTGCCCATGCCCTCAAATTCATCAAGAAATTGGGGGTTGAATCCCCTGTCAAGAGGGATCTCTCCATCGCTCTGGGTACCTCAGGAGTTTCGATGGTGGAGATGACTTCTGCCTTCGCTGTCTTTGCAAATGGTGGGGAGCGCGTCAAACCTATCTTTATAAAAAAGATTGTTACCATGCAAGGAGAAGTCCTCGAGGAAAATAATCCTTATGTTGACATAGAGGAAAAAGAGGAAGAAGAGGAAGTGCCTCAAGTTCATTCTCCTGTTTTGAAAGAACGGGTGATCTCGTCACAAAATGCTTTTATCATGACCCATCTCCTCGAAGGGGTTGTTCAGCACGGAACAGGTCAGAGGGCAAAGGTTCTTGGAAAACCCATCGCTGGAAAGACCGGAACCTCCAGCGATTATTCCGATGCATGGTTCGTCGGCTACACCCCATCCCTTCTTACAGGAGTCTGGGTGGGCTTTGATGACAAGACTTCTTTAGGGCAGAATGAGACAGGGGCTCGGGCAGCTCTTCCTATCTGGATATCATTTATGAAACAGGGTTTAAAGAACAGTCCCCTCGAAACATTTCGCCCCCCTCAAGGAATTACGCTCGTTAGTGTGAATATCGAAACAGGACTTCCCAGTGACAGAGACTCTGCTGAAACGATCATGGAGGCATTTATTGACGGCTCCATCCCATGGGAAAAAGACCTTCACGAAAAAGAAAGCCCCTCCTCAGGAGCACCCGTCCGTGGAAGGTCTCCCGAAGACCCTCCTGCCCCCCTGGGCTATTAAGAAATCCCTCCTCTCCCCCTTTCCTAAAAGGGGGGGGGCCTGCCTGCCGGCAGGCAGGGGGGATTCGTCGGAGAAAACGATGAAAGATGAGGAAATAAAGCATACACTGTCCAAGTTTAAGATAGTCGCTGTGGTCGGAATTTCTCCCAAAGAAGATCGCCCGAGCTATATCGTGGCATCCTATCTTAAATCGAAGGGATATCGAATCATCCCCGTTCGGCCCGATGGGGAAGAGATTTTGGGAGAAAGGGTTTACCATAGTCTTTCAGAGATTCCCAAAGAAATTGGAGTAGAGGTGGTGGATATCTTCCGAAGATCAGAAGATGTTCCGCCCGTTGTGGAAGAGGCCATCCAGCGTGGGGCAAAGGTGGTGTGGATGCAGGAAGGGATCATCCACAAGGAAGCAGGCGAAAAAGCTGCCAAGGCTGGTTTAAAGGTGGTGATGGACCGTTGCATGAAGAAGGAACACCAGCGACTCTTTTGATAGTTCGGACGAATGAGTTCGCGGTTAGGAGTGATTAATTCTTTGCTTCGAACTTCTCCCCTGGAACTCGGAACATGGTTAAATTCGGCACTCTGAAATCCGGTAAGAACCTGAAGTCTAGCCTGTTACAATTCCGTTACATCTGAGACAAATATGTTCATCAAAATTTCCTCCAACTTAAACACTCACCCTTCTTTTTACACAATTTATCGCAAACGAGCCCAATTCAAATTCAAACACACCCAAGAATCCAAATCATTCTTT
>Ga0153915_10004972_pt1 | contig 12318 bp, 13 predicted proteins | sample Opewatmetagenome_2_FD_107003 | JGI IMG/M metagenome (GOLD analysis project Ga0153915, IMG submission 107003) | Freshwater wetland microbial communities from Ohio, USA - Open water 3 Core 3 Depth 3 metaG | ecosystem: Environmental > Aquatic > Freshwater > Wetlands | place: USA: Ohio, Lake Erie... | reverse complement strand
GCCGGGACCGCCTGCGCCTCGCGCACGAGGCCGGCCTTCGCCGCCATGGCGTCGTAGGCAGCGAGAACCTCCGGGGAAGCGGACCCGAGCTCTGTTTCCAACGACCGGGCGAGGGTCTCGCGGCGCACGCAGCCCAGGAGCCGCGCCGCCGCACCGGCGCAGCGGGTTGCCGCGTGTGCCGCCGCCTGCGCTGGCAGCGCGATAACCGTTCCGGGGAACGGCACGCGGAGCGTCCCGTTCACGAGCAGCACGGTGGCCGGCCCGCAGCCCTGCATCACGCCGGCCGCGGGCATCGCGGCGAGCGTGTCGTCGGCCAGCACGACCAGGTCGGGCTGCGCGATCACGCCGCGCTCGTGGATCGGCGCGCGCGAGGCGCGCACGTACGCGAACACCGGCGCGCCGCGGCGCTCGGCGCCGTAGCGCGGCGCATCCTGCACCTCGAAGCCCTCGAGGAAGAGCGCGGTGCCGAGCACCTGCGCGGCGGTCTTCACGCCCTGCCCGCCGCGGCCGTGGAAGCGGATGCGGAACATGCTAGGTAACGCCCTGCGCGAGCATCGCCTCGGCCACCCGCACGAAGCCCGCGATGTTGGCGCCCCGCAGGTAGTCGACCGTCCCGGCGCTCTCGCCGTGCGCCACGCAGGCGTCGTGGATGCGCCGCATGATCGCCTGGAGGCGCCGCTCGACTTCGTCGCCTTCCCAGGCGAGCCGCATGGCGTTCTGCGACATTTCCAGCCCGGAGACCGCGACGCCGCCGGCGTTGCTCGCCTTGCCCGGCGCAAAGAGCACGCCGGCCTTCTGGAACACGCCGATCGCCTCGGGAGTCGACGGCATGTTCGCGCCCTCGGCGACGCAGCGCACGCCGTTGCCCACCAGCGCCGCCGCGTCCTCGGCATCGAGCTCGTTCTGCGTGGCGCAGGGCAGCGCGATCTCGGCCGGGAATCGCCATGGCTTCGCGAGCGGCTCGAAGCGCAGCCCGAAGCGCTGCGCGAAATCGCTCACCCGCCCGTGGCGCTGCTGCTTGATCTCGAGCAGCGCGGCGAGCTTCTCCGCGTTGAAGCCGCCGGGATCCCAGGCGGTGCCGCCGCTGTCGGAAACCGTGACGACGTGCGCGCCGAGCATCATCGCCTTCTTGACGGCGTATTGCGCGACGTTGCCCGAGCCCGAGACCGCGACGCGCATGCCTTCGAACCCCATGCGCCGGCGCTCGAGCATCTCCTGCGCGAAGTAGACCAGGCCGTAGCCGGTCGCCTCGGGGCGGATCAGGCTGCCGCCGTAGGCGAGCCCCTTGCCGGTGAAGATGCTCGCCGCGCTGTTGGCGAGCTTCTTCGTCATGCCGGCCATGTAGCCGATCTCGCGCGCGCCGACGCCGATGTCGCCGGCCGGCACGTCGGTGTCGGGCCCGAGGTGACGGAACAGCTCGCTCGAGAGCGCCTGGCAGAAGCGCATGACCTCGCCGTCGCTCCGGTCCTTCGGGTCGAAATCCGCGCCGCCCTTGCCGCCGCCCATCGGCAGCGTGGTGAGCGCGTTCTTGAAGGTCTGCTCGAAGGCGAGGAACTTGAGGATCGAGAGATTCACCGTCGGGTGAAAGCGCATGCCGCCCTTGTACGGGCCGATCGCCGAGCTGTGCTGCACGCGCCAGGCGCGGTTGACCCGCGTTCGGCCCGCATCGTCGACCCAGGCGACGCGGAACTGGATGACGCGCTCGGGCTCGACCAGCCGCTCGAGCAGCGCCTGCGCTCCATAGCGCGGCTGCTCCAGGACGAGCGGCCAGACGCTTTCCAGGACCTCGCGCACCGATTGCAGGAACTCGGGCTGCCCGGGGTCGCGGCGGCGCACGCCCTCGAGGAAGGCCTCGAGCGAATCGACCTTGCGTTCCATGTTCGCATCTCACTCCACTGCCGCGGAGACGCGTTGACCTGCATCAAATTCGCGGGAATGTTCCGCTGCACGATGACGCATGGCGAACAAGGGCACGGCCTTCACTTCCGAGGAGCGCCGCCGGCTCGGGCTCGACGGATTGCTGCCGCCCCGCGTCGAGTCGCTGGCCGAGCAGGCCGCAAGGGTGCTCGCCCGCGTCCGCGCCGGCTCGAGCGCGCTCGAGAAATACCTCTACCTGCGCGAGGTGCAGGACGAGAACGAGACGCTCTTTTTCCGGGTGCTCGTCGACCACCTGCAGGAGCTGCTGCCCCTTGTCTATACGCCCGCGGTCGGCGACGCCTGCCTGCAGTGGAGCCGGATCTTCGTCCGCCCGCGCGGCCTCTACCTGTCGCTCGAGCATCGCGGCCGCATCGCGCAAACGCTCGCCAACTGGCGGCGCGAGGTGCGCGTCATCGTCGTCACCGACGGCGGACGCATCCTCGGCCTGGGCGACCTCGGGGCGAACGGCATGGGCATCCCGATCGGCAAGCTCGCGCTCTACACCGCGTGCGCCGGCGTCGACCCCGGGCACTGCCTGCCGGTCACGCTCGACGTCGGCACCGCGAACCGGGCCGTGCGCGAGGACCCGCACTACCTCGGCACGCGCGCCGAGCGTACCGACGGCGAGGCGTGGGACGCGTTCGTGGAAGAGTTCGTCGCCGCGGTGCAGTCGGCGTTTCCCGGGGCGCTCGTGCAGTTCGAGGACTTCAACAACGCCGCCGCGTTCCGCCTGATCGCGCGCTATCGCGACCGCCTGTGCTGCTTCGACGACGACGTGCAGGGCACCGGCGCGATGGGACTCGCCGGGCTCAGCGCGGCGGGCCGGCTCACGGGAAAGAAGCTCGCCGATCAGCGCCTCCTCTTCGTCGGCGCCGGCGAAGCCTGCCTCGGCATTGGCGGCACCGTCGTCTCGGCCCTGCGCGGCGAGGGCCTGTCGCTGGCGGAGGCGAAGCAGCGATGCCTCTTCGTCGATTCGCAGGGCCTCGTGGTGACGAGCCGCACCGATCTCTCGCCGCACAAGCGCGCCTTCGCGCAGGAGCGCGCGCCGGGCGCGGACCTCGCGGGCATCGTCGAGAGCTTCCGGCCCACCGTGCTGATCGGCGCTTCCGGCCAGCCGGGGCTCTTCACGCAGCCGGTGCTCGAGGCAATGGCGCGCGTCAACGAGCGCCCCGTGGTCTTCGCGCTCTCCAATCCGACCGCCAATGCCGAGTGCACGGCCGAGCAGGCGTATGCCTGGACCGGCGGACGTGCGGTGTTCGCCAGCGGGAGCCCTTTTCCACCCGTGGAATTCGCAGGACATAGGCGACACCCCGGGCAGGCGAACAATTCGTACATCTTCCCCGGCGTCGGCCTCGGCCTGCTCGTCTCGCGCTCGCGCCGCGCCACCGACGAGATGTTCTTCGCCGCCGCGCAGGCGCTCGCGTCAACCGTCGGCGAAGCCGACCTGGAGGCCGGCCGCATCTTCCCGCTCGCCGATCGCATGCGCGAGGTCGCCGTGCGTGTCGCTACCGCGGTCGCGACGGTCGCCTTCGAGCAGGGTCACGCCGCCGCGCCGCGCCCGGCCGACCTTCCGGGCGAGGTGGCCCGGGCGATGTACCAGCCGCAGTATTAGCCCGTTCATGGACTGGCTGCTGTTCGAGCAGCTCGACCGCCTGCGGCAGGCGCAAGGCGCGCTGCTCGACGCAGGCGGCTGGCGTCCGCTCGAAGCGCCCTATCGCATCGTGCACGAGCAGACCGGCGTCGCGCTGCGCCGCTACGACGGCGCCGACGGTTCGCCGCTCGTGCTGATCGTCCCGGCGCCCATCAAGCGCCCCTACCTGTGGGATCTCGATCCCGAGGTGAGCGTCGTTCGCCGCATGCTCGAGCGCGGCATGCAGGTCTACGTCATGGAGTGGCGGCCCGCGCCCGCGGACTACGGCCTCGAGCAGTACGGCGAGCGACTCATTCTCGACTGCCTCGAGGCGACCGGCGCCGCGCGCGCCGTGCTGCTCGCGCACTCGCTCGGCGGCCTGCTCGCCGCGATCTTCGCCACGCTCCATCCCCAGCGCGTCCAGGGCCTGGGCCTCGTCGCCTCGCCGCTGCATTTCGGCGCCGATACGCCGGTGCTCGACGCGATGGTCTCCCAGCTCAAGATTGACCAGCTGCCGGACTCGCTTCCCGGGTCGTTCCTCAGCGTCGCGAGCGCCAATGCGGCGCCCGGCGTATTCGGTGGCGAGCGGCTGCTCGACGCCGTGCTGAGCGCCGCCGACCCGGCGCGCCTGCGCACGCACCTGCTGGTGGAGCGCTGGACGCTGGACGAGCTGGCGCTGCCGCGACGCCTCGTCGCCGAGCTCGCGACGCAGTGCGTGCGCGAGGACCGCTTCGTTCGGGGCGCGCTTGAGATCCGCGGGCGGATCGCGGCGCCTTCGAATCTCGACGCGCCGCTGCTCTGCGTCATGGACGACCGCTGCCCGCTCGTTCCGCCGGCCGCGATGCTGCCCTTCATCGCGGCGGTCGCGAGCCGTGACAGGACCGTGCTGCGCTACGGGGGCGACGTCGGCGTCGCCCTCCAGCATGTCGGACCGCTGGTCGGCCGCAGCGCGCATGCGCAGCTCTGGCCGAGGATCCTCGACTGGATCGAGCGCGTCGGAGCACCGGCGTGAAGGACCTCGATTGCATCGCATTTCTCCAGTGGGCGCTGCCGCAGCTCGGGCTCGACTGGCGCGGCTTTCGCAAGGTGCGCCGCCAGGTGTGCCGTCGCATCTCCGTGCGCATCCGCGCGCTGGGCCTCGGCGACACGGCGGCGTACCGCGAACGGCTCGAGTCCGATCGCGCGGAGTGGCCGACGCTCGCCGGCCTGTGCACGATTCCGATCTCGCGCTTCTACCGCGACCGGGAAGTATTCGACTGCCTCGGCGCCACAGTGCTGCCCGCGCTCGCCGAGGCGGCGCGCAAGCGTGGCGCCGAGCGTCTCGAATGCTGGAGCGCCGGCTGCGCTTCGGGCGAGGAGCCCTACACGCTGGCGCTGCAATGGCGTATGGCCCTGGCCGCCGGGTTTCCCGAGCTCGACCTGCGCGTGCTCGGCACGGACGTCGACGGCGCGCTGATCGAGCGCGCTCGCGCCGCCTGCTACCGTTCGAGCAGCCTCGAGGCCCTGCCTGCCCCCTGGCGCGACCCGGCGTTCGAGCCGCGCGGCAAGCTCTTCTGCCTGCGCCAGGACTTTCGCGGCGGCGTCGAGCTCGAGCGGCAAGACCTGCTCGGCGAATTGCCGCAGCGGCAGTTCGACCTCATCCTGTGCCGCAACGTCGCCTTCACCTACTTCAGCGGCGATCGCGCTCGCGCCGCGCTCGAGCGCCTCGCCAGCCGGCTGCGCCTCGGCGGCGCCCTGGTCGTCGGCCTGCACGAGCGCCTGCCGGCCTCGAGCGACGGCTTCGATCCCTGGCCGGGCTGCCGCGCCGTGTTTCGCCTGCGCAAGCGACTTTGATCCTCCTCAAGGCGTCTTTCCTGCGGGGCATCACCATGGCGCCATGGCGACAATGAGGCCGGAGCTGATCGAAGCCGTGTGGCTGCACGGCCGGGTGATGCCCGAGGCCGACCCGGAACATTGGCGCCAGGACGCCTGCGGCGCGTGGATGCGGCGCGAGCAGTTCGGCCGCGAAGACACCGACTTCGGCTGGAAGATCGAGAGCGTCGTCCCCGGGGGCGCGCAGACGGCCGATGCGCTTCGGCCGTTCCACTGGCGCAACGGCTACGACCTTGCCAACGGGTCTCTGCGCCGCAGCGTCACGGCCGATCGCTCGAGCGTTCCCGCCGAGAAATCCGTCAGCCCGCCGCGCAACCGCAGTCTCTAGCTCAGCCGGACGGACGCGACCAGATCAGCTCGCCGTCGCGCCAGACGGCGCGCACGCGATGGAAGGGAACGCTGTGGACGGAGCCGTCATCCTCGACCACGTCGAAGGCAAACGCATGCTGCGCCGGCAGCGCGATCCGTTCGAGAGGCACGCGCACCAGGTCCCTGCGCCTGTGGTCGACATAGCCGATCTCGAAACGCGCGGCTCCGAACTCGGCGTCCCACCGGATGCGCGCCAGCAGCTCGTGGATGGGAATCATCGATTCGGGGATTGATCCTGAGCAATGCCGGGGCGTGAAACGCTGCGAGCATTGTTGAATGGATACGTTGGGCCTGTCACCGGCGGCGAACCCTTCCCTCGTCATCGGCCTCGTCGCCGCGCTCGTGCTCGGCGCGCTCGTGGGCTTCGAGCGGCAGGTGCGGGGCCATCCCGCCGGCCTGCATGCAAATGCCCTCGTCTCGCTCGGCGCCGCCGCCTATGTCGTGGCGGCCATGCTCATCGGCGACGATACCGGCCCCGCCCGGGTCGCCGGCCAGGTGGTGACCGGCGTGGGATTCCTCTGCGCCGGGGTGATCATCAAGCGCGGGCTGACCATCGTCGGCATCAACACCGCCGCGACCGTGTGGTGCTCCTCGGCGATCGGCGTCCTGGCCGGGCTAGGACTGATCCGCTGGGCCGGCGTCGTTACCGTGCTGGTGCTGGCCGGCAACTTCGTGCTGCATTACCTCGAGCACTGGGCGCTCAGGCCGGATAGCCGACCGTCTGGGCCAGAATGATCTGCTGGTCGGGCTTGAGCCGCAGCGTCTTCGCGAGCGCCGCCCGGTCGACCATGCCGCGGACCACCGTGGCGAGCCCCGCCGAAGCGCAGAAGAGATAGACGTTCTGCGCGATGAAGCCGGCGTCGGGCCCGGAGTACCAGCGCTTTTCTTCCTCGGACGCCTGCGTCATGCGCGAAAGATCGGCCACGTAGACGAGGTCGAGCGGCGCCTGCGCGACGAACGGCTGGATGCCGGTCTGTGCCCGCACGTCCTGCGCCGAGACCTGGCGCAGCGCGTGCTCCTTGGCGCGGTAGACGGACAGGCCGCTCTTCAGCGCGACGTAGAGGTCGATCTCTTCCCAGTCATGGGCGGAGGGCGCGGTGCGGCCGCCGCTCCTGGGGCGGTTCACGCCGAACGCCGCCCAGAGGAGGTCGCCCAGGACCTGCAGCGGCAGCTCCTTCGCGCTGAATTCGCGCGAGCTGCGGCGCGCTTTCAGCGCCTGCAGGAGCGTCATGCCGCCCTGCGCGGTCGGCGGCGGCAGCGCGAGGGTGCGCGGTTTCTCGGGCGTCTCGAGCCCGAAATCCATGTGCCCGGCGGCCATGGCGGCGAGCGCTACTGGCGAGCCCGCGTCTCGCGGACGCGCTCGCGGCCGAGGATCTTGACGAAGTCGTCCAGCTGCTCGGCGACCAGCTCGAGGATGTCGTCGATGGTGACGATCCCCGCGAGCGCGCCGCTATGGGTCAGGACCGGCAGGCGGCGCACGCCCCGGGTGCGCATCACGCGCAGCGCGTCGAACAGGCTGTCCTGCTCCCGAACGGTGGCGAGCTCCTCCGAGATCACCTCGCCCACCGTGAGCGCCTTCGGGTCGAGGCCCTTGGCGAGCACGGCGACGGTCAGGTCGCGGTCGGTAACGATGCCGACCGGCACGCGCTCCGAAAGGCGATCGACCACGATGACGAGGCTGCCGACATGGTGCTCGCGCATCAGCCGCGCGGCCTCGGTCAGCGGCGTGCCGCGGTAGGCAAAGACCACTTCGCGGTTACAGATTTCTCCGATATTCATGCGCTAAGCATCGCCCTTTCGGCGTGCCGCGGCTTGATTTCCGTCAAACCGGACGCCCGCGCTGAGCCGCTAGCCACCAGCGCGGTCGGGCTCGCCGCAATGCGCGAGGATCGCCCGGCGCGCCTCGTCCCTCAGCACGAGCGCGTCGGTCCAGCCGGCGCCGCGCGGCTCGAGCGGTGCGCCGATGAACGCCTCCACGGGCGAGCGCCGCGGCAGCCACGAGCCGTCGCGCAGCACCGAGCGCGTTCCGCGCAGCGCGACCGGGACTACCGGCCGGCCGCTCTGCGCGGCGGCGACGAAGGCGCCCATGTGGAACGCGCGCAGCCCGGGAGCGCGGGTGAAGGTGCCCTCGGGAAAGATGACGAGCGACTCGCCGGTGCGTGCCGCTTCCGAGAGCTCACGCGCGCCCTCGATCGCCTCGCGCGCGGCAAAGCGCTCGACGAAGCGTGTGCCGAATCGGGCAAGAATCCAGCCGGCGAAAGGCGCGGAGGCGAGCTCGCGCTTCGCGGTAAAGCGAGCGCCCGCGGGAAGCAGCGCGGCAAGGAGCAGCGCATCGACGTAGCTCGAGTGGTTGGCGACGAAGATGGCGGGGGCCGCCGGCGGGCGCCCGCTCACCTGCACCTCGAGCAAGGACAGTTGCTGCAGGGCGCCCGCCACGGCGCGCACCCAGCGCGCGCGCGCCTGCGCGCCCGGCAACGCGCAGAGCACCCCGCCGCCCGCCACGGCGAAGACCGCGAAAAGCGCCCAGAGATACGCGGCATAGAGCCATTCCGCCACGCTGCGCGCGAGACGGCGTGCCAGGCCGCCAAGGCCGGCGAGCGCGAGGCGGCCGAGCTGCAGCGCGACGGGCCTCCCCGGCGCGCCGAGCAGGCCGCGCTCGTAGAGCTCGCTGCACGCCGACCGGCGGATCTTGCCGCCCGGCGTCTTGAGCACCGCGCGCCGTCCGGCCAGCACGATGTCGTCGGCGGGCACGCCGAGGTGCCGGAGCGCGAGCCCGGCGACGCGCCGGCGCAGCTCCTCCCGCGCGCCGGCGTCGCGCAGGTCGGTTTCGACGAGCACGACGACGCGCTCGGTCGCGCTCGCCGGGTCGGCGGCGCCGAACACCGCAACCGCGCCTTTGCGCACGCCTGCGAGATCGCCGACCGCCTCCTCGAGGTCGTAGGGATGGATGTGCCGCCCGCCGCGGATGATGAGGTCCTTCATCCGGCCGGTGACGTAGAGCTCGCCCGCCGCGATGTAGCCGACGTCGCCCGTGTCGAGCCAACCTGCGCGCAGCAGGGCGCGCGTCGCCGCGGGGTTGCGGAAGTAGCCCGAGGTCGCCGAGGGGCCGCGGAACTCGATGCGGCCCTCGACGCGCTCGGCGGCTTCCCGCCCGGCGGCGGCGACGACTCGCACCTCGTGGCCGGCGAGCGGGCGGCCGGAGCTCACCACGCGCTGCGCGCCCGAGGGCCCGCGTGCGTCGACGAGCGGTCCGCGCCCCGGCGGCGAAATCGTCAGGCCCACGGCGCACTCGGCGAGCCCGTATGCCGGCGTCGCCGCGCGCGATTCGAAGCCGTACGGCGCGAAGCGCCGGGCGAAGCGCTCGAGGGTCGCGGCGCGCACGGGCTCAGCGCCGCTGAAGGCGATGCGCAGCGACGAGAGCTCGAGCCCACGCAGCTCGTTCTCGGGCACTTTCGAGGCGAGGATCTCGTACGCGGAGTTCGGTCCCGCGGTCAGCGTGCCGCGGTAGCGGTGCACCGCGTGCAGCCAGCGCGAAGGACGGGCGAGAAAATCCTGCGTCGTCAGGAGCACGAGCGGCATGCCGTAGTAGAGGCTGCCGAGCCAGGCGCCGATCAGCCCCATGTCGTGGGTGAGCGGCAGCCAGCTCACGAACGTGTCCTGCGCGCGCGCCTGCACCGCCTCGCCCATGGCGCGGATGTTGGCGAGCAGATTGGCGTGCGTCAGCACCACGCCCTTCGGCTGGCCGGTGCTGCCCGAGGTGTATTGCAGCAGCGCCGTGTCGTCCGTCCGCGCGGCCGGTCCGGCCGGCGCGCCGCGCGCCGCGAGGGCGTCGACCGACACGACGCGGCGCAGCGCCGGAACCTGCGCATGCAGCAGGCGCGCCGCCGGCGCGAGCGCCGGGGCGCCGACGAGCAGCGTCGCGGCGCAGTTATCGAGGATGCGCGCCTGCCGGCGCAGGTGCTCCTCGAGCTCCGAGGCGTGCGAGGGCGGGTAGAGGGGCACCGGCACGCCGCCGGCGAGAAGCACACCGAAGAACGCGCGCAGGAATTCGAAGCCGTTCGGCAGCATGATCGCCGCCGCCGCGCCGGGCTCGAGCCCCTCGCGTGCGAGCCCGCCCGCGAGCTCGCGCGCCTGCTGCGCGAGCTCGGCGCATGAGAGCCGCCGCGCCCCCGCCTCGCCCTCGAGCAGCAGCACGTGCGCGCGGTCCGGATGGCGCGCCGCGTGCCAGTCGAGCACCTCGACGAGGGTCGTCGCCTGCGCCGGCGCCAGCGCGAGGCCCTCGGCGAGCGGCGCCTCGACGGCGAGGCTCTGCGCAACGCGCGGGGCCGCGCCGGCGAGCGCGGCGAGCAGGTCACGCACCGAGCGCGCGGCGAGCACGCGGTCCTCCGCGAGGCGCACGCCGAACGCCTGCTCGATGCGCAGGCTCAGCTCGACGCGCGCGAGGCTGTCGATGCCGAGGTCGCGCTCGAGCTCGGCATCGAGGGCGACCGCCGGCGGCGCGCCGCCGCGCAGCTCGCCCAGCATCGCGCCGACGATCGCGACGAGCTCCTGGGCCGGCGTTGCCATGGAATCGCATTGTCCCGGCGCTCCCACGCCGCGCGTTGAGGAAGGTCAAGGGGCGCGCGCGGCCTTGCGCTAGTCTTGGTGCGATGGGCAAACCGCAATCAACAGCAATCTCTGCCGCTTTTCCTACGCCAGAAGCAGCTTTTTCCGACGCGGCGGATCGGAGCGCGCCGATAGGCGGTACGCGCGCCGGGGCGTAGCTTGACAGTCATGAAACCTCTCGAATCCGAGGTCGAAGCCGTCGTCGCCCAGGTATTCGATCGCCTGCCCGCCCTCGTGGGCTTCTCCGTCGCGCCCGAGTCCGATCTCGTGCTCGCCGACGTCGAGACGTTCCCCCGGTTCGCGCAGCGCGAGGACCTCATGGGCGAGATCGCGATCCCGCTGCTCGAGCTGATGGACGAGCAGCCCGCGGCGGGCGAGCTGCTGCGCGGCCGCACGTTCGTGCGCTCGCTGCACTGAGGCGCACCATGCCCGAGGTCGCGATCCCCTCCGGCAAGGTCCACCTTCAGGGCGAGCTCCTTCTCCCCTCCCGCCCGGCAGGCGTGGTCGTCTTCTCGCACGGCAGCGGCTCGGGCCGCCGCTCGCCGCGCAACCGCTACGTCGCCGGCGAGCTGCGTCGCGCCGGGTTCGGCACGCTGCTCCTCGACCTCCTGACCTTCGACGAGGATCTCGATGCCGAGGCGCGCTTCGATATCGCGCTCCTGACCGAGCGCCTTTCCGACGCAGTGCGCTTCGCCGGCACACAGGCCGCGACTCGCAAGCTGCCGATCGGCCTCTTCGGCGCGAGCACCGGGGCGGCCAGCGCCTTGCGCGTGGCGGCGGCCCTCCCGGAATCGGTCGCCGCGGTCGTGTCGCGCGGCGGCCGGCCCGACCTCGCCGGGCGCAGCGCGCTTTCGGAGGTGAAAGCGCCGACGCTGCTGATCGTCGGCGCCGAGGACCATGGCGTGATCGAGCTCAACGAAGCGGCGCTCGATCAGATGGGCTGCGAGCGCGAGATGGTGCTCGTGCCGGGGGCGACCCACCTTTTCGAGGAGCCGGGGACGCTGGAGGAGGTCGCGCGCCTCGCCGCGGAGTGGTTCGGGAAGTGGATCCCTGCTTCGGCGACCCTTACGCCCCGGCAAGCCGCGCCGCTTTGACGCGCGCCGCCAGCAGCTCGATCTCCATTTCGGTGTCCTCGCCGGCGACCTCGTCGTCGAGCTGCAGGTCCCGGTCGAGCCGCTCGAGCCTCCGCAGCTCCTGCACCAGCCGTTGTTCGTAGTCCATGTTCGCCTTCTCCCGTTGCCGCCAAGTTAAGGGCAGCGCGCAGGCCGCGGTATCGGCGCCGGCTTAAAGTTGCTGTAGGAAAAATGGAAGTCCTGGACGGGATCACCCTCGCGCTGTTCGCCGCAGGCTTCGTGGCCTGGGCGATCAGCACGGTCGCCGCCGGCGGCGGCAGCATGCTGCTCGTCGCCGCCACGAGCGCGCTCCTCGGCGGCCACGCCATCGCGCCGGTGGTCACGGTCGCGAGCCTGATGGCCGGCCCGGCGCGCATGGCGCTCTTCTGGAAGCACATCGACTGGCGCCTAGTCGCCTGGTACCTGCCGGGGGCGATCGCCGGGGCGAGCCTCGGCGGCTGGATCTTCACGCGGCTTTCCAGCGAGCTCGTGCAGCTCGCGATCGCGCTCTTCCTTCTCAGCACCGCCTGGCAGTTCCGCCTGGGCGAGCGGGCGCGCTCCTTCCCGATGCGCCTGCAATGGTTTCCGGCGGTCTCGTTCGCCTCCGGCATGACCTCCGCGATCGTCGGGGCGAGCGGCGTGCTGACCAATCCCTTCTATCTCAACTACGGCATGCTGAAGGAGAGCATGGTGGCCACGCGGGCGGTGAACTCGCTCGTCATCCAGCTCACGAAGATCGCCGCGTATGCCACGCTGGGCGTCATGAGCTCGGAACACGCCCTGCACGGCGTCGCAGCCGGCGCCGGAGCGGTG
>Ga0153915_10004971_pt1 | contig 12318 bp, 7 predicted proteins | sample Opewatmetagenome_2_FD_107003 | JGI IMG/M metagenome (GOLD analysis project Ga0153915, IMG submission 107003) | Freshwater wetland microbial communities from Ohio, USA - Open water 3 Core 3 Depth 3 metaG | ecosystem: Environmental > Aquatic > Freshwater > Wetlands | place: USA: Ohio, Lake Erie... | reverse complement strand
ATCCCTCCGCCGCCATTTCTTCACACAGTATTCCGTCCCCAAAAATGATAAAATACAGCTCGATGGATATTTTCCAAGCGTTCAAAAACGCCGTGGAGCGCAGTGGGCTCATCCGGCCGGGCGACAAGATCCTGGCGGCCTATTCGGGAGGTCCCGACTCGACCGCTCTCGTCAACCTCCTCGTCGAGCTCGGCCGGGAATGGCCGTTGGAAATCAGTCTGGCCCATTTCAACCACAAGCTGCGCCGGACGGCGGCCCGCGACGAGCGTTTCGTCCGGGCGGCGGCCCATCGATGGGGGCTTCCCTTGTTTGCAAAATGCCGGGATGTCAAAGCCTACGCCCGGCGCAAGGCGCTCAATCTCGAGGAGGCGGGCCGTGAACTCCGCTATGATTTTCTCAAAAAGACGGCCGCCAAAATCGGCGCCAACAAAATTGCGACGGGGCATACGATGAACGACCAGGCCGAAACCGTCCTGATGCGGCTCTTGCGCGGGACCGGTCGGCACGGCCTCGGGGGGATATCTCCGATCATCGAGGGGACGATCATCCGGCCGCTCCTCGGTATCGAGCGGCAGAGCCTCGCCGTCTATCTCCGGAAACGGGGACTGAAATTCTGCCGCGATGAGACAAACGAGGATCGCCGTTTTCTCCGCAACAAGGTGCGGCTGGGGCTCATTCCTTACCTTCAAAAAAACTACGACGCGGGAATTATCCGCCATCTCGCCCGTTTGGCCTCTCTCCTTCAGGAAGAGGATGACTTTTTGGATCAGGTCACGCGGGAAAAGTGCCGGCGCCTCATCATGGGCACGGGGACGGCCCAGCGCCTGGATCGGCGGAGTCTCTTTTCGCTTCCCATGGCTCTCGCCCGGCGCTGCGTGAGGCAGTTCCTCCGGGGGCTGAAAGGAGACCTGCGGGGCATTTCGTATGATGATGTGGATGCCGTGCTCGGCCTGGCCGAGGGCAAAGACCTTCACCTAAAAAAAGGCCTCTTTTTGCGCCGGGAAGGCGGTTTTATTTTTAAGAGAGAAAAGTCGCGTCCTCCTCGGCCTTATCAATACCTATGGACTGGTCGCGGTATCCTCACCGTAGGCGAGGCCGGAATCGAATTCCAAGGACGGAAGATCCGGAAGACAAGAATCCGCGAATATCTATTCGACGACGGATCGCGCTGTTACTGCGATGCCGAGAAACTGGATTTTCCGCTTATGATCCGAAACCGCCGCGACGGCGATCGCTATCGGCCCCTGGGCTCTCCCGGCCGGAAAAAGCTCAAGGAAATCTTCCGGGCCAGAGGGATCTCGGTTCAGGACCGGGATAGACTTCCGCTTTTTCTTTGCCGAGAGAAAATCGTCTGGGTGCCCGGGCTTCCGGTTGCGGAAGAATTCAGGCTGACGTCCGAGACGAAGACCGTCTTTGTCCTTACCAGGCTATAGATAATTTTCTTTCCAGATCTCGAAAACCAGAAGCGCCCAGAGCTCGTGGCTGTAATTTTCTCGGCCGGCGATGTGGGCTTCCATCATCCTCTGGATGGGTCCAAAGTTGAACAGCCCTTCTTCCCGGATGCGCTTTTCGCCGAGAGTGGCCTGCATCAAGTCCTTGAGCTCGGTCCGCAGCCAGTGCTTGATCGGGATGCTGAAACCTTCCTTGGCGCGGTAGATGTTTTCTTTTGGCAGCAAGCGTTCCATGGTCTTCTTAAAGATCCACTTCGTCGTCAGGCCGTGGAGCTTGAACCTCCCCGGGAGCTTGAAGGCATACTCAATGAGCTTGTGGTCGAGCAGCGGCTCGCGGGCTTCCAGCGAAACGGCCATGCTCATCCGGTCGACCTTGACCATGATGTCGTCGGCTAAGTAGGCCTTGAGGTCCAGATAGAGCTCGCCGTTTGTCCGGTCGAAGCCGCGGAGGCCGGCCAGCCATTCCGAAAACGGAAGGCTGTCTTTGATCTTTGTGATCCCGCCCAGCTCGGCTTTTAGAGCATCCGAATAGAGGATTTTTTTTGCCCGGTTTGACTGGAACATCATCCAGCGCAAATGCCTCAAGCGGCCGGGATGCTCGAAGCCCTGGCTGAACCGCCGCGTCTTGTTCCAGAATCCTTTCTTCTGCTCCGAAGGCCTTATCCTGCCGACCGCCGGCCGGAGCGCCCGGCCGACGAGCGGCATCGCCGGAATCCGGGCCAGCTTTTGAGCCTGGTAGTGTTCATAGCCGCCGAAGACCTCGTCGCCTCCGTCGCCGGAGAGGATGACCTTGACAGAGGACCTCGCCATCTTGGATACGAGGTATGTCGGAAAGATCGAGAAGTCGCCGAAGGGCTCGTCAAGATGACGGACGAGCTTTTGGCTGAGCTCGAGGGCTTCGGGTTCGAGGATGAATTCCTCGTGCTCGGTGTCGAATTTCCGGGCGATGCGCCGGGCGTGGTCGAGCTCGTTATAGGAAGTATCTTTGAAACCGATGGAGAATGTCTTAAGCGGCGACGCGCCAAGCTCTCTCATCAAGCCGACGATCGCCGAGGAGTCGATGCCACCGCTCAAGAACGCTCCCAGCGGGACGTCGCTGATCAGCCTCAGCCGGACGGATTCTTTGAGCAAGGCGTAAAGCTCATCCATAACGGCGGGGAGAGACGTCGGAACCGGCCGGGCTCCGGCCTTCTCCTCGTTGCCCTCCGGGTAGACGTCCCAATATTTGATGATCGTGATGGCTCCCTGATTGTAGGCCAGAAAACAACCGGCCGGGAGCTTATGGATGTTTTTGAAGATCGAATAGGGGGCGGGGATATACTCGAAAGTCAAAAAGAGATCAAGGGCTTTCGGCTCCAGCTCCCGCTTGACGCCGGGATGGGCGAGGATGGTCTTGAGCTCCGACCCGAAGACAAGCGTCCCGTCCGGGAGCAGCGTGTAATAGAGCGGCTTGACGCCGACCCTGTCCCGGACGAGCAGGAGCCACTCCTTTTTTTGGTCCCAGATGGCAAAGGCGAACATGCCGCGAAGTCTCTGGACGAACTCTCCCCCCCACTCCTCGTAGGCGTGGACAATCGTTTCCGTGTCGGACCTGGTCTTGAACGTATGGCCGAGGCCGATGAGCTCTTCCCTCAGGTCCGGGAAATTGTAGACTTCGCCGTTATGGGCGATCCAAATCGTGCCGTCCTCGTTCGAAAGCGGCTGATGTCCGCCGGCCAGGTCGATGATGCTCAGCCGGCGGGTCCCCAAGCCCACATTTTGGAGGATGAAAATGCCCTCGTCATCCGGGCCCCGGTGGATGATCTCCCGGCACATGGCGGAGAGAATGGCCGGCTCAATGGGCCGGGAGCTCGAGGTCCTGGCGATCCCGCAAATTCCGCACATTTACAGCCTTGGGATGATATCCAGCTCGAAAAAAACCCCCAGGAACCGCTTTTCCCGGCTGGAATCGATCTCGAAAGAGGGGATGGCGCCCTTGGCGGCCTTGATTTTGAGGCGATGATAATGGAGATCCTTGATTTTGAACTCTTTTCCGACCGGAAAGCGGAGTGTCCCCCATTCCTTGGAGCCGAGTGTGATCCTTTGGACGCGGCCGTCGACCGAGACCGAGATCTCGTTGGATTGCCGGGGATTATTCATCAAACGGATGACGATTTCTTGGACGGGAAAATAGGTCTTAAGAATGATGTCGGCTTTCCTGTCCCCTCTCGTCCACCAGCCGGGTTCCTTGGGATCTTTCTGGAAATTGTCGTCTAGAAAGTAGAGAAAGCGGTCGTCGTAGAGCGGCGTCCCCCATTGCTGACGCCTGGCATGAATATTGGTGTTTGTCGGGAAGTTATTGACGAGGGTCATTTCCACCGGCAGGAGCGTAAAAGGGAATTTTTTGCAGAACAGGGACGGACTGGATGAAGACTGGAAGGGGTTGATGAGGATTTGGCCGATGAAAATCGAAGCCGCGACCCACGACAAGATGATTTCTTTATGGCGAATTTTAATCCGGGGCAGGAACAAGAACAGCGGGTAGATATTGAGGAAATAGCGGTTGGCCAGCGACCCGCCGCCGCCGCCGTAGTTGTCCGGCATGAGAACGATATAGATCAATATCTGCCCGGCCAGGGCGGCCAGGATCAGCCAGCGGTCCAAAGATTTTTTGCCGAGGAAAAACAGGATGAGGAACAGGAGGGCCGGGAAAAAGTACCAGGCGATGCCGGTGAACCGGCCGAAGAAATAATAAAAGATATTGTAAAAAATGAATTTGAACGGATACAGAAAGCGGCCGAAGTAGCCCTCCGACGTCATCGGGTTCGAATTCGGGGCATTGTCGAATGTGACGTCCTCTTTCTCGTACGGAAAGTTGAAATAAAAAGTCTTGCGTTCTCCCCCCTGGAAGTTCCATCCCGAGGACGTGAATAGGGCATTCGACCCGAAAAAGAGACCGGCGCTGAGGACGAATAGGAGAATCATGGCCACGGTCTTTAAAAATTTTTTCTTGAGCAGGTGCCAAAGGACGAGCGGTCCCATGAGAGCCACGTTGGGCGGCTTGGAAAAAACGGCGATGCCCGCGACCAAGGCTGCTAGGAGGTCCGACGAGTCGGACAGCAAGAACGCTTGGAATCTGCCGGTTTTCCCTCCGGGAGCGGCAGCCGGCGCTTCTGTCCTTCTAATTTTATAGAGCCAGAGGAAGAGCACCGTAAAGACGAGGAACAGGTTGAAGAAATCGGGGGATATCCAAAGAAAATAGATGCCGGCGATGGATGCAAACAGGAATGTGAGGACCTGGATCAGAGAAAGACCGGGACTGTTGGAAAGCGAAAAATAGGAGAACCCCATGAGAAGCAGCAGGAGCAGGAGCAAGGAATGCAAGACCAGGGGGCCGTTGGCGCCGAAGACTCTGACAAAAGGCGCGGCGAACAGGGCATAAGCAAAGGATTTGGCGAAGTAAAGCTTGCCGTCAGAGGCCTTCTTGAGGAAAATGCCGTTCGGACCGGCCCCGAAGTCCTCATAATAGCGGATCAGGTCCTTCTTGGTATATTCCAGGTCATTGTCGAAGGCGATGCTCTGGGCCATGGCATAGTAAACCGCCTGGTCGGCGGATAGAAAGCCTGTATGGACGGCCGGAATGTTGATGACCAGGGAAAAGCCGAGAAAAAATAGGCTGATCATCCACAGGGCTGCCTGTACGGGTTTCTTTTCCTGGTTCATTTGTCCATTCAATATCATAAGCCATGGCTAAATTCAACTTGGGAAGACGGTTGCATTTCTAATTCTGTGATGACGTTGACAATGAAAGGGGTCCTGTCAGACACTCTTGGAAGGAAACCCTTTCTTAGGGTTTCCTTCCAACGCTCGCTTCGCTCGTTGCCATCCTTCCGAGGAGCATTTGGCGATGAATTTGTGGGAGGATGCTCCTGGGAGAAGTGGCAGGGCTGGCGGGTATTACCGCCGCCCGTTGGAGGAGGACCCAATGAAAGGGTCCTCCTCCAAGATTGTCCGGGGAGCCCCTGCGCCGCGCCACCCCATCCGCCTGCGACGAAGCCCATCACGGAATCATAAATGCTCCCTGGGATAGCTTAAATGAATACGCAAAGTTTCTTTATTGGCCGGGCATCAGGCCCAAATAGGCGGAAATGATCTTGTCGCCCCAGACAAGGGCGACCCAGGCAGCTGGAGCCAGGAACGTTCCGTAAGGGAGAGAATATTGAAGGTCCTTTTTTTTGATGAGCATGAGGGACAGACCGACCAGGGCGCCGGTGAATGAGGCTAAAATTAAAGTCAGAAGAGTTTTCTGCCAGCCGAGAAATACGCCGACCAAGAGCATCATCGTCACGTCGCCCATACCCAAACCTTCTTTTTTCCGCAAGAGATAGTAGGCTCCGTAGATGAACAATAAAAATCCCGCTCCGACCGCGGCTCCGATGAGAGCCTTTAAAAAAGTGAGGTCGGGCCGGAAGAAGGAATAGGCCAGGCCGAGGGCGATCCCCGGAAACGTAATCCTGTCGGGCAGGAGCTTGTGGTAGTAATCGATGAAGCCCAGGGCGATGAGGGCGCTGGAAAAGAGGCAGGCGGCGAAAAAGTGAGCGCTGAGAGCGTATTTTCCATGAAGGACCAGAAAAACCGCCGGCGTGAGCAGTTCCACCAGAAAATAAGAGAAGGCGATTTTCTGTCCGCAATACCGGCACCGGCCTCTGAGGAGAAGATAAGAGACAACAGGAATGTTGTCGTAGAATTTAATCCTTTTTTTGCAGGAAGGGCAGGTCGACGGCGGATGGAGAAGGCTCAAGCGCAGGGGAACGCGGTAAATCACGACGTTAAGGAAGCTTCCCCAGGCTAACCCAAAAAGCGCGATGATGATTATCGTTTCCAAGGGATGACCGCGGTTTTGACGTCTCCCGTCTTGGGGTTGTAGCCGTAGTCTTTTTGATCGTAATCCTTGGGGATATAGGGGAGCAGGCCGGCCGTTACGATGTCGGAAAGCTTGTCCGGATACCGGCCGTATTTGGCCTTGTATTTTTCGAGGACGGATCTGAGGCCTTGGATGTCGACGGTCGCTTTGATGTTGTAGAGATGGTTGGATGCGATTTTCTTGACCCGTTCGTCCGTGGCTGTTTCATAGACCTCGAGCCAAGTCTCCCAAGCGGTTTTGACGTCCATGGTTTTAAAAGCGGCGTTGGCGTAGAGCCGTTTGACGATGTCCGGGGCGCCCGGGATGTCCATGGCTTTTTTGTAGTATTCCCTCGCCAGAGGGAAATCTTTTTTATAGAGCTGGGCGTAATGGCCGGCCTCAAGAGGGAAAATCCATAAATCCGGGTTCTTGGCGAATCCCATGTCCAGCAATTTAATGGCCAGCGAGACGTCCTTGGTGTCGTACAGGGCAATCAGGGCCCCGACTTCGTACGGATCGACATAGCGGGGATCCAGATCGGAGATGATGGAAAAGATATGGACGAAATGATCGAACTTGTCGGGGATGGCGAGGTTGCCGAAATACTGGATGGCCCAGATGTAGACGATGTCGGCCATGAGCGAGGAAAAACCGAACGTGGCCGTCTTCAAATACTTGCCCGATGGAACGTAGATGATGCTCGAGCCCGGGATTTTTTGGCGGGAGGCCTTGTCGATCTCGAGCTTCAAGCCCATGAACAGAAGGCAGGACAAGCCCAGGATCAGGATGAGAGAGGTAGTTCTTCTCATCGGCTAAATAAAGTCTCTCCGCCGGAAGACAAGGACGGCCAAGGTCAGGATGAAAACGGTGTAGAGCAAACCGTAGGCTACGGAGTACAGAAGCACCCGGGGCGGAATGGTCAGGCCGTGGACGACTTCGGTCTTGAAGTTGAAGTTCTCGAGGTCGGGCAGGATCGTGTAGACGATTTGAGCCAGGACCCTGAGGAGGCCGGCGGGGATCTTTTTGATCAGCGTTTCCAGGCTCCAGGAAAAATGACCGATGAGATAGAAACAGAGAGAGAACAGCGAGCTCAGGATGGGCGTCGAGAAACTGGAGAAGAGGATGGCCACGGCGGTGATGAGGATGAGCTCGATGAAAATATAGAGAATGGCCAGGAGCAGCTTCCATTCGACGGTCGAGGTGTGGAAAAAGACGAGGGCCAGGAAGATGACGCTCATCAGGACGAGCATGACCAACAGCGTCAGGACGAGGCCGAAGAATTTGCCGAGAAGGAACTCGTGGCGCCGCATGGGCTTGGAGATAAGGGTGAAGATCGTCCGTTTTTCGATTTCTTTGTAAACGAGTCCCGTCCCGATGAGGATGGCCATCAAGGCGCCGAAAAAGGAGATGGAGGCCAGCCCGACGTCCTTGATGACTTTCGCCCGGTCGCCGACGGTGAGAAGGGCCAGGACGCGAGAAACGAGAATCGACAGGGCTGCAAAAAACAGAAGAAGGTAGAGGATGCGGTCGCGGATAGCTTCCTTGAACGTGTTGAGGGCGATGACCTTGATCGTCATTGGGATTTCACCATTTCCACAAACAGGTCTTCCAAGGTCTGGGTCCGGGGGATGAGGGAATGGATTTTCGCCCTCCTGCTTTTAACGAGGTCCAGGATCTCCTGGATTTTTTCTTCGTCGAAGACCTTGATGAGCGTCCGGCCGCCGTGGGCGGACAGGCTCTCCCCGAGCCCGGCCAGGTCTTTAGGATCGAGGCCGGATAGGGTTATCTCGGTGAACAGGATTTTTTCCGAGATCAAGTCGGTGAGCGATCCCTGGCTGAGAATCTTCCCGCCGACGATAATGGCCACCCGGTCGCAGATCATTTCGATGTCCTGAAGGATGTGGGAGCAAAGAAGAACCGTCTTCCCTTCCGCCTTGAGCCGGATGATAATATCGCGGATCTCTTTCCGGCCGAGCGGGTCGAGGCCGCCCAACGGCTCGTCGAGGAGGACGAGCGAGGGCTCATTGACGAGGGCCTGGGCGAGGCCGATCCTCTGGAGCATGCCGCGAGAGAACTTGCGGAGCTGGAGGTCACGGGCCGTCTCCAGGCCGACGAGACTCAGGAGAGAGGCGATCCTCTTCCCTCGTTCGTCTTTTTTCACCCGGAAGAGCTGGGCATAGAAATCGAGGAATTCCCGGGCCGTGAGATAGTCGTAGAAATAGGGATTTTCCGGCAGGAAGCCGAGCCGTTCCTTGGCCTTCGGCTCGAGGTACGGCTGGCCGAAAATCTGGATCTGGCCCCGGTCCGGAAAGATGAGGCCGAGGATGCATTTCAGGGTCGTCGTCTTGCCGGCGCCGTTGGGACCCAGATAGCCGAAAATCTCGCCTTCGGCGACGGAGAAGGAAACGCCCTTGAGGATCTCTTTTTTCTTGGGGATGAAGCCGACCTTGAAAAGCTTATGAACGTTTTCGATGTCCAGGACCGTCTTCATTTTTTTTATATTATATGTACTTAGAACAAAGTTGGCAAATTCTTCTTAGCAAACGTCAAATATGTTTCTTCGTAAGCGAGGCGAGGGGTACACCCTGAGCCCTTTATTTCAGGTTTTCTTCGAACAGCTTGAAGATCCGCTTGTACTCGTCCGCCCATGATGTGGCGTTGGAGAAGGAATGGTTTTCGACCGGGTAGACCGCCACGTCCCAGTTCTCCTTGCCCAGCTCGATCAGGCGCTGGGCCAGCCGGATGGTATCCTGGAAGTGGACGTTGGTGTCGACCATGCCGTGGCAAATGAGGAGGGCGCCCTTGAGGCCTTTGGCGAAATAGATCGGTGAACTCCGCTTATAGGCTTCGGGATCTTTTTGGGGGAGGTTGAGGATGTCCACCGTGTATCCGGCATGATAATGAGCCCAGTCCGTAACCGGTCTCAGGGCCGCGCCCGCCCTGAATACGTCCGGCGTTTTGAACATCGCCAGCAGCGTCAGAAAGCCGCCGTAGCTTCCTCCGTACGTGCCGATCCGGCTCGGGTCGATGCCGTAATTTTCGACCAGGATTCGGGCTGCGTCGACGATATCCTCCAAGTCCTTGCCGCCCATGGCGCGGTAGATCCCCGTCCGGCAGTCCCTGCCATAGCCGGAGCTGCCTCGATAATCGACATCGAAGACATGATAGCCCTTTTCCATCAGGAAATTATGGAACATATATTCCCGAAAATAGGTGCTCCAGCCTTTGTGGGCGTTTTGGAGGTAGCCCGCGCCGTGGATGAAAATGACGGCAGGCCTGGCGGGATGCGGGCTTTTGGGTTTATAGATCCGGGCGTAGACATCGACACCGTCCCTGGCTTTGAAGCTGATCACGTCGGGCTCGGCCCAAGCATAAGAGCGGAATTCGTCCGTCGTCGAAAGCGTGATCTGCTTGGCCGCCGCCCGCGGCTGATTGGGCTGGAGGAAAAGTTCCGGTGGCTTGTTCGGTGCGGAAGACATGACGGCCAGCATCGCTTCGTCGGGAGAGAGAAAAACCTGGTTCAGTCCGACGAGGCTGGTGATTTTTGTCTTTGCCCCTCCGCCGGCGGGCACGGAATAGAAATGCGTTTCGCCGGGATGCGCTTCGCTCGAGGTTAAATAAACGGCCTTTCCGTCGCGGGAGAGCTGGGCCGCCTTTACTTCGTAGTTCCCATTTGTCAGCTGGACTTTTTCCTTGCCGTCGACAGAGACTTTATAGACGTGGGCAAAGCCGTCTTTTTCCGAGATAAAGGAAATGTGGAGGCTGTCCGGCCACCAGAAAATGTTCGTCAGGCCGAGGTCCCCGATCCAGGCGTCGTCATGGACTTGTTCGATGAGAGACGCCTTTCCGGCTCCTGGGTCCAGGCGGAGAAGCCAGGCGTCTTTGCGGTCATCCGAGCGGGCGGTCAACAAGGCCTGCTTGCCGTCCGGCGACCAGATCACGCCGCCGGGGGAAATTTTCCGGTCGCCCTGGCCGCAATCCACCCATTTGACTTCCCCGGTCGCGGCGTCCATGATGCCGGCCTTCATGCTCGCCGAGGGATAGCCGGCCTTGGCATGCGATTCGATCGTCTCCGTGAAGCCCGAACGAGTCACATAGCTCGGAACGAAAGTCGATTTCTCATCCGGGTTGGGCTCGGCCAGGATGAACGTCACGAACTTCTCGTCGGGAGAGAGTTCGAGATTGGAGATGTTCTGATTCTCCTTGAGAATAAAAGGCTTGCGTCGGGACGCCGGAGCTTGGGCTTGTAAGCCGCCCCTCCCTCCGAGCATCCCTTCTCGCCCTCCCCTCCGGTCGAGGCCCTGCTTGAACTGCTGGAATAGTTCGGTCTGCTGGTCGCTGTACCATTTGGCCAGATCGTCGGGCTTGCCGCGGTCCGGCGGGGGCGTCCTTCGGGTGAACGAAGTCATCTGGCGCAGGCCGCGGTCCTCGAGCGAAAAGATAAAAAGGTTATCTTCGCTCGTGAAATAGATTTTTTTTTTGGTCGAACGTGAAATTGACGTTGGATTTGCGAGCGTCCGTGGAGATGAGAACCATCCTCTTCCCCGCCGCGATATCCAGCAGGCTGATGTCCCCGCCCTGCGTCTGGAGAGCCCGCTTCCTGTCCTTGTCGAACCGGGCATCGCTGCCGAAGCCCCCGAAGCCGAACATGCGGAAAGCTCCGCCCGAGACCGGAGCCGGGGGAAGCTTCTGTATCTCCTCGATCGTCGTTTTTTGAGGAACGGGATTCTGCTTGGTGATGAAATACAGCTCCGGCTGTTTCTCGCCGGGCTTTCTCCATCGGAAATAGAGTCGCTTTCCGTCCACCGACCACAGGACGGCCGAGGGCTCGCTGCCGACAAGGTCCGGCCCTCGCATAATATTGTCGATGGTCATCTTGAACGGCGCGGCCGCTTTTTCGGCGGGGGCTTGAGTTGAGCCCGGCGCCGGGACAAGGAGAAGAATCCAACAAGCGGCGACCATAACGCTTTTTTTTCGAGGATGAGACAAAGGGGCCTCCTTAAATGGTTCTTTTCCTTTTCGAATAGGAAAAATTGTTTGGGAAACGATCCAGAAACGGCTTCGCTCCCTATCCGGGTTTTTCACGCCGTTCCCGAGCCGTCCTTCTCCGCGGCGAAGAACTCGCTTCCCGGCCTTTCTATAAAGGTCAATCGTCATGTCCGCAAAATGATACATCGGATTATGCTCCTTGGAAGGATGGCAGGGAGCGAAGCGACTGTTGGAAGGAAACCCTAAGCAAGGGTTTCCTTCCAAGAGTGTCCGGCCGGCTTCTTCCGAGCCGGCTGCCTTCGAAGGAAGGCTCGGGAAGGCTAAACCCTCCATGGTCGCTTCGGCCGTCTCCGGATCATTTCCCTTCTATACCCATACGAAACAGGATAAATCCCTTATTCGATACGCCGGATCCGGCGCCGAGGGTGTCTGAACAGTCGCCGGGCCGTTTCCGGACGATCCTCTAGTCCGGAACGACGTGTTGCAGCGCGTCCGGGTTGATGGTGACATAAAAATCGCTGCCCAGATAGAGCAGCGGTAAAATTTTGCGAACGTTCAGGATGCCCTCGGCGTTGAAGGACTTTTCTTTTTCGTGGACGGCCAAGACCTCCCCGGCGAACAAATCGTGGTCGCCAAAAGCCCGAATTTCAGCCAGCTTACATTCGAAAGAAACATAGGCTTCTTCGATGACCGGCGATTGGATGACCTTGGAGGGGGCCAGCTTGACTTGGAATTCCTTGAGCTTGTCCATATCGTAGGCCGATTTCCGACCCATCTGGGCGGAGAGCTTCACGGCCTGGAAAGGGAGAAAATTCACCGTAAATTCCCGGGCTTCGGAAATCAGCTTGTGGGTGAAGCGTTTCTTGGAGACCAGAACACCGAATAAGGGCGGCTCGAAGGACAGGGCGGTGTGCCAAGCGCAGCTCATGAAGTTGGTCTGGGCTTCCCATCGCGCCCCGACGAGGGCCACCGTGTAGGGATAGAAATACTGGAACT
>Ga0153915_10004970_pt1 | contig 12318 bp, 12 predicted proteins | sample Opewatmetagenome_2_FD_107003 | JGI IMG/M metagenome (GOLD analysis project Ga0153915, IMG submission 107003) | Freshwater wetland microbial communities from Ohio, USA - Open water 3 Core 3 Depth 3 metaG | ecosystem: Environmental > Aquatic > Freshwater > Wetlands | place: USA: Ohio, Lake Erie... | reverse complement strand
GAACGAACTGAGGGCGATTTGATAGACAAGTTGTTTGCAGGTCTGAAGTCTGGTCAAGCTCAAGGCGGTGACAAGCGAGGAATGCAATCGGCTGCAGTGCTGGTGGTCCGTAAGAATGGTGGATATGGCGGAGGAAACGATAGGTATGTAGATGTCCGGGTCGACGAACACCCAAGACCTATTGAGGAACTTGAAAGAATATTCAGGATATATGATATGACACTGCTAAGCAGAGAGCCTTTGAATATGCTCATTCGACTAGAGGGAGCCGTGGCACAGAGGGTCCAAGAGGCGCTAGTGACTCTGGGCTATCTGAAGGCAGCAGAAAGAGCATGTTTTCCGCCAGAGGCTGCAGCCGCGCTCGAGAAGTTCATGAACGTCAGCAATTTCGAAAACAAGGCCCGTTCAGATGGGACAATCTGGCAGAGCGTCTTGGATTACCTCATGAAGGAAGCGAGGGTTGGCTAATCTTGGATTCGTCTCGATACTTTGCACCGGCTTCGAAGGCCTGGTCTCTATACACGATCTCGTGCCTTCCAAAGGATGTCCCGATATCGCTCAACCAGTATGTCCGGCCAGTTTCCTATTGATCTTAACATCAAATCTGCAGTTAGTGTGACCCCTTTATCGAGTTCCAGTTCTCGAAGCCACGGGCAGCCGAACAATGGAGTCACATCCAGTCGCTTGATTTGGTTCTCCCTCAACGTAATCTCACGTATGTCATGACACTCCGCTATTGGCACTAGATCGATTTCCTGCAATCGGTTATGGTTGAGCCTCAGTTCCTTCAAGCGACCGCATTTCGCCAACGGCGTCAAGTCAACTCCTGAGAGAGAGTTGTATCCTAGACTAAGGTACTCTAAGTCTATGCACCATATCAGGGGCAAGAGGTCAACCGATGTCATGTCGCGAAGGTCTAGGTTGATATGTGACTCTGTCGCCTTGAAAATCTCGTATTTCTCCAAACCGGTACTTGTGACGTATCTGATAAAGACCTCAACCATGGCAAGCCCCTCATCCTGAATGCATAGTTCGAATGACTACCATAGGCACAGGATTCTCCCATTTCGCTCGGCGAATTACACACTTAAAGACTGGGCGGATGTCTCTGCTTCTGAGGGCATTCAACAAGACTGACCGACCCGGAAGCTATTACAGAAGCAATAGCCAGCCGCGGTATATAGTCTAGTCCTCCCTAGAACTCGCGCGCTTACCGGCACATCCCGACCAGAACGCACTGCATTGTTCTCTCATGAATTCACGCAACCCAACTTTTAAGAACGAGCTACTGAATTAGCTTGGCTTCAGAGGACAAGGGAATGAAGCGTGAGGCATCCATTGTTCTGGCTGCTCCTGCCGGATATGGTGTGCAGACAGTTGAAGAGGCACTCACTACTCTCCTGATGGCTTCAGGGCTCAATGTTTTCGCAACAAGGGAGCTCATGTCGCGCATCAGAGGCGGCATGAATTCCACTGAGATAAGAGTGAGTTCTGACCGCGTGGCTGCGTACATGAGACACACGGACATCGCAGTGCCTCTGAGCAAAGGAGCTCTACAGCATCTCATGACATACTCCCACGTCGACAAGGAAACACTCGTAATGGGAGAAAAAGAGAATCTCGTGGGCTTGTCCAGTCTGTCGGAGAACCAATTCTACGATCTCCCAATATCCCGAATTGCTGCAGAGATCGGCGGGTCGATATACTCGAATAGCGTTGCTGTGGGCGCCATCATGGCATTGTTCGATATTGATGAGAATCTAGCCATTGGCTATTTCCAGAAGCGCTTTGGTTCAAAGGGTGACAAGGTGGTTCAGCAGAACATTGATGCCTACAGACGAGGAAGCGAGTTCGGCCAGAAGCTTGTCTCTTCAGGAAGAATTCAGATTGACATCAAGCGAGATCCGCGCATCAGTGGCCATATGCTGTTGGATGGTGCTGAGGCAGTAGGGCTTGGTGCCATAGCGGGCGGATGCAACTTCATATCGTCATATCCGATGTCCCCATCGACTCCTGTGCTGATTTTTCTGTCGCAGCACTCTCAGGAATTCGGAATCATTGTTGACCAGGCAGAGGACGAGATTTCTGCAATGAACAAGGGTATCGGAGCTTGGTATGCCGGGGCCAGAGGAATGGTGACAACGTCTGGAGGCGGGTTTGCTTTGATGACGGAGGGTCTCAGCTTGGCTGGAATGCTCGAGAGCCCAATGGTGATTCACCTAGGTCAGCGCCCTGGACCCGCAACGGGATTGCCCACGAGGACTGAACAGGGTGACCTGAAACATGTCCTAAATGCTGGCCATGGAGAGTTTCCCCGGGTGCTGTTTGCGCCAAGCACAATTCAAGACGCTTTCTATCTCACACAGAGAGCTTTCAATCTGGCTGACAAGTATCAAGTGCCTGTTTTCGTGCTTACCGACCAGTTTCTTCTTGAGTCTTCATATGACATTCCTCCTTTGAATCTCTCCGGGGTTGAAGTTGAAAAACAGGTTATCAGAACCGATTCTGCTTACAGAAGGTACGCGCTGACTGAGAGCGGTATTTCTCCGAGAGGAATACCAAGCTACGGGGATGGGCTCGTCGTTGTGGACAGCGATGAGCACGACGAGGACGGTCATATCACAGAAGACCTGCTTCTCCGGAAGAAGATGGTTGACAAGCGATTCTACAGAAAGCTTGAACGAATCAGGAAGGAGGCGATTCCTCCTGAGCTTCTGGGGAGCAGGAGTTGCCGGTTCCTTGTCATTTCTTGGGGTTCGAACTATCATGTGATGAAAGAGGCATTGACCAAGTCCGAACGCCGTGACATTGCGGTTTTGCATTTCAACCAAGTGTATCCCCTGCATGAGAGTGTGACGTCATATCTAGGAAAAGCGAAGAAGCTGGCTATAGTTGAGAACAATGCTGGCTGCCAGTTTGGCAGACTGTTACAAGTCGAGACGAATATCAGTATCCCGGCCGAGAACTGTCTGCTGAAGTATGATGGAATGCCCTTCTCCGTGGAGGAGGTCGTTGAGTTCCTCCACAATCTGAATGCCTGAGGTGATCAAGATGGACGTAAGCGACTACGAAATCATGAACACGGTCAGTTACGATATCGCGTGGTGCCCCGGCTGCGGGAATTATGGAATCCTGAATACTCTGAAACGAGCACTTTCTGAACTTAGTATCCGGCCGCAGGATTTGGTCATTGTCTCAGGAATAGGTCAGGCAGCAAAAATACCCCATTATCTGAGGACGAACGCGTTTAACGGTCTTCATGGACGAGCGCTGCCTGCGGCTGTCGCTATTAAGGCTGTCAACCCAAGCCTCACTGTTATTGCCGAAAGTGGTGATGGATGCATGTACGGAGAAGGCGGCAACCATCTCACGCATACCATTCTCAGAAATCCTGACATTGCCCTCTTTGTTCACGACAACATGGTCTACGGTCTCACCAAAGGTCAAGCATCACCAACAAGCGCACGAGGGTTTGAAACGCCATTACAAACCGCTGATAGGGGCGGGTACAGTAACGAGCCCTTCAATCCGCTCGCACTAGCAATAGCCATGGATGCATCCTTTGTTGCTAGGGCATTCATTGGAGACTCCGAACAGACGAAGGAACTGATGAAGGCGGCGATCGAGCACAAAGGGTTTGCTCTACTCGACATCTTCCAACCCTGTGTGACATACAATCGCATCAATACCTATGAATGGTTCAAGAAACACACTTACTACATCGACGATTCGCATGACTCAAGAGACCGGATTGCCGCTTTTCGCTTGGCTCTGGAAACTGAGAAGCTGCCACTCGGTGTGTTCTACATCAACCCCAACAAACCAACATTCGAGGAGGGTACGGGGGTCTACCGGGCGAATAAGGACCCGGTCTGCATGAGATCACTGGACAAGGAGCGGCTGGCTCGGCTGATTGAGTCGAAGACTGGGGCTTAATGTCTCCTGCGATGACTTCTACTACCTGACTGAATAGCGTTCCTCTTTCCACGGGTCTGCTTCGTTATGATATCCTCTGACTTCCCAGTATCCCGGCTCGTCTGCTTTGACAAACTTCAGCTCAACCAACCACTTGACCGACTTGTAGGCGTAGATCGAACTGACCACAGACCGAAGTGGGCCACCATGCTTCGGCTCAAGGTCCTTGCCTCCCCACTTGTAGGCTAGGATTGTGCCATCGTCTAGGAATGAGTCGACACTGGTGTTGCTTGTGTAGCCAGAGTCTGCGATCATAACTACGTACTTTGCACTTGGTTTGACTTTGGCTGTTTCGCAAATAGTCCTACCAAGTACGCCTTCCCATTCATTATCGAGTCGACTCCAACCTGTTACACAATGGAAATCTGCAACTATCTTGTGGGAGGGCATAGCGAGGAACTGCTCCCAGGTGAGCTCAAGCGGCTTGTCCACTTCTCCCGTAACGCGAAAGCGCCATTTTTGCCGGTCGAACTTCATAGGTCGTTCAACGTTGAGTACGGGGAACCCATCGGTGACATGTTGCCCGGGAGGAACTCTCTCTTTCTTCATTGCAGCCGTGCGATGACCGACTCAGGCGGATTTCAACCTGTTGCCTTCGCGCATCGTGGAGAAGAAGGTCAGAGTCTACTGAGCGAAAGATATGAGACTGCTGTCCGGGATTCGCCGCGTATAATGGTGCTCTGAGGCTTCGGCAATCAACACACGCATCAAAAGAATGATATTAGCGCCTCCATCAGTCTCAGATATGACAAAGAAGGTCAATGATCTGTATCTCTGCGAGGAATGTGGTCTTGGCTATCGGGAGCGGGCATGGGCTGAAAAGTGTGAGATGTGGTGTAAGACCCACAAGTCTTGTAGTCTTGAGATTATGAGTCATGCTGCCAAGGCTCCTAACCTAAAGCTGTAGGTTTCTTGCGTTTCCTCGCACAAATTCCGTAAACACATAGTCCTGGCGCGCCTTTGTCAGTCATTCATCATAATCGGATGGGCTAAAAGGTAGGGCGCAGACTGTCCGGTTGTGCCCATTGACCGGAACTTCCGCAGCAAGCTGAGGGTCAGCGGCAACCATGGCGGTCATTCGGTCTGGACCTCAAAGAGTCACAAGCCATGTACGATCCATGGCACAACAGTCGGTGTTCACATGGAGTCCTGCATTGGATGCATGAAATGCGTGAATGCCTGTCCGACAGCTGTCCTTGTCCCGTGGACGGACAGTTTTGGGAAACAGTTGGTAGACCCCGCCAACGAGATGGAATGCATGGCCTGTCTGCTATGCGAGGTTGTGTGTCCCGTGGATGCCATAAGTGTCCAAAGGAGTCCTGGCTCCGAAGAAACCTTGGACTCTTTATTACACGATGTGTAGTCATGATACATTGGAGATAGATGGAATGTTCGAGGTTCTTCTGACTGAAAGCGAGAAGAGAATAAGGGATGAAGTCCGTACGTTTGTGAGAGACAGGGTCGATCCCTCTCTCATCCTCAAGATGGACTCCCGTGAACAGGAATACCCGTATGAATTCGTCAAGGCCGTCGGGCAAGCCAACCTCTTCGGATTGCGTTTTCCGAAGAAATATGGCGGCCGCGGTCTCGGCTGGGTCTCAGAGATGTTGGCCATAGAAGAGATTGGGGTTCTAGGTATTGCACTTGGGTGTGCCTACTCTCTGCCAAGTATAATTGGAGAGGGGATAAACAGATTTGGAACTGACGAACAGAAACGGAAGTACCTTCTGCCGACACTACGTGGCGAGAAGATATGCGGAGAAGGGCTAACAGAACCTCGTGGTGGTTCAGATTTCTTTGGTACCAATACGACAGCTGTCAAGCGAGGGGACCATTTCGTGCTTAACGGGGAGAAACGTTTCGTCGCCGGAGGAGTTGGCGCTGACTATTTCCTAGTTTATGCCAAGACCGACTTCCTCAAGGCGCTCCCGCACAAGTCCCTCAGTGCTTTCTTGGTGAATAGAGATTCTGGCGTGAAAGTTGAAGAACAGTACGAGCTAATGGGATGCCGGGGGATGGGAGCTGCGCGGATTGTCCTGAACAACATCGAGGTGGATGAATCTGACTTAGTGGGTGGTCTGAATGGCGGAAATGACGTGTTCAATGCGATGATGGTCCCCGAGCGGTTAACTTCCGCCGCCGGTGCAATAGGCATGGGCAGGGCTGCGCTTGAAACCGCGGTCAGATACTCAGACAAGAGGGAAGCATTTGGTCAACAGATCCGGCGATTTGAGGGAATAAGCTTCAAGATTGCAGACTGTGCTACACAGCTCGATGCGGCAAGGGGCTTGGTCTATCATGCTGCCAAGAAAGCAGACACAGGCGCATGGTGCCGCAAGGAAGTCTCTCAGGCGAAGTTCTTCGCGACCGAGGCCGGCTTCCAGGCAATTCATGAATCCATGCAAATCCTCGGAGGCATTGGTTACACAAACGTGTACCCATTGGAAAGGCTATTCCGCGATGCTAGGCTAGGAATCACATGGACCGGGAGCAATGAGGTACAACGTCTGATAGTACAGAATGAGGTTTACAAGGAAATCCTGTCCGAAGGCCGCGGCACCAAGCGGGACATAGAACTGGACACACCGGGCGCCCAGAAGACAGCCGAAAAGGTGTTCACTGAGGCGGCTGACAAGTACTTTCCAAAGGAAGGATAGTGGTCAGGTCGGCACCAGCCTTAGTAATTCATGAACGCACCCACGATTTCCCAGATGCGCAAGTTCATAAGCCGAGTCGATTAATTATAGTTAAGCCTTGGCAATCAACTGAGAGAGGCAAGCAACAGAAAAGGGAGATCATTAAAATGAGCAAGCTCGTCTGCAAGAAGTGCGGTATGGAGATGGCAATGCCAATGCACTGCGGAAAGGAAATGCACCAAGAGGGCAACCAGCTTGTCTGCTGGATGGGTCCCGAATGTGGGCAGCAGGCTATTCCAAAGCATCATGGCGCTCCTATGTCAATCAAGGCATAGGGGCTAACATGCATAGCCCGCAAAGGTGGGAAGGGGTTACCTTTTTCGCACCTAATGCGGGTTAGTCATTTTTCATTGAAGTGCGAAAAGTGCAAACTGAAGTGCTGACGACAGAATCTTCTGAGCATATGTCCAGTCCGTGGCTTTTGGCATCGATTGGATCAGAGCGCAGGAAGGGTTATTTCCTGCCATCAGACCACATCCCAGATGAGGCCGATTTGTGATTTCTCAGATACTTCCTCCTCTGGAGCTGATCGAGTATGGTATCCCCGCTGTGCTCGTCGGACTCGTCATTGGTTATGCTATTGGTGGCTCGTCACGTCTGTCCATCTTGAAGCGCGTAGGTCTGGCAACAGTCGTCTGTCTTGTGGGAAGTCTGATGATGTCTGCTTTGTTGTACGTCTTCCTGCCCGTGACAATCCAAACAGTGCTTTTCGGGATAATTTCTTTCACAGGGGGCTACGTATTCGGGACAGTGAGCCATTGGAGCCCGCCTGAAGTGCCGGCCTCCAAGCCCCATGTCATATTCGAACCTGAAGACGATGAGGAGTTCGACCGTGAGATAGACAAGGCCCTCGGTCGAGACAGATAGAATTGTGTGTTTCCGGATGGGTTTTCGTTACAGCATTCTGCAGTGGACAAGCCCATAATCGTTAATAGATAGGTTGAGGCAGGGGTCTCGTGCTCTAACCAGAAGAGTGACATGCAACATGAGAAAGACTTTGGCTTCTCTAATCCCTCTTGTGTTCATCACATGCATGCTGTGGTCTACACTCATCATTATGCCTTCACAGGCTGTGCCCGCAGGTTGGAGTGGTGACAGCAATCTAGAGTTTCTTTTTCTCCTGAACGGAACGTCGGCTGCTGAAGCAAACTCCAGTCACCCTGTACCAGTGATTACCGACCTAACCATGAACCTGACGATTCATGCTGTCAACAATCTCCATCTTTGGGGCGGCAGTCTAGTCATGCAGTACTTGGGAATCTCGATAGTGAATCAGCCGTTGTCCTTGAGCTATGATTTGCCTGCCGGGTTTAATGCATCTCTTCTGAACACATCAATCCCGTTGGGCTCTCTGCTAACCTATGGTGGCATTGCTCTAGTAACCGGAACGATGCTTGGGTCGCTCTCCTTCGTATACAATGTCACATCAGGGACAAACACTACAGTAAGCCAAGACTTTGTGCTTCGGTTGGGTCCTACCGGTGCGGCCGCAATAATGTCCGTGGCGGGTCTTGTCACCGTGGCCTTCACAATCACTTCAGTATTCGGCCTGCTCATGTCACTGGATGATTTTCAACGGGGAATTCTGGCGGCGAGGAAGACCAGAGGCGCAAAGAGGGCTTCAGACGTGGGCATATTCCCGTCTGCTCTCGTTCTTAGGAGACGACCAAAGAAGGGTGCAGAGACAATAAGCAAGGAAGAACTTGTACGACGCGTAAGCGACGCGGCCAGAAAGGGCTGGGATGGAAGGCGATGCCCGCAGTGCGGTCATAAGTGGCCAAAGGAAGCCGCCAAATGCCCGAAATGCAGGCTGGATCGTACATCAGCCCCAGACTACTTCTCAAAGGGCATTGCAGAATACGCACCGAAAGCGCTCAGTGTTGTTAAGCCCAAATCCAAAGTTACCGTTGGTACTTTCTCGCGCCGTCTAAAGCTGAAGCCTGACAGGGGTGGTGCTTTAGCTGCAGCATTGACCGACATGGGCGCCTTTCAGACTAAGAGTGTGAAGGTGCCACTGATGAAGGTAGCACTGGCTGGCATGACTCTGGCAGGTACTTACTGGAGCTGGATGCAGATCATTGCAGGGGCAACTCCCTCCCTTTTGGATATCCTCTTATTGACCTGCGCCGGCCTGATCGTATCAGTGCTCGTGGCCTATTTGATGAGCTGGCTTGCAAGGGTCCCGAAGCTCGGTTACGAAGAATAGTGCGAGGTGGACCTTTGTGGTCCCCTCCTGCACCCTTTTCGGGTTTCTGCCGTCAGGTTGCTAGTTTTCTAACAAGCAGATCGACCGATTAGCAACAAGTACAGTGAAGGGACAGTACAGAAGTCGTGACGACCAACATTTCTCAAGGTACAATCGTCAACGCAATATGCAGAAAGGTCTGCTCTAGCCAGAGAATCGTGGAAGCGGTCGTGACCTCCAATAAAGAGAGAATCGATCCGATTTTCAGGTATTCCTTGAGGCCTATCTCAAGGCCTTTTCTTTTCATTGTGCCAAGCCACATGAGAATCGCCAATGACCCAAGTGGGAAGAAGTGGGGCCCCAAGTTGTTCCCGATGATGTTAGCGAATATTAGACTTGTACTCGCCTGTGGGCCCAAACCCGCCAGGACCATTGCCTTGTCAACAGACAGAAGACCCAGCATTGTCATAGGCCAATTGTTCATTGCACTCGCACCGATCGTTACAATCAAGCTCGGGACAAGAATCGAGAGTACTGATGGTAGAGACACTGAGCCTATGAAGAGAGCTGCAAAGAAATCGACAGCTCCCGCATGTCTCAAGCCCTGTACCACGAGAAAGATGGCCACCATGAAAAACAGGATATCCCAGTTGACTCTCCTCAGGACTTGCAGAGGGCCATTCGACTGGGTTCCCAAGCTTGGGTCCGTCTTGTACTTCATTGCGTATAGTGTAAGGAGAAAGATTGCACCTGAAAAGATGACAAATGAAACTGGAATGCGGTTCAGTGACGTAACAACATATCCAATGTCTATGGCAATCAGGGTGATTATGCTCGTTCTTAGCATAAGAGGGGGCGAGCTGTTCTTAATAAGATCCTCAACCGCCGAGTTTGAGTACGTGGGTGGGATTCTTTTCCTGAAGAACAAATACACGACAAGAATGGTTTGCACTGCCGTGACAATTCCGACCAAGCCCATGAAGATCGCATGCTCTATGAACGTGTACCCGAAGTAGTCCGCGCTTACTATATTCACAGGGTTACTCGTAATCAGCGGCATTGCCGCAGTGTCAGCAATGAGCCCTGCCCCAAAGAGGTATGCAAGGCTGCTCTCTTTGCTGGTCTTCAGCTCCTTAACCATCTCCATGACAATCGGGGTGAGAATGAGAACTGCACTATCGTTCGCGAACAGAATGCTCACAGCAGCAGTAAAGAGCGAGATGTAGAAGAACAACCTTACACCGTGACCGTGAGCGAGTCTGGCTACCCTCAGGGCCGCCCACCTGAAGAAACCCATCGCATCTAGAGTCACAGACAACATGACTATGCCTACAAACGCAAGAGCCGCATCCCATATGTTTCCGAAGGCAACAATGGCGTCTGCAGCAGTAACAGTACCAAGCAGTAGAGATGCAACTGCTCCAATTCCCGCCGCTATGCCCAAGTTGATGTGCCTCGGACGTTTCACCATGAGAAACAGAGTCACGAGGAATACGGCCACTGATGTAATAGCTGCATAGTCCACGGTTTCACCACGTTTTCTTTGAAGTCCATGTTACGTCCGTACAGTCAAACGCGTTCCAGATGCCGCATACCAAATCGTACACAGGTCATGCTTCATCAAGGACAGCTCTGATTCTCATGAGTCCAGCCCCGATGCTATCCTGCTTCGTGATCTTGAAGTGCTTTAGGACTCCCGTGTGCTCGACGTGCGGCCCAGCGCAGACCTCCTTACTGAAATCACCGACAGAGTAGACTGAGACCTCATCACCATATGTATCCTTGAAGAATGCTAGGGCTCCCTTCTGCATCGCCTGATCCAGCTTCATGACCTCGCGTGTCACCTTCAGGTCTCGTCTTATGACATCGTTCACAAGGTCCTCTACTTCCTGTAATTCCTCAGCCGTTAGCTTCCTAGAGAAAGTGAAGTCGAATCGAAGACGTTCTTCAGTTATATTACTCCCATTCTGACGAACAGAGTCCCCAAGCACTTTCCTGAGCGCGGCCTGCAGCAGATGAGTTGCCGTGTGAAGCTTCGTGACCTCTTCCGTATGGTCTGCGAGTCCGCTCTTGAACTTGCCTTCCGTCGCAGTCCTTGATATGTCTCGGTGCTGTTCGAACTCTCTCCGGAACTCGTCAATGTCAATCTTGATTCCCTTCTCGGAAGCGAGTTCAGCAGTCATCTCGAGTGGTAGGCCGAAACTTGTGAACAGAACGAAGGCATCTTTGCCTGTGATTGTACCAGTCTCTTGGATTGTCTGTTCGAACTTCTTGAGTGCTTTGCCAAGAGTGCCTCTGAATTTGCGTTCCTCAGCATCTAGGCTCAGCATCACAAAGTCCCTATTCCTCTGGACTTCGTCATAGACATCCTTGTACATGCCTATCACAACGTCTGCCAAGTCTGTGAGGAAGCCTTGTAGGATACCAAGTTCGTCTCCGCATCTGATTGCCTTCCTGAGGAGCCGGCGCACAATGTAACCATGTTCAACATTAGAGGGTGAGATTCTCCTGTCATCTGCCATTATCATGACCGCAGCCTTCACATGGTCGCTTATGATTCGCATCAGTTTCTCGTTAGACTTCTCCACCCTCGCCTTGCCTGAAAGCTCCTTTATTCTTCTCATTAGGGGGATGAAGGCTTCCGTGTCGTAGACGCTCTGGGCTCCGCTCAAGGTAGCTACCGTCCGTTCGAGTCCCATGCCCGTGTCAACATTCTTCTGTCTCAGAACCTCATACGTGCCATCCTCCATCTTGTTATACTGCATGAAGACATCATTCCATATCTCAAGAAAGTGTCCGCACGAACAACCGGGTTTGCAGTCAGGACCACACTTTGGTATCTTGCTCACTTCCATGAACATCTCGGTGCAAGGCCCGCACGGTCCTGTTTTCCCGGCAGGTCCCCACCAATTATCGCCCTTTGGCAGGAAGTAAACACGCTCTGCCGGTACACCAAGGCTCAGCCAGATTCTGGCTGACTCGTCGTCCTTTGGTGCATCAGGATCACCTGCGAATACTGTGACCGAAAGCTGCTTCGGGTCCAAGGCTAGCCACTTCTTGGAGGTAAGGAACTGGTAACTCCACGTTATCGCTTCCTTCTTCCAATAGTCGCCCAGGCTCCAGTTTCCGAGCATCTCAAAGAAGGTGAGATGGCTAGTATCGCCCACGCTATCAATGTCTGTCGTGCGTATACATTTCTGACAATCTGCGAGACGCTTGCCCTTCGGATGCGGTTGCCCCAGCAAGTGGGGAACTAACGGATGCATTCCTGCGGTCGTGAAGAGCACGGTGGGGTCATGTTCTGGAATCAATGACGCTGATGCAATTATCGCATGTTTTTGCTGCCTGAAGAACTCGAGGTACTTCTGACGCAGCTCCTCTAATCGCATTACTGTCACCAAGTTCCGATTGTGCTAAGTCGCCGGGCCCTTCTGCTGTTCTATTTTAACGCTTTTGATGAGT
>Ga0153915_10004968_pt1 | contig 12320 bp, 14 predicted proteins | sample Opewatmetagenome_2_FD_107003 | JGI IMG/M metagenome (GOLD analysis project Ga0153915, IMG submission 107003) | Freshwater wetland microbial communities from Ohio, USA - Open water 3 Core 3 Depth 3 metaG | ecosystem: Environmental > Aquatic > Freshwater > Wetlands | place: USA: Ohio, Lake Erie... | reverse complement strand
TGACGGGTTGCCTTTCCCCCTACTCCAGATACGCCTTGATCGACTCCGCCAGTCGATGGGTGGTTCCTGGAACTGTCTGCAATTCTTCTTCCGTGGCCTCTTTGCTCTTATCGATCGACCCAAACTTGATCAGCAGCGCCTTGCGCCGGGCGGGGCCAATGCCGGGGATAGCATCTAAACGGGAGGCGATCCCGGTCTTATCGCGGCGCTTGCGGTGCGCAGTGATCGCAAAGCGGTGGGCCTCGTCGCGCACCCGCTGCACCAGGTACAGCCCCTGCGATTGGCGCGGCAGCACGATCGATTCAGGCCGTTCCGGCAGGAAGATCTCTTCCTGCTGCTTGGCGAGAGACGCCACCGGCACCCTCGTTCGCAGCCCGAAGCGGTCCAGCACCCCCGCTGCCCGGCTCAATTGCCCCTTGCCGCCGTCCACCAGCAGCAGGTCGGGCAGCAGGGCGAAAGCTGGGTCAGGTTTCTTACCGGGCGCTTCCCCGATCTCCTGGGCTGCCTGCCAGCGGTTGAAGCGCCGGATGAGCACCTCTTCCATGCTGGCGAAATCATCCGGACCTTTCACCGTGCGGATGTTGAAGCGCCGGTAGTTATTCTTCTTGGGGACGCCCTGCTCGAACACCACCATGCTGCCCACCGCGGCCGTGACCTGGGTATTCGAAATGTCATAACACTCGATCCGGTTGGGGACAGCCGGCAGGTTGAGGGCTGTCTGCAGCTCGTTGAGAGCCTGCTCCTGGCGGTGGGTATCTGCCTGCCACTGCGCCTGAAGGGAAGCCAGCGTCTCGGCCGCGTTCTCCGCCACCATCTGGATTAACTCTTGCTGCTGCCCCTGTTTGGGTACCTTGATCTCCACCTTCTCACCGCCCCGGCGCGTGCTCAGCCACTGCTTGATGATCTGAGCCTCTTCGATATCCTGGGGCAGCAACAGCTGGGGTGGGATGTTGGGCACCTGGTCGTAGAACTGCTTGATGAACTCCGCCATCACGCTGGCATCCGGGATGTCATGAGCGCCCTCCATCAGGAAGTAATCCCGCCCGATCAGCTTGCCGCCCCGGATAAAGAACACCTGCAGGCAGGCTTCCCCATCGCCGCGCGCCATGGCGATCACGTCCGAGTCCACATAGTCGCTGGGGAAGATCACCTTCTGGCGCGCCACCACCTGCTCGATGGCGTGGAGCTGGTCGCGCAGCGCCGCCGCCCGCTCGAAGAGCAGTCCTTCGGCGGCCTGTCCCATCTCCTCCTGGAGGCGCATCACGATCGACCCGGTGCGCCCCTCCAGGAACTGGCACAGGTCGTTGATGATCCTCCGGTAACCGTACTCGTCGATCGCCCCAATGCAGGGGGCGGTGCACAGCTTGATATCGTAATACAGGCAGGCGCGCGCATCGTGCCCGGTGATCTCCCGGTCGCAGGTCAGGTAAGGGAAGATGCGCCGCAACACGTCCAGGGTCTGGTACACTGCCCACACGCTGGTGTAAGGACCGTAGTAGCGCGAGCCGTCCTCCACCATCTGGCGGGTCACCGTCACCTTAGGGAAGGGCAACCCCCAATGCACCTTGATGTAGGGGTAGCGCTTGTCATCCTTCAGCCGCACGTTATAGTGCGGGTGGTGCTTCTTGATCAGGTTCATCTCCAGGATCAGGGCTTCCAGCTCCGAGCCGACCACGATCCACTCGATGTGGGTGATGCGCTTGACCAGTTGGCGGGTCTTGTGGTCGAGTTGGGAGCTGGCGTGGAAATAAGACCGCACCCGGTTGCGCAGGTTGATCGCCTTGCCCACATAGATCACCTCACCGGCCTCGTTCTTCATGATATAGCAGCCGGGTTTCCCGGGTAGGGTATTCAGTATCCCCTGGAGATTCTCCGGTACGTCCATAATTGGAATTATTCTAACACAAAGCCTCTTAATCGCAACGACCATGCCTCGGCTGCCAGGGCGAAAAAACTTGGGGTGTGCGCGTATGGTTTTGCCATACGCACACACCCCAGACCTCTTTTTTGTGAATCCCTGCTTGGCTTGGCAGGGCGGGGAAAAATAAAAATTTGGGGTATCAGGATGCAATTTTCGACCCAATTGTCCTGGTAAATCTGTAAGCAACCTTAAGTGTTTACACCCACCTAATTATCGTTATAATATAAACATAAATAAAATGTCGAAAAAACAGGTCAGGTAGTTGCCGATCTATCTCTCGAAAACGATACCGTGATTACATTAGTTTTTGTGTCCAAGGATAATTATGAGAGAAGGCATACGCCTTTTCTCATGAATGTTCAGCGGGAAGGTATAGCCGTATGAATGAGGATGAGTTTTTCCTGCTGAAGAAAGCAAAAGAAAATCTGAAAGCAGCTGAATTGTTGAAGCAGCAAGGTTATCACGAAATTGCGGCTTCACGAGCTTATCTGGGTAAAGGGAATGTCACTTAACAAAGGTCTGACGGTCGTAGCCAATACAATTTCGAAGATGACCTTTACATTACCAATATGAATGTGCAAGAAAAACCCTTAGAAGTCCTGGTCGGAGAGCTGTTGATCGCCGGTGGTTTACACCTGGCGGTAGCGGAATCCTGCACTGGTGGGTTGATCGGGCACCTCATCACCAACGTGCCCGGTTCGTCGAGCTACTACCTGGGCAGTGTGACCGCCTATGCCAACCAGGCTAAGGTGCGCCTGTTGGGCGTTGCCCCGACCACCCTCGAACAGTACGGCGCCGTCAGCGCCGAGACCGTGATCGAGATGGCGCGCGGCATCCGCCAGGTCCTGTCAGCGGAAGTTGGCCTGGCGGTCAGCGGGATTGCCGGTCCGGACGGGGGCACCCCTGAAAAACCGGTCGGGCTGGTGTGGATCGGATTGAGCGCCCCGGGCCTGGAACAGGCCTGGCATTACCTGTGGCCCGGCGACCGCCTTCAGGTGAAGGAGCAGACCGCCCGGCAGGCTTTGCATTTATTAGTCGATTATCTCGAACGGTAATTTTATGGAACCAATTGAAGTCACTGCACGTTTTAACCTCACCGGGCGCATCGATCCGATCGATTTCACCTGGAAAGGCCACCACTACCGGATCGAATCGACCGGGCGCCGTTGGGATGCCCCCGACGGGCAACACATTTTGGTGATGTCGTACGGCGATCGCGTCTACGAGCTGCTCTTCTCCCCCTCCGACCGCCGCTGGTTCCTGGGCGAGGTCGGTCCGCATCGAATTGCAGCCTGAAAGAGTTTTATTATTTCTAAATTAACCATTATCCATTTTCTATCAGAAATTCCGAAAGGAGAAAACTTATGAAACACCTGGTTTCCATACTCATTGCCCTGGCATTATTGCTGCCCGCCGTGGCATACTCGACGGTCACTCCCGCTCAGGCCTCCGTCATCCCCACCTTCTCGATCGTCAGCGTGGTCGCCGACGATACGGTCACCATCCAGACTCATAACTTCCCAGCCGGTCGCACCTTCACTGTCCGCATGGGAGCTTATGGCACCCTGGGGATCGGGGGCGTCAAGGTTGGCACCACCGATTCGGGCTCCGGCGGCGCCTTCCAGGTCACCTACAACATCCCCGCCAGCCTGAAAGGCTCCTATCGTATTGCCATCCGGCTGTCCAGCACCGGCGGCTACTTCGCCTACAACTGGTTCTACAACAATACCGCCGGCAACAATGGCGGCGCGCCTATCGGCTACAGCGGCATCCCCACCTTCTCGATCACGGCGGTGGTGGCGGATAAGACCGTCTCCATCAAGACCTACAACTTCCCTGCCCACCAGACCTTCACTGTGCGCATGGGCGCCTACGGCACCCTGGGGATCGGCGGGGTCAAAGTGACCACCACCGACTCGGGTGCTGGGGGCGTCTTCGAAAAGACTTATAAAATCCCCGCCAGCCTGAAAGGCTCTTACCGGATCGCCATCCGGCTGGAATCCAGCGCGGGCTATTTTGCCTACAACTGGTTCTACAACAATACCACGAACGGCGGTAATGGCGGTAATGGCGGATATAGCGGCATCCCCACCTTCTCGATCGTTGCCGTGGTGCACGACAAGACCGTCACCATCAAGACCCATAATTTCCCCGCCAACCAGACCTTCACCGTGCGCATGGGCGCTTATGGCACCCTGGGGATCGGCGGCGTCAAGGTCGGCACCACCGATTCGGGCAGCGGCGGTTCTTTCGAGAAGACCTATAACATTCCCGCCAGCCTGAAAGGCTCCAATCGTATTGCCATCCGGTTGGACAGTACTGTAGGCTACTACGCCTATAACTGGTTCTACAACAATACTTACCCGTAAAACGGGATATTCACTCAAAAGAACCCTGGTGCGGTAATGCCTCCAGGGTTCTTTTCCATTGAGTAAACAGATGTATATGAGGCTCGTAATAGAATGGAGTAAGGGATGAGCGCCAGGCTGGTTGCCTCTCGTTACGTTCTCCCAGGCTTTGAGATGCTGATTGACAACCCAGACCTCGAAATGGGCAGAGTCTGGAATCTCTGGTTCAATCTCAGCTTGACCGATGATCCTGAAGCCTGGGACGGCGAGATCATATTTGTCAATGCGATGCAGAGCAAGCTGGGGGAGTTGAGCATGGACCACCGGTTAATCCGTGCCCAGATGGCAGAGTTTTGCCGGGTGAACCCTCTCTTCCCAAACAGTATTGACATTTTGTGCGAAGAAATAGGCGCAGGCCGTTTCTCCAGTTCCGTGCACCTGGGGTGCGAGGGGCGTGGCTTGTTGAATGCCCTGGGATATCATACCCCTCAAAGCTTGATCCAGGAGCGCCAGGATACTCTCACCGGCTATGCCCGGTCTCTACGTAAATGGCTGGTGCAGGGCAGACCAGAAAGCCTGTCCGAATCGAAGGTATTTGGTTTTTTGGGTCAGCTGACAGGGCCCAAGGTGCGCCTGGTAGAGAAGCTCTTTGCGAGCATCGATTCCAATGTTGCTTCGATCGTCTCCCTCAAGAAGCTATCGGAAGACATGTGTAGAGAGACACAGGGCGAGTCGATCTTTGAGGGTGCCGGCCGTCCCCTGGGCTGCGTCAAGTGCGAGGCTTGTTCGGGTGGTGAGTCCGGTCCAATGTGCCCGTGCTGTTATGGTTTACTCATCGATGCAGTCCTGCTGTGTGTCGGGGCAATCGACGAAGGGCGATCCGGGGATGAAGAGCAGTCCGTGTTGGGTGAATTTAACCGTTTTATCCAGGAGTGCACCCTGGTCTACTGCCTGGCGATCAATTCCTGGCTGAGTGGGGCACAGGGTGAAGAGCGATCCGTGGATATAGAGCGATCCGTGGATGAAGAGCGATCCGGGGCTGAACCGGTGACATCGCTAACAGCGATGCGCTACATTGCGGGTGATATCTCCCGGCAGCTTGCTCTGAGGGTCCATGCTTCCCTGGGGGAAAGAAATGATGTCAAGGAATGGCTGACAGCCTGTCTTTTGAAGACAGTCAAGGATAACCAGAGGTGGCATAAAGAAGTTGAGCTGATCGATAGTTTCCCGCCAGCCACGTCCTGGCTCAGAGAACGCTAATCTAACCCCATGATATAATCTTCTCCATGTTGCCAGACTTGCAGTTGGATGATGTAGTGCGCCTGCGCAAGCCTCACCCCTGCGGAAGCTACACGTGGAAAATCGTCCGTCTGGGCGCTGATATTGGTCTGGAATGCGTGGGTTGCCACCGGCGGGTGCTGCTCCCCCGCCGGGAGCTGTCCCGCCGACTGAAAGCCTTGCAATCGAAGCCAGCAATTAACGGAGATGAACAACCTGCCCGCTGAGAAGCCTCGTCTGCTCTTCCTGTTCTCCGATACCGGTGGGGGGCACCGTAGCGCGGCCGAAGCTATTATCGAAGCTCTCCAGATCGACTACGGCGACGCCCTCACCACCCGCATGGTGGATATATTCAAGGATTACGCCCCCCCACCTCTCAATCGTTTTCCGCGCTGGTACCCGCGCATCGTGCGCGTCCCCCAGGCCTGGGAGATCGGCTACCATATTTCTGACGGGCACAACCGCGGCCGGTTGCTCACCTCCACCTTCTGGCCTTATGTGCGCCGCGCCGCGCATAAGCTGATCGAGCAGAACCCGGCTGACTTGATCGTCTCCGTCCATCCCCTGGCGAACGCCCCGATCTTGCGCGCCCTCGGCAAAACTCACCCACCTTACATCTCCGTCGTCACCGACCTGGTCACCACGCATGCCTTGTGTTACCATCGCCGGGTCGACTTGTGCGTGGTGCCCACCGAGGCGGCGCGCGAGCGCGCCCTTTCTAACAAGATGAGACCGGACCAGGTGATCGTGGTCGGCCTGCCCGTGGCAGAACGCTTCTGCCAGCCCCCCGGCGACCGCCAGGCTCTGCGCCTCCACCTGGGCTGGCCCCAGGATTTACCCGTGGCAGTTCTGGTGGGAGGGGGCGATGGCATGGGACCTCTCAAGACCACTGCCCAGACCATCGCCGCTTCCGGCCTGCCTCTGGCGATGGCGATCATCACCGGGCGCAACGCAGACCTGAAAGCCCGGCTGGAGGCGATCAACTGGCCTTTGCCCACCTTCATTTATGGCTTCGTAAATGAGATGCCCGACTTCATGCGCGCCGCCGATATCCTGGTGACCAAGGCTGGACCGAGCACGGTCTGCGAGGCCATCAACGCCGGACTGCCGATGATCCTTTACAGCCGCTTGCCAGGTCAGGAAGACGGCAACGTGGACTACGTGGTCGGCGAGGGGGCTGGCATCTGGGCTCCCAACCCCGAACGGATCGTCTCGACCTTGTGGGATTGGATCTACCATCCTGAAAAGCGCTCCCAGGCAGCCGCCAACTGCCAGCGCATCGCCAATCCCCGGGCTGCTCACCAGATCGCAGAAATCCTGGCTCGCCAGGTTAAAATTGGAGTGTACAAATGAGAAGAAACCCGCTATTGATAACGATATGGATCATTATCTTGATCGCCCTGGGACTGCTCCTGGCCGGATGCCAGTCCACCGCAACCAGTACCGGAAACCCCCATTTAGAGAGTGGGCGGACGGCCATCGTCGATAAAAAGTTTGATCTCGCCCTGAAGGAATTGACCACTGCGGTCACCGAAGAGCCTACCAATGCCGAGGCTTATTACCTGCGCGGCACGGCCTATTACGGTCGCTATGACGCTGCCTATGCCGCCAAAGACCCCAAGGCTGATGGAGAGGATTTCTGGCGGGCTATCACTGACTTCACGAAAGCCATCGAGCTGAACCACAATTATGCCGAGGCTTACCACTACCGGGGTCTCACGTTTAATGGTCTGCAGCAAAATGGGCATGCCCTGGCAGACTATAACATCGCTATCCAGTTGCAGCCGGATATGGAGTTTCCTTACTATGGGCGCGCCATCGTATACGAGCAGGAAGGGCATATCCAGCAAGCCATCGCCGATTACCAGAAGTTCATGGAGCTGAGCAAAGATGTTTATTGGAAAGGTGAAGCTCAAAAGCGGATGAACGCTTTATTAGCCCTTTCGCCAACTCCGGCGGCTACCCCCATAACTACTCCTACCCCCTCAGCCACCCCTACCCCCACCTCTGCGCCATGAGCTCTGGGTTTGCCCGCAGGATTCTTGGAAAACACCCCCTCCCAGTTTATAAGGGAAGCCTCTCGCAATTTGGGGGAGGTATTCCGTTTGTGAGGGGAGGCTTCACCCTGGTTTTCGCCGGCCTCCTTAGGGTTTTAAGAAGACTCCTTCGGGTGTTGGGAGGCCTCCTTCCGGTTTTCGGAAGCCTCCTGCTGGTGGCGGGCTTGTCGGGTTGCAGCCTTTTCAAGCAGGCCCGACCCACACCCACCCTGAACGTCACCCAGGCTCTGCAGACCGTGTCTGCCAGACTCACCCTGGCGGCGGCTCTCACCCCCACCCGGCTCGTATCATCCACCCCTACCTCCCTGGCCGGGACCCCGGGCGGCGTCCCCGAGGCGACCACCCCTCCGGCACAGACCGAGCCGGTCCTTTCTCCTACGATTGAGCCATCTGCCCCTCTCCTGACTGTTACGCTGGATGCCAACTGCGACCAGGCTGCCCCTGGGAATCCCATCGACGTCACCATCGATGATTACACCCTAATGCTGCCTGGTCAGAAATTCACCAAGATCTGGCGTCTGATAAACGCAGGTAATTGCACCTGGACGCAGCAATACGCGGCGGTGTGGTTCTACGGTGAAAAGCTTGGTGATACCCAGGCCGTCCCCATGAGCCATGCCGTGCCACCGGGCGAAAGCGTGGATATCACCGTCGATATGGTCGCTCCCCAGGGATCTGGCACATACGATAGCAACTGGAAGCTGCGTAACGCCGGCGGGGTGCTCTTCGGGATCGGTCCGAACGGGGACCAACCCTTCTGGGTGCGGATCGTCGTGGTGGAAGCCGCCACTGATACATCCACTCCCACCTCCCCGCCTGCCAGCCCCACCTCCACCACCACGCGGACTCCCACGGTTACTCCCACTCCCACCTCCACACCTGCTGTCTTGACCAGCGGATCGGCGACTCTCTCCCCCAATGACCTGTTCGACCTGGACGCTAACCAGGTCAACCCCTCCGGTGGGGTAGACCTGGCTTATCTGGCAGATGCGAACGGCGCCCATTGGCTCACTCCTCAGAGCGGTGCCATCCTGGGCGTTTATGGCTTTAACGCACCCACTTTGCAGGCTTGCCAGGCTGCCACCATGAGCGCTGCCCCCATCGCCGTGGAAAGTCTCTCACCGGGCGCATTCCTGTGCTACCGGACCGATCAAGGCAACCCGGGCTGGCTGCAGCTCAGCACATTAAATACGGCCGACTTCTCCATCCAGGTGGAGATATTGACCTGGAAAGTAGTTCAGAGTAACTTTTATAGATAGGAATTACGCATGAACCTCGATGATTTCAAATCGTTCCCGAATATCGATACCCAGAACTTCCTCTCCTACGTCGATGCCCTCCCTGACCAGCTCCAGAAAGCCTGGGAACTAGGTCAGGCGCTCCCCTTGCCGGACTGGCAGGGTATCCAGCAGGTGGTTATCGCCGGCATGGGTGGATCGGCCATCGGCGGTGACTTGTTGGAGGCCTATTCCCGCCTCACCTGCCGGGTGCCCATTGTGGTGCACCGTGATTATGATCTGCCCGCCTGGGCGCGTGGTCCCCAGACCTTATGCATCGCCTCCTCTCATTCCGGGAATACCGAGGAGGTCCTATCCAGTTTTAAAGTAGCGCTTGCCAGTGGCTGCCGCTGCCTGTCGATCAGCACCGGCGGAAAATTAGCCCAGGCTTCTAAAGAGGCTGGCACACCGTTGTGGACTTTCGTCCATGCCGGGCAGCCGCGCACTGCCGTGGGTTTTTCCTTTGGGCTGCTGTTGGCGCTCCTGAGGCGCCTGGAGCTAATTCCTGACCCCTCCAGCGAGCTGACGAATGCCATCCACGCCATGCAAGAGCAACAACCCCACCTGCAGGCGCACGTGCCAGTGGTTAAGAATCCTGCCAAGCGGATGGCGGGTCAATTGATCGGTCGCTGGGTGACTGTGCTTGGTTCGGGCATCCTGGCTCCCGTCGCCCGTCGTTGGAAATGTCAGATCAGCGAGGTGGGGAAAGCCTGGGCGCAGTTCGAATACCTGCCCGAGGCTGACCACAATACCCTGGCTGGTACCCAGCAGCCAGCCGAATTGCTGCCGCGCATGATGACGCTCTTCTTACGCGCCCCGTCCGATCACTCGCGCAACCGGCTGCGTGCCGAGATCACCCGCCAGGTCTTTATGCTGGATGGGTTCAATACGGACTTCATCGATGCCCAGGGTGAAACTCCCCTTGCCCACCTGTGGACGTGCCTCCACTTCGGCGACTACGCTACTTATTACCTGGCTATGGCGTACGATGTGGATCCTACTCCGATAACGGTGATGGAAAGCCTGAAAGAACAGTTGAAAAGTTTACACTAAGGTTAAAACAATCCCTATTATCACCCCCAATACAATTCCTGCCAGCACATCCGAGATATAGTGCACCCCCATGGCAGCGCGCGCCAGGCTGACCAGGGGCGCCCAGACTACCAGGGCGATCGCGAGCCAGGCCGACCCCAACCCGATCGCCATCACCGCCAGCATGAAAGCCCGCGTGGCATGCCCCGATGGAAAGGAGTGTGGGTCAGTGTTCCGGTAGAAGCTCCCCCACTCACCAGCCGGGCGACTGCGGCGGAATATGAGCTTTATTACCATCACGACTGCCGCGGTGATCAGGATAGCGATGATTAAACTAAGAGCACGGCTCCGCCAGAAAGCCGTGCCCTGCCACCAAAGCAAGAGCAACCCCCCCAACCAGAACCACGAATCGCCCGAATGAGCCAGGATCGCAGCCACGGTGCGCAGCGGGCCTGGGCGCTCTGCTACCCTCATTCGCTCGGTGAGCCGGGCGTCTAACTTTAAAAGCCTCTCTCTCATCCCGGCTTCGAGCGGCTCAGGTCTGCCCGCACGATCTCCAGCTGGAAGGGCTTATCCACATCCATGCCGATTTCCGCATACGGGCAAACGACCGCCCGCCCCCTCAGACCCAACCGCTTACTAACCATCTTAACCGCCCCTTCCAGGTTAATTAAGTGGAACATCACCAGGAAAAGCGTATCATACCCGATCAAGGCTGCCTGCTTGAGCGCATTCTTACGCGAGGCCACCAGGCGTTTCCAGACATCATCCCTGCCCGACACGACCGAGGCTCGCAGCACATTGATGTCTCCTCCACATGCTTCGATGTCTTTCAGGCGTAAATACGAGCGCCGCGAGCCAGGGAACCGTTTTTCCATCACTTCCCGGCTGATCACATTGTAATAAAGGTCATGCTCGGTTTCCATGGCGGTGTTTACCACCCAATCTACCATCTCACCGGTGATAGCCGGCACGTCCGAGGTCGCTGCCAGGACGTATTCAGCTGAAGGGTTTAATTCCAGCGTTTTAAGGACACCCGCCCGAATATTTGCGACCAGGTCATTCTGATCGGGAATAAAAATTAAAGGCTTGGAACAGGTTACACCACAATCGGGCTTGAGACCGACGATCACCACGCGCTCAATTGTCTTAGCCGCGGATAGGGCGTCTAACACCCATTGAATCATGGGTTTTCCGGCGATATCCAGGAGCGCCTTGTAGCCTCCCGGTAGCATTTCATAAAGAAGGTCACCTGGTTGGGTAATTCCTCCTGCTGTAATTACGGCATCCATATCAATTTAACTCCTGTAATTGCGGCTCAAAGCCGAGTTTATCCAGCATCTGGCTAAGCTCAACTCTGGTGAGGGGGCGCCCCTTGCCAGCCACCGCCACCAGGGCAGCTTCCATCATGTTCGTTCCAAAGGAGCGCCCCTCTAACACAGGTGTGCTGGTCACCAGGTATTTTATACCCGCCTGGCGAAACTGTTCCACGTCTTCGGTGGTCGTCGTATTGGTAGCGATCACCTTGCCATCCAGCCGTAAAGGCATGTGACGCTTGACGTAAAGGCAATCCCCAGCGATCACCGTGCCCCACTGGTACCATTTTTCCCACTTGGGGACGCGCTTCTCCTGTTTTTCACCAGTCGGGTAAACCCATTCAAAGGGCAAGCGCCCGGCAATGGGCATCATCAGCGCTGCCAGGGTTTTTACTGCCCCCAAAGAGTGGATCGCAATAGGCAGACCCAGGGCGAACATCAAATCACCGAAGGTGTGCTCGTAACCCGCCTCCACAAAAGAGGTAGTCATCCCCCAACGATCAGCCCCCATGACGATGAAAACTTTCTTCCCTTTTTCCCTGACATATTCCCCTATTTTTGCATCGATAAAGGGGGCTATGCGGTTCTCGAGGGTATTCTTCAGACCCGCCCCATCCACAATAGGGGTTTTTTTAACGAAGCGCACCATGGGCCGGACGGAGTAGAGTGGGTACCATTTATTATCCACCATCAACCCCAAATCCGCGCCGCCTACCCCAAAGGCATCTACATTGCCGTCCAGCTCTTTATAACGCTGGGCGGCAGCTTCCATATCGCCATCAGTACCGATCCGCTCGATGACAACTTTCTCCCCGAGCAGTTCAATCTCGACGGACTTGTCCCGTTTTGACGATCCAATGCTGATACTTACTGCTCTTTTCATCCCGGCTAATTCCTTTTTCCGTTCCTTAGATTTTTTAGGAAGAGACGATAGTGACGAAGAATACGCTGCCTGCCGAGTACCCTTCTGTTCACCCGCTCAGTATACTCCCAACTATCCAAATTAGAAAACCCGATCCATACTAGAAAGATACGTTATCAGGCGTCACCGGGATTTCACAAGGTCTGAAACCCCTTTCTTGTGAAAACCC
>Ga0153915_10004967_pt1 | contig 12321 bp, 11 predicted proteins | sample Opewatmetagenome_2_FD_107003 | JGI IMG/M metagenome (GOLD analysis project Ga0153915, IMG submission 107003) | Freshwater wetland microbial communities from Ohio, USA - Open water 3 Core 3 Depth 3 metaG | ecosystem: Environmental > Aquatic > Freshwater > Wetlands | place: USA: Ohio, Lake Erie... | reverse complement strand
TGCTTAAATTTAAATACTTTTTCTTCTGAGCCGGGGGAATCATTTCAAACCACCACGAATAAAGACGGAAAAGTGGCAGAATCTGTTTTCATTGCTGAATTATTTATTCTGGCGGCCCGGGAGATGGTTGAGATCTGCGGTCGTACAAATCATCTCAAGGAGGTTGATATTTACCTATCTGAAGTTAAGAAGATGAAAGAGGTGGTCGATCGCTTTGGGTGGGATGGTGAATGGTTTTTACGGGCTTATGACGATAATGGCTCAAAGGTTGGCTCGAAGGAATGCCAGGAAGGCAGGATCTATATCGAACCTCAAGGAATGGGCATAATGGCAGGGATCGGGGTTGAGGATGGGCGAGCGGGAAAAGCCTTGGCATCAGTGCGTACCCATTTAGCTACCCCCCATGGAATCCTGCTTCACCAACCTGGTTACACCCGTTATCACTTGGAATTAGGAGAAATTTCTTCTTATCCGCCTGGTTATAAAGAAAATGCCAGCGTTTTCTGCCACACTAACCCCTGGATCATAATAGCCGAGACTATTTTGGGACATGGTGACCAGGCATATGACTATTATGCGCTTCTCAATCCGTCCTCGCGTGAGAAGATCGGTGAGATCCACCGTTGTGAACCATATGTGTTTGCTCAGACCGTAGCTGGAAGGGATGCAGCTACCTTTGGTGAAGCGAAGAATTCATGGCTGACTGGTACCGCGGCCTGGACTTTCGTGGCTGCCACTCAGTATATCCTGGGTATCAGACCCACCTGGGAAGGGTTGCAGGTGGCGCCGGTAATACCCCAGGGCTGGGAAGGATTTACGGCACAACGCCAATTTCGTGGATGTATGTACTTAATTACGGTAACGCGAAAAGGGAGTGGAAATGGAATTACCTTATTCCTTGATGGGAATCCGGTAGAGGGGAATATTATCCCCTTGCCGAAAGAAGGGCAAAAACAGGTCAATGTTCAGATCGAATTAATATAACATCTTGGGCGACGCTTTAAGAGATGAAAACCAGGGTTCACGTCTTTGAAACCTGGTTTTTTTTCGCTAATTATTTGATTACGTTTTGATATTTATCCGCGAACAAGGCGGGAGTACCACCCGTATGCCAGAAAAGCACAGTTTGCCCGCGCGTGAAATATTGTTTCCTGATCAGGTCAATCATCCCAGCAGCCGCGCGGCCTGTATAGACGGGATCTACTAATAATCCTTCGGTGCGTGCAAATAATTGTATTGCTTCTTTTTCAGCTTCACCCATCACTCCATATCCATCTCCAAGATAATCGGTGTTGACGAGGATATCCTGAGGAATGAAAGTGTGAGGAGAACCCAGGTGTTCCGATGTAGTGGTTGCCAGGTTGGCGACGCGTGTTTGTAGAACCTCCAGCTGTTCATCGACACTGATCCCTAAAATTTTCCCTTGAAATCCGAATAGATACGCCCCAACGACCATCCCAGCTTGGGTGCCTCCAGAGGAGGAAGGGAAGATGATCCATTGAGGGATTTCATTCAATGGGATAAACTTTAATTGATTGACAAGTTCCTGGATAGCATAGGCATAGGCGGAAGCACCAACTGCGTTAGAGCCCCCATAAGGGATGAGGTAAGGACGATGGCCTTTTTCCCAGGCTTCTTCGAAAGTTTGTTTTAGAACGGCTTCTCTTTTTATCCGGTCTGTCCATACAATCTTTACCCCAAACAACTCATCCAGGAGAAGATTGCCAGAAGGATTAGGGGAGGGCTCTCCAGTAAGCACCAGGGTGCACTCAAAGCCAAAACGAGCAGCGACAGCGGCTGTCTGGCGGCAGTGATTAGACTGTACCGCACCTGCGGTGATCAATGTTCTGGCTCCATGGGCTTGAGCTTCGGAAAGGAGGAATTCTAGCTTACGGGTCTTATTACCACCCATGGCGAGACCAGTCTGGTCATCGCGTTTTACGAGAATATTCGGTCCTCCAAGAAAAGTCGAAAGTCTGGGTAAAGGTTCGATTGGTGTTGGCAAGTGGGCGATTTTGAGGTGAGGAATCATCGAATACTCTCCTTATATCAGGTTGATAACATCCGTTTGGTCTTTTCTTTACCTTGCCTTCGCAGCAAGGTCAATATACGAGGAAGTGTTTGAGTATAGAGCCGGTATAGTAATGGTTTTACTGGGAGATCCCAGGCCCCGATGGTGCGCGCCATATACCCTCCAAAACCTTCTTTAAACCGGTATACACCCCACATGGGATCAGTATTATCGAATGTGTCAGGCGCTCCCCATAGGTCATAAACCGTGCATCCGGTTTGTTTTGCTCGTCGTATCGCTTCCCATTGTAAAAGATGGTTTGGCATTTTCTCCCGGTGAATGTCGCGTGACATACCATAAAGGTACCAGGCCTTATGCGCAAAGCGGAATAGTACCAGCGCGGCTACCGGTTCTCCATCTACCTCAGCAATTAATGGCTCCGCGACAGGTATCGTATACTCTTTATCTACTAGAGGTGTATTCGTTTTATTAAAATAAACCTCCCAGACGCGCCGGTAATACTTTTCTTCACGGATCACATAATTATCGCGTAGGGAGGTTTCTGCGTACATGTGATAGAGTAATCGAATATCCGCGAGATTACCAAAGCGTACAGTCACCCCCTTGCGACGAGCAAGGTTAATATTGTAACGTGGCTTTTGCTTCATCCTGGCGAGGAGCTCTTCTTCGGAGGGGGTCAGATCCACAAGGATCGTATTACAAAATTGAACCTGCTCATTAGAAAAATGCCAGCCATTATTACTGAGATCCGCAAGCACATCCTGACCTATTTGATGTTCTTTTGCATCAGGTTCTCCCTGTATTCCTGTGCCGATCAAAACGTTGGGGTCAATTTTAATAAAAATCACACCTTGTTTTTGAGCAAAATCCGAGAGATCCTTCAATACGCGTCGGCGCAAGGAGATATCATTCCAATCCAATATCGGTCCTTTAGGAATATACATTACCTGTAGCTTAGCAGCAAAACCAACGATTGGAATTGCGCGTAGAAGGATCAGGGCGGTAGCGACGGATTTTCCCTGATTGTTTTGCCAAAATTTATAAAATGCCTTCCACCCGAAGGATGACTTCACCTGTCCCCATTCAAATGTTTGTAAGAGATGAGGCTCTGGAAGAGAAGCTAGATGTGAGTTCCAGGTAGTGGCGTCCATAAATCAGTAAATTGTAGACCGATTATGATCCATGGGAGTAGGATTGCGTTAGTACCCACAGGTCATTCTCGGTTTACCTTTATTAATAACAGGTATAGATGATAAAGAGATGGTATATATACACGATCCCAAGGTCCGATCGATCGGGATAGCTTACCACCGAAACCGCGCTTGAAACGATAAATTCCCCATAATCCACCCGAACGTTGATTAAAATTCGCTTCAAGGATTTCTTCATCAGTATCGGGCACTCCCCACATATCATATTCTGTACAGCCGTGGGCACGAGCCCAGCGCATGGCTTCCCATTGGGTTAAATAAGTAGGCATCCGATCACGATGATCGCTAGCAGACGCGCCATAAAAATACCAGGCGCGCTGGCCCTGAGCGAATACCATCAAACCTGCCAGGGGTTCATCCTGGTATGAGGCAATCAATAACTCACACATACCTCTTGGATGAAAAAGCTCATAAGCACGTCGGTAATAATTCAGATTATGAATCCCGAAGCGGTCACGCTGACTTGTTATTTTAAGTAAGCGATGAAAGGTTTCTAAGTCCGCCGATGGTTGTACAATTACCCCTTTTTTCTGAGCCAGCTTAATATTATAACGTGTTTTTTGTTTCATCCGGTTCAGCACAGATGCTTCGTCACCGGTGAGGTCAATTATCAAAGTACGGATGGGCTGTATCGAGTGTGAACCCAGGCGAAATCCGGCAGGTGGGGGTATTTCTTGGGTTTTGGTTGAGGCTTTCTCTTCTTCATGAGATGACCAAAGGTCGGGTTCTACGAGAAGGAAAACTGTACGCCTCGATAGACTAATATGGTCGATCTCTGGTATCAAGACTTCCCAATTATTCCCTATCGGACCCTTAGGTATGTACGCCAGATTGAAGCCTAAAGGTAAATGACGAAAGAGGATTTGAACACCTACGGGTTTATATTGATTTTGGTTATTATTACCGGTATTCCCAGAAACAAGGCGTACGACGTTCCACCCAAAAACCGCCTTAAGATCCCCCCATCCGGTAGTTTGAAGCAGATGGGCATTTGGATATTGGGTTAGAAATGCATCCCATTCAATGGCGTTTACTTGAGGCATTCAACTTTCGTAAGAACCTAGCGACCGCGAAATCCCATCACGGTGGCGGGTGTGCGTAATAGAATTACCAGGTCAATAAGCAGGTTTCGGTGAAGGATGTAATAGAGATCATACTCTAACTTAACCATCGTCTCTTCGATTGAAGAGGCATATCCATAATTTACCTGCGCCCATCCAGTGATACCTGGTTTTACCAGCAAACGCGCTCGGTAGAAGGGGACATGCTTTTCAAACCAACTCACCAGCTCTGGTCGTTCTGCCCGTGGACCAACCAGGCTCATTTCTCCACGGAGGACATTAATAAATTGGGGTAGTTCGTCCAGGTGAGTTTTCCGTAGGAGTTTCCCCACCCGCGTGGCGCGTGCGTCATTTTCCTCTGCCCATTGAGGTAGTCCATTCTCTTCGGCGTTTGTTCGCATTGTCCGGAATTTATGAATCTTATATGGTTGAGCGCCTCGTCCTGAGCGTACTTGCGAGTAAAATATTGGCCAACCATTGTCTATTAGGATAGCTAATGAGACAAATGGGAAGCAGATCAATAAAATGGAAATCCCCACCAGCCCCCCTATAATATCTAGTAAACGTTTACCAAGATTGTAGAAACCACTCACCCGGGCTTTATCAACAAACGAGCGTAGAATCCAATCTGTTTCCAGATATCGAATCGGCACTCTACCTAGTAGTTCTTCATAAACAACCGGCATGCGGGTAATCTCTACCCCTTGTTCCTGGGCGTCGAGGAGTACTTGGAACATTTGACCTTGCATCTCTCCGGATATCGCTACGATGATATCTGATACACCCTTTTTGTATATAGTGTCCAAGAGAATATCATTTCCACCCAGGATTGTATAACCTTCAATTTGTTTACCTATTTTGCTCGAATCGTCATCTATGATCCCGACTAAATTAAAGGGTTGCGCAGTTAAGCCATTATATACTTTGAGAAGGGTTTTCCCTGTCTCGCCAGCACCTACCAATAATGTACGATGAAGTAAACCAGGTGCAGTAAAAATTCGAATATATAAATAGCGCCACAATAGAGTTAATATTGTTGCCACAATAACAAAACTCAGCACACCGCGTCTTGGAAGGAATTTTGGATTTCGATAAAAAAAGAATACTAATAAATATATACCTAGACCAAATAGAGCAGTTTTACCCACACCGTTGAGTGTTTCTTGCCAGTTTCCTGCGCGACGGTCATCATATAATTCAACCAACAGAACGATCCATATCAAAGGCAAGAAGAAAAACCACCAGGGTGGACGAGCCTTCAGAAATTCTAAAGAAAACTGCAACCATTGATCCCAGCTTGCCCAAATATACAAGGCTATATATAGAGATATTATACTGACCAGTAAATCACCTAATAACAGAAAAGCTCGCCGCTCACCAGGACGGATACGTATACGACGAGGTTTGGTGATATCTTTCGATTTTGAGTTGGGTGGAGTCTCCAAAGGAGGACCTCAATGAGTGAAATCGTGTCTCTTAATGGTTCCTCGAGAACTAATTACGCTCCATACCAAAGCTGTGCCCCAACAAATATGCATTATTATTATCGCCAGGGGAACCCCTAAGGATAATGTGGGGTCATGCCTTTTTATTGCTAATATGGATGAAATAATCAGTAAAGTCAAGGTATAAATTAATAATTCCGCTCCGAAAATCCATAATCCTATCGGCAACCAGATTCCGAGCAAGATGAGTCCTAACAGACTGAGTACGAATAGTGGTGGTAAACCTTGCCTCCACCGGATAGTCTTTGGATATCGGATTAACATGCGCCCTTTCCAATAACCATACCGCCAATATTGCCTGGCGAGAGCACCCAGGTTGGCGCGGGCAAAATAAATAGACCGGATGGCTGGGTTTAACCAAACTCTCCCCCCTGATTGTCGGACTCGAACGTTGAATTCATAATCTTCGTTCGTTTGCAGAGTCTCGTCATATCCGCCAATTTGATCTACCAAGGAGTGTTGGAAAGCACCAAATGGCACTGTATCGACATATTGACTTTTGTTGGCATGACGATATTGGGCATCACCAACGCCAAGCGGATGCGAAGTTGAAACTGCTATCGCGCGGGCTATCCAACTTGAGTTGGCAGGATGTATCTCCCAAACACCTCCCACGTTCTCGGCGATCCTTGCTTCTAAGTCCTGGATACAGTTCGAAATATAATCCGGATATGGCATAGAATGTGCGTCTAATCGGATAATATATTTTCCTTTGGCAGCTTCCAGGGCGATATTTAGAGCAGCAGGGATAATACGCTTAGAGTTATCGATTATTTTAATGAATAAATCAGGATGCTCCCTTTGAAAGCCGGCGATCTCACTACGGGTAAGATCGGTAGATAATCCATCCGCGATAATGACTTCCAGGTTTTCTCGGGGATAATTTTGCTTGTAAAGAGCATCCAGTAAAAGTTGAATGGTTCCCTGTTCATTGTAACACGGTACGATCACGGAGACGAGTGTCATTTATTTGGTAATCAATAACACTTGGTTACCAGATGTCATCCCCCAGACGGCTGCGGAATTACTGCAATAGCTTCGATCTCCACTGCTGCTGCTTTTGGTAATGCAGCTGCTTGTATTGTTGTACGGGCTGGTGGCTTCTCTTTGAAAAATTCGGCATATACAGCATTCATACGAGTAAAATCTGACATATCCCGCAAGAAGACTGTAGTCTTCACCACGAATTCTATACCAGATCCCGCCGCCTCGAGGACATACTTAATGTTGGTAAGTGTTTGACGTGTCTCAGCTTCGATCCCTCCCGGAACCAACTCTCCCGTAGCGCGATCAATCCCAGCTTGACCAGCGGTAAAGACTAGATTCCCTAACCGAATGCCTGCGGAATATGGTCCGATCGGTTTAGGGGCTTTATCAGCGATAATAACTACTTTCTCAGGGGGGAGCATAATTAACCTCGCTTTTCTATTCAAAATGTAATAAAGTTATCACATCTTCCAAGGCAGCATGGAATATTTCCTGTGAGATAGACTCATCTACATGATACGGGCCACCGAAAACACCATCTCCGATATCCTGGCGGAATTGCTTAGAATTAGTTACCCCATGCATTAAAACAGGAATTTTTTCGCCCTCAGGCAGATCTGAAACACGCGTAAAAGGGAAAGCCTCGATCCAACCCGCGTGATAAGACTTCAATCCATGTTTCACAGCGATGGCTTCCACCGCGTGAGACTCCCACCAAGCGTACCATGCAAAACGAGTGTCTGGCAGCTTGTTGGCAAGTTCGGATAGAAGATCACCTGCTGGGTCGTTTCCACCATGCCCATTTAAAAACAAGAATCGACGGAAGCCTTGCTGGTAAGCTGAATTAACCAGGTCTTCGGTTAAATTAAGTAATGTAGAAATACGCAGGCTAAGTGTACCGGGGTAATCCAAGAAATAAGCAGATGAACCAAAGTTTAGCGGTGGAGCGACTAACACGCCAGTTTGTTGGCTGGCTGCGTCTGCCAGAGCAAGTGGAATTCTTGTATCGCTTAATAAACTCAGATAACCATGCTGCTCACAAGCGCCCAAGATCAACATGAGTCGGTTATCTTGTTTGAGATATGATTCAACGTCAAACCAGTTCATGTCTTCAAGGCGCATGAGTGATCCCTTCAGGTCGGATTATACATCGGAATGTTTAAATAATGATTTCAAACAGTATTAATTCATTACAATCGCCAGATGAAACCCTATTTAATATATGGTAAAATTTGTGCGTTATGCCCCTGAGCATAACCGTTTTATGGTATTCGTGTTAATACTCCAGGGAGTTGGTCCAAGAGGGGCTATCTCCTAATCTAAGATCAAGGAGTGTCCATGCATAACGAGTGGCTATTTATCGGCTTCTTTCTTATATTAGCCCCGACTTTCCCGGCTATCGCCATCTTGATCCCTCGCTTTATTGCTCCCCGTAAACCCAATCCCATAAAGATGCAAACTTATGAATGCGGTCTTGAGACGTATGGTAAATCATACATCCGTTTCAAGGTGCAATATTATGTTTATGCTTTGGTGTTCTTGATATTTGATGTGGAAACCGTCTTCCTTTACCCCTGGGCGGTTGCCTTTGACCAGTTAAAGTTATTTGCTGTCCTCGAAGGGGTGTTATTCATCTTGATACTGGTTACAGGACTTATTTATGCCTGGCGTAAAGGAATCCTGGAATGGGCTTAAGAACCATGTAACGGCAATCCAAAAGGCTGAAGGTTGGTTCCCTCAGCCTTTTATTTGTTAGGTCGTAGGAGATTTATGATGGCTTTCTTGCATGACCCAATAACCTTTATTGCAAATTGGTTACAGACTCTATTGGCAGGATGGGGTTTAAGCAGTGGGTTAATCTCAGTGATCCTGACCTTCTTTGGAGTGCTGGTAGCAGCTCTTATGCTATTGGTCCTTGACTTTTCTCTGGTATGGGTTGAACGGAAAACTGTTGCCCGTCTCCAAGACCGGATTGGTCCAAACCGGATCGGACCGTTTGGTATCTTCCAGCCTGTCCCAGATGTGCTCAAACTGCTAATCAAAGAGGATATAACGCCAGAGGGCGCTGATAAAATCGTCTACAACCTGGCACCAATCTTTGGATTAGGGGCGGTTCTGCTTCTCTGGGCTGTAATCCCCTTTGGTTATAAGATCCTGGGGACAGATATCAATGTCGGTGTGCTTTATATTGTTGCGGTCGGTGCTTTGGGAACGTTAGGAATCATCATGGCCGGTTGGGCTTCCAATAACAAGTATGGCTTGTTGGGAGCTTTTCGCATGGTAGCTCAGATGGTCTCATTTGAAGTGCCTATGGTGATATCGCTTCTTATACCGGTGATACTGGCGCGCACCATGGGTATAAACGGGATAATCGAAGCGCAGGGCGGAATGTGGTTCGTTATTGTTTCTCCAATAGCGGCTTTAATCCTACTTATCTCAGCCCAGGCAGAATTAGGACGCGCGCCCTTCGATCTGGCGGAAGCAGAATCTGAGATCGTGGCTGGTTTTCATATCGAATATACCGGTATTAAATTTGGTATGTTTTATGCTGGTGAATTGTTGCACGCCCTTACTTTTGGCGCGATCATTTCAGCCTTGTTCCTGGGTGGATGGCGAGGTCCCGGAGCAGAAACTTTCCCATTCCTGGGGGTGGTTTACTTGTTTATCAAAGCTTTCATTCTCTATTTTGTGATTATGTGGCTTAAATATTCGCTACCTCGCTTGCGCATTGATCAGATGCTCAATTTCAATTGGAAATTCCTCACCCCCTTAGCTTTAATACTTCTAATTTTAACAGCTATCTTAAGCAAGATACTTGAAAATGCAGGGATAACGTTGGGAAGTTCTCCACTTCTTTTTTCAGGTCTCTTTTTGATGATGAATCTTATCTTGGTAGGGATTACTGTATTGCTCCTGCGTGCGTATGGACCTAAACACCCAAAGGTCATAGCAGAACCACGACCCGTGGCAGTAACTCCTGAAACACCTGCCACCGATATTTCATAGGTACGGAGTGAGATCATGGCTTTACAAATTATATTTATCTTCGTCGCGGCGGTTACTTTAGGAGGTGCCTTGATGACGGTTACCTCCAGAAACCTGGTACATTCCGCGTTGTGGTTGATCCTGTCTTTATTTGGCGTGGCAGTTTTATATGTGCTACTCAATGCCAGTTTCTTGGCAGTTGCGCAAGTCGTGATTTATATTGGAGCAATTGCTATACTGATCATTTTTGGTGTGATGATGACACGCCGCCTGGTAATCGATCCATCCAGGCAAATCAACAACACCTGGTGGCTAGCCGCACTGCTCTCCCTTGTTTTTTTTGGTGGTCTGAGTTGGATGTTGAGCACCTGGGATGGCTTTTGGAGTGAAGCGCCGATAATGGCAGTTAACATCGACCCATTAAAGCAATTAGGGAAAGCACTGGTGGCGCCCGACTTGTATGTATTGCCGTTTGAATTGGCTTCTGTGTTATTGCTGGCAGCACTTATTGGTTCAATCATCATCGCCTATGAAAAACGGTAAAGTAACCCTCATCCATTCGGTGGAGGAGCAATGACAATTCCATTATCCTGGTACTTGATTTTCGCAGCAGCCCTGTTTTGTGTTGGTCTGTTCGGCGTGCTCGCACGTAAGAATGCCATTGCGATATTAATGGGCATCGAATTAATGCTCAACTCTGTAAATGTCAATTTAGTCGCATTTTGGCGTTATCGTTCTCCGGAAGGTATCACCGGGCAGGTCTTCGCGGTGATGGTTTTTGCCGTTGCAGCAGCCGAAGTGGCTGTTGGTTTAGCTTTGATAATCTCTGTCTACCGCCGGCGAAAGACGGTGGTGGCGGATGAAATCAATTTAATGAAGTGGTAAACGAGGTGGTGAATGACGACTGATGTGATGAAGAGTATTATCTGGTTGATCCCCTTACCGCCTCTCCTGGCATTTTTCTTAATCATCTTGTTTACTAACCGAAGCAAGGCGGTCAGCCATACTATCGCGGTAGGAGCCGCGTTCCTGTCATGGTTGGGTAGCATGGTTGTATTCTATCGAGCTATCACGACCGCAGAATTCGGCAAGAATTTTATTGCTTCGTCCACGAATTGGTTTCCAGCTGGTTTAATCCCTTTTAAAATCGGTGTGATGATCGATCCCTTAGGCGCAGTAACCCTTTTCTTTGTCGCCTGGACTGTGTTAATGATCTTTATTTATAGCGTTGGTTATCATAATTTCGGCCAACCTAAGGGGGATCACGACCAGGCTGGTTTACAACCTCACGGAGCAACTGTAACTGATGTACACGGTCATGAGCATAAGGTCCCTTCAATTGAACCGATGTACTCACGGTTTTTCGCCTTTATCGGCTTATTCGCCTTTGGTATGTATACCCTGGTGGTCTCAGATAATCTGCTGACCTTGTTCGTAGGCTGGGAGATTATGGGTTTATGTTCTTACCTGTTGATCGGTTTTTGGTATGGTAAACCTTCTGCCCGAGCTGCCATGATTAAAGCATTTATCACCACCCGTGTGGGTGATGTGTTTATGCTGATTGGTATCGCATCTTTGTACTCATTTACAGGCACACTTAGTTTTAAGGAAATATTTGCTAAGGAGATGCTGGATAAACTGGCAGACCCGCGTTTAGGCGGTTTCCTGGGCTTGTCAGCTGCCGGAATCATCGGATTATTACTTTTTATCGGAACGATCGGTAAATCAGCCCAGTTTCCACTCCATGTGTGGTTACCGGATGCCATGGAAGGTCCTACACCGGTCTCAGCCATGATCCATGCAGCTACGATGGTATCAGCGGGTGTCTATATGGTCATCCGGATGTTCCCCTTATTAACAGCCGGGTGGGAAGAGGGTATGCCTCTGACACCCACATTAACAATCATGGCCACCATCGGTGCGTTTACAGCACTCTTCGCTGCTACGATCGCTCTAGCACAAAATGACATCAAGCGCGTCCTGGCATATTCAACGATCTCTCAATTAGGATATATGATCGCGGCGCTGGGGATTGGGGCATATGCAGCTGCAGCATTCCACCTGGTTACACACGCCTTCTTTAAGGCCCTTTTATTCTTGGGTTCCGGTTCTGTAATCCATGGAGTCGAACATGGGGTGCTGCATACGGGTGAGCATGTCGACCCGCAGGATATGTTCAACATGGGTGGTTTACGTGAGAAAATGCCAGTTACCTTCTGGACATTTTTAATAGGTGGGTTCGCTCTGTCTGGTTTCCCTGTTCTAACGGCTGGATTCTGGTCAAAAGACGAGATCATTGCCGAAGCCTTTGCTAATAAATGGCCGGTGTTCATCGTATTGGCATTCGCTGCTCTGTTGACAGCTTTCTACACCATGCGCCAGATTACGTTGACTTTCCTTGGAAAACCGCGCACTGAGTCTGCTCAGCATGCCAGTGAAACCCGCTGGACGATGACCGTTCCTCTGGTGATTCTGGCGGTCTTTGCGGTAGGAGCTGGTTGGGTGGGTATCCCCGAGCACTTCACTGGTGGTTTAATCCC
>Ga0153915_10004966_pt1 | contig 12323 bp, 10 predicted proteins | sample Opewatmetagenome_2_FD_107003 | JGI IMG/M metagenome (GOLD analysis project Ga0153915, IMG submission 107003) | Freshwater wetland microbial communities from Ohio, USA - Open water 3 Core 3 Depth 3 metaG | ecosystem: Environmental > Aquatic > Freshwater > Wetlands | place: USA: Ohio, Lake Erie... | reverse complement strand
TCACGGTGGCCGCATCCATCCCCATTGCCGTGCTCTCGATCAGTATTCTGCGGGCTTTTGGAAAGGCCAGCATCCTTGAAAATAACATTGTGCAGACCGCGGGATCGGCGGGCGAATCGGTGGCCGGCGGCGTGATCTTTACCCTGCCCGCGCTGATTGTCATGGGCTTCCCGCTCGAATATTTCCGCACCTTCATGCTGGCCCTGATCGGCGGATGGCTGGGCGTCTTCTTCATGATCCCCCTGCGCCGCCAGCTGATCGTCAAGGAGCATGGCAACCTGCTCTATCCCGAAGGCACAGCCTGCGCCGACGTGCTGATCGCCGGTGACAAGGGCGGCTCGTTTGCCAGCCGGGTCTTCATGGGCCTCGGCCTCGGCAGCCTCTACACGCTCTTCCAGAATGAGAACCTGTTTGGCCTGTGGCCGAGCACGCCGGACTATCAGCCCAAGTGGTATCCGGGCAGCGCCATTCGCGCCAATACCACCACCGAATATCTGGGCGTGGGCTATATCATCGGCCCGCGCATCGCGGGCGTGATCTTTGCCGGCGGCGTCTTTGCCTGGCTGGTGGTCATGCCGGCCATCAAGTTCTTCGGCGGGTTCCTGACCAGCCCGCTCTACCCGGCGCAAAAGCTGATCGCGAATATGTCGGTCGGTGAAATCTACGGCGCCTACATCCGGCCCATGGGCGCGGGCGCGGTTGCCGCCGCCGGCCTGATCACGCTCATCAAGACCATACCGACGATTGTGAACGCCCTGCGCGCCGGCGCAGCCGACCTGAAGAAAGGCGCAGCCGCCATCCTCGGCACGCGGCGCACCGACAGCGATCTCAGCATCAAGCACGCGCTGCTTGGCACCCTGCTGATGCTGGTTACCATGGTCGCCTATCTGGCCGTCAAGCCGGTTCCGGGAACCAGCCCCAGCATCATCGCCAATATCACGGCGGCGGTTTTCGTGGTGATCTTCGGCTTCCTGTTCGTAACCGTTTCATCGCGCATCACCGGCTTGATCGGAACGTCCTCCAACCCGATCTCCGGCATGGCCATCGCGACCATGATGGCCACCTGCGTCATGTTCCTGTTTGCCGGCTGGACCTCCAATGCCTACAAAGCTCTGGTGATCGCCATCGGCGGCGTGGTCTGCATCGCCTCCGCCAATGCCGGTAACACCTCGCAGGATCTCAAGACCGGCTTCCTGGTCGGCGCAACACCGCGGCGGCAGCAGATCGCCCTGCTCATCGGCGTTCTGGTGTCGGTGTTCGCTATCGGCGGCACGCTGGGGCTCATGAATCAGGGACTGGAGCAGATTCGTCCTGTGGGCCCCATCGCCATTGATGTTAAGAATCTCGAGCAGGGCGTGCGGGAAGTGACTCCTGAGGACAATCCCCTGCTGCAGCGCGCCTTCATCAAGATTGTGGATGAAAAAGGAAACACCCTGGTCAGAGAAGAAGACCCGAAGAAATACCGGCTCATCACCGCGCTGGGAGCGAAGACTCTGGCGAACGGCCAATACCTCTACAATTCCGCCACCGGCAACCTCGAGCGCCAGTGGATTCAGGGCATCGGCAGCGACAAAGCCCCCGCGCCCCAGGCCAACCTGATGGCCACCGTGGTGACCGGCATCATTGACCACCGCCTGCCCTGGAACCTGGTGCTGATCGGCGTCTTCATCGTGATCGGCGTTGAGCTTCTGGGCATCCGTTCTCTCTCATTTGCCGTCGGCTTCTACATCAGCATCGCCACGACCCTGGCCATCTTCTGCGGCGGCATCGTTCGCTGGCTGGTGGACCGAGCCGCTTCCAAATCAGGCGAAGCCAAAGACGAAAGCGATGTCAGCCCCGGTTCGCTCTATGCTTCGGGCCTGATCGCCGCGGGTGGCGTGGTTGGACTGCTGGGAATCTTCATCAAGCTCCTGGAAAACAGCCCCGACACAAGCTGGTATCACATCAAAGAGGGCATATTACTGCTGGGCCCGCGATTCCCGTTCATCGGCCAGAGCAATCTGATCTCGGTGATCATGTTCGCTCTGCTGGCCGCCTCGCTGTTCTACTTCGGACGCAAGCCTATCGCCAAAGAATAACCGGGCGTTGTCACATGTCATCCGAAGGGCCTGAGATTCTCAGGCCCTTTGTCATTCCTGCTAACTTTCACCCTTCCCACCCGTCTTTCCCCCATGCCTCCGATACTGCGTAGATCAATAGTTGCCGTCGCCGTGTGTCTGGCAATCGCCTGTGAAACCGCCACCGCCCAGACATCCAAACCACCCGCCCCACCCGAACAAAGACGCGTTCAGGACGTTAAGTTCTTCAGCAAGTCGCTCCAGCGGGAGATGTCGTACCGGGTGGTGCTGCCGCGCGACTATTTCAACAACGAGTTCCGCTATCCGGTACTCTACCTGCTGCATGGCCTGACCGGACACTACCGGAGTTTTGAGGCCCACTCCAACCTGACCCGCTACCTCGACAAATACCAGCTCATCGCGGTTTCCATCGAGGGCGAGAATTCCTGGTATATCAACGCCGCCGGCGACGCCAAGGAAAAGTGGGAAGACTACTTTCTCAAGGACCTGATCGCGGACGCGCAGGAGCGCTACCGTATCAACGGCGGCGACGCGCGCGCCATTGCCGGCATCTCCGCCGGGGGATACGCGGCCATCCATCTGGCTTTGAAGTATCCGGGGCTGTTCTTTTTTGCCGGTTCCCTGAGCGGCTCGGTGACCATTGCCCGCGACCCGGAGCTGGAAAAGGCGCTGAAAGACTTCGGCATCGAAAAGATCTTCGGCCCTCCGGGCAGCGAGACCCGCAAGGCCAGCGACGTATTTCTGCTGGCGGAAAAAGCTGCGCCGGAGCACACCCCTTTCATCTTCATGGCCTGCGGAACCGGCGACGATACCATTCTCGGCAATCACCAGTTTGCCGATCTGCTGCGCAAGCGCCACATCGCGTACGAGATGACGGAATTTCCGGGTGAGCACGAGTGGACTTTCTGGGAGCAGGCTCTGCCGCGCATGTTGCGCTCGCTCGCGCAGCGCATGCCGGCGGTAGCCGGGGCCGACCTCAACTGAGGCCGGCAGCAAAAAACCAGATTCACCACGGAAAAAAACAAAACAACTTGCCGCTGATTCTCGCTGATGATCGCCGATTAAAATCGAAAACACGGTGGTTCAGAAATCTGAAGCCGTCTCTATTTCAAGAAGATCAGCGTTCCTCAGCGAGAATCAGCGGCAAGTTGTTTTTTCTCCGTGCTTCCGTGGTAGATTCTTAGCGAGGCAATCATGAAATCATCCAAGCTACCCTCACGCGCGATTCTGGCGGCGGTGCTGGCGCTGTTTTTTTCTGCCGCGGCCAGCGCCCAGACTTTTGACGTGAAGACCCGCACGCTGAAGAACGGCATGAAGGTCCTGGTGCAGGAAGACCACACAATTCCCAACGTGGCGCTTTATATTTTCTACCGCATCGGCTCACGCAACGAGCATCCCGGCACCACCGGCCTCTCGCACTTCTTTGAGCACATGATGTTCAACGGCTCAAAAAAATACGGGCCGGGCGAGTTTGACCGGGTCATGGAAGCCGCCGGCGGCTCCAATAACGCCTATACCAGCCACGACCTCACCGTCTACCAGGACTGGTTCCCGCGCTCCGCGCTCGGCCCGGTGTTCGACCTGGAAGCCGACCGCATCGAGAATCTCAGCTTCGATCCTGAGAAGATCGCCTCCGAGCGCGGCGTGGTGGCTTCGGAACGGCGGCTGCGCGTGGATGGCAGCAACTTCGGTGTTCTCAGCGAACAACTATGGGCCTCGGCTTTCACCGCCCACACCTATCAATGGCCGGTGGTGGGCTGGATGGTGGACATCGAAAACTGGACCATGGAAGACCTCAAACACCACTTTGAAATGGGCTATTCCCCCAGCAACGCCACCATGGTGTTGGTGGGCGACGTGACCGCCGCCGAAATCTTCCAACTGGCCGAGAAAAAGCTGGAGCCGATTCCCGCGCACGCTCCTCCCGCGAAGGTAACGACCCGTGAGCCCGAGCAGATGGGTGAACGCCGCGTGACCGTCAAAAAGTTCGCCCAGCTGCCGCTTCTGATGGTTGGCTACCACGTGCCCGAGACCGCCGCGCCGGAGTTCTATGCGATTAACCTGCTGGAGGCCATTCTGTTCTCGGGCCAGAGCTCCCGGCTCTACAAGCGGCTGGTTGACAAAGACCAGCTGGCGCTGAGCATCAACGGCGGATGGAGCGAGGCCTTCGATCCGACGTTGTTTACGTTCACCTCGCAGCCCAAAGCCGGCGTTGATCCGGCGGCCGTGGAGAAGGCCATCTACGAAGAGCTTGACCGCCTGAAGACCGAGCCGGTCAGCGACCAGGAGCTGGAAAAAGCCCGCAACATCGTGCTGGCGGGTTTCTATCGGCAGATGAGCACCATCAGCGGAAGGGCCAACACGCTGGGCAGCTATGAAGTCTTTCATGGCGATTATCACAAGCTGTTTACCGCCACCGCCAGCTACAGCCAGGTGACCAAAGACGACCTGCAGCGCGTGACCAAAAAGTATTTTGTGGAGAAAAACCGCACGGTGGCGACACTCATTCCCGAGAGCGCAGCGCCGTCGAAGTAGCCGCCAGCCGCAAGGAGACATGCGATGAAAAGACTTCTACAGATTCTGATCTTTACCACGGCCGCGCTGGCGATGACGGCGGCTGCCTGCGGCCAAACGGCCGGCGAATCCGCCGGATCGCTGAAAATGCCGCCTTACAAAAAAACCCGCCTGAAGAACGGCATGACCCTGCTGCTCATGGAACGGCACACCGTGCCGCTGATCGGCTTTCGGGTGATCGTCAAGGCCGGTTCGGCGGGCGATCCCGAGCGCAGGGAGGGCGCGGCGTTCATGGCCGCCAGCCTGCTGCGGAAAGGAACGAAGACCCGCAGCGCCGACCAGTTCGCCGCCGAACTGGATTTCATCGGCGGAACGCTCTCCGCCTCCGCTTCCACGGATAACACGACCGTGTCGGCGGAGTTCGTGAGCAAAGACATCGCCAAAGGCCTCGACCTGCTGGCCGACTGCCTGCTGAATCCTTCCTTCCCTCAGGATGAATTCAATAAGCTGCTGAAACAGCGCGTTGATGGCCTGAAAGCCGCCAAAGACCAGGCTGAAGGCGTGATCGGCTTGTACTATAACGCCTACCTGTTTGGCCGACATCCCTACGCCCGGCCAACCACCGGCGACGAAAATTCTCTGGCCGTGCTCACCCGTGACGACGCGCAGAGGTTCTATCAGACCTACTACACGCCCGCGAACACCATTCTGGCAGTCGCCGGAGACTTCTCCACGGCCGAGATGGAAAAGATGGTGGCCCAGAAGTTTGAAGGCTGGCCGTCGCGGCCCAGCCCGGCCATCAGCATGCCCGACCCGGCGCCCGTTACCGGCAAGAAACTTCTGCTGATTGACAAGCCGGATTCAACCCAGACCTACTATCGAATCGGCAATATCGGCATCACCCGCACCAACCCTGACCGGGTTTACATCCAGGTCGTCAACACGCTCTATGGCGGCCGCTTCACCTCGCTGCTCAACTCCGAGTTGCGCATCAAGTCCGGCCTGACCTACGGCGCAGGTTCCATCTTCGACCGCCGCAAGGTGCGCGGGCCGTTTGCCATCGCCACCTTTACCAAGAACGCGACCACCATCGAGGCGATTGACAAGACCCTGGAGACGCTGCAGCGCCTGCATGAAAAAGGGGTGACGGAAGAAGAGCTGCAGTCGGCGAAGAATTACATTCTCGGCCAGTTCCCGCCCACCATCGAAACCTCGCAACAACTCGCCGGGCTGATGGCCGATCTTGAGTTCTACGGTCTCGATGACCACGAGATCAACGACCTGACTACGAAGATCAACGCCATGACCCTGGCCGACGCCCAGCGCATCGTCAAGCAGTACTATCCGCGGGAGAACCTGGTTTTCGTGCTGATCGGCAAGGCCTCGGAAATCGGAGAGGCGGTAAAGAAGTACGCGCCCAAGGTGGAGACGCGCTCCATCAATGACCCGGGGTTCGGCAGCTACGCGGCCGCCGCTTCCCCCGGAAAGGATTGAGGCCGGCCGTGGTGTGGTATTCTCGCCCTGATATGCAGAAGATGACTATCATCGTTTTCGCCGTTTTCAGCCTTCTTGCCGCCCACGCGCAGGGCGCGCCGGCCCAGCAGCCCCAGCCTTCCGATGGTGAGAAGGCCTTCACCTATTTTGCCCAGGCGACGATCAACTGGGAAAAAGCCAGCACGCCGGGAATGCGCGCCGAAGTGATTCTTTTGAAGAGGAGCGTGGAGCAGGGCCAGAATGTTGTGGCGTACAAAATGAAAGTGACCGGCGCCTCCCGGTTCCAGAAGTATACGCTGATTTCATGGCCAATCACTTACGCCGACCCGATCACCGTCATGGATGGACTGATGATTGACGCCAATGGAGCGGTCGGCTGTCCGGCGCATTCGAATGACACATGCTCCCGCAACTTCGACGGTGTGGAAATCAGAATGAAATACGCGCCCGCCCGGGGCGAAATCTACCGCAATGCGCTGATCTCGAAAGATCAGAAATCGAAAATTTTCTTCTCTATCGTACCCGACCCCATTATCAGCAAAGACGCCGCTTGCAGCCTTGAAATCATACGGCTGCAGCCCTCCTTTGAGCTGGTGCTGGTCAGCGCCCGGGGCTTCCAGCCATCGGAGCCGGTGGCCTTCCACAGCAACTCGGCGGGCGAGATCCACGATGTGCAGGCCCAGGCCAATGAAAAAGGCCAGTTCTGGGTGCCGTTCACTCCGTTTGTGGAAGGCAAGACCACCGGGTCCGCCGAAGTTACCGCCCGCGGCAAGAAGTGCGCTCCCTCGGTTTCGTTTAACTGGGGCGCGGGGCAATAATTCTCTGCATGACGATTGCCGTCAATCTGGCGCAACTGCGTGAACGTATTGCGCGGGCCGCGGCCCGCGCCGGGCGCGCGCCCGAGACGGTCAACTTGATGGCTGTGAGCAAAACGATTGAACCGGAGCGTATTCGCCAGGCCTACGCGGCGGGGGTCCGGCTGTTCGGAGAGAACCGCGTGCAGGAAATGAGCGAGAAAGGCCCGGCGCTGGCCGGCCTGAGCGATGCCCGCTGGCACCTGATCGGCCACCTGCAGACCAACAAGGCCAGGAAGGCCGCTGAACTCTTCCATGGCATTGACTCCGTGGACTCCCTGCGGCTGGCCGAAATGCTCGACCACGCGGCCGGGAAGATGAACAGGATTCTGCCGGTGCTGATCGAGATCAAGACCAGCGATGAAGAAAGCAAGAGCGGCGTGGCCGCCGGATCGCAGGCGTTCGAAGACCTGTTGCAGGGTCTGCCGCAGCTCGCACACCTGGAGGTCAGAGGATTGATGACCGTGCCGCCGTTCATCGAAGACCCCGAAGGCGCAAGGCCCTATTTCCGCCGGCTGCGCGAACTGCGAGACGAGATCGCTGTCCGGAATCTGCCCCGCGTGCGCATGGAAACGCTGTCCATGGGCATGTCCCATGATTTTGAAGTGGCCGTGGAAGAAGGTTCGACCTGTGTGCGCGTCGGAACCGCGCTCTTCGGCCCGCGGAGTCAGCAGTCGCCATGATCCCTATTCGAGAAACCGCCGGCGGTGTGTCGTTCTTCATTAAAGTGCATCCTCGCGCGCGCAAGAACGCCATCACCGGGACCGTGGGCGAGGCCCTCAAACTCTCCTTGACCGCGCCCCCGGTTGACGGCCGGGCCAATCAGGCGGTCATCGAATTCTTCGCCGATTTGTTTGAAATTCCGCGTTCCTCAGTTACCATAGCCAGCGGTGAAAGCAGCCGCCAGAAAGCGGTTCGTGTCACCGGCGTCAACCGGCAGACTGTGGAAGAACGGCTCATGAAAGTTCTGGAATCGCAGATACTCAGCTCTTAAAAAAAGGAGAGAGCAGGGCTTTAGCGTCCCGATCGGCCCTGCCCGTCACTGTCTATGGACGACACGCTTGCAGCCATTCAGAGCGACACCCGGTTTTTTGGCCACCCGCGCGGCCTGGCCACGCTCTTTTTCACGGAAATGTGGGAGCGGTACAGCTATTACGGCACACGCGCGCTGCTGATTCTTTTCATGACGAACCGTGTCGCCAGCGGGGGCCTGGGATTCTCGGATGAAAGGGCAGGAGCAATTTACGGCTTCTACGTGGCCATGGTGTACCTGCTCACGGTACCCGGCGGCTGGGTGGCTGATCGCATCATCGGGCAGCGGCGCGCCGTGCTTTTAGGCGGCATCCTGATCTCGGCCGGAAATTTCTGCCTGGCGGCCCCCAGCGTCACCGTGTTTTACGCCGGACTGGGTCTGCTCATGCTGGGCACAGGACTGCTCAAGGCCAATGTAAGCACGCTGGTGGGCGGTCTTTATGCGACCGGCGACAAACGCCGTGACTCTGGCTTTTCCATCTTCTACATGGGCATCAACCTTGGAGCTTTTGTCTCCCCGCTGATTTGCGGGTGGGTCGCCCAGAAGTATGGCTGGCGTTGGGGCTTCGCCACCTCCGCGGTAGGCATGGTGGCCGGCCTGATCCAGTACGTGATGGGAGGCAAACTCCTGGGCCCGACAGGCCTGCAGCCTTCCAGCACGGGCGACCCTGAGCGGGATCGCGCACAAAAGCGGAATGGCACGATCGCAGCGCTGGGCGGACTCGCACTCCTGCTGCTTCTGGTGGTATTGGGCGCCTATGACGTAATCCACCTCACCGCCGACCTGATTTCCAACGCCCTGGGCTGGGTCCTGATTGTGGTTCCAGTGGCAGTTTTCTCCTGGATGATCTTCGGCAAGGGCTGGACCGCCGAAGAACGGAAGCGCGCCGCCGCCATCTTTGTCCTGTTTGCTGCCGCCGCGATCTTCTGGGCGTCCTTCGAGCAGGCCGGGACCTCGCTGAATCTCTTTGGCGAGCGCAACACCGACCGCCACGTGCTTGGTTATGAATTCCCGGCAGCCTGGTTTCAATCAGTGCAGCCGATTCTCGTGATCCTGCTGGCGCCGGTGTTTGCCTGGCTGTGGCTGGCGATGGGACGCCGCGAACCTTCGAGTCCGGCGAAATTCTCCATGGGCCTGGTCTTCGGAGGACTGGCGTTCGCAGTCATGGTGCCTGCTGCGCACAGCATGGGCGTCTCTTCGTGGTGGCTGGTCTCCTGTTATCTGCTGCAGACTCTCGGCGAATTGTGCCTGAGCCCTGTAGGTCTAAGCGCGATGACCAAACTTGCGCCCCAGAGGGCGGTCGGTTTAATCATGGGCATATGGTTCCTGGCTTCCAGCATCGGCAATTGGCTGGCCGGCAGGGCCGGCGGTCTGTTCAGTTCGATGCCTCTTCCGAAGCTGTTTGGTTCGGTCGCCGCCATTTCGCTGGTGGCCGCAGTCATTCTGTTCCTGCTGATCAGGCCGACCAAACGGATGATGTCGGGCATATCCTGAAGATCAGCGGATGCCGGCGCGCCGGACCGCCAAGCAGCGACGGCCGCTCTGTGTTTAAATAGAAGATTCAAACTCTTATGGACCTAAAAGCCATCCAAGCAGCGCTGGGCGAACGCGGTTTTGACGCGTGGTTGTTTTACGACCACCATCACCGCGACCCCATCGCCTATAACGTTCTGGGCCTGCCGGAAAGCCTGATGGTGACCCGGCGCTGGTTTTACGTGATTCCCCGGACCGGCGAACCGCAGAAGCTCGTCCATCGCATCGAGGCCGGCCATCTCGACCCCTTGCCCGGCGCAAAACACGAGTATTCGTCATGGCAGGAGCTTTGGGACCAGTTGAAGGCTATGCTCGCGCCTTACAAGAAGCTGGCCATGCAGTATTCACCCAACAACCTGATTCCCTACATCGGCCTGGTGGATGCCGGCACCATTGAGCTGATTCGCAGCTTCGGCAAGGAAATCCTCAGCTCCGGCGACCTGGTGGCGCGCTTTGAAGCCGCCTGGAGCGAAGACCAGATCCAGAGCCACTACGCCGCGGGCAAGGCCATTGACGCCATCGTGCCGGAGTTTTTCAAGGAGCTGGGACGCCGCGCCCGCAGCGGCGGCACCGATGAGTACGCGATGCAGCAGTGGGTGGCGGAGGCCTTCCGCCGCGAAGATCTGGTGGCGGAAGACCTGCCCATCGTCGGCTGCAACGCCAACAGCGGCAATCCGCATTACGAGCCGCGCGCCGACCGTTCGGCCCCCATCAAGCCCGGCGATTTTGTTTTGCTCGATTTGTGGGCCAAAAAGAACACGCCGCACGCGGTCTATTACGACATCACCTGGACGGGAATCATCGGCACGCCTTCGGAGAAACAGGCAAAGATCTTCACCATCGTGCGTGACGCCCGCGACGCCGGCGTCAACAAAGTGCAGGAAGCCTTCGCGGCCAGACGCAAAATTGCCGGCTGGGAAGTGGACGATGCCACCCGAGGACACATCGCGGCCGCCGGATTCGTGCAGTATTTCACCCACCGCACCGGGCACTCCATCGGCGAGCACGTCCACGGCAACGGCGCCAACATTGACAACCTGGAAACCAAGGACGAGCGCGAGATCATTCCCAACACCTGCTTTTCCATCGAGCCGGGCATCTATCTGCCGGGCGAGTTCGGAGTGCGCAGCGAGGTGAATGTGCTCATCAGGAATGGCGCCGCCGAAGTCACAGGAAAAATTCAACGGGAGCTGGTTCTCATCTAAATGGCGAATACCGATACCACTACAACTGAAACCCCGGCCCGGCCGACCACACCGCCGCTGACCGTCATGGCGGCCCTGGCCATTGCCTTTGGCTGGCTCATCCCCGGCGCGGGCCATCTGGCCCAGAAAAAATGGATTCGCGGCCTGCTGCTCATGGTCTCGGTCTGCTCGATGTTTGCCCTGGGACTGGCCATGAATGGCAAAGTCTACAAGCCGAATACCGGCGACCTGCTCGATATGCTGGGCTTTGTCGGCGACGTCGGCGCCGGGGGGCTTTACATCCTCAGCCGCCTCATGGAGTGGGGCGACGTGGCTATTGCCGCCGCCACTTCCGACTACGGAACCAAATTCATTGTGGTGGCGGGCCTGCTGAACGTCATCAGCGTGGTGGACGCATACCATATCGCAATAGGAAAAAAACCATGATTCTGGCCCTGCAACTCTCACACTTCAGCGCGGCGGTAACATTCTCCCTGTTCTCGTCCATCGTCTTCGGCATCTGCTTCCGCGGCAACCCCCGCGACATGGTGCGCTACGGCGCCTATTGCTTCTCGGTGTTTGTGGTGGGAATGCTGGTGGCGGGGTGGGCGATGAGATTTTTACACCGCTAACTAAGATTGCCAGAATTGAAGAGGTTGCCAAAATCGCTGGAATTGCCACAATTGATGGCAGTTTCGGCGATTTTGACATTAGTGCAGAATTTCCTCGGGTGCATAGCCGTTCTTGAGTCGGCCAGAATGCCGGTACCAACAATCAATTTTGGCAATTCCGGCGATTATGGCAATTTTGGTAATTTCCCTAGCCTTCCCACACAAACGCATCGAACCGCCGCTTAATCTCGAAGCCCAACCGGTGATAGAGCATCACGGCGCGCGCGTTTTCTTCGGTCACGGTCAGGCTGAGGGCGGCGAAGTTGCGGCTGCGCAGTTCGAGGGTGCACAGTCCGATCAGGGATTCTCCAATCCGGCGGGCCCGGTACTCGGGCAGCACGCAGACCTGGGTGATGTGGCCCACATCATCTTTCACGCGCGAGCACAGCAGCGCGCCCACCACCGAGCGGGATGGTTTGTGAACGGCAACGAACGAGGCATTGCCGTCAAAAATTCCGCACCCGGGGAAGCGCACGATGTTGTTCAGGAAGCGCAACGAGCCGTTGAGCGTACGGTACTGATCGTTGACTTCGGAATCAATATGCCCGCGATAGGCGTTGGTGATGACCACCGCCGTGGGCTGAAAATCCTGCTCTCCCCAGCGGCGAAATTCGATATCGGGCGCCGGATGCACCTGCATCCCGCCGTGCCCGGCCAACGGCAGCACCATGAACAGGCGCGGGAACCGCTGGAATCCCTCTTTCACGAACGGCCCGCTCAGCGCTCCCGATTCGTGCTGCAGAAGCTGCGCCTCGATCCGGTGGATGCCCGGCGACTGTTGCAGGGTGTCAATCACATGGGTTGCCAGCAGGCGCTCCACGCTGTTACCCGCCACGCGGATCGTCTGATCGGAATATAGATCGCCGATCACGCCCTTGCTGCCTTCGTACACGAAAAATGCGTACCCGCCCACGCGTCCATTTTCCACCGCGGCATAGCCCGGCAGGATCTTGGAATCGATA
>Ga0153915_10004965_pt1 | contig 12327 bp, 10 predicted proteins | sample Opewatmetagenome_2_FD_107003 | JGI IMG/M metagenome (GOLD analysis project Ga0153915, IMG submission 107003) | Freshwater wetland microbial communities from Ohio, USA - Open water 3 Core 3 Depth 3 metaG | ecosystem: Environmental > Aquatic > Freshwater > Wetlands | place: USA: Ohio, Lake Erie... | reverse complement strand
GCGCGGCGTCGGCTTCGGATCGGACACCGGCAGGGCAGGGCTCGCCTCGCTCGCCGGGATGTAGATGGTCATCGTCGTGCCCTTGCCGACCTCGCTGTCGACGGTGATCGCACCGCCGTGCGCCTCGACGGCGCCGAACACCATCGCGAGACCGAGGCCCGTGCCCTTGCCGACGGGCTTGGTCGTGAAGAACGGCTCGAACGCGCGCTTCTTCGTCTCGGCATCCATGCCGCTGCCGGTATCCACGATCGATAGCTTCGCGTAGCGCCCGGCCGGGAGCTTGTCGATCTGACCGTCGCGCAGCTCGACCTCGTCGGTCGCGATCGTCACCGTGCCGCGGCCCGCCATGGCATCGGCCGCGTTGAGGCACAGGTTCAAGAGGACCTGGCCGAGCTGTGCCGGATCGCCGTCGATGATCGTCGGTGGACCATCGGTGCGCGTGACGACGATGTGCTTGCCGAGCGTGCGTGACATCAGCGGCGTCATGTCATCGAGCACCGAGTGGAGCAGGATCGAGCGACGGCGATACTGACCGCGGCGCGAGAACGCGAGCAGGCTGCGCGTCAGCTGGGCGCCGCGCTCCGCCTCCTGGCGAATGCGCGCGAGGTCCGCCTTGACCTCCTTGTTCGTCGCCTCGGTGTAGAGGACCTCGGCAAACGCGAGGATGCCGCCGAGGATGTTGTTCATGTCGTGAGCGAGACCCGCGGAGAGCGTGCCGACGGCGTCCATGCGCTGGGCGTGGACGAACTGATCGCGTAGCCGCTCGCTCTCTGCCTGCGCTCGATCACTCTCCGCTTGCACGCGTCTGCGTTCGTCGAGCTCCATCGCGAGCTGCGCGGCCGTTCGTTCGACGTCGAGGCGATGCGTCTCGGCGCGGATCGTCCAGCGGCGCAGCCAGATCTGCATCACCATCGCGACCACCCACAGGCCGACCAGCGAGGCGGGGTAGACCGGGAGGCGACCGGCAGACAGCGAGAGCGGCACGCCGACGGCGACGACAGGCAGCGTCACGCCGACCGTCCACACGGTGTCCACCAGGAGCGCGGCGCCAGCGAGCTCGATCATCAGGATCATCGCGAGCGCCGGCTGGCCCGTGATCACGTACGACGACAGCGTGTTGATCGGTGCGAGCAGCCACGCGAACGCGCTGATCGCGTGTGCGAATCGACCGGGGATGCGCTTCGCCCGCAGCGCGAAGTACACGGTGAGGAGGATCGCGATCATCACGCCGTTGAGCAGCGCGACCGCCGGCGGCGCCGGGACGCCGGAGGGATCACTCACACCGAGCGCGAGCAAGATCCCGACGATCAGCACGGGCAGGAACAGGCGCAGGCGTTCGAAGGCGATGTGCTCGAGCTGCGCGTCGACGTCGGGCCGCAGCTCCGGGCCCCGCAACCAGCTCATCGCTCCCCCCCGCGCATCGACATCGAACTATCGCACGGTCTCGCATCGCCGCGCGATCGGCCGTGTCACGTGCCCCGGCGCTTCGCTTCGAGCTCGGCGCGCCGCGCGGCCAGCTCCTTCTCGAACCCCGAATCCGACGGCTCGTAGATCCGGGTGCCGACGAGCTGCTCGGGCAGATAGTCCTCGGGGACGTATGCACCCTCGAAGTCGTGCGGGTACTTGTAGCCGTCGCCGTGGCCGATGGCCTTCGACGCGCCGGCCGAGCCCGGCCGGAGCTTCGCCGGGACCGGCAGCGCGCCGTGCTCCTTCACGAGCTTTCGCGCGGCGGCGTAGGTGGTCAGCGCGCGATTCGACTTGGGCGCGAGCGCGAGATACGTCACCGCCTGGGTCATCGGCAGGACGCCCTCGGGCAGACCGACGAGCTCCACCGCTTGCAGCGCTGCCGTCGCGATCACGAGCCCCTGCGGATCGGCATTGCCGACATCCTCGGCCGCGAAGATCACGATGCGGCGCAGCACGAACCGCGGATCCTCACCTGCCTCGAGCATGCGTGTCATCCAGTAGACCGCGGCATCGGGGTCCGAGCCGCGCATGCTCTTGATGAACGCCGAGATGACGCCGTAGTGCTCGTCACCGGCCTTGTCATAGAGCAGCGTCTTGCCCTGCGCCGCTTCCGCGACGTGCTCCGCGGTGATCGCACCCTGACCTGCGCCCCGTGTCATCGATCCATTGGGCGCCGCGGCGTCCGCGGTGGCCAATGACGCCGCGACCTCGAGGACCGAGTAGAGCCGGCGCGCATCACCGGCTGCAGCGGCGACGACCTGCGCGGTGACCTCGGGATCGATCGTGACGCCCATCTGGCCGAGGCCGCGCTCGGGATCGGCGATCGCGCGCGTCACGAGCCCCGCGAGCTCGTCATCCGCGAGCGGCTCGAGCCGGACGATCCGGCATCGCGAGAGCAGAGCAGCGACCACACCGAAGCTCGGGTTCTCGGTCGTCGCACCGATCAGGGTCACGGTACCGGCCTCGACGTGCGGTAGCAGCGCGTCCTGCTGGGTCTTCGAAAAGCGATGGATCTCGTCGATGAACAGCAGCGTGCGTGCACCGAACTGATCGCGCCGCTCCCCCGCCTTCGCGATCGCCTCGCGGACATCCTTCACGCCAGCCTCGACCGCCGACAGCGACGCCAGCTCCGCCTTGAGCGTCTCGCCGAGCAGGCGGGCGAGCGTCGTCTTTCCGCTCCCGGGTGGGCCCCACAGGATCAATGACGGGATGGCGCGACCCGTCACCAGGTTCGACAGGATGCGCCCTGGCCCGACCAGGTGCGCCTGGCCGACCAGCTCCGCCAGCGAGCGCGGTCGCATCCGTTCGGCCAGCGGCTGGCCGACCTGCCTCTTGCGAGCGCTCTGAGCGAAAAGGTCCATGTTACGCGCCGATTAATACACACATGTGGTCGCGCGACCACGCAACCGGGACCTGGTGACAGTCCACCCGGCGGGAGGCCCTACCGGCAACTGCCCCCACCATCAGATTTCCACTCGTTAACCGGGATCTATGCGTGGCATGCCCCCTGCTATTCCCGGGAGCATGCTCGTCGAGACCGTCTTCCAGTATCGCACCCTCATCGGGAAGTGCGATCTCGGCTGCGGTCTGGACTGGGAGGAGATCGATCACGTCGGCCGCATCGAGCATGCGTTCGCCAGTGACCGGCACGATGGCCGGCGGTTCCGCCGCTCGCCCGTGTTCCTCGATGCCGTGATCCGCGGCGATCAGATCAATGATGCTGTCGAGGTCATGGAGCTCGGTCCCGGCGGTCTCGTCATCGCCGGCGCGCCGTTCATCGCGCGCGGCGAGCAGATCGAGATCGTGATCGAGGACGCCGAGTACAGCTATCGCTTCCGCGCGCAGGGCAAGTGGCTGAAGGACGAGGGCGAGGACTATCGTGTCGGCCTGCAGTTCATCGGCATGCCGGTGCGCCTGCACAAGGTCGCGCTCCGCCAGCACGAGACCGACATCGTCGATCGCATGATCGAGCGCGCAGCCTAGACGACGTGGGCGGTTACTTCGTGCGGCGCTCGAGCAGGCGCTGCGCGAGGTGCATCGTGCGCGGCGGTAGGGTCTCGCCACGCCACGCGAGGGCGCGCGCGAGCACGAGCGCCTTGTCGGCGGTGTTGAGCGTCGGGCGCTGCGCGAACAGCCGCTTGCCGACGTGCTCGATCTTGTCGAGGATGCGCATGCCGCCGTGCCACGTCAGCGCGAGCTCGACCGCGAGGTCGGAGCCGATGATATCGACGAGCGGACGGGCGCGCTCGAACAGCGCGCGGGTGCGTGCGACCTCGAACCGCACGAGGTTGCCGACCGACGCGCTCACGCGGCGCGACGCGATGTCGGTCTCGCTGACGCCGAAGTGACGGAGATCCTCCGCGGGCATGTAGACGCGGCCGCGGTTCCAGTCGCTCGGGATGTCCTGGATGAGGCGCGCCATCGCGAGCGCGGTCGCGAGGTCCTCGGCGTACGCGTGGAGCTCCGGCGCGCGGTAGCCGCCGATGTAGAGCAGGAGGCGGCCGATCGGCTCGGCGGCCTGGCGCGTGTACGACAGCAGCTCGTCGAACGTCGCATAGCGGCGGCGCTCGAGATCGGTACGGAAGCCGGACAGCAGCTCGGTGAACTCGGTGATCGGCAGCGCGAACTTGTCGACGGTGTCGGCGAGCGCGACAAACACGGGATGCTCGGCGTGACCGCGGTAGGCGGCGTGGAGCTGCTCTTCCCAGCGATCGAGCTCGCGCGCGCGGCGGCCTTCGTAGGCGGTCTCGTCGGCGAAGTCATCGGCGACGCGGGCAAACGCGAACAGCGCGAAGATGTGCTTGCGCAGGTGCGACCGCGCGAACATCGAGCCGACCGGATAGTTGTGATGGCGCGCGTGAACGAGCGCCTCGCAGTAGCGGTAGCAGGCCTCGAGCTCCAGCGTGGGCGGAAGCGGGACGGCGAGGGCAGGCGAACGTGCAACTCCGAGGCGATGGATCACAGCAGACTCCCACCCGAGCCCTTGGGCCCGGGACTGGTGGTGAGGCGTGCGAGGACTTCACGCGCACGATCCGGTTTGACATCTCCGCAGGCGGCAAGCTCGGCCGCGACGCGATCGACGAGGTCGCCGGTCGCACCGGCTGCGCGAGCGACGCCGCGCGCGTGCAGCGACATGTGCCCGCGCTGGATGCCTTCCGTCGCGAGCGCGCGCAGCGCCGCGAGGTTCGTGGCAAGACCGGCAGCGCCGGCGAGTGCGGCGAGGCGATCGGCGTGCTCGATGCCCGCGAGCTCGAGCGCGAGCCGCGCAGACGGGTGACTGTGGAGCGCGCCACCGACGGTTCCGACCGCGAGCGGAATGACGAGCTCGCCGACGAGCGTGTCGCCGTCATCGCCGGAGCCGCCCCGGGCTTCCTCGCGGGTCGGAGTAAATCCGCCCCGCTCCATTTTCGGTTCATGAGTCCACACGGCGAGCGGCCGGTACGTGCCCGTGCGTGCGGCGTAGGCGTGAGCACCGGCCTCGACGGCGCGCCAGTCCTGGCCCATCGCGACGAGGACGGCGTCGATGCCGTTCATGATGCCCTTGTTGTGGGTCGCCGCTCGATACGGATCGAGCTCGGCGAACCGCGACGCGGCGGCGACCGCAGCGCAGACCTCTGCCTCCTCCCGCACGCGGCAGCGCACGGTGATCGTGCGGCCGTCGGTCAGGTTCGACAGGATGCGCAGGCCGGGCCGTCCGCCGGCGATCTGCGCGACCCGCTCGGCGAGCGCCTCGCACAGCGTGTTGACGAGGTTCGCTCCCATCGCATCGCGACAGTCGACATGCAGGTGAACCACGAGCACGCCACCGTCCGGCCCGGGAGGCCGCGCGAGGATGCGAACGTCGACCGCGACCGGACCGCCACCGCGCTCGGCGAGGCGCGGCACGAGCGTGCGAGCGTCGGAGAGGATGCTGGGGGCGGCCTCGCGCACGGCCCTGGCGCCCGCGTCGACATCATCGACGTGCGTGATCTGGAGCTGGCCGATCATCACAGGAGTCGACGCGACCGTCGTGAAGCCGCCGGGCCGCGCCATGCGAGCGGCATTCGACGCCGCTGCGACGACCGAGGGCTCCTCGATCGCCATCGGGACGAGGGCTTCCTCGCCGTCGACCACGAAGTTCACCGCGACCGCGAACGGCAGCGCATAGGTGCCGATCACGTTCTCGATCATCCCGTCGGCGACCTCGAGTGGCAGGGCTCCCGGATCGACGGCGGCAAACCGACTCTCGGCGAGACCGGTCGCAGCGAGAATTCGGCGCCTGCGCTCGGCGATGCCGAGGCGATAAAAGCCGGGAAGACGGGACGACACGGTGGTTCTTGGGCTGCGACGACGGGGCAAGGGCAACGGCAAGGGCAAGGGGGCCTTCGGCCTTGGGGACAGGGGGTTTTACTGTGCGTTGGCCTGCAAGTCCACGCCGGTCTGGTCGACGGCCAGGTGCAGTGGATGACACCCGGATTCGATGAGCAAACGCGTGGCAACCGTTACATCTTCCGACGCTGGAAGTACGGCAATTCCGAGGTCTCCGCCGCCTGCACCCGTGGTCTTCGCAGTCCCTCCGAGCGAGCCGAGCGCAAGGCGTGCGGTTGTCACGCAGGCTGGCACCAGGGGAATCCCTGTAGCGGAGGCGAGCTGGTCGGTCGCGGTGGCAGCCAGCGCGAGGGCGGCGATCAGCGCGTTGCTCGCGATCTCGGGCGACCGCATCGAGCACGCCTGGCATGCCGCGCGCGATGCCTTCTCGACCGCGACGAGGGCTGCATCGACCGCCACGCGATCGCGCTGGCGCGCCGCGGCGACCGCGCTGACGAGCGTCGCGGTGTCGGCCGACACGCCGGTGAAGAACGGGATCAGGCGCACCGCCGCGGGCCAGCCGAGCCGGTCGACGGTCCCCTGGTCCGCTGCAATCTCGGCGGTCACCGAGCGCCGGCGGCCGCTCTCGATCGGCCACGCGGCGCGATCCGGTGTCGTGCGCTGGAACGCGATCACGCCGCCGTGCACCGACGCGGCGATGTCGGCGCCGCTGCCGCGCGCGCCCTTCTCGCCCTGCGCGCGAGCGTGCGCCGCGCTCGCGATCGCGAGCACCTCGGCCCTGTCGATGACCGGCACGACCTCGTTGTCCGCGGCGAGCGCGAGTGCGGTCGCGGCGACCGTCACCGCGGCACTCGAGCCGAGCCCGAGCTTCTGCGTGCCGGCGTAGAACGCGGAGCTGTCGACGACGATCTCCATCGCCGCGCGGGTCGCCGGGTGATCCGCGCCATGCCGCTTCGCGATCTCGTCGGCGACGGCGATCAAGAATGGCGACGAACCGCGCGGTGCCTTGCGGCGCGTGGCGACGACGCGCCGGTTGACGGCGATGACGAGCGCCGGTGCGCCGTCGAGGACGGCGTACTCGCCGGTGAGGATGAGCTTGCCTGGGGCGGTCGCGATCACGCGCCGCTACTGTACTCAAGTCGCGTCACCCGACAAGCTCGGCGGCGCCGCCGGCGGTGCTGATCATCGTCGAGGTCACGCCGCTAACCGCGCGCAATGATGTGCTGACCGCGTCGGCGTCCGCGGCCGTCGTCAGCACCTTCACGTGCGGGCCGGCATCCATCGTCGCCCACGCTGCGACACCCCGTGCACGCAGGTCGCGAACGGCCGCGAGCAGCGCGAGCGTCGCCGGCTGCCAGTAGATGATCGCGGGACGCGCGGCGATCGCCGACGCATGCATCGCGAGGGCGTTCGCCTCCGCGAGCTCGCCGAGCGCCTGGACATCGCCGCGCGCGATCGCGGCCTCGGCGGTCTCGAGGTCGCCGGGGACGCACGCGAGCCACGCCGCGTAGAGCGGAGAGGTCGCCGCGCAGTGCTCCATCGCGTCGCGCGAGCCATGGGTCTTCGGCACGCCCCCGCCGACGATCGCGATCACCATGCGCACGCGCTCGTGCATCGACGTCTCGATCGGCGTCGCGAACGCATCGCTGCCGTCGGCGCGCGTGCCGGCGTGCATGCGGACGAAGCCGCCGAAGATCGACCGTGCCGCACTGCCCGAGCCGCGCCGCGCGAGGATCGACAGCTCGCGCGGTTCGAGCTGCAGCCCGGCCGCGCGGGTCGCGGCGAGCGCGAGCGCCGCGTAGCCGGATGCCGACGAGGCGAGCCCCGACGCCGTCGGAAAGTGATTCGCGCTGATGACGCGCGCATGCGCCGAGATACCCGCCGCGGCGCGCACGAGATCGAGAAACGGCGCGACGCGCGATGCATCGGCCGCACCACCGTCGAGCTCGAGGCTGTCCTGCGCGAGCGCAGCATCGAACGAGACGGTCGTCTCGGTGACGAGCGCGGCGAGCGTCAGCGACAGCGACCCGGCGGCCGGAAGGTTCAGCGCTGCGTCGCGCTTGCCCCAGTACTTGACGAGCGCGATGTTCGCGCATGCGCGCGCAGTCACCGCCGTCATCGCGATCGGATCTCGGTGACGAAGCCGTTCACGCTCGCCGTCTTCCACGCGGCGAGGATCTCGGCTTCGGCGTCCCGCGGTGCGATCGCGATCACCGAGCCACCGCCGCCGGCGCCGGTCAGCTTCGCGCCGTAGGCGCCGAGCTTGCGCGCGACATCGCACAGCGCATCGAGCAGCGGCGTCGACACGCCGAGACCGCCGAGCAGCTGGTGCGCGCGGTTCATGTCCGTGCCGAGCGCCTCGAGGTTGCCGGCGAGCAGCGATGCGGTTCCGGTATCGGCGAGGCTGCCGAGCTCGCGCAGCCGCGCATCATCGACGACGCCCGACGTCGCCTGCGCCACGCGATCGACCATCGCGGCGGTCGAGCGTGGTGCACCGCTCGGTCCGACGAGCACGCGGAGCGGCTGCCGGATCTGGATCTGTCGCAGGCCGCTCGCCTTGCGAAACACGCCGACACCGCCCTGCATGGCCAGCGCGACATCGACGCCGCTCGCCTTGCCGTGGAGCACGGTCTCGCTGGCGCTCGCCGCACGCGTCACGGAGGCCGTGTCGGCGGGCTTCTTCTGGTACGCGAGCAGCGCCCGCGAGATCGCGACGGCGAACGCGGCGGAGGCACCGAGCCCTGCACCGGGAGGAATCTGCGCGTCTCCGACGAGGGTCAGGGGAGGCCGGCCGAGCTCGAGCGCGTCGGCGATCGCGCACAGACCGCGCGCGAACGAGTGATCGTCCTCCGACGTGATCTTGAGGTTCCACGACGGGACGTCCACGCGCAGCGGTCCGCCCGCCGGGGTCGGCACTGCATCGATGCGCACGCCGCGATCGAGCGCCGCCGCGAGCGCGGGATAGCCGTACACGACCGAGTGCTCGCCGAGGAGGATGATCTTGCCGAGACCGATATGGCTCATCGTCGAATTCCGAGATCGTCGAGGAAGGTCCGCAGAGGTGCGCCGAGGTGGCGAGGCGCTCGCGCCAGGTCCGCTGCCGTTCGGCTGCCGGTCAACAGGCACACCGCGCGGATCGCGTGGGTCACGCGATCGATCATCGCGCGTACGCCATCGCCGCCACCGGCGCGCTGGGCTCGCAGCATCGGTGCGGCCATGCCGCCGGCCCGTGCTCCGAGGGCGAGTGCCCGCGCGACGTCATAGCCGGAGCGCACGCCGCCCGATGCGATCGTCGTCAGGCCCGCGCCGACACACGCCGCCACCGACACCGCTGTCGGCAGGCCCCAGTCCCACAGCTCGTTGCCGAGGCTCGCGGCATCGCTGCCCTCGGCCGCACGCAGCGCCTCGACGGCGACCCAGCCCGTCCCGCCGGCACCGGAGACGTCGACCGTGTGCACGCCGGCTCCGATGAGGGCGCGCGCGGCCTGCGGCGACAGTCCGCACCCGGGCTCCTTGACGATGATCGGTACCGCCGCAGCGTCGACGAGCTTGCCGATCGCGCCGACCACGCCACGAAAGTCACGATCGCCCCTGTCCTGGATGAGCTCCTGGCCGGGATTGAGGTGGATGCAGATCGCGTCGGCGCCGACCTGCTTCGCGAGCTCGATCACGCGTGCGGTGCCGAGCGAGACGAGCTGGACGCCGCCGACGTTGCCGAACAGGATGACGTCGGGCGCGACGTCGCGGACCTGATAGCTCGCGGCGAGCTCGGAGTGCTCGGCCATCGCGCGCTGCGAGCCGAGCCCGAGGGCCACGCCTGCCGCCTGCGCGGCGACGGCGAGGTCACGATTGACCTGCGCGGCCTCGGCGGTGCCGCCGGTCATGCCGGTGATGACGAGTGGAGCGGAGAGGCGTTTGCCGACCAGCTCGGTCGAGAGATCGATCTCGTCGAGCGAGAGCTCGGGCAGGGCCTGGTGGACGAAGTGGACCTCGTCCAGGAGCGTCGAACGAGCAAGCTCCGCCTTGCCGGAGGCGGCGACCTCGAGATGGTCGGCCTTGCGGCGGGCAATCACAGGCTCGTCGGAATCGGCCACGGACCGGTTGTATCCCCTCGGGGCTCGGGGATCAAAGCGACGGGCGATCGCTGTCGGTGAAAAGCGCCGTGCACCCGCCCCCCGGGCCGGCGATGCGCGAGGCTGCCGTGTGCGATGCGGACAGGCGGCGCAGCTCGAAAGCCGCGATCGCGCACTTGATGCGCGAACCGCGATCGCGATCTGTCATGCGTCGACTCCATCCGCGTGATCCGCTGGCTCCTCGCCGTCGGTATCTCGGCTGAGATCGCGCGGATCTGCCACAACGGAATCTACGTACCGCGGCGCCCCGCAGCTCGACCTCATGGCGAGCTTCTTGCTTGGGAATGACGGTATGTCTGTCGCTGTTTCGAGCTCCGTCCACGAGCGACCGAAGCTGCACGTGCGTCGAATCCTCGTGTGCCTCGATCTCTCGCAGTTCTCGGAAGTCACCCTGCCGTACGCGATCGCGATCGCGCAGACGTTTGGGAGCGAGCTCACGTTGACGCACGTGATGCAGCCGCCTCGCGAGCACCCGGGGCCGCACGTGACCGACGCGCTCGGCTGGGAGATCTCGCGACAAGAGGCGCGCGCGTACCTCGAGCGCCACGAACAAGAAGCCGCACGAGCGTTGGGGCGGGCCGTCGAGATACGGCTCGAGCAAGGTCATCCGGCCGAGCGTATCGTCGGGCTCGCACGCGAGCTCGGCGCGGATCTCACGGTGCTCGGCAGCCATGGCGAAGCTGGAGTCACCGCATGGAACCTCGGCAGCACCGTGCAGCAGGTCCTCGCGGTGACCCGAGGCTCCGTGTTGATCGCGCACTCCGCCTCGATTCCCCCGAACGTCGCCATCCCGAAACGGATTCTCGTACCGCTCGATGGCTCGCTGCGCACCGAGAGCGTGCTGCCGACGGTGGCGCGGATCGCGAGCACGTTCGGCTCGGAGCTGCTCCTGGTCCATGTCGTCCAGGAGCCCCTCGCGAGCTCGGTGCTGTGCGCAGACGATGATCTGGAGCTCGCGCAGCAGCTCGCCACCCGCCTCGAGTTCCGCGCCGAGCGATACCTGGCGGGGATTCGCGATCGACTGCTCCACGAGGTCTCTTCCGTGCGTACGCTCGTGGTTCGACACCGGAACGAACGCCAGGCTCTTCTCGAGATCTCGAAGCAGGAACACGTCGATCTCGTCGTGCTATCCGCGCATGGCATCGCGTGCGATCCGGCGCGGTCGTTCGGGAGCGTCACGGCGCACATGGTCACGCACTCGGCCGTGCCGGTGCTCGTGCTGCAGGATCTCCCGCACGAGCTCGAGAGGCCGCACGACGTCGGCGAGAATCTCGCGCCGCCGCTGCGCGCGAGCTTTCCACCCGAGGCCGTGTGACGGTCGCGCTCGACACCGCGCGCCCCGACCACGCCCCGACGACTGATCTTCTCGAAGCGGAGGCGCGCGCGCTGGCCCAGACCCACCTCGCGCTCGAGCGCGTGACGCGACGGCTCGGCCGCTCTCTCCAACCGTCAGCGATCTCGCTCGCTCTCGATCACGCCCGGACGCAGCTCGCCGCGACCCATGCCGGCGACACCATGCTGCCCAAAGCTGCCGAATGGTTTCTCGACAACTACTACTTGATCCGGCGCGTTGCGCGCCAGGTCGACGAGGAGCTGCCGCGGGGCTTCGTGCGCCGCCTCCCGCAGCTCGCCTCGGGTTCCTCGAAGGGACGGCTGCGAATCGAGGTGCTGGCCGAGGCGCTCGTCCGCAGAGGCGGCATCGAGCTCGACGTGAGCACGGTCCGGCGCTTCATCGACGCATACCAGGAGGTGTCGCCGCTCACGATCGCCGAGCTGTGGGCATTGCCGACGATGCTGCGCGCGTCCGTTCTTTCGCATCTGCTCCAGTTTCTCGATCGGATCGTGACCCCGATCCGCGAGGGAGTGAGCGAGCTGCGGGTCGACGCACTCGCGCTCGATCCTGGCACCGGAGTGGAGCGCTCCACGCGCGCGTTGCGCCTGCTCGATACGACCGACTGGAAGACGTTCTTCGAACAAACGAACTGGGTCGAGGCGGTCCTGCGCGGCGATCCCGCATCGATCTACCCGCGGATGGACTTCGAGACCTGCGACGCGTACCGCAAGGTGGTCGAGGCGCTCGCGTGGGCGACAGGCCGCACCGAGCAGGCCGTCGCGGAGCTCGCGATCGCACTCGCCCACGAGCATCCGGCAGACGAGCGCCTCGGTCATGTCGGTTATTACCTGGTGGATGGCGGCCGACCCGCCCTGGAACAGCGGCTCGGTTATCGCGCACGCGGGATCGAGCGCGTACGCGGCGCCGTGTTGCGGCGGCCGACGCTCGCGTACCTGTTACCCGTTGCGATCTCGACGTCGATCCCGTTGCTCGCACTCGCCTGGTATCTCGGGCGCGACGGCGCGCGCCCGCTCGCGATCGCGGTGGCGGTGCTCGTCGCGGTCGTGCCGGTGCCGGTCGTCGCGG
>Ga0153915_10004964_pt1 | contig 12328 bp, 9 predicted proteins | sample Opewatmetagenome_2_FD_107003 | JGI IMG/M metagenome (GOLD analysis project Ga0153915, IMG submission 107003) | Freshwater wetland microbial communities from Ohio, USA - Open water 3 Core 3 Depth 3 metaG | ecosystem: Environmental > Aquatic > Freshwater > Wetlands | place: USA: Ohio, Lake Erie... | reverse complement strand
GCACAGAAAATGCATCATCCGCGTAAACGAAGACACGATTCTGGATATCATCCTTTTCATCAAGACACACAGAGTGCCTGTGCTAAGCAACAAAACAGTGTTGACCATCATTGAAAAATCCTGCAGAGGAGTCGAGAACAGCCTATTTAGGCATGTAGACTGGACTGTCACTCACGGTCCGATGGACTACGAAAGAATCAAAAAAGTGACAAACAAAGTGACTTTCATACCGCTCTGGATCGACATTGACACATTCAAACCAGTAACAAAAGATCAAGTAGACAGCCTTAGGAAGAAACTCATCAAACGAAGCAAAGCAAAAGTCATCTTATTCGTTGGCAGGCTTCATTCCAATAAAGACCCGGCGACTCTTCTCCGTGCGTTCAAGCAACTGTCCGAAACCCGTAGCGACGTAGTTCTCGTGGTAATCGGAACAAGCCCAGAAGAAAAAACGTATCTTGAGCTAGCTGAGCAATTGGGTATCACTGAAAATGTCATGTTTTTGGGTTATGTTAACCATGATGAGATAGCAAAATACTACAGCGTCGCCGATGTGTACGTGTTGACTTCCATCTGGGAAGAATGGTCTAATACGATTATGGAAGCTATGGCTGCCGGCGTGCCCGTTATCGTGTCCAATGTGGGCGCAAACCCGTACATGGTGAAAGACGGCGAAACCGGCTTCCTCTTCCTCCGAGGCGACTTTCATGCTTTGGCTCAGAAAATAGCTTACGTGTTGGACCACCCGGACGAAATGTTGGAAATCGCGCGTAAAGCACGATTAAGCGTACAAAAATACACGAAGAAAGAGATCGGCGAAGCACACAAGCAAGTAATCAGAGAAGTAGCAGCTGGAAGACAACCGTGAAACTACTTTTCGCAGCAGAATATTATCCATTGACCGGTTCAGGCGTTTTCAGAGTCCATGATTTTGTGCGCTTCATGAGGACTTTCGGCGTCAAAGTTTCAGTCGTTTCCCGAATGGGCCTGAAGGACCTGCCCCGAACGAAAATCGTAGAGGAGACCAGTGGCACTAGAGTCTATCGTGCTCCAACTCTTGATCTCACGCTGGTTTACGGTGTCCTAGATGCATTCCAGATGGCTTCCACTTTTCTTGTATGCTCTCTCGCGATACTCTTGGACGACATTGATACAGTAATCATTTCGGTTCCTCCAGGCGTTCCCGGTGTTGGAGCGTTCTTTGCCGCAAAAGTCATGCGCCGAAGAATCGTGTTTGACGTCAGGGATAAGTGGGAAGACTATGTCATAGCGAATTCAAAGTATCGAGTTGCCAGATTCACCCATGTTTTGTTGAGGAAACTCTACGATGTACTGTATAGAAGAGCGGATTTGTGCATCTCGGTTACGCCTTCTTTGGTGAAATATGTCCGGAAAAGGGGTAGCCGAAGGGTAGAGCTCATTCCGAACGGCGCTGACGCCGACTTGTTTCATCCGAAGAAGCCCCGAGAAAAGCTTACAATTAGATCTGAATTGGGCTTGCGTGAGGGAGACATCGCCCTTGTTTATGCGGGAGCTATCGGCGGATACTACAGAATAGACGTTGTGACTAAAGCTATCCGATACCTGATGAAAACCGAATCTGAATCAACAATACGTTTTCTTGTAATGGGGAAAGGCGAACCCTTAAGAATAATGGACATGCTCAAATTGACAAAAGAACTGGGGCTCGAAGACAAGGTAACGTATCTTGGAGAGCGCAAGAAACAGGATGTGGCCAGAATCGTGCCATGTTGTGACCTAGGCGTAGTTCCTTACGATGACAATGCACTGTGGCAAGCGGCATATTCAACCAAGTTCTTTGAGTACTGTGCAGCAGGGTTACCGGTAATAGCAACTGTGACGAAAGATTCTGACTTAGGCATGCTTATAAATGAGCAAAAGGTTGGTTATGTTACGGACCCACTCAACATCGAGCAGTTTGCACAAGCCTTGAGAGCATTCCATAATCTGGACGAGGACGAGAGAGCCAAAATGGGAGCAAGAGCCAGAAAACTAGTCACAGAGTCCTTCGACAGAGCAAAGACAGCCAAGAGGCTAATGGAGATCCTTCAGGAGACCTAAGTACGAGCGAAAAAACACCTAGTAGACTCTATTCCATATTCCGCCGCTTCTGGGACATAGTAATTCTCCTAGCGCTCGCATTGCTGTGGCTGATTCCAGAGCCGCTCTTGAAAGTGCCACTTGGCATGGCTTTCTTCTTCCTACCCGGCTTCAGCATAACAAGACTGCTGTCAGCTCACGACAGAAAGGACATCGTGGATTTCTTAATCTACACAACTCTGATAAGCTTCGCTGCGGTTCCGCTTCTAGCTTACATAATACAGATTTTGGTACCCTTATCGCCTTATAGCCTAATACTCGGCTTACTGGGTTTCTCGATTCCTGTTCTGGTTCTATCCAAGACCAAGTCAAGTCAAAACCAAACGCCAGAAACACCAGAAGAGCCCAAGGCCGAAGGAAGCAGCATTTTGGGGAAAGCTATGATTTTCATGGCTGCGTTGGCCATAGGTTTGGGTCTCTATGTTCAAGCTTCATTGGGCACGGTTTCTCCTCGAGGCTGGGACATTTTTACTCATATGAATACTGTTAACCGCATAGTCTCCACAGGCGGAGCGGTGCTTCTTCCAAGCGTTTACACTTTGAGTAACTTCTACCACTTTTCTTTTGCATCACTGGTTCTGCTAACCGGATTGGATGTACCGCTGGTTGGCGTGATAGGTCAGACGATGCTGGGAGCGTTGTTCATGATGGGCATATTCTACTTTGCCCACACAATCACTAAGAGTCCAACTGCGTCTTTGATAAGCGCGGTCCTATTCATTGCTGGGCCACCATTATACACCAGCATGAAAACTTATTACTGGTATTTCCACCCGATGTACGTTGCCCTTGCACTTTTGCCGTTTGCAGCCGCTGTTTTCCATGAGGCGTTGTCGCGAGAGACTAAAAGAGGTCTTGCCCTCAGTGCGTTGCTGATCACAGCCGTGGCTTTATACCACCTGATCGTGGGCTTGTTCCTGTTTTTCATATTATTCTTTGACTTCATTTTCATCTTGATCAGACAGAGGAAAAGACCTGTGTTAGTTGATTTTTCAAAAATCGTTGTCGTCTCTCTTGCCTTCTCAGCGGTAGTGACAATCCCGTTTCTGGTGAATCTCACAAATCCCTTCAAGTACGTGTACGTTCAGGGTGGTTTGCAAACCTTGTATACCATGTTTTTCGGAGTCAGTCAGTTCGTGCTTGTGTCATCGGCCAAAGGTCCAGCCTTTCTGGCAACTGTTTTCGCTGAATTCAGATCAAAGATACTGCCTCTTCTGCTTCTAGGACTTCCGGGACTGATCTACTTAGCAATTAAGAAGAGAGCTTCTTTCCTCCTGATTCTCGCCTGCCTCTTGACAGGGCTCCTGGGCATGCTTCAACCAGTAATTGGTTTTGCCTTTATGCCACAGCGTTTCTCAAGCGGGCTTATCCTGTTTGGTTCCGTTATGGTTGGGGCAACATTGTTGTCGGTCAAGTTCTATTTCAGCATCCTTCGGAGCTTTGTGGCCAAGAGGATGGAGAAAACGAGATTTCATCCCAAGCTACCCAAGGTAAGTCTTCCTAGAGGCTCGACAGTGGTCGCTGGAATGTGGGTGTTCATTTTGCTCTATTCATTCATTGTCTTTTTCTCTCCGGCGCAAAGCGCAGTGCTTTCAGCTGAACTTGAGATAAGAGAGCAGGACATGATTGCCATAAGAGAAATAGACCGATTGGTGCCCAGGGACAGCAAAGTCTTGATTGATCACTACCTTCAGTTCTTTTTCACTGGGATTACGGGTCGAAATCCGTTGTACAGCATTTCCGAGACCATACCTTATCCAGACCAGTGGGCAGTCTACCCGCTTAATGTCTACGGTGGAGTGACTGATCCCGTGGATGCAGGTCTTGACTATGTAGTGATTTCCCCATGGTGCTACACGACAGGAAGGTTTGCTGGAAAGTCATACTTTGATGAACATGAAGATCTTGTTCAAATCTACGAGTTGCGTGTTGAGAAGGGTCCAACGGCTTCGTATACCGGGTATTACGCTGTCTACAGGGTGATAAGATAACAGGATGAGAGTGATACTGCATGCAACTTGGATCTAAGATGACTGCTCGACTCGTCGTGGTTCTTCTTGCCTTAATGATCATAATGCCGTACTACGGCGCTGTCAGCGAAGGGCCTATCAACAGCACCCTGAGACAGGTTAGTCAAGGCCAAAGTGCAGATTTTGGCAACGCCATTGTCTCAGTCTCTGCCCATGAGAATGTCACTTTCGTTATATCAGACAACTCTATAGACTTAGGTAATTCCTCGGCGGTCGTGCCGTCAGACTTGACCGTGGATGTTGTAGACGGCTTTGTACCAGCAAACAGGTTCAATTCTGCGTATTCGTACTCGCTTTACCGTAGTGCTAACTCGAGGGATGCTTCGCTTGGGGAAGTCGAGGATGGTCTCCGCCTTTTCTTCAGCTCCAAAGACACTTCTAAGGTTGCGATAGCAATTTACAACGTGACTTTCGTGCAAGGCGTCAACGTTTCGCAAAACGACTACGTCTCATTGGCCATGTCCACCAACAGCACCTACGATAGCACGGAAGGCTACATAGGAATCGCCTTATCACTGCGCGATCAACAAGGAGCTCGCCAATACGTTGTTGTTCACATATCAGACCTTTTCTTGACTCAAGGGTACACCATGTCGCAGTTTTTCTTGGGCTCAGGCTTGGGCAAGAGCTTCCCGAACTATGGCTTCAAGTATCGTTCTACGTTTGGTCCTTGGTTTGTTCAGCTTCGGCTCTCAGAGGCATTCTCTTCTCTGGGCATCTCTTCAGCTTCTCTTGAAGGCATGCTTGTCGGAGCAGAATTGTTCTCGATACCGCTGCCCTATAATATTACGGAGGCTGACGTTCGGTTCCATTATGCTCTGGTTCATCCTCAACCTTTTTCGATAAATGAAATGGTCGTTAATTCTACCCAAGTGAGTATTGCTCCAACCAGATTCATGAATATCTCTGGGATTCAGACCAGCAAACTGCAGGCGGCAATATCAGGGTCATTGCGGCCTGCCTCTCAGAATGAGGAAAACCAAGAGAATGGGAACGCAAAGGTGGTTGAGGTTTCTTATGATTTTCCTGAGCCTTTGTTCTACAATTTCTCGGAAACTTCAGTTTCAGAGGTTAGCTTTGAAGGTAGGGTAAACGTTACAGTGCCTTCCAAATCAGTGAGAAAGTGCACTGTAAAAGTGAATAACCAGACACCTTGGGACTTAACAAACGATGTTTTAGGACGCATTGAGGGTGGAACATACCGTTTTCCTTCGGACACCCGCACCCTGCAAGTCTATCTTCTGCTGTACAAGTATAACGCTTGGCTCTATGAAAGAGTTCAGACTGCGGCTCTTCGTGTGACCAAAAACGGGATCACTGACGAGTATTTCTCGAATGACACAAGCGAGGCTGTGATTCTCGTTGACCTTAGCCAAGCAGGTATGCGGGATCCCAGAATAGCCGTGAGGACAGCAGGTGCATTTTCTGGCGCTATAGTGATCAACGACGTTCAGAGACCCTTGGATTCGCTATTGCTGCTTAACAACGACGTCTTTTTGGCTACTAAGGTCATTGCGGGGGCAGATCAGTCGCCTTACACGATCAAGTGCAGCTTCAATTCGAACCCTCTGTATTCATCCTTGACAACACAGCCTTTCAACGTAGTAATCGACTACGATTACTTTGAGATCTATACTCCACTCAACGGCAACGCTGAGATAGGAGTTCCAATGCCCATGACGGTAAGAGTGTTCACTTCCAAGACTTATGATCTGAAACTCGAGTATGACGATTCTGTATTTAGAGCTGATATTGAAGAGTTGATGGTTCGCAAGTACTCGAGCTACATTTATTTCATGCTCAAGCCTCTTAGAGAGGGATCCACCGAAATCAAGGCGAATTTCATAGATCCGACTAATCATAATACAACGATGTCCATCCCATTCTGGGTAAATGTAAATCGGCAACTGGTCTACGAGATCGCACCTTACTTGTTTCTTGCGGTCTCCGCTCTCTCATTTGTGTATATGGTGGTCAGCAGAAACCAGATGACCCCCTTGTTGAGTCGACTTCGAAGAAAGAAGACCAAGTTGCATGCTAGCCTTTGACAGAACCTTAAGTTCGATTGTCGATGCACGACAATTCTGTTCCTGTGACGCAATGCAGATCTTGAGGGTAAGTGAGCCTCATGCCTGCATCGGTTGAATATCTTTACAGTCTTCTGCGTGGCCAGGGAGTCTTTGAACAACATCTTCGCGGTCGGAGAAAACACAATGGCTACCTCACAAGGAAATCAAGCGATTGCAACTGAAAGAAAATTGAGGGCGCTCGTAAAGCATTCGTATGATAACGTTCCTTTCTGTCGCGATAGGTTCAAGCAAGCAGGGATCAAACCGCAAGACACCGGGGAGCTAACCGATATACGCAGGCCGCCGATTAGAACAAAAGATGAAATGAAAGCACATGTGCCAAGCGGGTCCATCGCAAGCAATTAAGACACCAGTGCGTTGACCAAGGGTGGAGCGCGCGCTGGGCACCAAGAACAGGAGATGAAGCTATCACTGTGCCGTTACCCTGCGTAGCAAATGCAAATCCCATACTCTATCTCAACGCGAAACCAGTCTTCGTAGACATTGATCCCCAAGACATTGAACATCGATTCAAACCTAATTGAGGAAAAGGCGGCTCCCAAAACCAAAGCAATACTCACCTAGCAGTTGTTCTTTCAACGCTCATCATCGTCGCGTGCGCGTTGCTATTCTCGAACCCGCTGCATTGAGAACATTCATGGAGAATTGTCGAATGATGGCATTGGCATACAGAACGCGCCATAGATACTTTCTTGCCGAAAAATAGGATGGCAGATAAAACAACATGTTCGCACGCTTGAAGCGGTTCGATTCAGCTGGCTCTGGAACATAACGAGGTACAGGTTTGCCCCACGAGCTTACTGCACGAAGACGAGATCCAACGTCTCTCTTAAAACCAAAATTCTGGGCTTGTAAAACCTTCCGGGCTCGTATTTCAACCATCTCCACTTCTCGTTTTGTCAGAGCTCTTCGCAGAATCTCATCACCGATCTTACTTCTTGAAATGACCAATGATTTACCTATCTTTTCTTCCTTCAAAACGTCAGGTAACCAAGGATCGCCAAAAGAAATGTCAGACAAAACATTCGTCAAATCACTGCACAATAGACATCGCGGATGCGTAAAATCATAATGAAAAGCAGAGTAAAAAAGCACGCGGCGAAACAGAGACTTCTCAGTCGTGCCTCTGGGTATGATCTTCTCTCTTTCATCTTTCAACTGCACAACAATCCGACCAGGCCACCCCTTACCACGATAGTTCAGTCCGTTCACGCTTTCTTTCTTAATCTTCCATCCCTGCAAAAAATACTCTGTGCCTAAGAAAGTGACACCATTCGCACAGAACAATCCCAGATGTAGGAGTATTCTCTCTCGCAGTCTCTTATTAATCCTCTCGAATTTCCGAATTCCATGAATATGACAAGGAAGACCAACCACAGCGAACCTCCCTTTTTCCCTCAGAATTTTTTTCAGCAGAATATTCACAGGAACGGGGCAGTATTTTGATCCACAGGCAGAAATGATTTCTTCCTGGTTTCTGGCGACAAATGCCTCAGGCAGCAGTGGCTTGTGCTTGCTAACTCTCGTTACCAGAGCCCCATCTATGAGCCCATCTTCAAGGGCAGAAATCAATAGCGCAGTTACAAGCCCACCAGACGATGAGTTATACCTTATGTCATAATTGCTGGCATACCCGACGTAGCAGTTCGCGCAATTCCCCATCAGCATATCCTCCGGTTGGTTGCCGAATATTCTAAGACTCAGATCTGAGAAATCTACTGCATGTCCAGGACAGACTTGAAGGCACGACCCACACTGATTGCAGTCCTCCATTCCAACTCTAGGAATGTAAACACCCTTGCTGTCGTCTCTTATCATTTTCACTGCCGATCTTGGGCATATACTAGCACAAGTTCCGCACCCGATGCAAAGGCCATTTCTGTATACCTTCTCAACATTCAAGCAGACCGCATAGCCCCCTCCACTAGTCATTTTTCGGGCATCAGCTCTGTTTCCAGCGAACCTTCCTATAGAGAAGCCATCACCAGTTTCAACTATAGTAGATTACGTGTAAGGTGATATATAACCAATAAGCTCAACCGGAAACTCACCGGTCAAAAATCGAATACTGAGAAGTTCTAGTCGACGGTGTTCCAAGGAGACCGAGTGGGTGAGATCAAGAGCGCTAAAATATCAAGCTGTGATAATACTTCGATGGGGTCTTACCCTGAGGAACGAAGACACAACTCACGTTGCTAAAGGATCGGCATATCTTATCATCCAAGTTCTTGTTTCTGCACTGATAAGCGCCGTCGGCTTTGCTTTCACTGCGCGAATCCTGACGCAGGTGGAGATGGGAGTGGTTGTTGCTCTCACCTTGACTCAAGGCGTAGCATTGCTGATCTCTGACATGGGATTTAGCAGTGGATTGACGAAGTACATATCTGAATATAGAGGAAGAGACATTGACCACACGCATATAGCGTTCACTGGGATTTTCATCAAGGCTTCAGTGGCCATGGTTATAACTGCATTTCTCGCCGCTATGGCTCCTATAACGTCAGAATGGTTACTGAGAGATATCCAGTATACCTTTGCATTCCAGCTGTTTAGCATAGACATTCTGATTGCTTGTATTGTTACCACTCTGAATAGTCTTCTTCTGGGGATGGGCAGAATCAGAGAGCTGGCTCTCGTAAACGTTGTCTCTGGCTCTGCTAGACAAGCATCTGCGGTAATTCTTTTGCTATATGGTTACGGATTACTGGGACTTGTCGCAGGTTGGATTATTGGCAGTCTGATTCACTTCGGTCTGAGCATTTTCTTGGTAGTTGGTGCCAGATCCGTCCAGATATGTTCGTTGAAGGAGGTCATGCAGCATCTGAAGATTCTTGCGAAGTTTTCAAGCCCGCTCTTCATTACTAATACGGTGATGTTCCTCTACAATTGGTTTGATAGAGCATTATTACTCGCCTTTGTGCCATTGAGCGAAGTTGCTGTATACAATGTTGCCTATAGCGCTTTCACCGTGCTTTACGCCGTTCCAACAGCACTGAAGGCCACATTGTTTCCCTTTTATGGAGAACAATATGGAAGAAATAAGCAGGAGAATATAGTGATCGGAGTGCGTGCATCCACACGTTACATAGCATTGCTCTATACGCCACTTGCACTTGGGTTAGCCGCGACGGCCAGCCCAGTTATCACTCTTTTCGCAGGGGCGACTTATACAGGTGGTGATACAATTCTTGCTACTTTGAGCTTTTTCGGAGGCATTAGTTGCCTAGAAGCAGCTCTAGGAACGTTGCTCCTCACTTTTGAGATGACGCCGGCTGTTCTGTTAATAAATTGTGGCTCAGTTGGGGCCAGTTTAGCCATGTCATCCGTACTCTTACCTCAGTTTCAAACCTTAGGAATGGCAATTGTTAAAGGCATCTCTTTGACCATTACTCTTGTTCTCTCCTTTGTCTTGCTACGAAAGCGCCTCTCAATACAGTTTGACATAGAGGCAATTCGGAAAAGCTGGATTGGTAGCACCATCATGTTCATTGTCGTTGGTCTACTTGAGAAGATTTACTTCAGAGCTAATCTCTTGCCCTTCTACATATTTGCAGGAGGAGGAGTCTACCTACTAGTCCTCAGGATCCTGAAGGCAGTAAACGAGAAAGACTTGGAGCTTATCCGAAGCCTAGTTGGAGCCCGAGCAGATACAATAGTCAATGTTGCGCGAAAGATTCTCACATAGTAAGTGCAATTCTCACATTCCAAGTCTGAGCATCAGAGCGTCGATTTTATCACTTGTCAATGATATTATTATGTGTGACCCTCAAAGAAGGGCGAACTTGTACCCAAACATAATGCGAGGTTGAACATATGACGAAAATACTTCTCGTAGGTGCGCCACTTTCTGGAAACCTTGGGGGGCCTTCCTTACTATGCAGTACGATTAAGGTTCTAAGTAGGTTCATTCCACGGGCAGAATTCACATTTTTGTCCCCAGTCACAACAGATTCTAGGCTTCATGGTACCTATGGCGTAAGAATCGTTCCATACACACCGAGGGGTCTCTTAGTCTGTCTACTAGGAGCGATTCTGAACATGGCCACGCTGAATCTTCTTCAGCTCCCAAATAGTATATTGAAAGAATACAAGAACGCAGACATCATCATCGACATCTGGGGGATTATTTTCTCAGATTCGCTAGGTGCAGATCCAATTGTGTATACAACACTATTGATAAGCAGACTTCTCAACAAACCAGTCATAAAATATACCGCGGATATCGGACCATTCAACACGAGATGGAATCGGCTCTTCGCAAAACTCTATCTCAACAACAGAGAATTGATATTTGCAAGGAACGAAGCGACTAGGGAGTATTTGCATGAGTTAGGCCTGTCTTCCCCCATTTACCTATGCCCAGATACTGCCTTCCTCTTGGAACCAGCTACTAGTGAAAAGAGCGAGGCCCTTCTTCAAGAGAAACGGAAAGGAAAGGCTATTATTGGCATCGTTGTGAGTCACATGATTAGTCGGCGGGAACGCGACAAGGGCAAATATGCTTCGTTGATGGCGAAGATTGCTGGCTACCTGACCCAGAAGCTGAATGCGGTAGTCATCCTGATACCCAATGAGGTATTTCTTGGCAGATATGACGACTTACACGTGGCGAGAAGGATATATGCTAGGACGAAAGCCAAAGATAAAGTAATGATGTTGACAGAAGGCTATCCGGCCGAAGAACTGAAAGGCATCATTGGCACATGCGATTTGTTGATAGGAGCGCGGTATCATTCTATCGTTGCTGCCCTTTCGATGTCCATCCCAACACTGGCGGTAAGTTGGCATCACAAATATGATGCAGTCATGATGTTAGTCGGTCAAGAAAAATATGTTTGTGACGTTGAAAGTCTAAGCTTCGATAAGCTTCGAGGTATGATCGATAGTTTGTGGGAGAATCGCGAGGAGATCAGGGCGACAATAGAATCACGGTTGCCTTTTGTTAAGGAATCCGTTTTGTTGTGTGGAGAGAAGGTCAAGCAGATTCTTGATGTTAGGAAGAGCAACAAGAATCCAAAGATGATCTAGGGCATTCAGCCGGATTTCAGATGCCTTCTGCGGACTGCTGCATCGCGAACGTTTGTCTTTATCATTTTTGCGTGTTGTATGTGTTAGCTTCCTTTGATGGCAAGTTAGAATCATGTCGTGAAGCTTGTGCGTTCTATCAGGTTTGAGTTTCTCCGTACTCTTTCATTGCTATCATTAGGTCCGCTTCGTCGATTATCTCGTCTCCGTTGATGTCGCATGTTTCATTCCAGTTGGAGGAGAGAGGTGTGGCGCTATAGGCTCTTCCAATCCTGAACAAGTCATGGATGTCAACGTGGGCATCCTCGTTGAAATCCCTTGGAAACCGCCAGTAGACTTGTATTCTTGTTGGTCCTTGATGTGTGATGTTAAGGGTCAATGTTGCAGTGGAGGCGTTGTAGCTCCAAGTTGGGGTTCCGTTTGTTGCATAAACCGCTACTGGTTCGCCTCTGTCACCAACAAAAATCTCCATGGCGCAGTTTGCTTCTGTGTGAGCATCCAAGTCGTATGTTAAACGTTGATTTGCCAGAGATACTGATGTAACATTCAGAGGATATTGATAAGAAACTATTAGAGCGTTTTCGGTGTTCTTGGTTACTGAAAAGTCGTCGTACATCTTCCCGATGTAGACTACACCAGAACCCTTTCTTTCTATGATCCCATTGTTGATCTTCAGTACTTCTTCACCTGAAATCGTTACGCGGGCGATGTTTCCAGAAACGAGTTTGATTGGAATGTAACCGCAAACATATTCGTCAAGGGGAACTGTTTTCGGTAGCTCGGAAGCCTCAAACGGTATGTCTTGCGTGCCAATAGTGAGTTCACCATCACTCGTCGTGACGTATGTTGGTGTATATGGAACATCTACAGAAGCGCGGGAGAGCAAACATCCATGAATCGCCCTTCTAACCATATGTCCAGAAATTGAAAATCAAAAAAAACATTGTATAAAACCTAGGAAGCAACTTTTAATACCCCACTTCCAAACTTACTTAATGAAAAACCCATCCACCACCGCAGTTATAGTTCGGAGAGGAAGGACGGACCATCCATTTGACCGAT
>Ga0153915_10004963_pt1 | contig 12332 bp, 10 predicted proteins | sample Opewatmetagenome_2_FD_107003 | JGI IMG/M metagenome (GOLD analysis project Ga0153915, IMG submission 107003) | Freshwater wetland microbial communities from Ohio, USA - Open water 3 Core 3 Depth 3 metaG | ecosystem: Environmental > Aquatic > Freshwater > Wetlands | place: USA: Ohio, Lake Erie... | reverse complement strand
GGGGGAGCCGGCCCGACGCCTTCGGGCGCGCCGACGCCTCCTCCGAAGGGGGCCGTGCCCCGTTTCGCTTCCGCCGTGGACGCCGAGGCGGCCCTGGCCGAGCTCGAGGACCGCCGCGCGTTCGACGCGGGGACGCTTTCGGCCGGCGCCGGCTTCCCCGAAGCAGCCGTACGGGCGCGGGCGGCTCTCGCGATCGGGCGCATCGGAGCCGACCGCGGCGCCCCGATCGTGCGCCCGCTCCTGGCCGACAAGGCCCCCGAGGTTCGGGCGATGGCGGCCTTTGCGTACCAGTTGCTCGCGGATGCGACCTCGACCCCCGATCTGCTGCCGCTTCTTTCCGACGCCGATCCATCGGTGTCGGCCTCGGCCGCCCGCGCCGTCGGCGCGCTCGCGCGGGGGGACGGCGAAGACGCTTTGATCGCGGCGATCGCGAAGGCTTCTGCTCCCGAGCCGCGCGCCTCGATGCTCGAATCCCTCTGGAGGTTCGCGGACTCGGCGAGCGCCGCGGCGGCCGCGCGCTACGCCACCGACGCCGATCCGAAGGTCCGCGCGGCGGCGCTCTATACGCTCTCCCGCAAACCGATCGAGAGCTCGCTCCCCCTGCTGACGGCCGCTCTCGCCGACGCCGACCCATATGCCGCGGCCCTGTCGGCGCGCGCTCTCGGCCTGCTTGCGAAGAAGGATTCGATCGGCCCGCTCGCGGCCGCCCTGGACAGCGGCAAGGTTCCGCTGGTGATCAACTCACTCGGGGCCCTGGAAGCGATCCTCGAGAAGAACCCGGGCTCCGGTCTGGCCGAGGACCGGAAAGCTCGCGTCCTCGCCCTGGCCGGCGACGCGAACCCCAACCTGGCCATCCCCGCGCTCGTGCTCCTGCGGCAGTTCGAGGCCATCGACCGAGAGGTGCGGCAGCGTCTCTGGTCCATTGCGTTGACGGGACAGGGCCGCCGCCGCCAGGTTGCGCTCGTCTCCGTGATCGCCGCCCTGCGGGATCGCGCGAAGGAAGCGCTGGACAAGGCCGCGGGGGAGCCGGATCCGCAGTTGCGGGCCGCGGCTGCCGAGTCGCTGGCGTTCCTTCCGGCTGCCTTCGCGAGACCCTACAGGGACAGGCTCGCGGCGGACAAGGACCCCGTCGTTCGCCTGAGCGTGCTCGGCAGTTTGAAGACGGCCGAGGCGGTTCGCGACAACCGCGCTCTCGTCAACTCGGCCCTCACCGACCCGGACCCGGGAGTGCGCGCCGCCGCAGTGGAGGCGCTCGGCCAATTGAGCGATCCGTCGATTCTCCCTCTCGCCAGCGATGCGCTGACCCGCTCGATGGCCGATACCTCTCCGGACGTGGCGATCGCGGTCATCGCCGTCTGCGAGGGCCTCCGCTCGGAGCCGCCCGCGCGCGCGATCGTCGAGGCCGCCTATCGGCAGGGCAGGCCGCTCGTGGCTCGTCTGGCCCGGCGGGCTCTCCTCCAGGTTTTCCGGGCCGATCGCGCTTCCCTTCCGGCTCCGGAGTACAAGACGGGCCGCACGGCTGCCGACTACGCCGCGCTCCTCGCCGAGGCGCGGAAGCCCCTGCAGGCGAAGATCGAGACGGCGCGCGGAGAGTTCACGATCCGGCTCGCCGGCCGCGAGGCGCCGCTGACCGCGTCGAACTTCGTCAAGCTCGCGCGGGCGAGGTTCTTCGATGGCGTCGCGATCCACCGAATCGTCCCGAACTTCGTCCTCCAGGACGGCGACCCGACCGGCACGGGCAACGGCGGCCCGGGCTACGAGATCCGCGACGAATTGAGTCCGATCCCGTACGGCCGCGGGACGGTCGGCATGGCGCTCTCGGGCCCCGACACCGGCGGGAGCCAGTGGTTCGTGACTCATTCGCCGCAGCCCCATTTGAACGCGCTCTACACCGTCTTCGGCCAGGTGGTCGCGGGCCAGGACGTCGTCGAGCGGATCGAGCAGGGAGACCGGATCACCCGCGTCACGATCCTGGAATAGCCGTGCACGCGGCTGCTCGGAGTCTGCAGCTGCTGGGAATGATCGTGACCGGCGTCGGATTCTTCACCGGCGTCCTCGGCGGGAACGTCCGGCTCGAGCTCGCCCTGCTCGTCGTCGGTGCCGCGACCTTCTTTCTCGGCCGCGCTCTCCAGAAGTCCGCGCGCTGAAGCGAGCCGGCGGCGCTTTTCTTCAGACCGCGCCGTGAGCACTCTCGCGCCCGGTGTTAGACTCCCTTTTTCGGTACCGGTCTCATGAAGCAAGTCAGCGAAGGAGGGGAAGCTCCCGTGAACGGACGAGTGCTGGCGACGCACTCCCTGCCGGAGCCTTCTCTTTCGACGCTCGAGCCCGACTTCGCGGTGCGCGTGCTCGGCTTCCATCCGAGCGAGGAGCAACTCGCGGCCGAGGTCGCCGATGCCGACGCGCTCATCACCCTGGTAACCGATCCGGTGACCGAGGCCGTTCTGCAGGCGGGCAGGCAGCTGAAGATCGTGGGGCAGTACGGCGTCGGCGTGGACAACATCGACCGGGCCGCCGCGGCGGCGCGCGGCATCGTGGTGACGAACACGCCCAACGCCCTGACCGACGCAACCGCCGATCTCACGCTGGCGCTGCTGCTCGCGCTCGCCCGTCGGATCGTCGAGGGGGACCGGATGGTCCGGACGGGACGCTTTTCGGGGTGGACGCCCGACCTCCTGCTCGGGTCCGACCTGAAAGGGAAGGTCTTCGGCGTGCTCGGCCCCGGACGCATCGGCCGGGCGGTCACTCGCCGGGCCCGGGCATTCGGCATGACCGTAATCGCCTGCGGCCGCTCGCCCCGGGACGAGAGGGACCCGGACGACCCGCCGCGGGTCTCCTTCGAGGACCTGCTGCGGCGCAGCGATGTCGTCTCGATCCATCTTCCCTTGAACGACGAGACCCGCGGACTCTTCGACGACGAAACCTTCGCGAAGATGAAGCCCGGGAGCTGGCTTCTGAACACATCCCGCGGCCCGATCGTCTCGGAGGCGGCGCTCGCGCGCGCGCTGGCAACCGGCCAGGCCGGCGGCGCCGGGCTCGACGTGTTCGAGAACGAGCCCGCGGTTCACCCGGAGCTGCTTCGGAGCGACCGCGTCGTCCTGATGCCCCACGTCGGCAGCGCGACCGTGGAAACGCGGCGTGAGATGGCGAGGATGGTCGTCGAGGACGTGCGCCGGGTCCTCTCGGGAGAGAAGCCCCTGCGCGCGGTGCCGCCGGAGTCGAGCCGGGAGCGGCTGCGGGCGCAACTGTGAAGCGGCGGCCGAACCCGCCCCTCGTCCGGCTGGATGCGGCGAGCGACGGTCTGCTACGGAGGCTCGCGCAGGGAGAGGACGCCCTCCTCTGGATCCAGGCGCGGTGGAACCGGATCGTGGGGGAGCCCCTTGCTCGCAAGGTCGAGCCCGTGGCGCTCACGGGCCGGCGCCTGACGCTCAGACTCCTCGACCCCGCCTGGAAGATGCCGGTCGAGGCCACGCTGCCCGAACTGGAAAGAAAGCTCGCCTACGAAGTCCCCGGTTTGAGACCGCGAGTCGTCCTCCGCTGAGGACTTCCTGATCCGGGATTCGCGATCGTGGTCGGGAAACAGACTTCCCCTCCGGCTCCGGCCCTGGTCGCGGCGCGCGAAGTCTCCCGAAGTAACCGAGGGAGGAGGCGCAGACCCCGCGCAAGCACGAGCGACGTACTAGGCGTAGAGACCGCGGACCATCGTGTCGTGAGCGACGCGGGAGATCCCGAGCATGTACGCCGCGATGCGGAAACTGACGCCGTACTTCTCCGCCATCCCCGCCACGTCCCGGAAGGACTGGACCATGATGTCCTCGAGCCGCTCGTTGACTTCCTGCTCGCGCCAGAAGAACCCGGCGCGGTCCTGCACCCATTCGAAATAGGACACCGTGACGCCGCCGGCGTTGGCGAGGATATCCGGCACGACGAGAATCCCCTTCTGGTCCAGGATCTCGTCGGCGCGCTGCGTCGTGGGGCCGTTGGCTCCTTCGACGATGATCTTCGCCTTGATGTTGCCGGCGTTGCGGCCCCGAATCTGATTCTCGTTGGCGGCCGGGATTAGGATGTCGCAGTCGAGCTCGAGCAATTGAGCGTTGGAGACCTTCGCCGCTCCGGCGAACCCTTCGAGAGACCGGTTCCTCTCGTAGTGCTTCAAGACCGCCGGGATGTCGAGCCCTCCCTCGTTCCAGATCCCGCCCTGGATGTCGGAGACTCCGACGATCCGGGCGCCGGCCTCATGACACATGCGGCTGGCGATGGAGCCCACGTTGCCGAATCCCTGCACGACGATCCGGCACGAGGAGAGCTTCAGCCCTCTCAAGGGCGCCGCCTCGCGGCAGATGAGCATCAGTCCCCGGCCGGTCGCCTCGACTCTCCCGCGAGAGCCGCCGAGGGAGAGGGGCTTGCCGGTCACCACCGACGTCACGGTGTGGCGCGCGTGCATCGAGTACGTGTCCATGATCCAGGCCATCGTCTGCGGGTTGGTCCCCATGTCGGGGGCGGGCACGTCCTTCTCCGGCCCGAACTGGTCCATGAGCTCGGCGGTGTAGCGCCGGGTGATTCGCTCGATTTCCCCGCGGGAGAGCGTGGCCGGATCGCAGATGACCCCGCCCTTGGCGCCACCGAAGGGGATATTGACGACCGCGCACTTCCACGTCATCCAGGCGGCGAGAGCCCTGACCTCGTCGAGCGTCACGTGCTTGTCGTAGCGGATTCCCCCTTTGCCCGGGCCCCGGGCGATGTTGTGGAGGACGCGGTAGCCGATGAAGACCTCGATGCGGCCGTCGTCCATGACGATCGGGATCGACACTTTCGTCTCCCGGACCGGCTCGCGCAGGACCTTGTAAAGGCCGGGATCGAGCCCCAGTTTCTGCGCGGCCACGTCGAACCGGGACATCATTTCTTCGAAGGGACTGGCGGAGTCCACGCCCTGAGGCGGCGTTCCGATCGTCGGGAACTGCGGTTCGGCCACTTGGCTCAATCGGTCCTCCCTGGGCCGGATCCGTGGCCGGCTCCATTTAGAATGGGGACGGAATTCTAACCGGATTGGTCCGGCTTGAACGAACCAAGAGCCCGGGACAGGAGCGACCCCGAGAGTGTCTTCAAGTGACCTTGGCCAGGGGCTTTCGGGCTCTCCGAGCTCTCTGTCCGACGAGGAGCTGGTCGGCCGGGTTCTCTCCGGCCAGGAGGATTTGTTCGAGGTCCTCTTGCGGCGGTACCAGTCGAGAGTCGTAGCGCACGTCGCGCGGATGGTCGGGAGCCGCGAGGATGCTCACGACCTCGCCCAGGAGATCTTCCTGAAGGTCTTCGGGGCCCTGGACCGCTACAACCCGTCTTACAAGTTTTCGACCTGGCTCTTCCGGATCGCCGGAAACGCCGCCATTGATCACCTCCGCAAGAGGCGCCCGAGGACGATTCCTCTGGAGGCGCCGGACGCCGACGGGAAGATGTCCCCTTTGGAGTACAAGAGCGGAGACCTCGATCCCTACGGCGAATTGCGCAACCTCGAGCGGGGCAGCGCGATCGCCAGGGCGATAGCGGACCTCCCCCCCGAATTCCGCGAACTCATTACGCTGCGGCACTTTGGCGGCCTTTCCTATGAGCAGATTGCCGAAGTCAAGGGCATGCCCCTGGGAACCGTCAAGAACAAACTCTTTCGGGCCAGAGCCGTATTGAAGGTCAGGTTGTTGGAAGAGCTGTCATGAGCCCTTGCGCCCGTCCGCTGGATCCGCTGGATGCCGAGGCCCTGGCCTCCGGGGCGGCTCCCTTCTGCGCTCCGGACGCAGGCGACCACGTTCGCGGCTGCCTGTCCTGTGCCGCGAGAGTCTCGGAAGCCGCCGCGCTTGCCCGAGCGCTCGACGAGCTGGGGGCGGGGCCGGCCGGAGCGCCGGCCGACCGAGCCGGGGACGGCACAGACCTCGCGGCAGGAGTCGTCCGCATTCGACCCTTCTCGCGGCGGGAGCGCCGCGACCCTTCGCTCTGGCGGGGGGCTGTCTCCCTTGCCGCCGCGCTCTTCTTCGCGGGCCTTCTGCTGCTCGTGCTTCCGGCCGTCACGGCGCGCGAGCAGGCGGGTCTGACCGTCGCGGCGCTCGCGCCGGTCGCCGCCGTCCTGCGCGCGGCGGTTCGGTCGCTTGCGGAGATCGCCGCCGCCTCGCCTGCGGGTCTGGAAGCTCTGGGCCTCGCCGTGCGCCGGCAGGCAGCACTCGGGTTTGCGTGCCTTTTCCTGCTCGTGCCTGTCTTCTGGGGCCTGACGCGCGCGCTCGCCCGGCAACGGCGGCGATGATCGCCGCGGGACTCCTCTTCCTCGCCGCCGCGACGGCCGCTCCGAGCCGAACGGCTTTCGCCCGCGACATCGAGATCGGGCAGCCGGTCGCGGGCCGGGTCGTGGCCGTGCTGTCGGACGTGCGCATCGCCTCCCGAGTGGCGGGCGATGTCGTCGTCTGGGGAGGAAGCGTGACGTTTTCGCCTTCCGGCTTCGTGGAAGGCAACTTGTCAGTCTTCGGAGGCACCATGACGGCTCCCGCGGGAAAGCCCCTTCCCGTGGGAGGAATCGTATCCACGCCCGGAAACCTCCTGCGGCTCTATCTGGATGAGTTGCACCGGGCGCCATGGGAGGAGAGTGATCACGCCCTGCTGTCCCGGGGACTGCGCCTGATCGCGCTCTCCGCCTGGCTCGTCGTGAGCCTGGCGCTCCTCTTCTTTTTCGCTTCGCCGTTTGCCCGGGCGGCGACCTGCGCCGGCGCGGACTGGACGCGAACACTTCTGGCCGGAGTGCTCGGGATTCTGTCGCTCCTGCTGGCCGCCGTGGCGGCGCTCGCGCTCCTGCCCGGCACGCTCTCGGTGCCGATCGCAATTCTGCTCGGCGCTCTGGCGGTTTTCGCCAAGATTTTCGGGATGGGCGCGCTCTTTCTCCTGCTGGGTCAGAAGATCGTGAAGAGTGTCGCGCCCGCTCGGCGTCCGGCCGCCGTAGCCGCCGGACTGGGTCTCCTCGGCGCCGTGTCGCTCGTCCCCTTCGTCGGTCCGGTCGTCTGGAGCGCCGCCTCCGTCGTCGCGGTCGGGATCGCTTTTCTCTCGCGTTTCGGGACGCCTCGCTACCGCATCGCCCTCGGCTGACGCCTCGCGGGACGGGCGGCAGGCGCGGCAGAGCGAACCAGGACTCCTTCGCCTCCCGCCCCACGCCTACCGCCTTCCGTCCAGTTGCAATAGAGTCCGCTCCATGGACATCCGCACCATCGGGGTCGTGGGGGCCGGCCAGATGGGCAGCGGAATCGCTCACGTCGCGGCGGCCTCCGGATTCACCGTGCTCCTGGCCGACCTCGAGGGGCCGTATCTCCAGAAGGCCCGCGCCTCGATCGAGCGGAATCTCGAGCGCGAGGTGGCCAAGGGCAAGCGCGCTCCGCAGGAGAAGGCCGCGGCGCTCGAGCGGATCACGACTTCGCCGGTCCTTTCCGGTTTCGCCGAGGCGGACGTCGTCATCGAGGCCGTCGTGGAAGACGAGGCGGTCAAGAAAGACCTCCTGCGCAAGCTCGACTCGATCTGCCCGGAGCGCACGATCCTGGCTTCCAATACCTCTTCCATCTCGATCACCCGCCTGGCCGGGGCCACCGGGCGCCCGGACCGCTTCATCGGAATGCACTTCATGAACCCGGTTCCGGTCATGGCGCTCGTGGAGGTCATCAGGGGAATCGCGACGTCCGACGAGACGGCGGCCCGGATCGAGGCGCTTGCGCGAACCATGGGCAAGACACCGATCCTCTGCAACGATTCTCCGGGCTTCATCTCCAACCGGGTCCTGATGCCGATGATCAACGAAGCGATCGAGGCCCTGCGGGAAGGAGTCGGAACGCGCGAGGCGATCGACGGCATCATGAAGCTCGGCATGAACCATCCGATGGGTCCACTGACGCTCGCCGACTTCATCGGCCTCGACACCTGTCTCGCGATTCTCCGCGTCCTGCAGGCGGGCTTCGGCGACCCCCGCTACCGCCCGAGCCCCCTGCTCGTCAGGATGGTGGACGCCGGCTGGCTCGGCAAGAAATCAGGCCGCGGTTTCTATGAGTATTAGCCGGCTCTTCGTCTGTGGCCTCCCGCCTGCCGCCTTCCGGCTCCGGTAGCGCATGTACTGCCAGACCTGCGGCGCCAAGAACCCTGACGACGAAGAGTTCTGTCTCCGCTGCCACTCCAAGCTCCTGGTCCTTTCGGGAGTCGGCGTCGTCGAGGAGAGCGGCGAGGCCCCGGAGGAGATCCCGTTCGACGAGCACCTGCTCGAGCGCATTTCGACCCTCGAGGACGTCGTCAAACGGACGGGGGACGCCGTCAAAACTCTCTTCGAGTCGCTCGGAAACCTGGAGAAGAACCTCTTCGTGGCGCACACGGGGATCCTGGCGCTCCAGGAGACGCTCGAGCGCCGCGGATCCGTCCGCTCCCAGGAGGTGCTCGACCTCTGGGAGACCAAGATGGACGAGAGGATGCAGGCGGTCGAGAAGAAGGACCGGTTCCTCGAGCGGCGCGACCGCATCGTCGCCCGCTTCTCCGGGGAAGACCGTGAGGCCTTTCTCGATCGCCTGCGGGCGGCCGAGTTCGCGATTCTCGCGCTCGACGCGGACCGCGGGGTGCGCCTGCTCGAAGAGCTTTCCCGGACGGACAGGGAGAACGTCGAGCTGGCCTTCTACCTCGCCGAGACCTTCTTTTCGGCCGGAGATCTCGAGCGGGCCGCGGGGTTCTTCAAGCGGATCCTCGCGATCGAGCCCAATCACTTCGAGTCGCTCGTCTATTCGGGCATAGCCGCCTCGGAGCGAGGAGAGGTGGAGGCCGCCGAGGGACTCCTGAAACGCGCGCTCGAGCGCAAGTCCGACGCCTTTCTTCCTCACTTCGCCCTCGGAGCCCTCTACTCCAACTCCGCGCGCTGGGACGAAGCCGAAGGCGAGCTCGCGCGCGCTCTCGAAGCGGCGCCCGTCCCCGCGGCCCACGTCCTGCTCGGAACGGTGCTGCGCGAGAAGGGGGAGGTCGGACGCGCCATCCACGAGTTCGAGGAGGCGCGGCGGCTGCAGCCCGATTCCGAGGAGGCGGCCTTCCAGCTCGGGCTCTGCTACCTGGAAAAGAACCGCACGCGGCTGGCGCTCGAGTGCTTCCAGCAGGCGCTCGAGAAGAACCCCAAGCGCCTCGAGTATCAGGAGGCGGTCCGCCTGCTCGAGCGGCGCCGCCGCTATGCTCTCCCGCGCGTGGACGGCCCGGGCGCCGAGGCCTACCACGAGGCCGAGGAGAATGTCTCCCGCGGGTCGCTCCACCGAGCGCACGAGCTCTACCGCAAGGCTCTCGCGGTGGAGCCCGCCAACTCGACGATCCGGATCTCCTTCGCGCTCCTCTCCGCGTCCCTGGGACTCTGGAAGGAAGCGATCGCAGCCTGCCGCCAGGTGCTCGCGGGCGAGCCGGAGGACGTCGTGGCCGCCGCCGCGTGCTCGACCCTCGCCGAGGCGCTCCGGGCGGAAGGGAAGGCGAGGGAAGCCGTCCGGTTCGTCCGCGACTTCCTCGAGAAGCACCCGTCGAAGACCTCGCGGGCGATCGCGTACTACGAGCTCGCCACGACGCTCGCGGAGGGAGAGGAGGACCTCGACTCCGCCCTCGACTATGCCGGCCGCGCGCTCTCGGAGGCGCCCGACGAGCTGAAGCCATACCCCCTCGCGACGCTCGGATGGGTCCACTACAAGCGGCGGGAGTTCGACCGCGCGATCGACTGCCTGCGCCGCTCGAGCGAGCGAGCCGCCCAGCCGACGACCTTCCATCACCTGGGCATGGCGTACCTGGCCGCGGGAAGGCCCGAGGAGGCCAAGGCCGCCTTCAGCAAGGCGAAGACCGTTGCGCGCGGGGGCGCCCTGGAGGACCGCATGTTGCAACAGGTCCGCTCCAACATCCGCCTCGTCGAGAAATTCGGCGCGAAGAAGAAGGAATCCGCGCCCTCGGGCCGCAAGTAGCCATCAGCTATCAGCTTTCAGCTCTCAGCGAACCCATATAGGGGGGCGTGCCTGGCTGACAGCCGACAGCTGACAGCCGACAGCTTCCCGCTGATGTATCTTCCGGCATCCATGCGCTGGTCGAAGTATTTTCTCCAGACGGTTCGCGAGGTCCCCGGTGACGCGGAAGCGATCTCCCACGTCCTCCTCGCGCGGGCCGGGATGATCCGGCGGATCGCCGCCGGAATGTACGCGCTGACCCCCCTGGGACTGCGCGCGCATCGCAAGACCGAGACGATCGTCCGCGAGGAGATGGACCGGTCGGGGGCGATCGAGCTCGAGGTCCCGATCCTCCAGCCGCGCGAACTCTGGGAGGAGAGCGGTCGGTGGGGGCGGTACACCGCGGAGGAGATCCTCTTCCACCTGAAGGACCGCAAGGGAGGGGAGTACTGCCTCGCGCCGACGGCGGAGGAGGCCGTGACGACTCTGGTCAAGTTCGGCGTCACCTCGTACCGCCAGCTTCCCGTCACGCTCTACCAGATCCGGACGAAGTTCCGCGACGAGATCCGCCCCCGCTTCGGCCTGATGCGCGGGCGCGAATTCCTGATGTACGACGGGTACTCCTTCGACGCGGACCCGGGAGGCCTGGACCGCTCCTACCGCGCGCAGGACGCCGCCTACCGGAGGATCTTCGAACGATGCGGGCTGGAGTTCACGGTCGTCGAGGCGGACTCGGGGGCGATCGGCGGCCGGGACTCGGAGGAGTTCATGGTCCTCGCCGACACGGGGGAGGACGCCGTGGTCCGCTGCGCCTCGTGCGGGTACGGCGCCAACGTCGAGAAGGCGGAGACGGGAAGGCGCGAGAGCCCCTGGGAGGACGAGACGGCCGTCCGGCTCGAAGACGTCGCGACGCCGGGGAAGGGATCGATCGAGGAGGTCGTGGAATTCCTGGGAATCACCTCCTCGCGCATGATCAAGTGCCTCGTCTATGAAACCGAGAACGGTTTCGTCGTCGCCCTTCTCCGCGGAGATCTCGATGTCAACGAAGTCGCCCTGCAGCGGGCGCTCGGAGTCGAGCACCTGACGATGGCCTCCGAGGAGAAGGTCGAGAAAACCACCGGAGCCCCGGTCGGTTACGTGGGCCCCCACCGGCTCCCGGGAGGCCTGCGCGTGATCGCGGATGAATCCGTGCGCGGCGCCGTCAATGCCGTCACCGGGGCCGGGCGGCGGGACTACCACGTGATCGGGCTCGCCCTCGACCGCGACGCGAAGGTTTCCGAATGGGCCGTCTTTGCGCGGGCGCGCGCCGGCGATCCCTGCCCGCGGTGCGGCAAGCCCCTCGACCTCGCGCGCGGCATCGAGGTCGGCCACATCTTCAAGCTCGGGACGAAATACTCGGCAGCCCTGAAGTGCGAGTTCACCGACGAGAAGGGGGAGAGCCGGCACGCCGTGATGGGGACCTACGGCATCGGGATCGGCAGGACGATGGCCGCGGCGGTCGAGCAGCACCACGACGCGGACGGCATCGTCTGGCCGCTGGCGCTTGCCCCCTTCGAGATCGAGATCGTCTCCCTGAACCCCGCGGACTCGGCGGCGAAGGAGGCGGCCGATTCTCTCTACGAGGAGCTCTCGCGGGCGGGCTTCGAGGCCTTCTACGACGACCGGGACGAGCGGCCCGGCGTCAAGTTCAAGGACGCCGACCTCCTGGGGTTCCCGATCCGCGTCAACGTCGGCGGCCGCGCGCTGAAGGAAGGCAAGGTCGAGATCGTGTGCCGCAGGGACAAGTCGGTGCGCGCCGTCCCTCGCGACGAAGCCGCCGCCGCCGTGCGCGCCCTTCGAGGCGAGCTGGCGGCAAACCCCCTCGCCCCGCGGGAAAGGATGGGCGAGGGCGTCACTTCGAGGTCGGGAGGACTATCTTGAGAAAAATCACGCGCGAAGACGCCCTGGAGTATCACTCCCGGGGCCGGAAGGGGAAGATCGAGGTCGTCGCGACCAAGCCCTGCCGCACGCAGGAGGACCTGTCGCTCGCCTACACCCCCGGCGTCGCGGAGCCCTGCCTCGTGATCGCCGACGAGCCGGACAAGGTGTACGAATACACCGCCAAGGGGAACCTCGTCGCGGTGGTCTCCAACGGGACCGCGGTGCTCGGCCTCGGCAACATCGGTCCTCTCGCCGGGAAGCCCGTCATGGAGGGGAAGGGGGTCCTCTTCAAGCGCTTCGCCGATATCGACGTCTTCGACATCGAAGTGGATTCCGAGGACCCGAAGACGGTCATCGAGACCGTGGCCGCGATCGCCCCGACCTTCGGCGGGATCAACCTGGAGGACATCAAGTCGCCCGAGTGCTTCGAGATCGAGGAGGAGCTCAAGAAACGCCTCCAGATCC